>Ga0182024_10000754_pt1 | contig 84566 bp, 60 predicted proteins | sample P32metaG_FD_120480 | JGI IMG/M metagenome (GOLD analysis project Ga0182024, IMG submission 120480) | Permafrost microbial communities from Stordalen Mire, Sweden - P3-2 metaG (Illumina Assembly) | ecosystem: Environmental > Terrestrial > Soil > Wetlands > Permafrost | place: Sweden: Stordalen... | reverse complement strand
TGAACGCTAACGGGCACTTCTTCGGTAACGACCTCAAACTTCTTCAGATATGCAGATCCGAAAGAGGTCGTTATCGCCACGTCCGCGGCGTCCCGGCCCGTTGCCATCAGAACCCGTCCAATCCTGGGCGTGTTGTGGCGCGCGTCAAACGTCCACCAACGATTCTCGAGGTACACTTCGAACCAGGCGCTGAAATCCATTGGAGACGGCGCGGGCGGCACGCCGATATCGCCAAGGTAGCCAGTGGCATAGCGCGCGGGGATGTTCAAACAGCGGCATAACGTCACTGCCAGATGCTGAAAATCCCGGCAGACGCCTACCCGTTCGTTGAAGACTTCGAGCGCCGTTCTGGTGGAACGGGCGAAATGATAGCCGAACGTGACGTGGTTGTGCACCCAATCGCAAACGGCCTGAACTCGCGCCCAACCCCGCGGCAAACCACCGAACATCCGCGCCGCAAAATCCGTCAGCAGGTCGACTTCGCAATAACGGCTTCCGAAAAGGTAGCTGAGGACTTCGGCCGGAAGTTTGTCGACAGGCATTTCGCGAGCGGCCATGTTTACGGGATCAGGATCGCCTGAATCTTCGATCAACGTGGAGCTATAGAGCCGGACGGAGCCTTTCCCCGCCAGAAATCTTGTGCAGCGGTTTCCGAACGAATCGATGTACCTGGCTACCGGGACGGCGGGATCGATGCTCAACTCGTCTGGCTCGCGAAGATCCCGCACTCGCGATGGATGAACATTTACCAGGCCAACGAAAAAAACATCCAGTGGAAGATCAAATTGGATGTCATAGCCTAGCCGGATAAGCATGGTCGTCTCTTTCTTTTCTTAAAGGTGCATGGGCTCACCGTTAAGCGCAGAGTTTTGGCAGGAGAAATATTGCAAGAATATGACCAGAATTGAGTGGGAGACCGCTCCTAGCGGGCGATCGGCCGGCGAAGATCGAGGGTGTAGGGAAACTCCGGATTGGATTCTTCCCGCGGCGTCACCATCGCGCCCGGTGTATGGCCGAGTTTGCTGAAGCGCGCCAGGCGGCGGCTTTCTGCCTCTTGGGCATTGACGGGGAGCTCCTCATTAGCTCGCCCACCAGGGTGCGAGACGTGATACACGCAACCCCCGGCCGAGCGTGACGACCAGGTGTCCAGGATATCGAAGACCAGCGGGGTGTGAACGGGAATGTTGGGATGCAGGCAGGACGGCGGTTGCCAGGCACGATAGCGGACTCCGCCCACCGGATACGGAACGCGCCGGCCATTGCAGAGGACGACATAGCGGTCGCCGATGGCGCCTGTCACCTTGACCTGTATCCGCTCGACCGAGGAATCCACGTTGCGGGCCGTGCCTCCGCCCGAGGCTTCTTCGCCGAGTACGTTCCAGGGTTCCAGAGCATGTCGCAGTTCCACAGTGACGCCCGCCGCGGTGACCGAACCGATTAGAGGAAAACGAAACTCAAAGTGGGGAGCGAACCATTCGTCCTTGAAAGGATAGCCCGCTTCAACCAGTTCCCTAAGGACATCCTGAAAGTCGGCCCCAACGAATTCCGGCAGCATGAAGCGGTCGTGCAGCGCGTTGCCCCAGTGGATCAGCTTGCGCTGATACGGTTCTTTCCAAAACTTGGCGATCAGCGCCCGAACCAGGAGTTGCTGGACAAGGCTCATACGAGCATGCGGCGGCATTTCAAAGGCTCGGAGCTCAACCAGCCCAAGCCGGGAAGAGGCGGCATCAGCGGGGAACAGTTTGTCGATGCAAATCTCTGCTCTGTGAGTGTTCCCGGTGAGATCGATCAAAAGATTGCGGAAGATGCGGTCGACGGTCCAGGGGCTTATAAATTCGGCGGATTCGACTTCCGGGACTTGATTGAAGGCGATCTCGAGCTCATATAAAGAGTCGTTACGGGCTTCGTCGACGCGCGGATGTTGGCTGGTGGGGCCTATAAAGAGTCCAGAGAACAGATAGGAAAGCGAGGGATGATTCTGCCAGTAGCCGATCAGACTGCGGAGCAGATCCGGACGCCGCAGAAAAGCGCTATCCGCGGGAGTGACGCCGCCCAGGACGATATGATTTCCGCCACCGGTGCCAACGTGGCGGCCGTCGAGAAGGAATTTTTCCGTGCCGAGACCCGTATGGCGGGCGAGATCATAAAGATCGGTGGTATTTTTCACTAGTTCCGTCCAGGATTCAGCGGGATGAATATTCACTTCAATCACACCCGGGTCGGGGGTTACTTTGATAACGGATACACGCGGGTCGAAGGGAGGAGGGTACCCCTCAATCGCGATCGGGATTCGCAGATGAGTAGCGGTATCCTCTACGGCGGCCACCAGGTCGAGATAGTCCCTGAGGTATTGGAACGGAGGTAAGAAGACATAAAGGATGCCTTCGCGTACCTGAGTGCAGACGGCCGGACGCGAGACCCATCCAGCGGATTCGCCCTTTTTCGGGACCGCCGGCTTCTCGGGCGGCTCGATTGGCCGCAAAGACGGCGGTTCGGTAAAGAGGTGACGCTTGCGTTCCGGTCGTTCGGGAAGCTTTTGGCGGGTCTCGAAAGGATCCGGTTCGAAAGAATATTCGACGTCCTCCGGCTTGGTCCACGGGAGCGATTCAAGAGGCAGCCGGTACCCCAGCGGCGAATCGCCAGGGACCAGAAAGAGCTGCGGCGCCGCTGTAAACCAGGGCTGGCTGGTCCAGTGTGTGCCTGATTTACCAGTTATCCGGCGCAATGGGAGAACGCAGCCTATGGTCTTGCCAAGGTCGTGCTCGAAAGTGCGAGCCAGGCGATCGCGCTCGATTGGATCTTCAACCTTGGAGTCGAAAGGATCGACATTCACAGGCAGGCGGCGCTCGCGCCAGAGGTAGTAGAACGTATCCTCATAAGCGGACATGATGAAGGATGGATCTACTTCGAGGCGCCGCGTCAGTGCTTCCATGAAGCGCCGCGCATCACTCGCATTGTACTTGCCGGCGGGAATTTCGCCACTGAACAGCGATTGATCTTCCCAAACAGGAACCCCATCTTTCCGGAAGTAGCAGCTCAGCGCCCAGCGAGGGAGCGGTTCGCCCGGATACCACTTGCCTTGTCCTAAATGCAGCAGCGCGCCTGGTGCAAAACGATCGCGCAGGCGCAGAAGAAGCTGCATGGAAAGCTTGCGCTTTTCCGGGCCGAATGCGCTGACGTTCCACTCCGGGGCGTCGGCGTTGTCGATAGAGATGAAAGTTGGTTCGCCGCCCATGGTGAGGCGGACGTCCGCCGCTTTCAACTCGGCATCTACTTTGTTTCCTAGCGCCACGACTTCATTCCACTGCTCTTCACTGTATGGCTTGGTAACGCGCGGCGATTCATAAATTCGCCTTACCGACATTTCGTGATGGAAGGTGGTGTTGCAAAAACCCAGGAGGCCCGAGATGGGGGCCGCACTGGATGCGTCGGGCGTACAGGCGAGCGGAATGTGCCCTTCTCCAGCGAGAAGGCCGGATGTCGGATCGAGCCCAACCCAGCCCGCTCCAGGAAGGAAGACTTCGGTCCAGGCGTGCAGATCCGTGAAGTCGCTGCTCGGTCCGGCGGGGCCTTCGAGTGGTTTGACGTCAGCCGCCAGCTGAATGAGGTAACCAGACACAAAGCGCGCGGCGAGACCGAGATGTCGCATGATCTGGACCAGCAGCCAGGCGGAGTCGCGACAGGAACCGGTGCGGAGAGTAAGGGTGTCTTCACAGCTTTGTACACCGTGCTCCATCCGGATCACATAGCCGATGTCGTTCCGGAGACGCTGATTCAGATTCATGAGAAAGTCGATGGTTCGAACCGGCTCGCGTGGGACTGTTGAGAGCCAGTTCTGGAGCCCGGGAGTTAGCGGCTCTGTTTCGAGGAACGGGCGCAGTTCGCGAGCGGTCGCGTCGTCATAGCTAAAAGGATACTTTTCGGCGTACGGTTCGAGGAAGAAGTCGAACGGATTGAAGGTCGCCATTTCAGCGACCAGATCGACTTGGACGAGGAATTCGGTGGTAGGATCCGGAAACACCAGCCGAGCGAGGTAGTTAGCTTGCGGATCCTGCTGCCAGTTCAGGAAGTGTTTCTTGGGATCGATTTTGAGGGAATAAGAAAGAATCGGAGTGCGGCAGTGGGGCGCGGGCCGAAGGCGGATCACCTGCGGGCCCAGGACGACCGGACGATCATAGCGGTACTCTGTTTTATGGTTCAGCGCGACTTGAATCGCCATAGTTTACGGGAGCGTTCGGAGAACCCGGCTGCGCGACACTGACTCAGGACGGGTGGAAGCGTTGGTCCGCGGGGAGCCGGTGCGTTGTGCGTCCTTGAACGTCAAGTCTAACACGACCGTCTAGACAGGCCGAAGTCCGCGCCCCCCGTGTTCTCAAAGTGGAGGCTAGCACGGTGCTGGCATCGGCGCGGGTTTTATTCGGGGGAATTGACGCTGTTTGCTCCGCTGGAGCGGGAACCCGGCTTCCGTCTCCCCAGGCGACCTGGCGTAAACACGCTGGCGCTCTATCCAATGTTGAAGCCGCCCGGCGACTACTGGACGCTTCGTCGTTTCTTTGTGCCCGTGGTCGATTCAGTGCGTCTCAGTAGACTCTTTTCGCGAAAGATCGATCGCGAAGGTGTCAACAAGTCAGGGCGCAGCAGGCCGCTATGCGCCAGGTATCAACACATGGTTAGACGCCAGCTTCGCATGCACGCCCGCGAGGTGACCAACTTGCGCAAGGCGCTTCAGAGCAACTTGTCGAGAGTAATCGGCAGGTCCCGAACGCGCTTCCCAGTCGCGTGGAAGACAGCGTTCGCAATCGCCGCAGCTACGCCCGTGATGCCGATTTCGCCGATTCCACGCGCACCCAAAGGCGCATGTTCGTCGGGTATGCCGGTATAAATGATTTCGATGTGCGGCACGTCCAGATTGACTGGTATATGATACTCCGCGAGCGATGGGTTCATGATTCGGCCCCGGCGCTCGTCGAATAGAGTCTCTTCCGTCAGCGCCATGCCGATTCCCATGACAATCCCACCGCGCAACTGGCTGGCGGCGGTTTTTGGATTCACGATTGTCCCGCAATCGAAAGAGCCAAGCCACCTGGATACGCGCACTTCGCCCGTCTCTTCATGGACCCTGACCTCGCAGAACTGCGCGCCATAAGATGCCATCGAATATTTCATCATCTCCATTGGAAGGCTGGACGATGTTTCGGCCTCCGCTGAGCCCTGTCCAGCCATCTGCAGGATGGCGGAGTAAGTCTCGCCGCGCGCCGCATCCCCAGAACGAAATAGTCCACCGTCATGCGCTTCCAGTTCTTCGTATTTCGCGCCTTTCAGCGGCGAATCGGAACGCTTCTGCGCCAGCTTCAATAGTTCGCGGTGGACTTGCTCCACTGCCGCCCGGACCGCCGCGAAGGTTGTCGCAGTCTGATTGGAACCGCCGGCCATCATCGGTGTATCGGGCAAGCTGGAATCGCCATATTGAAAAGTAACCCGATGGATCGGCAAGCCGAGGCGATCGGCGGCATGCTGAATCTGTGCCGTCGCGGTTCCCATTCCCATTTCACTCGCAGGCGCTTGCACAATCGCCGATCCGTCCGCGCAGATCCGGACACGAGCCTTCGCTGGAAAACGCAGGAAAGGATAATACGCCGTCGCGACACCTTGCCCTACCAGCCATTTTCCGTCCTGTTGCGAACGCGGCGCAGGATTGCGTTCATACCATCCGAACTTCTCCGCGCCACTCCGGTACGCCTCCGTCAGGTGCCGGCTCGAGAACTCGGTGCCTTTGGTTGGATCTTTTTCAGGCTCGTTGATTCTACGAAGTTCAATCGGATCCATCCCCAATTCGTGGGCGAGTTCGTCCATTGTCGATTCGAGAGCGAAGGTGCCGATCGATTCGCCCGGAGCGCGCATCCAAGTGTTGGCGACAGTGTCGAGGTAGACGATTTTTTGTCCTACATAGAGATCGGGCGCCGCATAGAGATGCCGTGGAGGAAACGTGCACTGCTCGGCGTAACGCCCGCTTGGAATCGTTGCCGTCAGTCCGGTGTGTATGAGAGCGGTCAGCCTGCCATCCTTCCTCGCCCCCAAAGTGACATGCTGTTCTGACATCGTGCGGCCGCCAATCATTCGAAAAGTTCCTTCGCGCGACAATACCAGTTTTACGGGACGATTGACCGCTTTTGCAGCCGCCACGCAAAGCGGCGTATTGCTCCAGCCAATCTTTCCGCCGAAGCCTCCTCCGAGAAATGGGGCGACCACCCGAACATTTTCCACTTTGAGGTCGAAGATATAAGCCAAGGTATGAGCGGTCAGATTAACGGATTGGGTGGCATCGAACACACCCACACCGCCGCGGTCATCCCAGACGGCGATCGTCGCGTGCGGCTCAATCGCATTGTGGTTGTAGCGCGGCGTCCGGTAAACATGACCGACACTCACGTCCGCCTCGGCGAGAGCCTTGTTGGCATCGCCGATCTTGATTTCCGGGGGTTCGCCTAAGATATCCTTTGGCACGAGAGCTCCCGCCTTTGCATCTTCAAACGATACTTCGGGCGAATCGACGTCATACTCAACCGAGACGAGGGATGCGTCATGCTCCGCCTTCTCCAATGTTTCAGCCACTACGATCGCCACCGGCTCACCGTCCCAGTGCACGTCGGCATTTTGCATAATCGGAAGATCGCTTAATGCAAAGCCCTTGCCGATGTTGTGGAAATCCACAATCGGGGGCGCCTTCATTCTGGGTATGTTTTGGTGCGTGAGGACGGCCAGCACACCCGGCGCCTCTTCCGCTGGTCCAGAATTGATCCTGCGAAGTTTTCCTTTCGCGATCGTGCTGTAGACCGGCACTGCATATGCCATGTTCTCGACCCTGAATTCGGCGGTGAAGCGCGCCTCGCCTTGCACCTTGGCCTGAGCGTCGACGCGGTCATAAGGTTGGCCGACATAGCCTTTACGGGCAATGAGCGGATCTTCTTTTTTATCGGGAAGAGCCTTCGCAATCGTCTCCATGACGCTCTGTATCAAGCTCATCGAACACCTCCAGCTTCCGCCAGTTCGGTCAACATGCTAACGATCGTTCGCTTCGCTAACTCGACCTTGAAGTTGTTATGGCCGTATCCCCGGGCACCCGAAAGCTCTGCTTCTGCAGCTCTCTCAAAAGTTTCCCGGACTGCCTTGGCGCCGAGCATCGTGTTCTCCGCTTTATAAGCCCGCCAGGGCTTGTGAGCAACACCTCCCAGCGCAAGGCGAATGCCTCTGATCGCACCGGCGTCGGTTTCAAGCGCCGCCGCCACGCTCACTAGAGCGAACGCATAGCTCGCGCGGTCGCGAACTTTCCGATACCGGGAGTTTCTTCCGAAAGCTAGGGGGGGAAGGTGAATCGCTGTAATCAATTCGTCTGACCTCAGACTTGTCTCCACGTGCGGTGTGTCTCCGGGCAGATGATGAAAGGAGTTGATGGGAATTGTGCGTTCGCCTTCCTTGCCCTGGACATGCACTGCCGCATCGAGCGCGGCTAAGGCAACACACATGTCCGATGGGTGGGTGGCGATACAACTGTCGGAGGCGCCCAGAATCGCATGCATGCGATTGAAACCGCCGATCGCATCGCATCCGGAGCCCGGCATCCGTTTATTACAGCGCGCAGCACCGTCGTAGAAGGTGACACCGGGTGCGCTGCATTAAGTTGCCACCGGTGGTCGCCATGTTTCTAATCTGTCCAGACGCGCCAAATAAGATGGCTTGTGACAATACCGGGTAACGCTCCCGGATCAAGCGGTCGTTCGCCACTGCGCTATTCCTAACCGCCGCGCCGATAACAACACCGCCGTCTGGAAGTTCGTTGATCCCACTGTCAATCCTCCCGTCGCGTGACAGGTGCGTGACATCAATCACCGCATCCGGCTGCTCAATGTTTTCACGCATGAGATCGATGAGGTTCGTACCGCCGCCGAGAAATTTCGAGTTCGCGCTCCGAGAGAGGAGACCAATAGCCCCCTCAACGGTCTCTGCACGCGTATAGGCAAAGTTCTTCATAGAACCACCTCAGAATCCCGCGCTTCCCGGATGGCATCACAGATGCTCACGTAAGCACCGCAGCGGCACAGATTACCGCTCATTCGTTCTTTGATTTCCTCATCCGAAAGTTCGATCGAGGAGGCGGAAACATCGCTTGTCACCGCGCTCGGCATGCCGTCCCGAAACTCCCGGATCATCCCAATTGCCGAGCAGATTTGGCCCGGCGTGCAATAACCACATTGCAATCCGTCCTGTTCGACGAACGCGGCTTGCATTGGATGCAGGGAGTGTTCGACCGCCGAACTCGCAGCCAAACCTTCGATCGTGGTGATCGCAAGGCCTTCATATTGCACGGCCAGTGCGAGACAGGAAAGAATACGCTCTCCGTCAACTAAAACGGTGCAGGCGCCACACGCGCCTTGATTGCAGCCCTTTTTGGTGCCGGTCATGCTTAAGTTCTCCCGCAACGCATCGAGCAGAGAAACTCGCGGCTCAATCCGGAGATTGTGGGTCGCGCCATTGATGTGTAACCTTATCTCAACTGTTGAAGAAGGAGAGCCCGTCACCGGTAGATCGATCACAGATTTCAGTTCAGCCATATGTCCCTTCCTGGACCTCTGGCGTTGGACTGAAGTTCTGAGGCATTAGTTTCGAACTAAGACATTCTTCGAAGGCAAGCGTCGCCTCTGTTACAAAGCGGTTATAGGTTTTGCCGCCTCGGTCGAACGGAGGAGGCCGACGCGCTGCTGCGCCCAAAGACGTATTAAGTCGCAGCGCTGGTGCATCGAAGCAGGCTCACCATAATGCGAATCAATCTATGCCGCGTTGGGCAACGCTTTATGAACCCAATCAATCAGGCTGCCTGTCTGCCGTATCAAAAACCCATCTATAACAGCCATGGCGGTTGTCCCGGGCGGTGCATGACGATTAAGCACGCGCAAAAGGCCCGCTCGCGACGGGTCGTAAGCGGGGAAATCGTTCGCTGATGGATGATGGACTGATGTCCAATGCTGCGCGCAGCGCAAGTCTCCAAGTGGCCTCTAACAGGGCTAGATCACTTCCAACTTGGGCGAGAGATGCGCGGACAAGTGATAGTCCATCCGGAACTCCTTAAACCAACAGAATTTTCCGAAAGGAACCAATCACAAAGTCATAACGTAAGCAACGATGTTCTCTTTCTCTTCGGGAGTCAGCAGTTCGCGAAACACCGGCATACCACCGCCCCCGTCGTTGATTTTCTTCAGGATGTTATCGTGGGACGCACGCCTGCCGATCGAATCGGGCAAACGGCCGTCCTTGACTCCTCTGAGCGACGGTCCGATGCGCTTTTCCGCGGTTTCGCTTGCGTGGCAAACACTGCATTTTTTCTCGAACAGCTTCTTGCCTTGGGCGATATCGGGCGCGGCGTGAAGTTGGGTAAGACTTCCCAGGAAAACGAGAACGGCCACCGGTTTCATCGATTTGCTAAGAAAGTAGCGGTCTAATCACCTGACCCGATGTGTCGGTCAGGCGGAAAGCGCGGCCCTGGAACGTGTAGGTCAGCTTGAGATGATCGATACCTAGCAGATGAAGCAGCGTCGCATGCAGATCGTGAACGTCCGTGCGGTCGCCGATGGACGAAAAGCCGAGCTCATCGGTTGCGCCGATCGCGGCGCCGGGCTTGAGTCCCGCGCCTGCCAAGAGCATCGTGAACGCATCGATGTGGTGATTGCGGCCGAATTTGCTACCTCCTTCGCGGCCTTCCGCCATGGGAGTGCGCCCGAACTCGCCACCGAAGATCACGAGCGTGTGCTCCAACAGACCTCGCCGTTTGAGATCCCGGACCAGAGCAGCGGTCGGTTGGTCCACCTCCTTGCAGACGTCATCGAGCGGCTGCCCGATATCGGCATGGTGATCCCAATCGGTGTGATAGAGCTGCACAAATCGAACGCCCCGCTCTACCAATCGGGCGGCCAGCAGGCAGTTATTGGCGTAGGAAACCTTGCCCGGCTCAACGCCGTACATATCCAACGTTTGTTGGTTTTCCTTCGAGAAATCGATGAGATCCGGCCCGCTGGTCTGCATCCGGTAAGCCATTTCATAAGCGGAAATGCGCGTATTGATTTCGTCGTCGCCGGTCATCTCGAACTTGATCTGATTCAGATCGCGGACGGCCGCGAGAGTCTGTTCTTGCGTGCTCTTCGGAACGCCTGGGGGTGTCGACAGATCCAAAATCGGATCGCCACCCGAACGGAAGGGCACGCCCTGATAAGCCGTGGGCAGGAATCCGCTCGACCAAAGGGCCGCGCCGCCCCGTGGGCCGCGCGGTCCCGACTGCAGAACGACAAAGCCCGGCAGATCGTTGGACTCACTGCCGATGCCGTAGGTGATCCACGCGCCCATGCTAGGACGGCCGAATCGGATGGATCCGGTGTTCATCGCACACTTGGCGGGTGCGTGATTGAAGTTCTCCGTCGACAGCCCATGGATCATCGTCAGGTCGTCGGCCAAAGTGGCGACGTGCGGAAGAAGGGATGAGAACCAGAAGCCAGACTTTCCATACTGCTTGAACTCGCGGTGGCAGCCAAGAAGTCGAGGTGGGGCTTTCGTGAACGTGTCCATGAATGCGAAGCGTTTGCCCTTGATCAAATCGTCAGGCGCGACTTTCCCGTCGAATTCCTTCAACTTCGGCTTATAGTCGAAGAGCTCGAACTGGCTCGGCGCACCCGCCATGTGGAGAAAGATGACGTTCTTCACTTTGGGCGGAAACATCGGAGGCTTCGGCGCCATCGGATTGACGGGCTGGGCGGTGGCTCCAAAAATCTTCGCGTCCTGAATCAACGACGCCAGAGCAATCTGGCCCAGTCCGATACCGCAGCGACTGAAGAAGTGCCGCCGCGTTTCGAGCAATAGTTGCCGCTCGTCATTCGTCATAACATTACTCCCTAGTCATGAAATCGTCGAGGTTGAACATCACGCGGCCGAGCGATGTCCACGCAGCCAGGATCGCCTTTGCCTTCCGGTCTGCGCCGCTGTCTGCAGAGCTCACTCGCGCGAGCAAACTGTTTGCAGCTTTCTCATCTTCTGAATACGTTTGCAGCTGGTCCGAAAGGAATTTCAGCATCCGTACGGTTTCGCGCTCCGCCGGCTTGCGCCCGAGAACCAGCAGGTACGCGTAATTCAGACGGTCGCGGTCGGTCACGCCCCCTTCCTTTTCGACTCGGAGCGCAAGCGCAACCGCGAACTCGATAAAGGCCTCGTCGTTCATCAGCGTCAGTGCCTGAAGAGGGCTGTCGGAGCGGATTCGTCGAGTGCAGGAAGCCATGCCGTCAGGCGCGTCAAACAAGCCGAGTGAGGGTGTCGGATTTGAACGGAATGAGAAGGTATATAGACCCCGCCGGTATCGGTTCGGGCCGGTGTCGGTATCCCAGGTGCGTTTGATCTGCGCCCCATTCATCGCTCCTTCGGGCAACGGAGGATGAACGGGAGGCCCGCCGAGGTCAGGGTTCAGCAGCCCGCTGGCGACTAAGCCGGAATCGCGGATAATCTCGGCATCCAGGCGCAGTCGTGATTGACGCGCCAGGAGTTTGTTGTAAGGATCCACTTCATCAAGGTCGGGCCGATTTTTGGAAGACTGCCTATAGGTGGCGGAAGTAACGATCAGACGGTGGATATTCTTCTGCGTCCATCCCTTCGACATGAATTCGGTCGCAAGCCAATCCAGTAATTCCGGGTGCGTCGGCCGCGCGCCCATGATACCGAAATCGTCCTGCGTCTCAACGATGCCTTTGCCGAAATATTCCTGCCAGATCCGGTTCACGGTCACGCGCGCCGTCAACGGATTGGAGGGATCGACGAGCCACTTCGCCAAGTCAAGGCGCGTGTTACCTACGGTCGTCCCCTGCTGCGACAGCACGGCCGGAACACCCGGATACACGCGGTCCGAGCGCCGTGTAAAATCGCCCGCCAGTTGAATGTAGGTTTCGCGCGGGGTGGAAAGTTCGCGCATAACCAGGGTGCGCGTCACCCAAGGCTTCGGCCAATGATATTCAGGGGCGCCGGGTATTCCCAATGGCTCCATAAAGGCTTTCAGGGCGGCAACACGCTCCTGCAGCTCGGGATCTTTGAACGCCGGCGGGTCCTTCGCACTACGCGGTGCGGTTTCGATCCGCTCGATTGCTTCCATTACCTCGCGGCTCAGCTTGGTGGCTTGCGCCCAGTATGCCTTCGCGTCGGCTTTTTCTTTCTCGGTCGGCAAAACGATGTAAGGCCGGTAGAACTCATCGCGCTCGGCTTCGGTTGTGATTTCATCGGTATTGTTGTAGTAAGCGAAGAGCTGGAAGAATTCTTTCTGCGCAATGGGATCGTACTTGTGATCGTGGCAGCGCGCGCAGCCGGTCGTCAGTCCCAGGAATACCGAGCCGGTTGTGGCCACGCGGTCGGCCACGGCTTCATTGCGATACTGTTCGAAATCGATACCGCCTTCAAAGTTTGAAGGTGTATTGCGATGGAAGCCGGTGGCAATTAGCTGATCCACGGTGGGATTGGGCAGCATGTCACCGGCGATCTGTTCGATCGTAAACTCGGTGAACGGCATGTCCCGGTTGAACGCGTTGATTACCCAGTCGCGGTACTTCCAGATTGGGCGAGGCGCATCGATGCTATAGCCGTCCGAGTCGGCGTAGCGGGCGGCGTCCAGCCAGTGCCGCCCCCAGCGTTCGCCGTAATGGGGAGAGGCAAGCAGGCGGTCGACCACCTTCTCGTATGCTTTCGTCGATGTGTCGTCGAGAAAGGCCTGCATCTCGGAAGGAGTCGGCGGAAGGCCTGTCAAATCGAGACAGACCCGGCGCATCAACGTGGCTTTGTCGGCTTCCGGAGACGGTTTTAGATTTTCCTTCTCGAGGCGCGCGAGGACAAAGTTGTCGATCGGGTTGCGCACCCATGCTTTATCTATGACGGCCGGGACATCCGGCCGCTTAGGCGCCAGAAACGCCCAATGCTCCCAGTTCCTACGCTTGCCAGCATTCTCTGAGACCCACGGTATTTGCTGTTCCACCCACTCTCTTAGGATTGCGATCTCGTCATCCTTCAATTTAGGCTTGCCCTTCGGCATCTTAAGCGCACCCGTTTGTTCGACCGCTTGAATGATCAGGCTGTCCGTCGGGGAGCCTGGCTTGGCCGCCGGACCATCTTTACCCCCTGCAAGAATGCCGCCACGGCTGTCGACGGCTAGACCTCCACTTTTATTCGCGGAGTTGTGGCAGACCTCGCAGTTGGCTTTGAGGATCGGCCAAACCTTAGTCTGGAAAAAAGTGATCGATTGAGGCGTGAAAACAGGCGCTGACGCTTCCTGGCCGGCAAGCAGGGCAGGCGCCGATCCAGCGAGGCAAGAGCATACCAGAGAGAGCTTAAGGAGTCGCACTGTGTACTCACCGCTGAGTCTATATCATTGTACCGTTGCCCGCACATTCAACAGCACAGAGGCTTGCGGTTGCCAGTGACGTCGGCTAAGGTCCCACTTCGCTTGATGGTCCGGTCGTATGCAAGAATAATTGACGATCGTGTCCTTAGCCGACTTGGCATGGCCTTTGGGTTCGCAATCCGAGCCGCGAATGAGAACCCCGGCGGGCAGTAGGTAACTAGAACGGAAGAAGGAGATTCCAAGTGCCGAAAAACCGCTTTTCTGCGATCATTGCCGCATTGATCCTGGTAGCTTTCGGGCGTACCCAGACAACCGGCGCCCGCCCACAGAGGCCTTCCGAGCCCCCTTATATGCGCGATTCGGAGATCGGCTGGCGGCTGGCGCCTTCCGAACAGCAATACGCCAGCATCGACGGCCAGCATCTCAAACAGTACGTGGAAGAGCAGTGCGCCATCTCGCGCCGCTATCGCGACGCGGGCCATCAGTTCTGGGGACGGATCACCGGAACCGAGGCAGATGCAGAGAATGCGCAATGGATGCTCGCCAAGTTTCGGCAGATCGGCCTAAGCGACGTGCATGAACAGACGCTCGACCTGCCGCCGCAGTGGATGCCGCAATCCTGGAGCGCGGTAGCATCCGCCAACGGGAAGACGCTAGAACTCGGCACAGCACAACCGACTTACCTGGCAGTGGGGACTCCTCCGGAGGGTCTGAATCTCGAGGCCGTCTACGTTGGATTGGGCAGCGACGCGGATCTCGCACTTTCCCGCGACGTCAAGGGCAAGGCAGTATTCTTCTACAGCACCGACTTGGCGTCGCGGCACGCTCCCATATCGGACAACGCCATCAAGCGCATCGGCGACCGGGGCGCCGCCGCGATCTTCGTAATCCAAGGACTGCCTGGCAATGAGAAGACGCAGTTCTATCCCGTGAACAGCCCCGTGCCTACTTTCTCGTTAGGGCAGAAAGACGGCCTGGCGATGCGCGATTTTATCGCACAAGCGGGCGCGGGTGAAGCGCGAATAAAGGTAACGCTCGACGTAAAGCACGTTCCGAATCTCAAGAGCGCAATGATCTGGGGAACGCTCGAGGGCCTGACGGACGAAAACGACATCGTTGTGGCGCACCGCGATGGCTGGTTTGAGGGCGCCAACGACAACGCGGCCGGTGTCGCGACTATGATCGGCATGGCCGAATATTTCGCCAAGGTTCCCAAGGAACAACGCAGGCGGACCATCATCTTCTTAGGGACCAACGGCCATCATGACAATGGCGCAGAGAGCGGCGCTTGGCTATTGCAGCATCCGGAAGTTTTCGCCAAGACCGCGGTGTTGTTCAATGCGGAGCACACCGGGGGCATGGATACTGCTCCCACGTCGGGCCAGTTGTCGAACGCTCCCGCTGCCTACCGTTATTACGGCACAGGTCCCCGGCTGGCCGCGATCGTCGTCAAAGCGATGGACGCTTTTGGCGTTCCCAGCTTCCCGCAATCCGTTCCGTCTCCTCCGGGCGAAATCGGGCGCTACTACCATCTGGCGCCCTCGGTCGAGATAATTAACAGCGGCTTCGTCTGGCATTCGGACCGGGAGACGTCCGAGACAATTTCTTCCACCGGCCTCGCCGCGGTGACTCGCACCTACGCCAAGGTTATCGTCGATACGAATGCTCTGGATTTGAAGGATCTCCGAACTCCGCCGACGCCGAAATAGGTGAAGCATGTCAGGATCCCGCCGTCACTTCTTGCAAACCGGAATGTCAGCTTCAACGCTGGCAGGTTTGGATGGCCAAGCTTGGCCCCCAATTTACGGGCAACCCGGCGCACACTGGTGGCGCTAAAACTTCGACGATGTTGGCAGTTGACGCGGCGGCGACTTCACAGGGTTGGCGAAGGCTGAGCCGAATTCCCCGCGGGACCGAGTCGATATAAAATAACTTGTACGTGCGCGGTCTACCGCGCGACCGGCCGTCGATCGACCACAAGGCGATAAGGAGGGAACATGTGTGATCAGGATAATTTTGAGAAGGACCAGCAAGAGTACGAGGCTCTCGGGTTAGTAACACGAAAGCAATTCGGCATGATGTTGGGAGCGGGCATGGCCATGCTGCTGCCGCGAGTCGCGAACGCGGTTGCCGTGACTGATGCAGATGTGAATGTGACAACGCCGGATGGCACCGCGGACTGCTACTTCGTGCATCCGGCGAGCGGCACGGCCCCAGGCGTTCTCATGTGGCCGGACATCTTCGGACTGCGCCCCGCGCTCCGCCAGATGGCCAAACGGCTCGCCGAATCAGGCTACTCGGTGCTGGTGGTGAATCCCTTCTACCGCGTCAAGAAAGCGCCCACCGCGGACGCCGGCGCCGCTACTCCGATCCCACAGGTGATGCCGCTGATGCAAGCGCTGAACGAGACGACGCACATGACGGATGCGAAGGCGTTCGTCGAGTGGCTGGACAAGCAGCCGTCGGTTGCGAAGAATCGGAAGATGGGCACACAGGGTTATTGCATGGGCGGCCCGATGGCGTTTCGTACCGCGGCCGCCAAGCCTGATCGCATCGGAGCGGTCGCCTCCTTCCATGGCGCCGCACTCGTGACGAATGCGCCCAACAGTCCGCATCTGCAGGCTTCGAAGACCAAGGCGCAGTTCCTCATCGCGATTGCGGCCAATGACGATGCGCGGTCGCCCGATGACAAGAACGTTATGAAAGAGACGTTCGCCAAGGTGAACCTGCCTGCGGAAATCGAAGTGTACACTGGCGCCGCGCACGGCTGGTGCCCTCCGGATACGCAAGTCTACAACGAGCCACAGGCCGAGAAGGCCTGGGGTCGCTTGCTCGTGCTGTACGAGAAAGCTCTGTCCTGAATATCGAGTCAAGTGACGGCTCCGCCACGCGGGGCAAAACCGTTTAACGGAGACATTGGTTCCTTTGTGCGACCCGCGTTCTCTCCTCAAGAATTGCCGGAGCAGTGGCAATCTGTTTTCGGCGAGCCACGGAACTGCCGAGGCTCCGACCCTTAAATCTGATGGGAGGCGATCCTGGCTGTATCCATCCTCCACATCGGTCTGTTGTTCTGACGACGACTTCTGAAAATTCCGCTCGTCCGTACTGACTCTTATGACGCCCCGCATGCCCGGTGGATTAGACAGGGTCGTGCTGTTACATCTCCGGTGTTGACTGGGCTTTCACTCTGGTGCAGAATTGGATAGACCTTCAAAATGATCAACCCACCCAGAGGGCAACAGCGGCTTTTGGTTCGGTCCGCGGCCACCTTAACGGTCGCGATGGCGATGTTCGGTGCAATGGGAATAGCTCGCGCGCAAGCGCCGGCCAAGACCACGACCAAAGAACCGGCCACGTTCACCAGAGACGTAGTACCGATCCTGCAGCGCTCCTGCCAGAACTGCCACCGGCCCGGCAACATTGCTCCCATGTCGTTTTTGACTTATCAGGACACACGACCCTGGGCCCGCTCGATCAAGGAAAAGGTGGTAAAGCGCGACATGCCGCCCTGGTTCATTGACCGGTCCGTGGGGATTCGCAAGTTCAAAGACGATCCATCCCTCACTGACCAGGAGATCGCGGCCATCGTGGCTTGGGTAGATGGCGGAGCGCCGGAAGGAAATCGGGCGGATATGCCCCCGCCGCGCCAGTTCGAAGACACAGACCGGTGGCATATCGGAAAGCCGGACCTGATTGTCTCTATGCCCGTGAGTTACACGGTGCAGCCGGAAAACTCGGATCAGTGGCTCAACTTCACCACCGACTCCGGGTTAACTGAGGACCGCTATATCAAGGCCGTCGAAACCAAGCCGTCGCCGGCCGGCATCCGGGTGGTCCATCATGGCGGGACTAGCATGATAGCTCCGGACGGCGGGCAGGGACAACTGAATGAATACGCGGTTGGCAAGAATGGCGATATCTATCCGGAAGGCTCCGGCAAGCTCATCAAGGCGGGCGCGCAGCTGAGGTTTGGCATGCATTACCACTCGATTGGGCAGCAGATCACCGATCAAACGAGCGTCGCCATCATGTTTTATCCGAAGGGAGAAGTCCCCAAACATGTGATCAACGCAGTAATGGCGGAAACCAAGGATATCGATATTCCGCCAGGCGCGGACAATGTCCGGTCGGATGCCTATTACAGGATGGAGAAACCCGCACGGCTAACCGCTTATCAGCCTCATATGCACAATCGTGGAAAAGCGCAGTGCATTGAAGCAATCTATCCCAATATGACGGTGGAGCAACTGAACTGCGTGAGCCGATTCAATTTCGGATGGCAGATCGCGTACAACTACGCCGACGATGTAGCTCCGCTGCTGCCCGCCGGAACGATCATCCACGTTACCTCCTGGCACGATAACTCGCCTAACAATCGATGGAATCCCGACCCGAGAAGTTGGGTTGGATACGGGGAGCGGTCGACCGAAGATATGTCCCGTGCATGGCTGAATTTTTACTACATGACCGACGAAGAGTTCAAGGCCGAAGTGATAGCCCGAAACACCCAGAAGCCGAAATTAACCAGCCAGCGATGATCTCTCCTCCAGGCTCTGGACTCGAAAGAATTCTTTCATGAAGCTTTATATTATGACGGCGCCATGTGCGCTCGCCCTGGCGGTTGTGCTCGCAACCGCGGCTCGTTCAGGGGCACAGATCAAGTATGCGAGCGGCGAAGATGTCGCCCCCGTTTTTGAAGGCTGGGAACGGAACGCCGATGGGACTTTCAACATGGTCTTTGGTTATATGAATCGGAATTATGACGAGCAGGTCGACATTCCGATCGGCCCGGACAACAAGATGGAGCCCGGCCCGCCGGATCAAGGCCAGCCGGCACACTTCTACACGCGGCGTCAGGAATTTGTATTTAAGGTAAAGGTTCCCAAAGATTGGGGCAATAAGGATCTGGTATGGACGCTGACCAGGGGAGACAAGACCAATAAAACTTATGGCACGCTTGTGCCGGTTTGGGAGATAGGGAACATGGTCTACCAGGAAAACCGGGGCGGCCCTGGTGATCTGACTTATCCGGGAGAGCCCAATCAGGCTCCATCCATCGAGATGGTGGGTTCCGCGCAGAGAACGGTCACTGTAGGGGAGCCACTGACCTTAACAGTGGAAGTAGCCGATGACGGCCACCCGGTCCCGCGCGCACGACGGCCCGGCGCCGCAGCCCCAGTTCGCGGTGGCAGCGTCGAAGGCCTGTTCGGCGCTAAGTTGCAAACTCCGATCACGCAAGCTGTGGTAAAGCTCGACCCGGGAGTTAGATTGGGCGTGACCTGGGTAGTGTATCGGGGCGGACCTGGAACCGTCACGTTCGATCCCATGAGAGTGCCGGTTGTGACTTCTGGGCCGCCTGGATCGGTCGCGACCGCGGAGCCCCTTGAAGGCAAGGCAACTACCACGGTGACATTTAGTCAACCTGGAACGTATCGTCTGCGAGCCTATGCCGACGATGGCGTGCTGGTCGCTCCGGTAGATGTGACCGTGACGGTACAACCAGGGGCGAAGCAATAAGTGTTTGACAAGCGGATCACATACACATTGAATCAACCGGTAATTTATAAGGGGGCCATTATGGCGCGAAGCACGTCCGTCAAAGTTCTGGTTACACTTTCGTTCTGCGTATCAGCCTGGTGTCAAGGCATCAGCACGCTCAACGGTACAGTAACCGATGCTTCCGGAGCGGCAGTATCCGGAGCCAAGATCACAGCTACAGAAGTGGAGACCGGTCTGACGCGAGACGCGATCACTAATGCTGAAGGCCTCTACGTGCTGAACTCGCTCCGGCCGACGCGCTACCAGCTGACCGCCGATGCGCCGGGATTCCGCCAGTTCAAGCAAACCGGCATCACGTTGCAGGCCAATGATAACGTCACCGTCAACGTGAAACTGGAGGTCGGTTCGAACACCGAGACTGTGACTGTGGAAGCGGAGGCCACTCAGGTCGACATATCCAGTTCTACCTTGAAGCAGGTGGTCGACTCGCAACGCATGGTCGAACTGCCGCTGAACGGCCGCAATGCCGCGGCCTTGACAACGCTGGTGGCCGGAGCAGTGAATGCGCCCAGTGCTAACACCGACATGGGAGCGGCCAAGAATATTCCGGCGTCGATCGTTCCGATTTCCGTGAATGGGGGGCGCTCTAACAATGTGGCTTTCAGTCTCGACGGTGTTCCGGCGCAGGACATCATGAACAACGTCAATCAGCCGTTGCCGTTCCCCGACGCGCTGCAAGAGTTCAGTTTTCAGACCAGCAATTTCAGCGCGGAATATGGACAGAATTCCTCGGGCGTGGTCAACGTCGTGACTAAGTCCGGCGCCAATATCTTCCACGGAGATGCCTTTGAGTTCCTGAGGAATGCCGACATCGATGCCCGGAACTTTTTTTCGGCCGCTCCGGACCCTTTGCACCGTAACCAGTTCGGCGGCACTTTTGGCGGCCCCATTTTGAAAGACAAGTTGTTTTTCTTCGGCGGCTATCAGGGCACCCGCGTTCGCGACAGCCTGGGCGGCCTTAGCGCTTATGTTCCCACGCCTGCCGAAATCGCCGGCGACTTTTCGAGTTTGCTCAGCGCCACCAACCCCGCCAACCCTCTAGGCCGGGCGATCGTGGTGAAAGACCCTAACAACAACAACCAGCCATTTCCCAATAACCAGATCCCCACCAGCCGCTTCGATCCTGCATCCCAAGGCGTGCTGAAATATCTTCCGTCCAGCCCAAATCCGACCGGCTTGGTCTTCTTTAGCCAGCCGACAATTCAAAATTTCAACGAATTCATCACCAGACTGGATTACAGCATTTCCAGCAAGGATCGCCTCAATTTTCGGATCAACGAAGACTGGTTCAATCAGGCGGGCGTTTTCAGCCCTTCGAATATCCTGACTTATGCCGACAGTAACGTCGACAGTTCCTACAATACAGCGCTGCAGGAAACTCACATTTTCAGCACTACGCTGCTGAACGACGCTCGGTTCGCGGTGTTCCGAACGGACACTACCCGCCAGCCTCCGGCAGGCACCCCCAATGTGGCGGATTTCGGTGTTCAGAATATCTATCAGACGCCGGTGAAAGCTATCGAAGCTTTTAGCATCACCGGGTACCTTAGCTTCGGCGCGCTGGGGTCCTCGATATTTCCGCGCACGAGTTTCGTCTGGGCGGACACTCTTCGATGGATTAAAGGCAGGCATAGCCTCTCGCTAGGCGGCACGTTCGAGCGCTCCCGGTTTAATCAGGAAAACCTCCTGGATCAGGATGGTAATTACAGCTTTAGCGGCAGTACCACCGGTTCCGCGATGGCTGACTTCTACCTGGGCAGGATGGGATCGTTTACACAGGGTTGGGGTTCCTATCAAGCGGACCGCAACATCCTGTTTTCTCTCTTCATTCAGGACACCTTTAAGGTGAGCTCGCGCCTAACCCTTACCTACGGTGTACGTTGGGAACCGGCTTTCCCCATGCATGATCTCTTTAACCAGGCCGAAGCTTTCTCGCCTTCGGCCTACCTTCAAGGCGTGAAATCACAGGTATACACCAATGCGTCTCCTGGAGAAATATTCTCGGGCGATCCGGGCTTTCCGGCGGACGGACGCGCCGATTCGTGGGACAATATCGTGCCGCGCGCGGGTTTTGCCTACGATGTGTTCGGCGACGGCAAGACCAGCTTACGAGGCGGAGCGGGGATGTTTCAGAACGTCCAGGCCACGGCCTTTTCCAACGACAGTCAGGTGCAGGTCTCTCCCTTCAGCCCGAAGGTCGCTTATACCAACCCGGTCGCGCCTTTTAGTAACCCCTATCAAGGAAACGTGAATCCTTTTCCTATCAGTCTTCCGATACCCAAGAACTTTGTTTTTCCGACACCAATTACCGTGGACTCTTGGGATACCGGCCACTACAAGCTGCAGACTCCGAACGTATACAACTGGAACCTGACGATCGAGCATCAGTTTAGAACAGACTGGCTGGTGCGTGCCGCTTACGTGGCTTCGCGCACCAACCACCTTATGGAAAGCGAGCAGTTGAACGCGGCTATTTACGTTCCCGGCAGCACCGCGGCTTCGGATCAGGCCCGGCGGCCGTTTCAACCTTACGGCAGCATCGTCCAGGGCACTGCTTCCGGGAATGCCTGGTACAACGGGCTCCAGTTGACCCTGGAGAAGCGCCTGTCACACGGGTTTACGATTTTGGCCAACTATACATGGTCTAAGAGTCTGGACAACATTCCAGTGGGAGCCGACGTAACTAGCCCCATGCTGGCCGCGCAGATCACCATGCCGTACAATATTCCGAATTTCAAGTCCCTGGATCAGGGGCCCTCCGATTTTGACTACCGTCACAACCTGGTTGTCAGCTATGTGTGGCAGCTCCCGACTCTCTCGCATTCGAATCGCTTGTTGCGCGAGGTGGCGGGCGGTTGGGTGATCTCCGGCATTACGAGCGCTCAAAGCGGTCCTCCATTAACTCTCTTTGCGGGCACCGATCAGTCCTTGACCGGCATAGGAAAAGACAGTGTCAATGTAGTGAGCCAAAATCTCTACCAGTCAGGGCCCTGCGCGCATCAAGCGCCTTGCGTGAATTGGCTGGTGCCCTCGTCTTTCGCCGAACCCGCGCTAGGCACGTTCGGCACTCTCGGCAAGGGGGCGCTTCGAGGGCCTGGGCTGTTCAATACGGATGCGGGTATATACAAGAATTTCCCGATCAAAGAGCGCGTGATCATTCAATTCCGCGCGGAGTTCTTCAACATTTTCAACCGCGCGAACTTCTATAGCCCAAGCAACCTCAGCTCAACCGGCTTTAGCACAGGTTCACTCGGAGACGCACTCAGTGGAGCGGGATTCGGAAACATACTAGCTGCTCGCGACCCCCGCATCGGACAATTGGCACTGAAGGTTGTCTTCTGATCCGTCGACACCGTGACAGACTAACGCTGGCTGGTTAGGCTGAGTTTTTGAGCGTTGCGGGCCGCCACTTCGGCTTTAAAGTCTTCGTCGCTCAGATAGTAAAAATTCAGCCACGCTCGGGACATATCTTCTGTGGTGCGTTCCCCATACCCAACCCAACTCCTCGGATCGGGATTCCACGGATTCTTGGTCGAGTTGTCATGCCAGGACGTGAGATGGATGATCGTACCGGCCGGCAACAGCGGAGCCACGTCGTCCGCATAGTTGTACACAATCTGCCATCCGAAATTGTACCGGCTTACGCAGTTCAGTTGCTCCACCGTCATATTCGGATAGATCGCTTCCATGCACTGCGCCTTTCCTCGATTGTGCATGTGTGGCTGATAGGCGGTTAACCGAGCGGGCTTCTCAATCTTGTAATAGGCATCCGAACGCACATTGTCGGCGCCAGGGGGAATGTCGATATCCTTGGTCTCGGCGATCACCGTTGTGATCACGTGCTTGGGTACGTATCCCTTGGGATAAAATACGAAGCCGACGCTGGTTCGATCCGTGATTTGCTGGCCGATGGAATGGTAATGCAGATTGAACCGGATCCGCGCGCCTGCCTTGATCAGCTTGCCCGAGCCTTCCGGATAGATATCGCCATTCTTGCCGACCGCGTACTCATTCAGCGTGCCGCCCTCGGAAACTCCATCGTCGCTGATAAGGCTCGTTACGGCGTGGTGAACAACCCTGATACCGCCGCCCGGCGACGGTTTGGTCTCGACGGCCTTGATGTAGCGATCCTCGGTCAGACCTGAGTCGGTGATGAAGTTGCCCCACCAATCGGAGTTCTGCGGCTTCACGGTGAACTCGACGGGCATCGAGACGATCAAATCCGGTTTTCCGATGTGCCACCGGTCAGCATCTTCAAACTGGCGCGGCGGAGGCATGTCGGCCCGGTTTCCTTCCGGCGCTCCTCCATCCACCCACGCGGCGATGGTGGCGATCTCTTGATCGCTGAGCGAAGGATCGTTCTTGAACTTGCGAATCCCAATGGTATGATCGATGAACCACGGCGGCATATCGCGCTTGACCACTTTTTCCTTGATCGAGCGGGCCCAAGGCCGGGTGTCCTGATATGTCAAAAATGACATTGGGGCGATATTATCCGGCCGATGACAGTTCTGGCACGAGCGCTGCAGAATCGGCGCTACGTCTTTGGTAAAGGTGACCGGATTAGGAGCAACAGTAGTCTTGGCGGGCGTTTCCGCGCGAGCCACCCCTGCTGAGGCAAACATCGCCGCTGCCCCCATCCAGGTCGCCCCGGACAGAATCAAAAGGCGCCGTTGGCGGTTGGGTTGCATAATCCATTCTGGAACTAATCAGGCCGGCAGTCAACGCCGGGCGACCAAACCCCGGCCAAAAGGCAATCGGCAGGCTAGCCTGGAAACGAGCCATACCTTTTGCTGCTGCACCTGGTTTGCTGCTGCGCCTGGGAAGGTAGCTCAGTTTTCTCATTTCTTTGGCGCAAGCATTTCAGTCACGCGGCCAACGCTGGTATCGCCGGTATACAGGTTGCCTTGCTTATCCCAACTCAGGTAATTGGTTTCTATAAACTGACCTGTACCCAGACCGGATCCCTTTCCAACCGCGCCAAGCACGTTCCCGTTCTCGTCGATCTTCAACAATTGGCCGTCCTGGCCGCTCGCCACCCACGGATCGCCATGGGGATCAAACGCGACCGTGCACATCAGATTTCTCATTTGAATCGTTTTGACGAACCTGCCTTCGGCGGTGTAGACGACCAGCCGATATTGCTCGCGATCGCCGAGCCAAACGTCGCCGGTTTTCGGATCCACCGCGAGGCCGTGGACACTGCTGAATTTCCCCTGTCCCACACTATTTCCGTACCACTGGCCAATGAATTTGCCGTCTTTATCGAGGTGGATGACGCGCGCCGCGCCGATGTTGTTGGTCGGGTCATTTGAATCCGTGTCATTCGGGCTTTCGTTTCCATGACCCTCGCCGATGTAAATGTCGCCATTCGGCGCGAACGCCAGATCGAGAGGCTGCCAGAGGAGCCTTTGTCCTTTTTCTTCGACCCAATCTCCGCGGTGTCCCTTTACTCCGATCGTCTTCAGCAGTTTTCCCTCGGGACTGATTTCCTCGATTGTGGCGCCGTTCGCATCGCATATCCAGACATTGTCATGCGCATCGACGGCCAGACCATGCGGCTTTTCCTGGTGGCCGATTACGTCGTCACCAATAGCCCGAATCATTTTGTAATCGGGGCCGAATTGAAAAAGCTGCGGTTTTCCGGCCGCGTTGCGCTGGAAGACCCAAAACTCGCCTTTCGAAGTGATGCCAACCGCCGAGACGCCGCCCCCTCCGACCGGCAGATCCATTGGATATGCGTAGTTGTACCCTAGGGTTTGCTCCCATTCGACGCGCTGCAACTCGCGGCGCGTACCGCCGAACGGGTTATCGCAAACCGGCGAGTGGCCGCAAGCCGGGACATTTTCGATGGGAAGCGCAGCCAACGCGGCCTTGCAACCATCCGAGAGCTTGGTCGGGTTTTGGCCAAGACAAATCCGGGCGCTGAAACCGCGCCGGCCGTTGCAGTATCTTTCCGAGTCTTCCTTGCACGCGTCGAGAAATCCGCCGCCGATCGATTGTCCTGCCGGAGCGGGAAGTACCTTTCCACCTGGTCCGACGGGCAAATGTCCTGTAGGATCGGGCGCAGTGCCGGCCAAATACCATCGGAGAGATTTGGGTGCCTCCGTTTGACAAACTGCCGGCGTGCCGCTAAACAGAAAACTAAGTGCCGCAGCGGCGAATCCAGCGAAATACGGTCCGCGCATTTTAAGCCTCCCAGCACAGCTTATATCATTCTGTACCGCCGGCCGCGGTTTTATCGCAATGTGCGGGCGTACAGCTCTGAAAGCGACACCCAAGATCTCTGAGCCGCGTGGCCTCCTGTGGGCAAATCTGCCCTTGCCGAAGCCAGCATTGCCGATTTCCTCGATCTCACGATGCCACGACTCCGCGGTCTTGTGATCGCTTTCCAACCGCTCCAGTTGCCGCAAAACTCCCGAGATATCCGATCTGCCCAGGAGGCGGAGCAACGGGAAAAGGCTCACTTCCTCGTCGTCGGTATGCCGGCTCAGGCCGAGTTGCATCGCAATCGGATTGGGCCTGCTCCGGCGTGAGTTGCTGGCGGGCGTCTTCGTATGAGTTTGAAAACGTCGACCGGGTATATACTGAATCGCGAACCAGAAATCGATAGTCTGTTTCCGATTGGAGAGCACAAATGGGTAAGTTGGTTAGCATGCGCCTGAGTATGGTCTTCACATTCGTGGCTGCGATTGTTGCGGCCCAGAGTCCTAATCCTAAGCACATCAACAAAGCGATTGACCTGCTATCAAAGGGGCAGCCAATTTGGTACGACGGCGGCCAAGGTGGCTATGAGGATGGAGTACGCATGGCCCAGACGTGGGCCGACTACATCACCTACGACATGGAACATAGTCCATTTGATGTTGCGAAGTTGGCTGACTTCATGCGCGGCCTGGTGAAGGGAGGCCCCACTAAAAGCGGGCATCGCACGCCAGCCGTTATCGTAACGCTACCCACTGACGGAACAAATGAGGCTGTCATGCTCGCCAACGCATGGATGGTTAAGCAGGTGCTTGCTACCGGCGTTCACGGTATCTTGCTCTGTCATGCCGACGACCCCGGCGCCGTAAAAGCATTTGTAGAAGCAGCACGCTTTCCGCACCAGCACGCCGGAGTAAATGAAGGCCTGGATGAAGGCCGCCGCGGCGCGCACGGCACCGCCCAGGCAGCCGAGATCTGGGGGATTTCTCCTAAAGAATATGCCCAGAGAGCAGATGTCTGGCCGTTGAATCCGAATGGAGAAATCATGCTGGGGTTAAAGATTGAAGACAAGCGTGCGCTGGCCAAGGTGAGTCAAAGCATGAGTGTTCCAGGGATCGCCTTCGCCGAGTGGGGCCCGGGCGATATGGGCTATTCACTAGGTTTTCCTGAGAACCACGATGCACCTTATCCGCCTGAGATGCTGGTTGCTCGTGGAAAAGTGCTGGCCGCGTGCAAGGCCCACCATCTCTTTTTCCTAAACACAATGTTGCCGAATGATGTCATCGACGTGATCAAGGAAGGCGCCATGATGGGCGCCGGCAGTGCGGAAGCCGCTGAGATCGGACGGAAGTACATGAAGCGCCCACAACCCTGGTGACCGGTGGTCGGTACCCTATCGGAATGCGAGCGACAAATCAGGTGCGCAGCGCAGTTGATGCTCGCCCCATTTGATATTGGCGGCAGAGTTTACAACTGTAGCCGCCGTCCGTTCACCAAGACATCATCAATGCTCAGACCCTTCACATTCTCGATTACGTTGGCCTCGGCCACGTGTTCGAAACGACAGTGAGAAAGCCTTATATCGCGAATCGGCGCGGAGGGATATCCGCGCAGGTTAAGTGCGAACTTACTGTTCCGGCACGTTACGTCCTGAATCGCAACGTTGTGGACCGCTGGCGCCACCGGGCCTCCGGGTCCTTCTTCGTAGTAAAAGTCCACTTGCACGACGGCATCGGAAACTTGGCCGATCGTAACGTTGCGGAAGTAAACATTTTCGACCAGGCCTCCGCGATAAGAATTAGTCTTGATCCGCAGTGCGCGATCGAGATGTGGGCTGTCCATTTGGCAGCCGTCCACGAAGACGTTCCGAACATTGCCGGACACCTCGCTTCCGATTGTGACGCCGCCGTGTCCATCCTTCATGGTGCAATTCCGAATCACCAGGTTCTCGCAAGGAACGGCCACTCGGCGACCATCCCGGTTACGTCCCGACTTGATCGCAATGCAATCGTCTCCAGTATCGAACGTGCAATTGTCAATCAGAACGTCGTTGCAAGATTCCGGGTCGCAGCCATCGTTGTTTGGTCCATGGCTTGAAATTTTGACATTGCGGATCGTCACGTTACGGCTGAGAACGGGATGGATCTCCCACATCGGGGAATTCTTGATCGTTATGCCTTCGATCAAGACATTGGTGCAGCGGTAGGGCTGGATGAACTGAGGACGGAGGAAATGGCCGTCACCGAAGATCCGTTCGCGCACAGGGACATCTTTGTCCCCCATCGCGACCAGGGCGGCGCGGTCCGGTTGTTGACGCGGCTGTCCTTGCTTCCATCCACAGTTTGTTCGGCCCACCCAGGGCCACCAGTGTTCACAATCCGCTTGCCCATCCAACGTTCCCAATCCGGTAATGGCGATGTTGCTTTGTTCGAATGCATAGATGAATGAAGAATAGTTCATGCATTCGGTGCCTTCCCAGCGGGTAAACACGGCAGGCAGATAATGTCTTGGATCGCGGCTGAAGCGAAGCATGGCCTGATCGGCGAGATGCAGATTGACACCGGTTTTCAGGCGAATCGCACCGGTCAGGAACACACCATCCGGCACCAGCACGCGACCACCGCCGGCGCTCGCGCAAGCGTCAATTGCTTTGGCGATTGCTTCCGTAGAGTTCGCGCGGCCATCGTTCGACGCGCCATAACGAGTGATGTCGAAGTCGCGATCCGGAAATACAGGAGGCTTAATGCGTGACACGATGGCGTCTGCATTCCAGCCCGGTATCGTTGCGGCAGCCGCCTGGACTGCGGTCGAAATCAAAAATGCACGACGGTTCAATGTGGGTTGCCTCGCTTCGACGATAATTTTACTAAGCCGTTTCGCCTTATGGGCCGCGATCTGATCCGGATCGTTTCCATTCTAACCGCGAACGTGGCCGCGACTCGCCAGCATGATTTCGCAGCATAGCGTTTGCGGCGGAAGAATACACTACGTTGTAACCTTAGGTGAAAAATAGGATCGCTTCACACTATCCTTTCGGCCCGAAAGTGTTGCCTATTTCTTAGAGGCTGACGTATAGCCTTGACCGCACCAACATCTCGACCGCGGCGCGCGGCGGTTCTCGCCGGTAACGACGTAGCGGGCAGCCTTCGGCTGAGTGCTTTCCATACGCCTCGAGAAGACTGGCGCCATATCCCGCAAGGCTCGCGATTGCGCGAATCATGAAGCCTCGCTTCACGTACTTCCGTCCGATCTCCGCCGCTTCCGCACTGCCGCCGATCATGACGCCTTCCTTGATCACGTCGATGACATCATTCGGCAACATTGTGTTTAGGAAAAAGAGATGGTGGGCCTTGCACGCGGCCAGCACTTTTCCACGAGCAGCCAGCATCTCAGGCGGATAAGGTGCATCGTGGTTCTCGGGAAAACCTAGTGAATAGCCCATATCGCCCGGGCCCCACTCGGCGAAAGCAATCCCTGGAACACTCAAGCTTTGACTCAGCTTGGCCATCGCGACTTAGCAGGCATGCACTTAGTTCAAACGCAGCCTGCTCTATGTTAGTGCACATTCGTGCAATTACGACCTACTTTCCGCCTATGATAATCGCTACTATCGCAAGCTATTTGGCGCGGTCATCACAACACCGCGAAGCCAGCGGCGAGGCAACGTTCCCAAGCCCCCTCCATGGCGTGAGCTGTCAGCGCGAAATTGGGAGGTGAGCGCCGGTCCCGTGTTCTTTCTGGCGGATCGCGATGGACGAGTCCGTAACCAAACCAATCAATGTTCAATAGCTCTTTGGTGCGATAGAAAACGTGGTGTAGTTGGCGGTCGAGTTGCAAACATGAACAAAGGCCCGCGCTGGCGTTAAGACTGATGTCGTTTCTACCGATCTCCCTGGTATGTACACTGCTTCGCCAGAACTGATTGGGGCCTTGACGCAGGTTGACGCTCCGACGCCGGACGCCTCAGCCGGCAATGGGGGTGCACGCATGTCGGCCGAAAGCCTGCGGCAGGATTTCGAGCGCCATCTCCGGCTGACTTTGGCGAAGGATCGCTATACCGCCACCGACCGCGATCACTACTTCGCGTTGTCCCTCACGGTGCGAGACCAGTTGATCGAGCGCTGGATCGCCACCCAGCAGACGCACCATAAACAGAATGTCAAGCGCATCTATTATTTGTCACTCGAGTTCTTGATTGGCCGGCTGCTCGGGAATAACGTCATTAATTTGAAACTGGAAGACAGCTGCCGCGACACGATGGCCGAGTTGGGACTGGATTGGGAAGAGCTTCGAGACCATGAAGTGGACGCGGGCCTGGGCAATGGCGGCTTAGGACGACTGGCCGCCTGTTTTCTCGACTCCATGGCGACCCTGAATCTGCCAGCGATCGGCTACGGCCTGCGCTACGACTTTGGCATTTTCAACCAGAAGATTGTAAACGGCTACCAGGTGGAGCAGCCGGACGAATGGCTCAAACTCGGCTATCCCTGGGAGATCGCTCATCCGGAGTTCTCGATTCCGGTGCAGTTTGAAGGCCGCGTGGAAGTCATCTCGGGAGCAAAGGGAAAGGAATGGCGCTGGCTGGATACAAAAACCGTGATGGGTATGCCCTATGACCTGCCGGTTGTGGGCTACGGCGGAACTACGGTGAACACGCTCCGGCTGTGGTCCGCGAAGGCAGCCGAAGAGTTCGACCTTGACGACTTCAACCGAGGCGAGTATGTCGACGCGGTGGCGAACAAAGTGCTGGCCGAAAACCTGACCAAGGTCCTGTACCCCAACGACAACGTGTTCGAAGGCAAGGAACTCCGCCTGAAACAACAATACTTTTTCATTTCCTGCTCTCTTCAGGACATCCTGCGGCGCTTTAAGTCCGGCGGTAATGGATGGCATGCATTTCCGGACAAAGTTTTCATGCAATTGAATGACACCCATCCCACGCTCGTCATCCCCGAGCTGATGCGTTTACTCATGGATCGCGAAGGCCTGGGATGGGAACTGGCCTGGGACCTTACAACTCGTTCAACCGGCTATACCAACCACACCATCCTGCCCGAGGCGCTGGAGAAGTGGCCTGTAAGCATGCTGGGTAGACTGCTGCCGCGCCACCTGCAGATCATTTACGAGATCAACGCGCGTTTTATGCGCGAGGTCGCTTCCCGTTATGTTCTTGACACGGAACGTCTGCGACGGATGAGCATAATCGAGGAGGACGGAGAAAAACATGTCCGTATGGCGCACCTGGCCATCGTCGGATCGTGCTCGGTCAATGGAGTGGTGAAGCTTCACAGCGACCTCCTCAGGAAGATTGTTTTGCGGGATTTTGCAGAGTATTGGCCCGCCAAGTTTAACAACAAGACGAATGGGATCACGCCCCGGCGCTGGCTGCTTCATGCTAATCCTGCCTTGGCGAAACTGATCACTGAAACGATCGGCGACCGCTGGATCACAGAACTCGACCAACTTCGAAGGTTGGAGGCATTCGCTGACGATGTGAAATTCCAAGAGCTGTTTTTCCAGGCGAAGCGATCGAACAAGGAGGCGCTCGCAAGACACATCGAGCGCGAACTCGGCATCTCGATTTCGCCGGATTCGCTCTTCGACGTTCAAGTGAAGCGGCTGCACGAGTACAAGCGTCAGCTTCTGCTGGTGCTGTACATAGGCGTACTCTATAGTCGCCTGAAAAAAGATCCGGCATTGGACATCGCGCCCCGCACGTTCATCTTTAGCGCCAAGGCGGCACCCGGGTATGGCATGGCGAAGCTGATTATCAAGCTGATCCACCAGGTGGCGGAGGTCATCAACCGGGATCCTCAAGTTCGCGACAAGATCAAGGTCGTATTCTTACCGAATTACCGTGTGTCGTTAGCGGAGAAGATCATTCCTGCCGCCGACCTCAGTGAGCAGATTTCCCTGGCCGGCACGGAAGCGTCGGGCACCGGGAACATGAAACTGCAGCTCAATGGCGCCCTGACGATTGGCACCCTGGATGGGGCCAATGTGGAAATCATGGAACAAGTCGGCAAGGATAACATCTTCATCTTCGGACTAAGCGCTCAGGAAGTGGAGAGCCGCCGCCCCGATTACAATCCACGCGACATTTATGAAAGTGACCCAGAGATCCGGCGGGCCATCGACCTGGTGCAGCAGGATTTCTTCAGTATGTTAGAGCCTGGAATCTTCAGGCCTCTGACCGATGCGCTCCTGTGCCAAGGCGATCATTATATGCTCCTGGCCGATTTTCGGGACTACATCCAGACCCAGGAACGCGTCGATGCAGCCTACCGCGATCGTAACGGATGGCTCAAGAAGGCCATCTTGAATGTGGCTCGCGCCGGGAAGTTCTCCTCCGACCGCACCATACGGGAATACGCGTCCCTGATCTGGCATGTTGACCCTTGTGAAATCGTGACGGATTGAGCGTAGCTCTTCATCGGAGATCTGGCGAGAGTTTTCCTCCGTTTTCCGCACTATATGCCGAAGAGTCGCGCATATGATCTCATACCCAACGATAGATGACATATCTCTGCAGGAACGCGCTTTATCCGGCGCCGAACTGGCGCTGCTTGACGCTTACTGGAGGGCAGCTAACTACGTCTCGGTAGGCCAGATCTATCTGCTAGATAATCCGCTGCTGAAAGAGCCGCTTAAACTGGAACACATCAAACCCCGCCTGCTGGGGCACTGGGGGACTACTCCGGGGCTCAATCTCATCTATGCCCATTTGAACCGGCTGATCAAAAAACACCAGCTGAACGTCATTTACATTGCCGGGCCGGGGCACGGTGGTCCGGCCCTGATTGCGAACACATATCTGGAAGGAACCTATAGCGAGTTCTATCCGAATATTCCGCAGAACACCGAGGGCATGAAGCAGCTTTTTAAACAATTTTCCTTTCCCGGAGGAATTCCCAGCCACGTGGCTCCGGAGACCCCCGGATCCATTCACGAAGGCGGCGAATTGGGTTATGCGCTGGCGCACGCCTATGGCGCTGTGTTCGATAACCCCGATCTGCTAGCCTGCTGCGTGGTTGGCGATGGCGAAGCGGAAACGGGCGCACTTGCGACCAGTTGGCATTCCAATAAATTCTTGAACCCAGCCCGTGACGGGGCGGTGCTTCCAATCCTGCATCTGAACGGCTACAAAATCGCAGGCCCGACGGTTCTGGCCCGCGTGCCCCGCGAGGAGCTTACGCATCTTTTCCTGGGATACGGCTACCGGCCCTATTTTGTGGAAGGAGACCAGCCCGAAGCGGTGCACCAACTCCTGGCTGCAACACTCGACCGGACGCTCGCCGAGATCCAGTTGATTCAGCTGGAGGCGCGTACCCAAGGCTTCTCCGAACGGAGGCTTTGGCCCATGATCGTTCTGCGGACGCCGAAAGGATGGACCGGTCCGAAGGTCGTCGACGGCCAACCAGTGGAAGGAACCTTTCGCTCGCATCAGGTGCCCCTTTCCGAACTGGCGGCCAAGCCGGACCACGTGCGGATACTCGAAGACTGGATGAAAAGTTATCGTCCCGAGGAATTGTTCGATGACTCCGGGACCTTGTTGCCGCATCTGGCTGAGCTGGCTCCCCAGGGGGAGGCTCGGATGGGCGCGAATCCTCATGCCAACGGAGGCTTGTTGCTCAAGGAACTTCGTCTTCCCGAATTCCGGGATTATGCGGTCGAGGTGCCGAGCCCCGGCCAGGTAGATGCGGAAGCAACCCGCGTGATGGGCCAGTTCTTACGCGACGTCATGAAACTGAATGCCGGCGCCCGGAATTTTCGTATTTTCGGGCCGGATGAAACTACTTCGAACCGCCTGGGAGCGGTGCTGGAAGTGACGGACCGCACCTCAACTGCCGAAATACTTCCTGGTGACGACCACGTCTCCGCGGATGGCCGCGTGATGGAGATTCTGAGCGAGCACATGTGCCAGGGATGGCTCGAAGGGTACCTGCTCACCGGGCGGCATGGTCTGTTTTCCTGCTACGAAGCGTTTATTCATATCGTCGATTCGATGTTCAACCAGCACGCCAAGTGGCTGAAGGTTACGCGCAATATTCCATGGCGGCGGCCCATCGCTTCCCTCAACTACCTGCTGACGTCACACGTCTGGCGCCAGGACAACAATGGTTTCAGTCATCAGGACCCTGGTTTTCTGGATCACGTAGTCAACAAGAAGGCGGACGTCGTGCGGATATATCTTCCGCCCGATGCGAATACCCTGCTTTCCGTTACGGACCATTGCCTGCGTAGCCGCCAATACGTGAACGTGATCGTGGCCGGGAAACAACCCGCTCCGCAGTGGCTCGATATGGACGCGGCGGCTAAGCACTGCACCGCTGGAATCGGCATTTGGAAATGGGCGAGCACCGACGGAGGGCTCGAACCCGACGTGGTTATGGCTTGTGCAGGCGACGTTCCTACTCTGGAGACGCTCGCGGCCGTGGACCTCCTTCGTGCTCATTTCGAGGACCTCAAGATCCGTGTGGTCAATGTGGTTGATCTGATGACGCTGCAACCCAGGTCGGAACATCCGCACGGTCTGACGGATCTCGATTTCGATTCGATTTTCACCGCCGATAAGCCCGTCATCTTCGCCTTCCATGGTTACCCATGGCTCATTCACCGGCTTACCTACAGGCGCGCGAATCACGTTAATCTGCACGTACGCGGTTACAAGGAAGAAGGGACCACCACCACGCCTTTCGACATGACCGTGCTGAACGATCTGGATCGTTACCACTTGGCCTACGATGTGGTCGACCGGGTCAAACGTCTGGGAAACATGGCGGCCTATTTCAAACAGATGCTGCGAGACAAATTGATCGAGCATCGGCAATATATCATTCGATATGGCGAGGATACGCCAGAAATTCGCAACTGGAGATGGAGCCGTTAACGGCCGATTTCGTTGACTCGTCCGCAGCCAATTTCGAAGCTATCAATCAACAACCAGACACTAACTCAGACATTTCCGTGCCGGACCGGTGCTCATCCGCGCGCTGATGTCGTAGTACCTCTATTACGGCGACACCTTAAGGTCGAATGCCCGACTGGCTCGGGAAAATGGGTGAATCTGTTTGAGGTTGCCCGCGAAATCTCTGCTTTCTACGAATATTTCCACGGTGATAACGGCGCGGGCCTGGGGCCAGCCACCAGACCGGCTGGACCGGTTGCGTTGCGAAATTGATTGAGATATTCGGCAAGATCGACGAAGTCAAGTTCCTTGCGGCCGGCAAAGCGCGCGCTTTTGCAAAGGAATTTCCAAAGGCAAGAGCTACGGTCTTGCCGCCGCTGTGAGTCTTTTCTTATAGGCGGGCTCAACTGCGCATTTGGAAGCCCCGCTAAAAAGATCCGCGCCAGCGCCGCCAGCCAAAGCTGAGCTTCCGGCCCAGGTCGATGCACTCGGACGCGAAACACCGCGGAGTGCCATGATGGGCTTTCTGAAAAGCCTGAATCGCGGCGACGCCGGTCTTTATCTGCAAGGGTCGGCCGCCTCCGGCGCGAACCTGGAGCGGCGAGTGAAGCAGTTCCGAGCGTTACGACGGAGCTTCAATGGCGATATCGGCGATCTGAGCAATGATCCCAATGGCACTCTCGAAATGGAAACTCTCTGCGACACTGGAAGAAGAACCGCCGAGCGTGGTGGCTCGAATCCTATACTCCGTAAAGCGATATTGTGGTGTTGATGATCCTGGAACATCAGACGCGCATGGCCAACCTGAACACTCGCGTTGGTTATGAGACGGCCGTGGCGCTGGACGGCCACGAGAAATTCAATAAAGCGTACCACCAGCCGCTGGATCAAATCGACGAATCGACAAAGCACCGCATCAACTCCGCGGTGAATGAAATCGTCAGGTGCATGCTATTTCTGGACGAAGGCAAGCTGGGCGCGCCGGTCAAGGGCTTTTCCGGATTCGCCGCGGCATTTCAAAAAGTGGGTGTGCGGGATTGGAAGGGCGTCCGCCGCCGATCGCCGGGCCGTTCTGGGGATCGTCGCAGAGACCAAGCCCAACCCGCCGGCCTACTGGAAAGATTCCCAGCGGGGTCTGGCCGCAATAAAATGATCGAACGCGCGACCTTCTGTCGCACCTCCAGCAAGCGAGGTCGCCTGACAAATTCGTAATATCGGTAGTGTTCTCATGCTCTGGTAAACCTCTATCCACGGGCTTGGAATTCATGGTTGTAGGCTGTTGAGGAGGTCGCAGTTAAGTCGAAGGAACAGGATCTTTAGGGACGGAAATTCGAAAGCTGGGCATCCGGAAATTACGTCCCGCGTGGACCGCCGGTCTTCGTATCGAGAGGTTCGTATCGAGGGGTTGAAACTGGAGGGAAGCCCGTGGTATCTTACTCGGCACGCCACCGAATTGACGAAATCGAGGGGCGCTAACGTGAATGAACCCAATCCCGGGCTACCCACCGCGCCCGACCGGCTGCGATGGCGATGTGAACCTCTCCGTGTCGATGTAGAGTGCACGAATGCCGTCCTCGAAATGATCCGAGACTGGGCGGTGGATGCGCGTTGCGGTCTCGCACACTGCGCCCTGGAGAGAGGCGGCATTCTTTTTGGTGAGTGGACGGACACCTTCATTCGCATCGAAGCTGCACGGCCGCTCGAGTGCGAGCACGAATTCGGACCCTCGTTCCAACTGTCCAAAAAAGATGAGGCGTCGCTGCTGGAAGCGCTTGCGGTGGCACGCAAGGATCCGGAGCTCGGAAAACTTCAGCCGATCGGCCTGTACATGTCAAACTCCCAGAATTTTTCGGTGGCGGTCGCCGACGTGCGCATCTTTGATCGCTATTTCCCGAAGCCGCGCCCCATGGCTTTTATCCTCAGACCTTCGAAATATGGCCAGACTAGCGCGGGTTTTTTCCTTCGGGAACGGGGCAGCGTGACATATTTCGGTGCTCACCAGGTATCGTCTTCCGGTTCCGAATCGGCTCACCGAGACCGACAACCGATTGCCCAAAACCTTCAAGACGAAAATCGCCTGGCGAACGAGCTAGCCCGGTCTGAAGAAGCCGGCACGATTATAGCCCCCCCTCCGAATGAAGCTATAGGCGCATGGAGCAGGGAATCCGTGCGACGACTTCTTACGAGTGCGCTGAAACGTTTTCGTGCGTCTCTGCTAACGTGGGAGAAGTTGTGGAACATGAGTCGAGGGGACTTGGTTGCGGCCATTGTGCTGCTCGGTTTTTGCACCGCCGCAACACGCACGTTGTGGGTTCGATCAAACTTACAACCTTCAACGAAGATCCCAATGCACATCACCGATATGGGATCACAGTTGCGAATCGACTGGGATGCTAACGAGGAGCCGGTTCTTAGCGCAACGAGCGGTGTGCTCGAAATCCGTGATGGCGAAACCGAACCCGTCCACTTGCCCTTCGCAAAGGACATGCTCCGCGCCGGCAGCGTGTTATACGCACCAAGATCGGGTACGATCCAGGTGCGCATGAGATTTATGAACCATAAAGGCCCGCCTCAAGAGTCGGTCATTTACTACATCAATCCGGCACGCGTCCCGCCATCGGGGCCGGTCGTGGTATTTTCGCCGGCAACTTCGAAGAGTGAGCCTCCGGTTGTAGCTGAGTCCGCGTTGTCGAATAGTCCGGCCCTGGATAAGGAACCCAGCTTGGCGGCGCCTTTTGAAAAGCAGTTGCCGAGAAATGCGAACGGAGGTATGAAAAGAGCCGGTCAAGCCGCGAATCGCGGTCGCCAGCCACGCGTTTTTCGTCTGCCTCCGTTGCGACCTTCCCCTGCTACTAACGCCCCGATCCGCCTGGAACTGCCGGAGGCGCCCGATGTCCGGACCAACCAGCCTGTTCCAAGGGCTCTCCTCATTTCGATTGGCGCGACGTTAACCCGTTCGGCAATTCAAGCAAGGCCGAACTGGGGCAGGCTCATCTGGACCGGAGAACTACAAAAGAACGAATTCATTTCGTTTTCGGCGAACGGGTCCTCGCGAGGGGTGTTGAACGGTCGCTTGCCAGGTTTTCCCATCAAAGTAAACATCCGGCCGGGAGAGGTGGTAGACGGCGGAATCGCAATTCTTACAAATGACGCAAACCGGGCAGGCATCAATGAGCCCTCCCACGCCCGCAACGGCTGGGACGTCGTTACTTATAAATGGGTTCAGAAGCCAATTCCCGAGGTGAGAGTAGTCGAGCCTCCGGGGCCCTCAAATAATTGGGGTCGAATCGTCCTGCAGAATACGGATCGTAATCTTGTAGTCGTTGTCGTGGACTGGCAGTCGATGGACAAATCTAAGCCAGGCGATTAAAGAGTCAAGAACCTCAACGGGCCGGGTGGATTACTCGACTAAAGTCCTGGGAGTCACAGTACTTCCTGTGGTAAACTGCGAACCGCCGGAGCCGGCCTTCGAAAGACGGGTATCTTCCTCCGAGTGCCCCTTGCTCGATTTCCACGGCTCCGGCTGTTTTCGATATCACCACAAATCGGCGACAACAATAATATATGCCACTAAAAACCGCTACGACGGCAGCGTCGACACCACGATCACAGTCGGAAGCAGGAAACGAATCTCGCCGTCCGTGCGAACCGCCCTTACCCCCAGGCTGTCACTCTCCAGTGATTCCGCAAACAGTTGCCGAATCAGGTCCGCACTACCCTTGTCGGGAAACGAACGTGCCAGTAAACTTTCCAACTCGTAGCGAAGATCGTCATGTCGCAAGCAGGGACTTGGCAGCCCCGCCGCGGCAAATAGTCCCAACAACTCTCCGGGAGAAAGCGCGCGGACATGGGAGGGATCGCGAAGGCATTCCATATGGTTGAAGGCGTCGGCCTTGTCCTGCGCAGGAGCGGTGTCGGCGACCACAATCCGTCCACCCGGCCGACAGACGCGCCGCATCTCTCTCAATACCGCCAACGGATCGAGAAAGTGATGGAACGCGAACCGCGTTGCGACGATAGAAAAGCTGGCATCTGCAAACGGCAAGGACAGCACGTCACCCTCATGCCAGGTCAGATTGTTCAGATTTAACTGCGCCTGTCGCACTCTTGCCTGTTCGAGCATCCTCCGCGTCAAGTCGATGCCTGTGACATGCTGCGCCACACGCGCGAACGTGCACGCCAACAGGCCAGGGCCGCAGGCTACATCAAGGACGGTATCCGCGGACCCGGTCTGAGCCATATCGACGATACGCCGGAGAGCTTCCTCATTGCGGATCTCTGCGGCGGATGCAAACGGCACGGCCTGCCTGGTGAATTGATCCCGAATTCTATCGTTGTGTTCTTGTCCCATTTATATTGTTAGCCTCCGTAAAACGACGATCAGGCCGGAGCCGCGCGGCAAGGATCGCCCCGGCGAGTAGCAAAACAATAGACCCGATGAACGGCATGATCCAACTACCGGTGAGATCTACGATATAGCCGAAGCTAAAAGGCGAAACCAGCCCGGCGACCGCGAAGCCGAAGTTCATCATGCCGCTGGCCGTTCCAGCGTAACGGGGCGCAATATCCATCGGAACCGACCAAATCGGGCCCACGATAAGCTCCAAACAAAACAATGCGAGCGAAAGGCACACGGCAGAGACGGTCAGGTCGTGTACCAGCACGACCGGGAACATGAACAGGAACGCACCTAGGAAACCGCCCACGATGACCGATCGCCGGGCTGTCAATAGATCACCCGTGCGTTGAAGGATTCGGTCCGACAACACGCCTCCCAGCGTGTCGCCCAGCATGCCTGCGGAGAGAACGCCAGCGGTATACAACGCCGAATCGGTCAATTTCAAGTGATAGTTCTCGATGAAGAACGACGGAATCCAACTCAGGAAGAGCCAGATGGTCCAACCGTAGCAGAAGTCCACGATCGTCACCGGATAGATGCTCCGCGCGAGCCGCAGCCACGGCACCCGATGACGTCCGTAGTCGGTTGGTTCCGGCAAACATTTGAGCTGGGCTTCCGTGATGCTGGGGTGCGTTCGCGGGTCGTCACGAAAGTACCAGGCCCAGATCGCAAGCCAGACCAGGCTTCCCAGCCCCAGCACGACGAACGACATCCGCCATGTTGTCCAAGCAAAAAGCGCAGCCATTAGCGGGGGCGCGATCGCGTTCCCTGCCCGGGCGCAAGAGTGCGTGATGCCTTGTGCGAAACCCCACTTGTCGCGCGGCACCCAAGCGGACATGGCGCGCGTCGCCGTGGAATTCGCAGCGCCCTCTCCCAGCCCTAATGCCATGCGGGCGGCAATCAACGAGACGAGGCCGCTGGCCAAACCCGTACAGACCGTCGAGATACCTACGATCCCGCAACAGACCGTCAGGATCAGACGTGGCCCAAACTTATCGCCGAAGAGGCCGCCAATGAGTTGAACGGCAGCGAACGGCACCGCAAACGCGGAGAAAACCAAGCCGATCTGGGTGTTGCTTAACTTGAGATCGCTCTTTATCAGCGGCGCCGCGGTCGAGATGTTGGTGCGGTCAAGGTAGAGGATGAAGTATAGCAAACACAGCAGCGAGAGCACGATCATTGACGGACCGAACGCAAGTCGCAATCCGGCGCGCCTTAGCCCTTCCCTCGATGCTTTTCTGGACGCGATCATTATCCCTCGAAAGCACCACAATAGGGGAGCGCACCTAGGCAGCGCAACTCGCGTGCGTCTTCAGTGGTTAAATATCCGCACCGATTCATGTATCGAATCTTCACGCCCATCGGCTGACCTACTTTAAGTACGCCCTCAGGGCGTGGATCAGGTCGTCGGCCGCCTGGGTCTGGTCATCGGTCGGTGCGGTCTTCGGATCAAGAACATGAAACCGGATGTGTCCCTCGATCACCTCTGCCATCAGAGCGTCCATGGCGCCGCGGCAAGCGGAAATGTTATGCAACACCTCGGAGCATTCGGCTTCCTGGTCGAGTGTCCTTTCGATGGCCTCCACCTGGCCGCGGATCCGTCGTACGCGATTGAGCAACTTCTTTTTCTCTTCTGTTGTGTGAGCCATAAAATCCTGAATCAGGTCCTGAATCAGGTCTTGACAACTATACCCCGCCGGGTATACCGTGATCAAGGGTTGCGGTTCGCCGCCCCAACAATTCCTGAAGCAAGGAGGCCCATTAATGTCTGATGGCAGTAACAGTCTGCAGCGGTGCGAGGAAGTGTCCGGTACCGAGGCAGCGGAGCCTCCGTCTTCCTACGGCCATCCCCGGCCGTAGTTTCTTGACGCACGAACTTTGCTCACGAAGAGGTTGAGAGTTCCCTGAGTCTTCGCTCGAACTTGCGTAGAGCGAGTCTGAGATGCCCTTTCCATCGCTGATTCATTGACTGTAGTTGGCTTGCGATCTCGCCTGGGCCGAGGTCTGTTCACGCTGTATCATCTGCTGGACCTGGCGCCGTTTTCGGCAAGGCTTAAGGCAAAGCAACGCGTCCCGGCAGAGCATGAGGGGTAAGTCGCGGAAAGGGAGAAAGAACGATGAACTGGATCGACTTCGGAATTCGGATGTTTGCAGCGCTATTCCTGGGCGGGGTGATCGGGCTGGAGCGTCAGTGGCGGCAGCGCATGACAGGGCTCAGAACGGGCTGGTCGCGGTTGGTTCCGCCATGTTCATCATGATGGGAGGCCTGATCGCGGGCGACGGCAGCCAAGGCAGAGTCGCCGCATACGTCGTTTCAGGCATCGGCTTTCTCGGAGGCGGCGTGATTCTCAAGGATGGTTTCAACATCCGGGGCATGAAATACCGCCGCTACGCTGTGGTGCACGGCGGCGATTGGGACCCTGGCCGGGTTGGGGCACCTTGGCCTCGCTGCAATGGGAGCCGCCGGCGTCCTTTCAGCCAACCTAATCCTTCGCCCCGTGGCGTTTCGGATCAATCGGGCACCGGTTCAGAAGGAAGAGCATGAGATCCTCTACCGTCTGCGCTGTACTTGCCGGGCCGCGGACGAAGCAAACATTCGGACTATGCTGATTCAGAACGTCGGGCGCACGCCATTGGCGCTCATCGCCTTGCACAGCCTCGATGACGAATTATTGGCTCGGGTAAACGTGAAGGCGTATCTGAAGAGCATCGGCGCGAAAGAGGAAGCCTTGGAGCAGATCGTGACGAGGCTCTCCCTCGAAGCTGGTGTTACAGCCATTTCTTGGGAAGTGGTAGCAGCAGTTGACGCCGAGGATGCATCCATTTCGGCGACTGAAGAATTGGTTCGCGCCACGTGAAGTAATCCGGACGAATCCGGCTCGGCAAAGAATTAGCAGGCTCGTTTTTCTGTGTGACGGCCTGCGGTTTCAGCCACGCGGGATTGCATTAGCAAGAAAGATATTGACGAGGCAACCCGTTTGAATGGGAGCCCGAAGGCGAAGTGTGCTTAATCAAGGAGGGAATCATGGTTTTTCGGAGAGACTGACAAGAGGCGCGGTAGCGCTTATCGCATTCGCATTCGCAGCGTCGTCGGCGGACACATCGAGCAAGATTCTTGAATTTCACTCCCCACGCTACGGCGACTCCGACGAACAAAGCCGCCGGCGTGAAGCAAAAGACTGAGACGGACGATCTATCGAGGGCTATGTTAATGGCGCCGGTTTCGTCTTCGATCAGAACAGTCGAGTCCGTCCGCGCCAATGTCCGCACCTGATCGACGATTTCTGGCACGGCGTCGCTACAACCAACAATCCCTTCGAAAGTCTCACCGCTGGGCCATCCTTCGGCGGCTGTGCGCCCCCCCGATTTCCTGACGTGTCGAACTCCGGCTTTGCGTACCAGTTGTTTTCGGTCATGTTTATTCCGCGCCACAAACCAGCTCTCACCTCGCGGACTGTAGTCGTGAATCGGCCCGAGGGACCAGTCCCTTCCCACCAACCGGGAACGCGCTGTGATTGAAGGGCCTACGAAACGTCGATCAGGCGCTGTAAAATCGTTTCAGGGAATTGGGATGAAACTGGCTGTCTGGATCTGTGTTTTCGCTTGCCTGGCTTGGAGCCAACCGCCGAATGGCGCAAGAGTGGACCGTGTCGGGGCGACCGGCTTTTTGCAATTGGAAGCGGACAGCTTCCGGAGCTTGACGCCACAACAGCAGGCTCTGGCCTATTGGCTCACCGAAGCGTCTATCGCGATCAATCCGATCATTTACGACCAGATGTCGCGCTTCGGCTTGCGGCAAAAGGCAATCCTCGAAATGATCGTGGCTCATCGGGAAGGCGTGGATCGCTCGAGTTACGACAAGATCCTGGCTTTCACGAAATTGTTTTGGGGCAACCACGGAAATCACAATGAAACCACGGCGCAGAAATTCCTGCCGGAATTCACATCCGACGATTTGAAGGCCGCGGGACTGGCGGCTATTCATCACGGTGCGCGTGCGCTGACCGAGGGCGCTTTCTTGAAAGAACTCGAACAGCTGAAACCGTCGTTATTCGATCCGAACTTCGAGCCGTTGATCACCGCCAAGAGCCCGCGCGGCGGTCTCGACATTCTGCAAGCCAGCTCGAACAACTTCTATTTCGGCGTGACATTGGCCGACCTCAAGGGCTTTATCGAACACTACCCGTTGAATTCGCGCCTGGCCAAGATCGATGGGCGCTTGGTGGAGCAGATTTATCGCGCGGGCACGCCGGATCATCGCATACCGCCGGGGCTTTACGCCGAGTATCTGTCGAAGGCGAATTCTTATTTCGAGAAAGCGGCGGAGGCGGCCGAACCCGCGCAAGCACAGGTGATCGGAGACCTGATCCGTTATTACCAGACCGGCGATCCAAAGGACTGGATACGTTTCGATATCGACTGGGTGCAGAACAACGCGCCGGTGGATTTCGCCAACGGTTTCATCGAGGTTTATCGCGACCCGCGCGGGGCCAAGGGAACCTCTCAGAGTTTCGTCACTGTGACCGACCAACGCGTCAACTCCCTCATGGTGAAGATAGCGGATAACGCGCAGTACTTCGAAGATCGCGCGCCGTGGAAATCCGAATATAAGAAGCAAGGCGTAAAGCCGCCGCTGGCAAAGGCAGTGGAGGCAGTCATTGAGACCGGCGACTTTCACGTCACCACGGTCGGCGATAATCTTCCCAACGAGGACGAGGTTCACGAGAAGTACGGCAGCAAAAGCTTCTTGTTCACGGGCAGTTCGCGAGCCATTTCGCATGCCAGCGGGAACGGCATGCTGGATGAGTTTGCCGCTTCGAAAGACGAAGTCGAGATATGCAGGAAGTATGACGATGAAGCCGAGGACCTCCTGACGGGACTGCACGAGATAATCGGCCATGGCTCCGGCAAGTTAAGCCCGAAACTTACGCACGAGCCGACCTTCTATCTGAAAGAATATTTTTCCACGCTGGAAGAGGCGCGCGCGGACCTGATGGCGCTCTGGAATGTCTGGGATCCGAAACTGCGCGAGCTGGGGCTGATTTCGAGTCCGGATGTGGCCAAAGCGATGTATTATTCATCAGTGCGCGTGGTGCTTACACAGCTCCGCCGGATTCCCAAAGGTGACACGATCGAAGAGGATCACGAGCGCGACCGCCAGCTCATCGTCAATTACATTCGAGATAAAACCGGCGCCATCGCCCAGGAAAAGCGCGACGGAAAGACTTATCTGGTGATTCGCGATTTTCAAAAAATGCGGCAGGGAGTGGGCCAATTGCTGGCCGAGTTGATGCGCATTAAAGCTGAAGGAGATTACGCCGCGATAAAGGCTTTGGTGGATAAATATGCCGTTCACTTCGATCCGGCGCTGCGCGATGAGGTGGTGGAGCGCTACAAGAAGCTCGATATCCCAACTTATTGGACTGGCATCAATCCCCAGCTGGACACCACTTTCGATTCAAAGAAGAAGCTGTCGAAGGTGCAGATTTCATATCCGCGGGATTACGTGAAGCAGCAGCTCGGTTATAGCGAGATGTATAAAGGCGCGAATTAGTGCGCTCCCTGCCGGTGGCTTTTTAGCGCGTCTGCGTCGATAAAACCGGCTCGCTTAGCAGTACCGGCTGAGTATATGCGCCATCGCCGGCCGAGTCCCATACGGCGAAGCGAACCCATTTCTTGCCGGTTGCATCGAATGGAATCTTGAATTCGTGCGATCCGAAAGGAGGCATCTCGGTGGCGGAAATAATCTGCCGGTCCACCTTCTTGCCGTCGCTCCAGACCAGCTCCACGAATTCGAGCGGAAAGGTCCATTCGACATTCGCCGTATAGACGCGGCGCGCGCCGGAGCCGGAAACGCCGTAGCTGTGGAATAGAACTTCGCCGGTGGTACCGTAGAAATTCCCCGCGCGCATGGCATCAATCACCGAACCCCAACCTTCCTGGAACGAAGGGACACGATCGAGCTTGATGTAGTTGACCGCTAACAGAGGATAGGTTTCGTCGTCCGGCCACTTGGTATAGGTATCGCCTTCGGCCAGCATGAATTTTGGCTTCGGCGCCCAGTTGCTCGAATCATCCATCACGCCGAAACAACGGACTTCGCACAGTCGTTTTTGCGAGAGATCCACGGGCAACGACTCCCACGACGCGCCGATATTCCGGTCGGTCAGAAAGAAATCCTGGTTGCGGTAGGCGTCCGGGTAACCCGCCGTATTCTTGGTGCGCGGGTGGGTCGTATACCAAATGCCATTTTCCCGGTTCACAAGATTCAGGATGTCGTTGGCCGACCCGAGATGATACACCGTACCGTACTTCGGATCGTTTTCCATGAACGGCTGGCCGGCCGGCCGCGGCTCGGCGTGAGAATAATAAACGGGGTGAGGCGTCAGCATCCACCAGTGGCCGCCCAGGAACGCGTTGGGCTCCTCGCCGGGAATGAACAGCAAATCGCGGTCGGAAATACGGGCGGCGCCGTCGAAATAAACTTGTTGTTCCATGAACCTTTTGGGTCCGGGATCCCGCGGATCGGAATCGTCATGGAAGTCTCCGAGGTTTACGATATTAATCCCCAGGGCGTGGAAGACATCCACCCACGGTGGACGGTAATCCAGAGTCTTCCGGTCTCTGAGCAGCTCGTTAAAATCCAGATGGAAGTGGCTGGCCAGCACTTTGTAGCCGGGTACCGGTTTGAATACGTCGTCGTGGGTGTAAGCCATGACCGCTTGCTGGGTGGCGCGATCGTTTTCAGGGCTCAAGTAAAAGTAGACCGCCATGTGCTGCAGGGTCCCGGCCGGCGCATTGTAGAGAGCGTAGTTATCCCAATGCCCCTCGGATGTTGCGCTGCGCCGCTTCCATTCGTTATCGGTGACGCCCCAGGGATGATAGCCTTCGCCTTTTTCGGGCTGCAGCGCGCCCACTGCGAAAGCGCCGTCACTGTCTTTGCGGTAGTAGACGTAGCCCAGATTCACTTCGTCTTCACGAGCGAAGAAAAACTTGTGCGGAGGCGGAAAGACGGCCAGCGATCCGCTGCCTGCATCCACGATGGCCAGCCGGTTACGCGCGCGCAAGCCGACCGGTTCGGTATTGTTCGCTCCCCCGAACTCGTACTTCTGCCAGGCGCGTGCCGCATCTCGCCACGCCAGAGCCGGATGTTTTGCGATGTCGAACCCTTTCAAGCCCGCGCTATAGATATACGCCACGCTGGGTTCATTGGTTTTCGCGATGGCCTCCTGCCGCAACAGGTTGGCGCCGCGATAAACCGTGTACTGCAGATCGCCCGAGAAAATACCCATTTCCAGCCCTGAAAACGTGACTGCTAATCGCGCGCCTTCGCTATAGACGCGGCAACTGTCGGAATGAAAAGTCGCCGAAGAGCGCCGGACTTCGCCGAAATCTCGCGGCAGAGGAAACGAATCGCCTTTGCCGGGAACTCCGGGGACGACCAGCGGCGCGTCCCAAAACGTATTCCACTTTTCCCGGTCATACAACTCCGGAGTGACTTCAATCTTGAGCAGCTTGAATTGAGTCGCCTGCGCCTCCGACATGCGCCGCTTGCCGCTGGTCACGTGGAACTCGGGCTGCAGGGCGCTGCCGAGCGAAATCCACTGGCCGCCGCCTTTTCGCACCGCCAGTTCCTGCACCACCGGCTGGCCATCGCGGATCGTAAATTGCGCGCGCAATTGCTGATCGGCTTCGCCGCGCCAGGCAAACTCCAGCGCGCCGCCGTGCATCTCGGCCTTTAGCCCATCGCCAGACTTGTAGCCTTGGAGATCGCAGTTGAGTGTCTGAGCGTGCGCCAGTCCGCAAAACAGCGCCAAGCAAAATGGAAATGCGTCTAACTTCAGCATGGTTAGAAACCTCCAATACGCTAACTATTTGACCGCAAATTGGGGAAGAACGGAGGGGTGGGAGCTACTCAATAACAGCTGGTCGGCAGCCTGCTGTCTGCGCCGGCGGAAATAATCGACTACCCATCGGCTGCCCTCGTAGGTCCGCCAAATAGGATTAGTGCGGAGCAATTCATTGCGGGCGCTCAATATTTCCCGCCGTGCAAAGCGCTGCAGTCGATCGCCGTGCTCGGGTAGCACCGCCGAATCGACGGTCTCGGTTGACCTTCGCGGCGCACGACATTCATTCATCTGGATCACGACCATGCGTCCATCCGTGGTGATGGGGTCGCCGGTGGCGTTGCGGACGGATCGGGGGAAGTCTTCCCGATCGGTCCAGTCCAGGATGTTTCCACAGGATGTGAAGGCCATATCAAAGGCGATTTTGTCGCGCTCCTGGTCGACGTCCTCATCGATTCTGTGCGTGAGCCTCCCGCCTGGCCGCAGGTACGCGAAATCGACATCCCGGGTAGCGGCTCCCACCCAGACCTCCTGGCCGTCCCAGGTAGCAGCCCCCTTCCACATCCGAATATGATGACGTTTTGAAACGTCATTCAGGCCTTTCTGCCAGGCCATATCCGGCTCGGCGCCATTCAACAGCAAGGGCGACATTGGCGCGGTTTCATCGCCCCGGCGCTCGGCCACCGCCCGTATCCAAGTTATGCGGCCGCGCACGGACACGGGATTAGCCTGGGTCCAGCCCGCGGCTTCGAAAGCGGCAGCCACTTGATCGTGAGAGCCGATAAACAGCACATTTGTCAGATCCGACAATCGACCGGTGCCGGGGGCTTGGGTCCGATAGGGCAGGGTTGAAACTACCTGCTCCAGTTCATCGCGCTGGTCGTCGGTGAGTTGGGCGGCAACCTCCTCCTCAGGATTGAGCAGCGTCCCTAGAAACAGGGGGCGAGTTAAAGTCAGTGTTAGTTCAACGCCGGCGGGATAGTAAATCTCTGGCTCCGGTAGCTGCATGAGGAGCGATCTGATTGCCCATACCGCCAAGCCGGCATGAAACTCCCATTGCAACGCGGTCCTTATGTAGCCGCTAACTCTGTAACACAGGCTCGCCGTGGAACGAACTCCATGAATGCGGCCGTTCACACTGACGCGCTCGCGGCTGTTGTCGACTTCCGCCACGCGCGCGGAAATTGAAATATTTTCGCCATCTGGCGAGGTCAACCGATTGAATTCCAGATCGAGCCCGGCGGTTTCGTGGCGCACTCCGAAGCCTACGCGGGTTACACCTTTGACGCTTCCGGATAGGATAGTCCCAGTCTGTAATTTTGTTTCTCCATCCAGAGTTACAGGCGCAATCAGAACGGCGCTGAGGTGCGAACCTGCTCTGCTCGCATAAGAACCCACGGTGGAGGTGAGCCGGATGTGAAGTTGAGTCCCGGGCGGCGCGACACGATTCGTGAGCGAGCTAATCGAGAACAGAAGGCTCAGCAGTGCGGGAGTCATGTTTTGAAGCACCTCTCGCAATATATGTTCATCCGCACTGGCCCCGTAAACAGCCAATACTTATATCGGCGAAGCACAAAGGCACATTAGAGGCATGGTCGCGCTGGGGTTTGGTCAACGCGAAGCTCCGGGCCCAATATTCGCCTGGCTCGTGCCATCGCCTGTCGGTATCAACATTATTGTGGGCTGGATGCCGTGACGCGCGGCACCTGGCATGACAGTCTACCACGCGGCTTGGTTGGGGCGCGCAAGGGTGAACAGCAGCGCGCAGCGCCTGGCTTGTATCATTGGTGTATACACTGTCCTGCATTCAGGGAGACGCGGAACGCGTAGAACCAGCACGTGACTCTACGAGCCTTTTTTTTCTTAGCCGTATTAGCGCTCTCGCCTGGGGTATTGATCGGCCAGCCGGAACGTCTTCCCGATCACCTCGACCCGCGAGACCTCATTACCATAAGAAGCAATCTCAATCCAAGAGCGGAGGCGCAGTTTGATCAAGGGCCCGCCGATTTGTCCTTGAGACTGGATCGGATTACGCTCATGCTGAAGCCGTCGAGGGAGCAGCAGGCGGCACTGGAAACGCTGCTCCGGGATCAACAAGACCCTAGCTCCCCGAATTACCGCAGGTGGCTCACTCCGGAAGAATACGGGGATCGTTTTGGCTTCAGCCCAGCCGATATCGCAAAGATCGTCTTCTGGCTCCAGTCGCAAGGTTTAGCTATTGAGGAGGTGGCTCGCGGCCGGAATTGGATTGCTTTTAGCGGTTCCGTCGCCCAAGTGCAGGCTGCTTTTGAAACCGAGATCCATCGCTACAACGTCGCCGGTGAGATGCATTTCGCAAACTCGACAGAGCCATCCGTTCCCAGAGAGCTCGCCCCCGCCGTGATCGGAATTTTAGGGCTGGACGATTTCTATCCCAAGCCGCTGGCGCGTCCATACTTCACCTCTGGATCGAGCCACTATCTGGCGCCCGATGACATTGCCGTCATTTACGACCTTACGCGACTGTACAACTTAAATTATTTCGGTGACGGGCAGAGCATCGTGATCGTGGGCCAGTCGGACATCGTGATGTCGGACATTAGTGACTTTCGGACAATGTTCAACCTGCCGGCCACTCTTCCCACCGAAGTTCTCGTCGGCAGGGATCCGGGCATCAATTCCAGTGACCTTCAAGAGGCCGACCTTGATCTGGAGTGGGCAGGCGCAGTTGCTCGCAATGCAAACCTGATCTATGTTTACTCACGTTCCGTCTTCAACGCGGTGACATATGCGGTGAGTAACAACCTTGCTCCTATAATCAGTGACAGCTTCGGCGAATGCGAGCCTGGAGCCAGTTCCGCGGGCGCTCAGTCATATCAGCACATCGCACAGCAAGCCAACGCGCAAGGCATAACTTGGATAGCCGCATCGGGAGACGCCGGAGCCGCCGGATGCAATTCCCAAGGCGACCCCAGCGCCGATCAAGGTTTGGCGGTAATTCTACCGGCCAGCGTGCCGGAGGTCACTGGCGTTGGCGGCACAGTGTTCAACGATGGTAGCGGAAACTACTGGAATAGCGTCAATGGCCCAAACTCGGGCTCGGCAATCTCCTATATTCCGGAGCAAGGCTGGAACGACACCAGCATCAACAGGACCCTGGCCGCCTCGGGCGGCGGTGCAAGCATCTTTTTCTCGAAACCAGGCTGGCAAACCGGGCCAGGAGTTCCGAACGATGGCGCGCGGGACGTACCAGATGCCGCGTTCACGGCGTCCGCGGATCACGATGGCTACCTCTTTTGCAACAACGGAAGTTGCGTCTCGGAAAATCCCTCTTTGGTAAACACGCTCATCGGGGGAACGTCCGCTTCCACCCCTGTATTCGCCGGTATTCTGGCCGTGCTGCAGCAGTATCAAATCAATCAGTCATTCCAAACCACGCCGGCCCTTGGGAATATAAATCCGACGCTCTATCAACTGGCTCAAAACGTCGCCGGTGTTTTTCACGACATTACTACCGGTAATAATATTGTTCCTTGCACGGTTGGTACGACGGACTGCACAACCGGCTCGTTTGGCTACACTGCCGGTCCCGGCTATGATCTGGTCACGGGCCTGGGCTCGGTGGACGCGTGGTCCCTGGCCAGTTCCTGGCACACCAGCCAGTGCATTTACACGCTGCCGGCAGCGACTACGGTATCGAGCCAGACTTCAGCGTTTTCGTTATCTATCGGCACGCAGAGCATCTGTCCCTGGACGGTTTGGACCAGCGCCACCTGGATCACAATTAACCCTTCTACCGGTACGGGCTCGGGAAACACCAACCTGTCTTTTTCGTCCAACAACACCACGTCGGCGCGCGCTGCCAGCATCTATGTCGCGGGTCAGACCTTCACGCTCACACAGAATCCCCCGGCGCCGGCGCTTTCGATTAGCAAGTCGCACTCCGGGACTTTCACGCAAGGACAGCAGAACGTTGCCTACACAGTGACGGTATCGAATAACACGGGCACTGCGCCGACAAGTGGACTGGTGACCGTGACAGAGACCTTACCACCGGGGTTGACGCTGGTGTCGATGGCAGGGTCGGGCTGGTCTTGTTCGTCGACCACATGCAATCGGAGCGGCCCGTTGGCCGCCGGCGCCAGCTATCCGACGATCACGGTGACGGTTAACGTCGCATCCACCGCGACTTCTCCGCAAGTGAATCAGGTAAGCGTATCAGGCGGCGGATCGGCAACGGCAAGCGCGAGCGACTCGACCGTCATCACCGTGATCACACCGACTGCTCCGGCGCTTTCGATTAGCAAGTCGCACTCCGGCAATTTCACGCAAGGACAGCAGAACGCGGCGTACACAGTGACGGTGTCGAATACCACGGGCAGTGCACCGACAAGCGGACTGGTGACGGTGACGGAGACCTTACCACCGGGGTTGACGCTGGTATCGATGGCAGGGTCGGCTTGGTCTTGTTCCTCGAACACATGCAGCCGCAGCGACGCACTGGCCGCTGGCGCCAGCTATCCAGCGATCACGGTGACCGTTAATGTCACATCCACCGCAGCTTCTCCGCAAGTGAACCAGGTAAGCGTATCAGGCGGCGGAGCGGCAACGGCAAGCGCGAGCGACTCGACCGTCATAAACGTGGTCACACCGGCCGCTCCGTCACTTTCGATTAGCAAGTCGCACTCCGGCACTTTCACGCAAGGACAGCAGAACGCGGCGTACACGGTGATGGTGTCGAACACCACGGGCACTGCGCCGACAAGTGGACTGGTGACCGTGACAGAAACCTTACCACCGGGGTTGACGCTGGTGTCGATGGCCGGGTCGGGCTGGCCTTGTTCGTCGACCACATGCAGCCGGAGCGACGCTCTGGCCGCTGGCGCCAGCTATCCGGCGATCACGGTGACCGTTAATGTCACAGCCACCGCGACTTCTCCGCAAGTGAATCAGGTAAGCGTATCAGGCGGCGGATCGGCAACCGCAAGCGCCAGCGATTCAACAACGATCAGCGCCAGCAACCCTGCACAGCCGACGTTGTCTCTCGGCGAAAAATCGCTCAATTTTGGAGTCAGCGGCGCTTTGGCGACCAGCGCTCAGACCGTTTCCGTGAACTTCATAAATGGTTCTGGAGTGCCATGGACCGCGTCTTCCAGTGAGCCGAATATCATGGTTTCCCCAACTTCAGGGAACGGTAACGGAACACTGCAGATTAGCGCAACCGCAGGATCGAGCGGCGTTGTTACGGTCAGCGCACCGGGAGCGGCGACCTCACCGCAAACGATCACGGTGAACGTATCGAGCGTCGCACCGAGCGCTCCCTACGGAAGTTTCGATACGCCAGTGAATGACACCACCGGCGTGGCCGGCGCGATACCAGTCACGGGCTGGGCGCTGGATAATGTTGAAGTATCGAATGTGGGAATCTGGCGCGACCCGGTTGCCGGCGAAACCGCCTCAGCCAACGGGCTGGTATTCATCGGCGATGCCGTTTTCGTGGCCGGCGCGCGGCCCGATGTGCAGGCCGCCTATCCAAATGCGCCGTTCAACTATCGTGCCGGCTGGGGATATATGCCGCTCACTAATTTCCTGCCCAACGCGAGCGGTTCAGGCGCCTCGGGAAACGGGACGTACACACTGCACGCCATCGTAACCAATGCTGGCGGCCAGACCGTTGATCTGGGCGCTCGTACAATCGCAGTGGATAACGCGAATGCCTCGAAACCGTTCGGTACCATCGATACGCCCGATCAAGGCGGCACGGCTTTGGGTAATGCCTATGTTAATTTCGGCTGGGCGCTGACGCAGAATCCTTATGGCATCCCCACCGACGGCTCGACAATTACCGTGTTTATGGATGGACTGCCGCTTGGGCACCCTACCTATAATCAGTACCGCAGCGACATCGCCAGTTTGTTTCCGGGCTTGGCGAATAGCAATGGCGCGATCGGCTTTTACTATATAGACACCACCACCCTCGCTAACGGCGTTCACACCATCAGTTGGAGCGTATCGGACAACGCCGGGCGCAACGATGGAATCGGGAGCCGGTACTTCACAATCGAAAATACGGGCGCCGAAAATGTGCCTGCTTCCGAACAGCCGATTGAGCGTGCAAAGATTTCGGCCGACGCTACGGGTCTCTATTCCCTCTCGATCGAGGAACTGGATCGGGTAGAGCTACCGGTTGGCGCGACGCGTGGCTATTTGCTTGTGAACAACCAGCGCCGGCCTCTACCGATCGGTTCTACGCTGAAAGGCGGGCGTTTCTACTGGCAGCCTGGCCCCGGATTCCTGGGTGGTTATGACCTGCTGTTTGAGCAGGCGGATGCCACGCTAATCCGAGTACAAATCACCATAGAGCCGAAGTCCTACGCCGCCCGCGAACCGCAGTAGATCACAAATTCGAGATTTGATCCAACATCGTGGCAAGTGCCTTGCGGAACTCGACGGGCGTATAGACATCGAACAGACGCGGCTGCAACGGCTTCAATGTGCGTTCGAGCGAATCGATTGGTTCCACCAGCGGTCCACGACCGGGCTGCTGCATCATCGGGCCGCGACGCGCGCGTCTGGGGTCCTGCTGGAGGGGATTGAAAGCTTGCCGCTCCGGAAGCCAATGATAGCGGATATAAAAAATCTCAGCGTCCGGTTTCCCTCCGATTTCGATGGGATGCAGGTCCTCCCCGGAGGCGAACTCCATGGGACCGCTCAGCACGATCAGGATGGGTAACGGGTCCCCCTTCGCGACCCCTTCTATCCGGCGGCTGACCTGGGATACGAAGAATTGCGCATTTTGGCGGCGATTCTCCAGTGCATGAATGTCGATTTTATTGGGACCGGATTCCTTAAGAGCGGGTCCTAACTTTGCCCAATCCAAAGCATGTACGCCATCCTGCTGAAACATCACATGCTGGGTGGTAAGGTCGAGCAAAGCTACATTCAACGTCCCATTCCGGACGTTCGCCTCAGACACCACCTTCAAGGCCGGTATCAGACTAATCAAACTCCGATTGTTAATTTGTTCAGTTCGCGAAGGCTCGCCGGCCGAGATGGGCGAGGCGTTCACTAATATATCGACACGAACCGGGTGGCGCGTTGCGATCGGAAGGTTCAATCGACCGGTGATGTTCGGTAAGAACAAATCGTCGGGTGACTGTGAGGCTTCGAGAATCTCGACCGGAGGCAGATCGCGCCCGGAGCCCGCCAAAGGGTCGTTCTTGAGCGGATTCACGTGCAGCGTGAGCCGCATGGCGCTGTGCTCGCCGGTGGCAGTAGCGAAAACGGCAAGCGAGATCCGATAATCGCCCGGCGTGACAAAAGCGGCGGGTATGTAGGAGACGTTCGACTTGCCGATATCGTCCTTGACAAGCTGCAGATCCAGCGCTTGGTGAGTCTGGTAAACGTGGTTTTCGCTGTCGCTGAATTGCACCAGGACCACCATATAACCTTTGCCGCGGCGCCGAGCGAGCTCGTTTCCGTCCACCTGGATATCGATTTTCGCCTGCAGGCGCTGGTGAGTGGAGAGCTCAACCGGTAAGACGCGCGCGGTCCAGCGGATGTGGGCCTGATCGCCTTGGTCGATCCAGGTATCAAAAGGAATATTTTTGAAAGCGGGATCCAAGGAGCCGCTTTCGGCTAATATCGACTCAGCGCCGCTGATGAGAGAGAGCGCGATAGTCAGCCGGACAAATTGGTGCATAGCCGTTCGACGTTCATTGCCCAGATCGCCGTTTCAGTGACGGGCGTTAGAGAGCGCATTTTCGTCGCGCTTTCGTCAGATTGCGCCTTAGGTCCCCTTCTTCGCAGTTAGTTCCTTGTAAACGACCTCGGTAAAACTGGCAAAATTGGGACCGCGGCCGCCACCCGGTGCGCTGGCCGGAGGAGGCGGGTCAACGGCGGCCTTAATTTCATCCAGGGATTTTCCCTGGGCGACCATGGCTTTGATCTTGGCTCTCTTCGCTTCCGTGTCAGCTAGCCGCTTTTGAATATCGGCTTTGGTCTGGATGTCGCCGTGTCCGGGAACGAATTGATCCGCGTTGAGGGCGGCAATTCCTTTAGTCGTGGTGATCCAGCCTTCAGACGATCCATTCTTCTCCAAGTGGATCAAAGGATCGGGACGCTGAGTGGCGATAATGTCGCCCGTGAACACAATCTTCTCAGTGGGCAGATAGACCACCAGATCACCGCTGGTGTGCGCAGGCGCCCAATGCAGAACCTCCAGCTTCACGCCGTCGATTTTGAGATTCTCCTTGTTCTTGGCGACGACCTGCGTGGGGAGATGATCTTTGGGAGGCGCGCCCCGGCCACCCGCTGCGAGAGCGGCTTCCTGCTCCTTCTTGTTGTTCTCGTGGGCGATGATGGTGATGCCGGCGGGAAACGAAACCAGCCCATTGACGTGATCGCCGTCGCTATGCGTGAGGATGACGGTGGTCACCGGCTTGGGCGTGATTTTAGCGATGTCATCCAACAGTTCCTTTCCACCAGCCGCGGTGGTCTTGGCATCGACGACGATCACGCCTTTGTCGCCGACGATTACACCGCTATTTCCACCACCGCCTTCGATCCAATAAACATTGGGCTTCAACTGGTGGGTCATGAACGGCGCCGCCGGCGGAGCTTGTGCGGCAGCCCCAGCGGCAAGAGCGCTCAGAGACGCGGCTCCGGCGATTAAGAAGGAAAAACCCTTTCGATAATGCATACCCAGCATTCTCCTCTCAAAACAAGACTCTAACACGAGTAGTAGAACGCCAGCGAAATAACGAATCGTGTCATCTTAAAAGCAGGAGCCTCGTTAAAAACCATGCGCAGATACTGGACGGTTGGAGTGCTGGCGATTCTGGCGGCTTGCAGCCAACCACAAAAGACGCGCGAAGTAACGAACGTGAGCCGCGCTACGCTGGACAACGGCCTGCGTGTAGTGGTGGTGCGCGATCCTTTGGCGCCGGTAGTGACGGTGGAAGAAAATTATCTGGCCGGCGGCGATGAGACCCCAGCGGGCTTTCCGGGTATGGCGCATGCCCAGGAGCACATGGCGTTCCGTGGTTGCGCCAATGTGAGCGGCGACCAGATTGCGGCCATCAACGCGCAACTGGGCGGTTTTACCAACGCTGATACGCAGCAGAACATTACGCAATATTTCAATACCGTGCCGGCCGAGTACCTCGATCTGGTGCTGCGAATCGACTCAGCCTGTATGCAGGATGTCCAGGACAGCCAGGAGGAATGGGACAAGGAGCGAGGCGCGATCGAGCAAGAGGTGGCGCGCGATCTTTCGAATCCCACCTATAAATTTATTACTCGTTTGAACGAGGACTTGTTCGCCGGCACTCCCTACGCGCACGATGCGTTGGGCACGCAGAAATCGTTCGACGGAACGACGGGCGCGATGCTCAAGGATTTTTATACGAAATGGTATGCTCCCAACAACGCCATCCTTGTGATTACTGGCAACGTCGATCCCGACATCACCCTCAAAAGGGTCAAAGAGCTTTATGGAGTCATTCCGAAGCGTACCCTTCCTCCCCGGTCCGAGGTGAAATTGCAGCCGGTTAAGGCGGAATCTTTCACCATGGAGAGCGATCTGCCTTACCAGCTCGCATTCCTCTCATATCGGACTCCCGGCAGCGATAGCCCCGACTATGCCGCGTTGCGCGTGATGAGCGACGTCCTGTCGAGCGAGCGAGCCGATCTGTACAGCCTGGTGACCAAGGGCGAAGCTCTGGCGACGGCGTTCGAACTCGCGGAAACATATCCGAAGGCGAGTGTCACATTCGCGGCGGCGGCCATTCCATCGGGCGCGGACGCATCCGCCATTACCTCGAAGTTGAAAGAAGTGGTGGCTGGTTATCTCGCCAAGGGTTTGCCCGCGGACTTGGTGGAGGCCGCTAAACGCAAGCTGGTGGCATCGGCGGAATTTGAGCGAAACTCGATTCCAGGGCTGGCGGCAAATTGGTCCGAAGCGCTCGCCTCGCAAGGCCGCAATTCTCCGGATGAGAACGTCGAAGCTATACAAAAGGTGACCACCGACGATGTGAACCGTGTCGCGCGGGCATATCTTCTAGCCCAGAACGCGGTAGTGGCGGTCTTGGCGCCTGCTCCGTCCGGCAATCCGGTGGCATCCAGCGGATTTGGGGGCGCCGAGCAGCTAACCTCCGCGCCATCGAAACCCGTGAAGTTGCCGGATTGGGCCGAGGCTGCGCTGAAATCCCTGTCCGTTCCGAAAGCGGGTGTGCATCCGGCGGATGTTACGCTGGCCAATGGGATCCGCCTGATTGTTCAGACCGAGACCATCAGTCCGACGATCACTGTGGTGGGCGATATCCGCCGCGAGGAGAAGCTGGAAACTCCTCCCGGCAAAGATGGAGTCGCCGACATCCTGGAGCAATTGTTTTCCTATGGAACAACTCATCTGGATAGGCTCGCATTTCAAAAAGCTCTAGACGACATCGGAGCAAGCGAGTCCGCGGGCGGGGGATTCGGTGTCCGCGTGCTTAAGCAATACTTCGACAAGGGTGTGCAACTCCTGGCTGACAACGAATTAAACCCGGCGCTTCCGATGGATGCGTTTCAGGTGGTCAAGCAGCAGACCGGCCAGTTCGCCGCCGGGAATCTGAAGAGTCCCGAGCATCGAACGCTGCTTGCACTCGAAGCCGGCCTGCTGCCGAAAGGCGATCCGGCATTGCGCGATGTCACGCCACAAACGGTTTCGACCGTGACACTGGACGATGTCAAGGCATATTATTCGAAGGCCTATCGTCCCGATCTCACCACCATCGTGATCATTGGCGACATTACGTTGGAGGAAGCCAAGGCGGGAATCGAAAAATACTTCGCGGCATGGAAAAGCGACGGGCCGAAACCGGACGTGACATTGCCTCCGGTGCCTCCCAATGGGCCGGCGGCCGTAACCGTTCCCGACCCCGGCCGCATTCAGGACGACGTTACTCTGGCCGAAGAGGCCCAGCTCAACCGCTTCAATCCGGACTATTACGCGATGCAGCTCGGCAACAACGTCCTGGGCGGCGGCTTCTACGCGACGCGCCTGTACCATGATCTGCGGCAAGTGGCCGGGTTAGTCTATAACGTGGACGATTCTTTGACGGCCGACAAGACCCGTGCGATCTATACGGTAACCTATGCATCCGATCCGGCCAATGTCGCGAAGGCCCGAGCGATGATTCAACGGGACCTTATTGCGATGCAGAAAGAAGACGCGACGCCGGAGGAATTGCAGCAGGCCAAAGCGCTGCTGTTGCGGCAGATTCCTTTGTCGGAATCGAGCTACGATGCGATCGCCGGAGCACTGGTGCGGCGATCGAATATGGACCTGCCGCTGGACGAACAGATCCGCGCGGGGCAGCATTACTTCGATTTGACGGGCGATCAGGTGCGGGCTGCGTTCGCAAAGTGGATACGGCCCGGCGATTTTGTACAAGTGGTGCGTGGTCCCGCGCCGCACTAACTATGAATCGCCGAGAGGTGCTGGGTCTTTTGGGCGCGGCCGCAATTCCCGGCAGTCTTTTACGATCCGCGCGGGCGTTAGCCCAAACTGAATCAAAGGCCGATTTCACGCTTCACATCGGACCGGTGTCGGTTGAGCTGGCGCCCAAGTCGATTGTGAAGACCACGGGATACAACGGATCGTCGCCGGGGCCGCTTTTGCGGATGCGGGACGGCCAGATGGTCTCGATCGACGTCTATAACGATACCTCCGCCGCGAACCTGGTTCACTGGCACGGTCTGCACATTCCGTCCGCTGTGGACGGTTCGATGGAGGAAGGAACGCCGCTGATTCCGGCCCACGGCCACAGCCGCTACAGCTTCGTCGCAAAGCCGGCCGGCACTCGCTGGTATCACACGCACATCTCCGCCGGCCGCAATTTGAATCGCGCCACTTACACCGGCGAATTTGGATTTATTTACATCGATCCAGAGAACGACGCGGGACGGTACGATCAGGAAATCTTTCTCGCACTGAAGGAATGGGACCCGTACTTTACGACGGCGGGAAGCGATGAAGGGCTGGACGTCGGATACAAATATTTCTCCATCAACGATCGCGCGCTGGGCCATGGCGAGCCGGTGCGCGTCAAGGAAAACCAGCGCGTGCTTTTTCGAATCCTCAACGCCAGCGCGACCATGCATCGGAGAATCGGCTTGTCCGGTCACCAATTTCAGGTCATCGCTATGGACGGCAATCCGATCCCGGTTCAAAAGAAAACGGACGCCCTGGAACTGGGGCCAGCGGAGCGGATCGACGCGCTAGTCGAGATGAATCATCCCGGCGTGTGGGTGCTGGGCGACGCGAATGATCATGATCGCGAGCATGGCATGGGCATCGTGATCGAATACTCCGGCCAGACCGGTGCGCCGCGCTGGATCGCGCCATCGGATCAGTGGAATTACACGTCTTTCGGAAACGCAGCCGGTTCGGACCCTGCGACCTCCGCGGATGCGCCCGAGCGATTGCCACTGGTCATCGAAAAGAAATTCGCCGGCAGCCACTGGATGGACAAATGGACCATCAACGGCAAAGAGTTTCCCAAAACCGATCCTCTCCGCGTCCGAGCGAATGGCCGGTATCGCCTGGTGTTCGACAATCGCAGCGATGAAGCGCACCCGTTGCACCTGCACCGGCACAGCTTCGAGCTGACCAAGGTGGACGGAAAGGCCACTTCCGGCGTCTTGAAGGATGTCGTGGTGGTGAGCGCGAAGTCACAAGTGGAAGCTGACTTCGTCGCCAATAATCCAGGGCTCACGCTATTCCATTGCCATCAACAGATGCACATGGATTATGGGTTCATGAATCTCATGGAATACGTGTGAGGCCGGAGCAATGGTAGACCGAGCGGCGATTGCTACTGACTAAGGCGAGTTTCCCTTGGACGACCAGCTCGACGCCAGGATCGTCTGAGGCGTATCTACAGATTTTTCTCGCTACATTCTTGAAAACTCTGATCTCGGGATAGGAAGGAACATTCAATTCGCCAAGCGACCAGTCGAAGATGTCCAATTTATTCCGGTTCGGCCCTTCTTCGGTGACGTAGTCCTCGATTGTGTCCGGCAGCCGGTCGAAAACGGCATCGTTAAGATAAATCACTCCCGAGTTTCTATTGCCAGAATAAAGCGCGGAGGAAAGATAGTGATCCCAAAGGTTGAAGAAGCTCAGCACCGGCATCAAGGCAAACAAGACCAGCACGATCTTCTGAAATGCGAACTCATGTCCCCAGATAATATCTCGCGGCGCCGGATCCTCATCTCGCCTGAAGAAGAGGACCAGCAGGAACGCAATCATCGCCAAATTCCAAGGCCATACGACCGCGTTGACACCGCGCCCCAGCGGGCCGATCGCGATCAAGATGAAAACATGCATAGCAACGGCGGCCAAAACCGCGAGAGGGCGAAAACGTTTGATGAGCAGTCCGACACCCAAGGCGCATTCGAGCAGCGCCGCAACGAATCCGAGATGGCGGGCTAGCCACTCAGCAATCCCGTTTCCGGATCCAATAAAGGGCTTCACCAGAAAAGGGAAAGTGTCGCCAATGAAGTTCGGATTCAGCTTCGCCAATCCACTCCAGATGTAGGTCGTGGCAACGATGAGGCAGCACGTGTTGAGGGCAGCCGCTGGCCGATCGGTACCCGCCAGTGCGATCGCGAGCAGCATCGCCGCATACTGATAAAACCAGGGTTGCAATCGCGACTGATCCTGAAGGACCAGCAGCACGAACAGGACGAACACCGCGATCAAGATTTCCCGGCGCGGCACTATAGCGGCCGCAACCAATAAGGCAATCAGCGCATAAAACGCGACGTAATCGCCGGGAGAAGTGAGCGGTTTGATGAAGGAAAACACCGGCGTGAGCGGGTAGAGGCGCGAACTCACCCAGAGCTTCGGCGACAGCGCGAATCCAGCCAGCAGCCCCGCGATAACGCTGATTCGCAGCAGTACGATTTTGGTCAAATATACGGACAAGAACCGCAGTTTCACCGAACGGGAGCCGGATTGATTGCGTCCCATCGTCTGTCCCCGGTTTGCCGATAGTGTGATGGCAGCGTTTGCCAGTCTGGACGTGTGATGCCGTTCAGATCGTAAACTACTTTTCCGTCCCGCAGCGTCAATTCGCAGGTGAACTTCCGGTCGCCGCGCAAGCGCGCGCCATACATGTCGGTGAATCCGAATTGACCTTGTTCGACCCGAAGCACCGCAACATCCGCCGGTGCGCCGACGGAGAGGTTTCCAAGTTCTTCGCGATGAATTTCGCGCGCGGGATTCCAGGTGGAACGTGCCACCACTTCATCGACCGAGAGACCCATAGCCAGGAACTTACTCATCACGTTGAGCATGTCTTTCATCCCGCTGTTCATGCTGGCGACGTGCAAGTCAGTGGAAATGGAATCTGGTAGGAACTTCTCTTTAATTGCAGGGACCGCGATACGCCATGCAAAGCTGCCGCCGCCGTGGCCTACATCGAAAATAACGCCACGCTTTCTTGCCTCCCACATCGCTGGATTCACGTCTCCGGACGAATCTTGTTCGTTACGGAGTCCCGAGTACATGTGCGTATAAATATCGCCCGGCCGCAGTTTCCTGGTGACCAGCTCGCTCATCGGGCGCTCCGGACGGTTGGCGCCAAAATCGACCATCACAGGGATATTGGCGAGCGTCCCAGCTTCTACTGCGTGCTCCACAGGGGTCCACTCCGGCCCCGAGTAGTGGGCCGTCTTGATACCCACGATAATCCCCTTGTAGCGCAAAGCAGTATCAGCGGCGGGTTTCGCTTCCATGTCGGAGAGATCGTTCTCGTATTTAGGTCCGCGCATCCCATGACCGACGATGTTTAAGAACGCAAGCACCCGGGTGCTCGATCGATCGATAATCCGCTGCTTGAAATCTTGGAAATTACGATAGCCGGAGCAACCCGCGTCGGCCACTGTCGTGACGCCAACCCGAAGCGTAAAACCGTCCGGGTACAAGCTGTTGTCTCCGGCATAAGAGCCGGGCTCACCGGTGCCGGCGTAGACATGCACATGGATGTCGACAAGTCCCGGCGTAACGTAAAGCCCGCGGACGTCAACCACCTTGAATGCTTGCATAGGGTCGATATGGTCGGACACCGCCGCGATCTTCCCATCCCGGATGGCGACGTCTTTGGCGGCGCTGATATTGTTCTTCGGGTCGATGACGTGGCCGCCTTGCAATAGCAGATCGTAGCGGGGCTGCGCGCCAAGTACAACAGTCAGCACTAGGAGGACGAATGTACCTTTCATGCTCGTCCGCCGCTATTACCCGCGGCCGAACGCATGTCTCTTCGAACTCCATTTGGCGCTAAGATATTCGCCCATTTCGAGCGTGCCGGACATGGAGTCGGCGCTTAACTTCCCGGTGAACCGGTACGACAGAGCCGCACCGTGTACCTCGCCAACGCTGCTGAGGATGTGCACGGCGTCGCCGGAAATCGTACCGGTGAAATCGCGGGACGTGAAGTCGCCCTGGTGGGTGCCAACGATTTGACTACCCTCTTGCTTTACGAAGAAAGAGTGCTCCGAGCTTCCGGCGGCGAATTGGATCTGTACATCCCAGCGCCCGGTAATATCGCTCGCCGGTGTCATGAGGATCTCCGGCTTCCACAGCGGTCTCTTAGCCGAAAGGATCTCAAAAATTCTGTCGGCGACCACCCCTACGTCGTCCGGCTGCATCATATATGCGGTGATCGAAATTCCGGTCTGGCGGGTAGCTTCCGGGCCGCTCCTGGATCCGGCGCCCGTACTGCCGCCGAGCGCAATGCGCGGCTCAGTGGTCCACAGGATATTGGCGACTTCTTCACCAGTGATTCCGAGCTTGGCAGGATCCCAATTGATGGAAAGCCCAGGGCTATGGTTGTTGAGACCTCTAGGTTCGCGGATGGTTGCCGCGATACCATCGATTTTCCGAACCCGGCCGGCAATGGTCTCCAGCCACTGTGTCCACATCTCATCCTCTCTCTTGTGATCGCGCTGCGTCCACATTTCGACCGCGGCAAGCAGGCCCACCATCTCTTCTTTGCCGATCTTCATGGTTCGGCCATGGCCATGATGTGGTGCACTGGAGACCCAGGCGGCCTGCAGCAGGTCTTTGCGGCCCAGCACCAAGCCGGAACACTGCGGTCCGCGCAGGCACTTTCCGCCGCTGTAGCCCACGAACGTGGAGCCCCGCTGAAGATAAATATTGGGAATGGTCAACATTTCGGCCGCGGCGTCCGTGAAGACCGGAATGTTTTTCTGTTTGGCGAGCCCGTAGACAGTGTCGTAGGTAAGCGGGCCATTTTCCATGCGGTCGCCCGTCATGATGTATACCATGGCGACCTTTGGACCGAGCGCCGCTTCGTACTCCTTTGCATCACCCACTTCGATGATCCGCACGCCCACAGAACGGATCGCCTGATCGTATTCGTTGCGTGAAGCCTTAGGAATCACTACTTCATCTTTTGCGAAGCCTGTGAGATCCGGAATCCGCACATGCAAATCAGGATTGCCACCAGTGACGCAGGCGGCGGTAACGTGGGCCATGCCGGCTGCGCATCCGGACGAGACCAATGCCCACTCGGCACCCGTAATCTCCGCCAAGCGCCGGGCGACCCCTTCCATCAGCTCATCTAAGACGACGTGATGTTGCCCGGCGGAGTCTACCGCTGCCCTCACCTCCGCCAATTCCAACGACCCGCTGAGGACCGTGAAAGTCCCGCGACAGTTGATAATCGGCCGGACACCCAGGGATCTATAAATGTCCGTGGCGCCCAGCTGCAGTTTACCTGCGCTCACCGCTGCCGGTGCGGCCTGCGCCGGTCTGCCGAGAAATGCCGACGCCGTTGCCAATGCCGATCCTTTACGGAAGAGCTCGCGGCGGCTGAGTCCGCCGAAATACCGTTCGAAAGTTCCTTTCATGGAACGATTCACAAACACCTCCACTGATCCGGTATACAGCCTATCAAAATGCGGGGTTGATCTCCCAAGGCAAGGCGAACATGACACTCGGATAATTGCATCCCCAGTTACCGCGTATTTGTGATAACGTTCCCTCAAGGAGGGTCAGCAATGTTGAATTGGCTCGTTCGTTTTTGGCGCAGAATTGATGGCTGGATGCGTCGACGGATCTCTCCGCCTTCACCCCCTGCGTACCATCGAGCAAATCTACATGGTCGTCATCGCTAAGATGCCGCCGGGCTCCGCAGGACGAAAATGAATCCGCGGGAGGAAATCAATGAGATTAACACTAATCTGTGTAGTCGCTGCTGGGTTGGCAGCCCTATTTGTGTTCCGAGCTAGCGCGCAGAGCGGTGGTTCTCAAAAACACAAAGCCGTCATGATGACCCGGCTCTACACCGGGCCGGACGGCCAGACACACGCCGAAGAAATGGAGACCGCGCTTACCGCGGGTAGCTCCACCGAAGTGTTCAAACTGATGAGCATCACCGGAGCGGAAGTGCGTCGCGCTGCGCCCGGCACGGTTCAGGATTGGCACACCGCTCCGCGCCGTCAATATGTGATTACGCTTAGCGGTCAGGCCGAGCTTGAGGTGGGAGGGGGAAAAAAGATCCACGTCGGACCGGGGAATATCAATTTGGTCGAAGACACGACTGGCAAAGGTCACGTCACGAAAATCCTCGGTAACGAAGATCGGATAACGCTTACGCTTCCACTTTCAGACCAATCGCGAAACTAGCCCAGAAGGCACTGTTTGCAGTAATCCATGCACTTCAGCAGCTCCGGCGTGCGATCCGTCCCGGGCGGGAGAGGAATTTCGAACTCGATAATGGCCGGGATGCGCCATTTGTTGTCGCGAATCGCTTGCAGGACCTCTTTGATCGGCGTGTCGCCCTGGCCGAAAGGCACATTCGGGCCGTCATGCATCTTTCGGTCCTTTACGTGAATGTGCGTGACACGTTCGTGATACTGCTTTATAAACGGCAGCGGTGACGCGTTGTTGCCGGCCACAAAATGGCCCAGATCGACGTTCGCGCCGACGTACTTGCCACAAGTAAAAGCCTGCTCCCAAATGGCCGGCGTTACCGCGACATGGCCGTGAAGGCCGACGAACATCTTGTTTCTATCCGCAGCTCGCCCCAGGCGCTGGAACGCTGGTATAGACAATTCGCCGGAGATGGCCCGGGCTCCCAGCGCTTTGGCGAGAGTAAACGAGTAATCGAGTTCATCGTCCGTCAGGTCGGCGAGACCGTCGAACTTCACGATTTCGATGGCCACGCCTCGCTCTTCGTATTTTTTGCGAAGCTCCTTGGCTTTGCTCATCGGGAGCGACAAGCGCCATTTGCGCAGCTCACCAGCCGCTGTTTTGTAGGCGACCAGTTGCTCGGGCGTCTGCGGCGGCCCACCCTGGCTGGGGCTGCCCGCTGATCCGCTATCCCTCGCAGCGCCAGGATTCGATGCGGCGCCGCCGTCTTTCGAAACGCCGGGAACCGAACCGGCACTTGCGCGAGCCGCCTGATAATCCGCGGGCGCCGGACCTAAGACAAGATTCGCTGGTAAGCCGAGGGATTTTTCGATCGGCTGAGCCCTCAACTCGACTGTACCTACGCCGAGCTGGATGCATTTCTCCAGCACATCCTCGGCGCTCATGGTAGTCCTCGTCCCAAAGTTATACGGAACATTCATGCCGACCTGGACGCCTGCCCATGTGGAGTTCGGCTTTGCCGACGGGCTGGCAAACGCCGTCCTCAGGTTTAACAACGAGGCTGCGGCGGGCACACCGGCCAGTGCCGCCTTTCCCCAATCACGTCTCGTATACCGTATCATCATCCCTCCTTAAATCACAGTAGCCGTGCTCTAACTACTGGTCCCGGGTCGACGTGCCCGGAACTTCGCCGGGCGCTTGAAAGACGTGGGAGTTCGCATATCCCACAATTGCGAGCCGCGTCGCCATTCCGTCACCGGCGAAACGTATACGATGCCAGGTCAGAACCGGCGCGTAGACGATGTCGCCCTGATCGGCGACGAACGTAGGAACTGCGCCTATCTTGAACTCCATCTGGCCCTCTAGGATGAACCAGAACTCAGGCCCGGTCACGTGCATGTGCCCTTTGTCCTCGTCTCGCGCCGGCGGCTCCTTCTTGGGATCGCCGCGGATAATGTTGGCGATGCCGTGAGGATCGTTGATGAATTGAGTCGGGTTCTCTTTAGGCGTCGGATGTCCGGCTATGACCTGGTTGTAGTCGATGAAGGGAACGTTCGCCTTGTCGTATTTTCCAATGATATTTGCAACGCTGGTCTTGACATACTTAACGCCCGGCGTAGGCGGCGGCGTCTCATCGCTGGGATACATGGTGTTGGCATTGGCGATGGTCACTTCGAATCGCAGGGATGGTTTGTCTCCCACCGTCTCCATGCTGTAGACGTTGCGGTGGGGCACCTGAACCATGAATCCTTTTGAAGCGATAAATGGCTCCTGGCCTTCGATTGTGAACCGGATCTGGCCGTCCTCAATGATCCACCAGGCACGGTTGTCCTGATGAAATCGCCGCGGCGTTTTGGCGCCCGGCGCCATGGAGATGTATTCGCCCCGGAAAAGATTGTCACTGACAATGGTTTCTGTCCAGTTTTGCTCGCCTTTGTGTTTGGCGCGCAATTCGGCGAGCCTCGTGATCGGCTTATTGGGCGGAATCCAGGGGTTGGGCTGAAGCGGCTCTGGCGCCCACACCAGGAGCCGATTCTGAGCGCGTATTTCGTTCTGCGGGCCAGGCAGCACGGAAATTAGGATCAAGGCGGCGGTAAGCCACGCTACTCGTTTTAGTGATCGCATCTTGGAACCTACTCCTCGCTCTAGTTCGCCGTCAGCGCGTTTATGGCGCAGCCACCGGCGTTCCAATGCCAGAATCTCGGTTGATCTTACCACTCAGCGGCCCAGCGTGTCGGCTCTGAACTCTTTACATTGACGAGTGAGACGTCATAACATACGCCAAGGGCATGAAGATCTTAAAGTGCTGTAAGGACATCTTTCAGGAGGTTCGCAACGTGTCGCATACTCGGTTCATCATTTTGACGGCCACTGCTGCCGTTTTTCTTTCCGCGGGATCATCGCTGTTTGCGCAAGGGCTCATCACCCAAAAGGCGCTCTCGCTCGAGATTGCCCAGGTCATGGCTCAAGGGGCCGTTGATAGATGCCGCTCTGACGGATTCCACGTGAGTGTGACTGTGATCGACGGAAGTGGCTTATTGAAAGTATTCATGCGGGATGAAGGAAACGGGCCGCACACTATCGATTTGAGCCGCCGCAAAGCCTATACGGCACTCACCTTCGCCTCGCGATGGAAGACGTCCGGCGAAGCTGCGAAGGCTTGGGGATCGACCTTGGGATCGCCGATGCCGAACATCGAGGGCACGGCTGGGGTCGCCGGCGGAGTGCCAATCAGAGTAGGTAGCGAGACGATCGGCGCCATCGGCGTGAGCGGCGCGGTCGGAGGCGATAAGGATGAGGCCTGCGCAATGGCTGGCATCGCAAAAGTTGCGGATAAGTTGAAGTGAGGGCTGCAATAGGTAAATTGCCGGCGGCTAAAATGTCCGCCGACGAAAAGTGGGGGAACTAACCGTTTGTTATACCGCGCTGTATTGACCTGCATTGTTCTTGCTTCGGTAGCTTTGCTGTCCACGGCGGCGGGCCCATCCCGTCCCGGCCATCCGGAAATTTGGATATTCGATCATGTCGACAAAATCGGCGGCCTGACAACGACGGTGCTTGGCCATCCGCGCGTTATAAAGACGCCGCTGGGGAAGGCCATCCAGTTCAACGGAGTTGACGATGCTATCTTCATCCCCGAGCATCCCCTCGCCGGCGCGGAAGCGTTTACCTTTGAGGCCATTTTCCGTCCGGAGCGCGGCGGAAAACCCGAGCAGCGCTGGTTTCATCTGGCCGAACAAGATCCCAAGACCGGAGCTGACACGGATACCCGTTTTCTTTTTGAAATCCGCGTCATTGGCGACCAATGGTGTCTGGATGCTTTCGTCCACACGCCCACTGCCAACAAAGCGTTGATGTATCGCAATCTCCTGCACCCGCTGGATGTGTGGCATCATGTCGCGATGGTCTACGATGGGCAGGAGTTCAGAAGCTTCGTCAACGGTGAGTTGCAGGGGAAAGCCGCGATCCACTTCGAGCCGGAAGGTCCGGGTCATTCTTCGGTGGGCGTGCGGATCAACAAAGTCGACTATTTCAAAGGATCGGTTCGAGAGGCGCGCTTCACCCGGCGAGCTTTGACTCCCGATCAATTCATGAAGCTGCCCGCGCACTGAGGCACTCCTGCCACTCGATGAAGGAGACTATCTATGAACCAGACGAATCGAAGGAAATTCCTGGGTCGCGGCGTCGCGGCAGCAGCAGCTGCTGGCGTCGCGACAAGCCCTGCCAAGGCGCAGGACAACCCCGTAAAACGCGTTATTTACCGCAATGGACGGAAGCCGGAAAAACCTCCACTGTTTAATGGAACTGTGGCCTGGGGCAACCTGATCTTCATTGCCGGCATCGGGTATCACCAGGAAGGCGATATCAAAATCCATACCGAGCACGTCCTGGAACAAATCAAGCAACAGCTTGAAAGCGCCGGATCGTCCATGGAAAAAGTCCTTAAGTGTAATGTCTATCTAAATGATCTGAAGGACTACGCCGGGATGAACGAAGTCTTCCAGGGAAAGTTCGGCCCCGAGCCTCCGGTGCGGACGACCATTGCCGCTCCCGGAGGCATACCGGGCAATTCGTTGGTCGAAATCGACGTAATCGCCTGTGTCTGAACCAAGCTAGTCCCAAGCTCTGGAGGACCACACAAAGACATGAAGCTCACGCACGAGGCCCACGGAACGTTCGCGATCGCTCCCACTCCGTTTCATGACGATGGCCGCATCGACGAAACTTCGATCGATCGGATGAGCGATTTCTACCGCGCCGCCGGCTGCACCGGCATCACAGTACTTGGCATTATGGGCGAGGCCCAAAAACTGGACCAGCAGGAAGCCCATTGAGGTCGCCACTCGTGTCATCCGCCGCGCTAAGGATATGTCGATCGTCGTGGGTGTGTCGGCGCCAGGCTTCGCGGCGATGCGTTCACTCACCTGTGCCGCGATGGACGCCGGCGCGGCTGGCGTGATGATCGCTCCGCCGCCGTCGCTGCGTACCGACGATCAGATTGTCACCTATTTCCGCCAGGCAGTGGAAGCGATCGGCATTGATGTTCCGTGGGTTTTACAAGACTACCCGCTGGTGCTGTCCGTGGTGATGACGCCAGGGGTAATTCGGCGCGTCATAGAGGAATGCCCGTCGTGCGTGATGGTTAAACACGAAGACTGGCCAGGACTCGAAAAAATTTCAGCCTTGCGCTGCTTCGAGAAAGAGGGATCGATGCGGCCGATCTCGATTCTAACCGGCAACGGCGCCCTGTTCCTCGATTTCGAGATGGACCGCGGAGCAGACGGTGCGATGACCGGCTACGCGTTCCCGGACATGTTGGTTGATATGGTTCGGCTTTCGAAGGAAGGCCAGCGCGACGCCGCGCACGATCTCTTCGACGCTCATCTTCCGCTAATCCGCTACGAGCATCAGCAGGGTGTGGGACTCTCGGTTCGCAAGTACGTGATGAAACGTCGCGGCATCCTGTCGTCGGACGCGCAGCGAAAGCCGGGTTCGAATCTCAGCCCAACCGCAACGGCGGAGGTGGAATATCTTCTATCCCGTGTTGCGCGTTATGACAGACGAGCAGCGATCTGATACGCGACACAGCTTATTCCGAACAGGCAACCCCCGCTGGTGGACCAGTCGGAGCACCCAGCCGGACGCTGTTTGAATCGATTTTGAGGAAGGCCAGGTGCTGCACAGCGGGTGGCTGTGTCGGTGCCAGCGTGAAGAAGACGCCGACCGTGCCATTACGGCAGGTCATGTTGAACTGGCCCCTCAGCCAGTTTTCCGGGATGACCGGCCCCACGGCGGTACAGGCGCCAATCTCGTCCTTCAGCTTCTGAATCTCCGCGCGGCGCTGCGCCACTGGAGCGTCGAGGAACAGGTTCATGGCAGCGATCCGCTTGGCTTCCGCGTCGTCCCATGACGTCCAGAGATTCACGATGTGGTCGCGCATTTCGGACAGGATCGGCGAAGGGGGCAACTCGCGCTTCTGCAGGCCGCCCGTTTTCAGCAGGATGTCCCACGCCTGGCTGATGGGCTCGGCCGGCCCAACATAAGTCAAGGTGGCCATGGCAAACATGCCGACACCGTAGTCGGGCAACCACGCCATGTAGGAACCAAAGCCCGGAAGCCCGCCGCCGTGACCGACGATATGCTCGAACCGGCAATCGGTGGCAATGCGCAGGCCATATCCATAGCCGGTTTCGGCCACCTGCAGCGTGCCGCCGGAGCGCCCTGCCGTTAGATTCGAAGGCGTCCACATGTGGCTCATTTCTCGCACCGAATCGCGTCGCACGGGACCCGTCTCCGCGTCGTCGCGCGCGGGCCACGCTGAAAGGTGGAAGGCGACGTACTTGCCGAGATCCGTGGCCGTAGTGAGCAGTCCACCGGCTGAACCGAAAACGCCTTGAGGGAGCGGTGCTTCTTCAAGGTATGTTCCGTCCGGCTGCAGGCGATAGCCCACCGCGCGATTGCCGGCGGGCACTTGTGAAAAGTCGAAAGTGGACGCATCCATGTGCAGCTTTGCCAGAATCTCGGTGTTTACATATTTCTCATAGGGCACGCCCGCCGCCTTGATCACAATGCGGCCCAGCAGGCCGAAAGCGTAATTGGAGTATTCGTAGCGTGTGCCGGGAGGCGTGGAAAACGGAATCCCACGCGTGAGCCATTGCGTGAGATCGTCGTCAGTGGCGCTCAGTTGCTGGTCGCCCCAGGGATTGTCCTCCGGCAAGCCGGAGCTGTGGCTGAGGAGTTGCCGGATTCTGAGAGGTGCGGTGTCGCGAGTCGGCAGTTGCATGCGTGCGAATTCGGGAAGCCACTTCGACACCGGGTCTTCAAGCGACAGCTTGCCTTCATCACGCAGCTTAAGAATAGCGAGAACGGTGAAACTCTTCGTCATTGAGGCGATGCGAAACGCCGTACCGGCAGTCACCGGAGCGCCGGAGGAACGATCCCGGACGCCGTACGATCCGACGGGCGCGAGTCGCCCATCAATGACGACACCCCACACCATGCCGGGAATCTTTCTCTCCTCCGCGTAACGGCGAAAGATCTGGTCGATGCTCGGAAGCGCGGATTCGAGTTTGCGGACTCTCTCGGGATCGGTGAAGCGCGGTGGCGGGTAAGCGTCGCTCGCGAAGAGCACGGCAGCGGCCAAGAAGCCGCACATGGGGACGAATCGCATGTAAGTCAGAATCCCACACAATCGGCCCTATTGCTGGATGATAGGATACGGGTGGGCACGAAATGAAAAGACTCAAGCCTGTAAACGTGTTGATTGTTGGCGGCGGCTGGACCGGCCTTGCGATGGCCAAAGAAATCACCGGGCGCACTTCCCTTTCAGTTCTGGTTCTTGAGCGCGGAGCCCCGCGCAAAACTTCGGACTACGCCGCCGGAATGGACGAGCTCGACTACGCCATCCGTGTTCGCATGATGCAGAACATTGCCGACGAGACCATCACGCATCGCCACTCCATGCGCGACCCGTCCGTTCCCGTCCGCCAGTACGGCTCGTTTCTACCCGGCTCGGGGGTAGGCGGGGCGGGCGAGCACTGGAATGGAAATTCCTTCCGTTTTCTCGAATCCCAATTCATCCTGGCGACTCGCTTGAGAGAAAAATTCGGCGCTGCGCATCTTCCCGAAAATATCGCCGTGCAGGATTGGGGCGTCACCTACAACGATCTCGAACCTTACTATTGGCGTGCCGAGCAGATGATGGGTGTTAGTGGCAAAGCCGGCAACATTCGGGGGCAGAAGATCGAGGGTGGCAACATCTTCGAGGGACCTCGATCCAGCGAATATCCGTTGCCTCCATTGAAAACAAGCTACGTCGGGATGCGGTTCAAGGAAGCAGCCGAAAAGCTCGGCTATCATCCCCATCCGGTTCCTGCCGCAAATGCCAGTGAAGCGTATCGCAATCCCGACGGAATCGTGCGCGCGGGCTGCGCCTACTGTGGCTATTGCGAGCGCTTTGGCTGCATGATTGGAGCGAAAGCGCAGCCCACCAATACGCTTCTTCCGGTGCTGGCCCGCCGTAAGACCTTCGCTATGCGGACGGGATGCTGGGTAAGACGCGTGGTTCACAAAAACGGCCGCGCCACCGGTGTCCAGTACGTGGACGCGAACGGCGAAGATATTTTTCAACCGGCCGACGAGGTTGTCCTCGCCACGTTTACGTTGAACAATGTGCGGCTGCTGGCTCTCTCGAAAATCGGCAAGCAGTACGACCCGTCCGCGGCGCAGGGAACGCTCGGCAAGAACCTGACCCATCAGGTCGGCGGTGCCGGGACGCGGCTCTTCTTCGATCATCCCCTCAACCTGTTCATGGGCAGCGGAGCGATGGGCATGATGTTCGCCGATTTCGACGGCGATAACGGCCTCACCGGATCGGAAGGTATTGTGCGTGCCGGCCACATTGCCGTCTCCAGCTCGGGTAACCGGCCCATCGCCTCGTTCGGTCAATACCCGAATGGAGCCGCGAAATCCAACTGGGGATCGCAATGGAAGGCTGCATCCATCGAGTGGCGGGACAGAATCTCAGGTGTCGGGTTCACCGGAGAACACCTGGCCTATCGCCAGAATTTCATGGATCTCGACCCGGTCTACACCGACAAGCTGGGCGATCCTCTGCTTCGATTCACGCTGGATTGGACCGAGCATGAACACCGTCAGCGAGTCTTTGCAGCCGGAATCCAGCTCCAGGTCGCCAAGGCCATGGGCGTCAAGTTCGAAGAGCCTCATCTCGCGCCCGTCAAATATAACGTGGTCCAATATCAAACCACGCACATCCAGGGGGGCGCCATCATGGGTACATCGCCCGAGAACAGCGTTGTAAACACCAATCTCCAGCACTGGGACGTTCCGAATCTATGGGTGGTCGGCGCCTCGGCGTTTCCTCAAAACGCCTCCCTCAATCCAACCGTGACCGCGCTGGCGATCACCTACCGGGCGGCCGATGCATTCATCGCGCCACACGAAAAGCATTACAAGGGGCCAAATGAAGCGTCGTGAATTCCTGACCGTTCCCGCGACAGCGCTCGGTGGCACGCTGCTCTACACGCTGGCCCGCGAACCGCTGCGTCTTCAGGCGCAGAGCGGGAACCTGGACATTCCGCTTCGATTCTTTTCCGCCGCCGAGGCTCGCGTGATCGACGCCGCGTGCGCGCGTATTTTTCCGGCGGACGCCACCGGACCGGGCGCACACGAGGCGGGAGTCGTGATTTACATCGACCGCCAGCTTGCCGGACCCTACGGCCGCGATAAGTATCGATATACGAAAGGTCCCTTTGTCGAGTCCGTCCCGGAACATGGATATCAAGGCAAGGAATCTCCCCGCGAAATTTACCGCGCCGGCCTCCAGCTGCTGGTGGGATTCGCGGATCTAACGCCCGAACAGCAGGACGACAAGCTCCGCTCCATAGAGAGCACCACATTCTTTCACATGCTCCGTAGCCACACCATTGAGGGCATGTTCTGTGATCCCATGCATGGCGGCAACGCCGGAATGATCGGCTGGCAATTGATCGGATTCCCCGGCCCTCAAATGTCCTATCGCGATGAAATCGACAAGCACTTCGGCACGGCCTATCGTCCGAAACCGGTCAGCCTGCAACAGGTGGTGGGGCATCCGGTGCGTGGCTGGGAAGATGAGTGAGAGACCGGCATGCGGGACCTACAGTCCATGTTTCTACTCAGAACCGCACTCCTCCGGCCTCGCGGCTGGTATGGGCCGCCAAACCGGTGCCTCCGACCGTGTACGAGTCACCCAACCGCCTGATCTGGCGGCTCTCCGAAATTCTCGCCGCGCACCAGGGACAGGCCAGTTGGCGGCTGCCGGTGGTCAAGACACGCGATTTCGAAGCCGACTGGATCTCGATGGCGCCGGGTGAAAAAACCAAGACCGTGTTCTACGCCGATGATCGGGTGTAGCATGGAAACCGTAGGCAATGAACCGGCGCTGCGGTTCGAGGTGCGGCCGGCGGGAGAATCGCGCATCACCGACACCGGCACCTACGATCAATACAACAAGCCGTATCTCGATTTCTTGAAAGACGTAGTCCAGGCCAATGCCGGCAGCAGTAACTTCGTGTGGGATGGCCACACTGCTCACATCATTCGAGGGAAGGGCATCCCGACGCCGCCGGACACCAACTTCGGCCATTTCCACGAGAACATGGTCGAGTTGTGGATCATCCTCGAAGGGCAGCTCGCCTTTCTAATCGAAGGAGAGCCACTCGTTACCGGCACAGTGGGCGATGTGGTTCAGGCGCCGAACGAAAGGTGGCATCGCGCGACATCTCGTGCCCCGGGCATGGCCACGCGTCTTGCGATTACGCCGCGCAACAAAGAGGGACAGGTGCATTATTTTCAGCCGGAAGCGCAAGTAGGAGACGCGCAGTGATCTCCGTCAAAGGCTAGAAGTTTAAGAGATTCGGACCTGCGCCACTCAGATGTGATTCGGTTTCGCCGTCTGTGTCGCGCTTTGCCGGCGCTTGCCATGTGGCAGCGCACTATCCGTAAGCGATTGAGAATTGGTAGCGCTAACGGGAATCGAAAAAGTTAAACCCCATTTCAAGAGGGTCCAGCAGGTTCTGAGTTGTTCATTCTATGTTCAGGCGAGTTTGCGGTTTTGCCTTTTGTACGCCCACAGATTGCTGAGGTGTGACCCGTAAGCTTGTTCAAGGTGGATTTCCACAGGGCGAAACGTGATCGGTCCGAGCACCAAAAACTAGAAAGCGCTCGACACGAAAGACTAGGAACGATACAACTCGATAAACTAGAATTCGAGCAACGTCACTCAGTATCCTCGACGATAGCTTCATACGTGTCGCACAGCTTGTAGCGGCGCGACTTTTTGGCAGGATCGATAATCTCCAAGAAGCCGCCCTCAACCCAACGCTGGCTGTGAGAGCTCTACGCTGCTTCGCGTCCAGGTTTCGCAACAGTTTCGATTGATCCTTGCGGCCCGTTCGGCTTCTCGTAGGGCTTGATCGCGGACCTTCTCGAATGAGGTTGCCATGCCCTCGATGAAATACGCGACCCACTTGGTGATGTCGGCGTCGGCACGACCCAAATAGTAATTGTGCGAAGGGCCGATCGTCAGGGCGTCATAATAGGCCCTGAGATCATGAGCATAGTACTCTTCGAGCGCGTAGAGCCCCTTTAAGTCGTATCCGCCCAGATGAAGAATAAGCGTAGTTAATAGGCGTGCCGTTCGTCCATTGCCGTCATTGTAGGGATGAATCGTGGCGTATTGGTAGTGCGCAACGCCAGCTCTGATCGGGACCGGCAGATCATCCTCCCGGTTAATCCAATCGATGAGCTGCGCCATCAAGCGTTGAACATCTTTGGCTTCTGGCGGTATGTAAACGATCGCGTCAGAACTAGCATCGCGAATCAGGTTTTGCCCATCTCGATACCGCGTAGCTTTCAAACGCGTCTTGCTGCCGCCCATCACTAGTGCATGTAGCCTCTGGACCGTCGCCTCGGAGATGCTCTCGCGTCTCTTTGTAAGGTGCTCTACTTCGTCGAGTGCAGCGTAGTAGCCTTTAACCTCCGCTTGGTCTCTCTCGCGCCCTGGAAATTGCCGATTTCTGTCGATTACTTGTGCCACCTGTTCCTGCGTAAGGCGGTTGCCTTCGATCATCGTCGAGTAGTGGGTAGAAAAGAGCCGCGCCGTCTCTCGAAAATTAGCGAGCACACGTGGGGTGATCGGCAGAGTTTGGATGGTCTGTTTAACGGCCTCAATACGCATCAATGCGCTGGCGACAGCCGGAGCGTCAGACGCGAAGTACCCCGCTTTGGTCCACCAACTGTCCAAGTAATCTTTGATCCCACTGCATCTGTCGATGCAGGCGCGGGCGGCTGCGCAGTTCGTCTCGCCACTTCAGCGTGATGATTTATTTTCACCATTAAGACACGTAAGCCTTTTGGAGGATAATAAATCTGGTCCAGATAACCGGATAAAGGAATTGGGCCAGACTGAACTGCATAATGAAAGTTTTGGGTAACGAAAGGTGTCCTGAACAAACATAATGGAAGGAGGAACTATGAAATCCACGAAGACAGTTTTGATCGCGGTTGGACTGATGCTGGCGTGCGGTCCCGCCTGGTCCCAAGAAGCCGCGGCCGCCCCGGCACGCGGCACGCGGGCACCCCAGGCGAATTGGTGGTCTCAGGCTGGTGGCGATGCCGGTGGTCCGACCCGCGTCGTCTGGGCGGCGCAGAAGACACCGGAAACGCCGTACACCGAACCCAACAAGCCGATCTGGCATATCGCCGATATTCTCAAGGCGCATCAGGGTCAGGCGCGCTGGGAACAGAAAGTGCTTCTGAACCGCGACTTCGACGGTCGTTACGTCCAGATGGCGCCGGGCGACAAAACTAAGTGCATTTTCTATGCCGACGACCGCGTCTTCGGCTGGGTCTATAGCGGCCAGGTCAAGATCACGATCGACGGCCAGGAGCCCAAGACCCTGCCAAAGGGCTGGGTGTTCAACGTGGCGCCCCGCCTGTCCTACTGCATGGAAACCGTCGGCACCGAGCCGGTTGTGTTTTACCGCACAACGCCAGCCGGGCAGGTACCTTCCTATCCGGAAAGCGAAATGCCGACGCCTATTCCCGGCTACAAATATGTCAAAGTCAAGATCACCTCGACCGGCGGCTATGACTCATTCAACGTGCCGTTCTTCAATGTTGGCGAGTATGGCGCGTCGGATCGTAGGGGTGAGCGCTACCTGTATGATGGCCATACCTCCTCCAACTTGAACATCGCGAATAACATCACGGAGCTGCCAGCCTCCACCAGTTGGGGTCATTTCCACGAGAATATGCAGGAAGTGTGGCTCGATGTTTACGGCAGCGTCTGTGCGCTGATTTCCGGTGAAGGGGTAGTCCATGGCGAATATGGCGACCTGATCAATGCCAATGAGGAGCGTTGGCACCGGGCCACCAGCTGCCCCAACACCGGCAAAAGCATACGCATGGCGATAACGCCGCGCTCGAAGGAAGGCCAGGTCCATTACTTCCAGACCGACCAGCCGCCGGGGAATTGAGGGGCAGCTCATCCGCGCGAAGGCCTCAGTTTGGCTTACCTGCTTAAGCCAGCGGCCCGGCGTCCGTTTTTCAATTCCAGGCCGAACTCGCTTCCAACTGGCTCTTCCGCATTACCGAAGTGCGATGGGCGGAAATCTCGCGCAGCATCACTCGTAAGCGGGTGCTGTCGAGCGGCTGCTGCCCGGGCGCTTTCTCCGAGCCGCCGACGATCCACTCGGAGCGCTTAGGAAAACCGGCGTGAATGTACATTGATCGTTCCTCGGAAAAATGGGCATCCGAGGACCGTGGTCCCAAGCGCGGTCAATTGAAGCTTACAACTGAGTTGTCTAGAGGCAAGCAGCGCAGATGCAGCCCGGCGTCCTGCCATCGAGGGCTCCCGGCTTGCCCCTCAAAGAAAACCCCAGGTCGGTGACGGTGCCGGCACTCAGTCGTTTAGTCCTTGATCTTTGCCTAATTTCGATCTGCTGAAATAAGGCGCCGTACTGCATGGATCTACTCCACGACTTTATAAAGACGTTCGTCCAGAGGGCTGCCGGCGATCGGGCCAAGGGTGTTTCGGTATTCCTTCGTGTGAGTCGCAGCCGCATGCGTCTCGATTGTTTTCGCGGTCTGCCATTCTTCGATAACCGTGAAATGATTTCGCCCGCATCGCGTGTTGTAAGACATCGAACCGGAGATTGCCTTCTTCTTTCCGGCTGGCTTCGGCCAGCTTGCGAAGGAGGTCTATGGCGTTTGTGCCCTGGCCGCCGATATCGACGTGTGTGATCACGAATGTGCTGCGGCCGCTTCTGTCATCGTGAGCGGTGCCCAAAGACAGAGTCTTGTAAGGCCGCTGGTCGTAATCGCTCAGCCTCATCGAGTCGATCTTATTTCGGAAGTCCTTGGCATTTGCCGATACGGCATGGGCATCAAGGTCTCGGCTGTTGACCCACGTTTCAATGATGCAGAAGTGTGCGGGCCGTCCAGCCTGCTCGAAGAACTCGATCCGCTGGAATCCGCCGTCTTTTCGGCTTGCATCCCTGTACTGCTTGATAACAGTGATCGCTGCGGTTCTGGATGCCGGTAGGATATCGACGTAGGCGACGGAATAGGTGGTGCTATCCGGCGGCGCCTGCGCGCCGAGAAGTACCGTGCTGATCAGTAATGGAAGCAGTCGTTGCATTTGCGCGTCTCCTTGCGGATGAGACTTGAGAATCGGGAAGTGAGAATTGATCGGATCAGAAACCCAAATCTGACCAATTCTCGATTCTCATCCGAACCGGACCGTCTCCTACGGTAGTGTTTCTTTCACATTTAGCATAAACAAAGGTAGGACCCGCAATTACGGAGCCAATATCTTGGCGACATCGACTCGTACGGTGTTGGTCCAGTCTGGCCTGGGGTCGGCGGCAGTCGGCGTCGCAATGATTTGTTCCCCTTGACTTTGCGGCCTCGGCCCTCGGCGAGCACAAGGCAATCGAGCCCGGAGTTCGACTTGAATATTACACAACCATTACAGACCGCAAGTGAAATCCCTGTTAGTTTTGGATAGAGCACGAAGCCAGGAGGCTCCCGTGAGCACCGACGTGATCGACATTGCCGTTCCTCGAAAAATAAACCGGACTAATAGCATCGCCTTCGGCCTTCTCCACCTCGGGGCGGTCGCCGCGTTATTCGTGTTCAGTTGGCATGCATTGGCTGTCGCGCTCTTCCTGTTCTGGATGTGCACCGGCCTTGGCATCAGCATGGGCTATCATCGGCTGCACACTCACCGGTCGTATCAGGTCCCTTTGCCTCTCGAGTATTTTCTTGCTGTTTGTGGTGCTCTGACGCTCGAAGGTGGGCCGATTTTCTGGGTTGCGACGCATCGAATCCACCACCAGAAATCCGATCAACTCGGCGATCCGCACTCACCGCGTGATGGCGGCTGGTGGGCTCACATGGGCTGGCTTCTGGTCGGAGAGACCAAGCATAGCGACACTTCGCTGTCGAAGTATGCGCCCGATCTGACCAAAGATCGCTTCTACGTCTGGCTCAACGACTATCATTGGGTTCCCATGATTATGCTGGGCGCCCTGCTTTATGCCATGGGCGGTGTTCCCTTCGTGCTGTGGGGTATCTGTCTCCGCGTCGTCGTTGGTCTGCACTGCACTTGGCTGGTCAACTCAGCGACACACATGTGGGGCAGCCGCCGGTTCGAAACGCGCGATGACTCCCGCAACAATTGGTTGATTGCCCTTATCACCTCAGGCGAGGGCTGGCACAACAACCACCACGCACACCCGACCTCGGCGAGGCACGGGCTTGCTTGGTATGAGTTTGATTTGTCCTGGATTCAAATCAGAATCCTTAAGTTCTTCGGCATAGCGAAGGCCGTTCGAGTAGCGAAAATCGACAACGCGGTTGCGAAAGCCTACCGATAAGGCCGGATAATGGGACGCCTGCCGGAGATCGCGGTGTCTGGACCGCGGGGGCGGCACAAGTTCGGGTAGCCAACAATCCGGTAACTGCCGAGTCTACGCTTCTCCACAGTAGATATTACGCAGCGCTACCACGGCGTGAAACCAGATTGCTGGGCTGGAAGAGAGTTGCAAATCTCTCCGGTGCTGGATAAGATGATGCGACTTCTAAATGCGAACCTCCACGTCACCGCAGCGCAAGAGTATACCCGGCGGTCTTTTGATTGTTTTGCTTTTGCTTGCGATTTCTGCATTTATCAACTACGTGGATCGCGGGAATCTTTCCATCGCCGCGCCCTTGCTCAAGGACGAGCTTGGGATTTCTGCACTGCAGCTGGGCGTTTTGCTCTCCGCCTTTTTCTGGACCTACGCCTGTCTGCAGCCCTTCTCGGGCTGGCTTGTCGACCGTTGGAACGTGAACTGGGTATTCGCCGTAGGATTCTTTCTGTGGTCGGCCGCAACCGCCGCGACTGGAATGGTCCACACGTTTGCGGCTCTTATGATCCTGCGGTTACTCGTGGGCGTCGGTGAATCCGTCGCCTATCCCTCTTACTGCAAAATTCTGGCGCTCAATTTTGAGGAAGAACACCGAGGGTTTGCCAACGCTACGATCTCCGCCGGTCAGGTGTTGGGACCAGGGTTGGGAATGCTATTGGGCGGCCTGCTGGTGGCGCGATTCGGCTGGCGTCCGTTCTTCCTGGTGCTCGGCCTGGTCAGCCTCCTTTGGCTGGTCCCTTGGGCGAGGTGGATGCCGAAGGGCCGTAACCCGAGTTCAGCGCGTGCTGATGCACCAAGTCTTTCCGAATTTCTGCGACTACGATCGGCTTGGGGAACCAGTATTGGCCTCTTCTGCTCGAATTACGTGAACTATTTTCTGATCACGTGGCTACCGTTTTTTCTGGTACGTGAGCAGCACTTCTCCACAGAAAACATGGCGAAGATCGGAGGCTTTGCCTACCTGGTAGCTGCCATTTTGGCCACGCTAACTGGTTGGTTTTCGGACCGGTTCATCGCGTTGGGATCGACGCCCACGGTGGTTCGCAAAAGCGTCATCGGAGGCGGCCTCGCACTCGCCGGAGTTTTCGTGGGTCTCGCTGCGGTTGGCGGATCTTCCTACTCCGTCGCCGCGCTCATACTCGGTGTTGGCTTTTTTGGCATCGCTAACTCCAGTATCTGGGCCGTCACCCAGACGCTCGCCGGGCCCCGAGCCGCCGGACGCTGGACCGGGTTCCAAAACTTCATCGGCAATTTCGCGGGTGTCGTCGCCCCGGCACTCACCGGACTCGTTCTCGATCGGACCGGACAGTTTTACTGGGCCTTCGTCATCCTGGCAGGCGTCGCATTCACAGGCGCGACGTGCTTCGTTTTCGTCGTGGGACCGGTCGAACAAGTGGCCTGGCACACAAGACTCCCTGCTCGGCATGTTTCCGCATAGCTACTCAGAATCCCGTCGGTCGATTCGCGCAGCGTAAATGTCGCGTCAATTTCCAAGAAACAGGGGTTCGCTTGCGCCCGAGAGCCCAGTCACAGCGTTTTATGATCCTTTTTCAGTATGCATTTCGCGGTGACCGCCCGCTTCCGCTTTCGACCTGGGAGCAAAGCTTGGTAGATGCCCTTTCCCAGTCAGGACTTCGACAATATCGGGTTGTTTTAGAAAACGCCCCGAGCTGGAGGAAACGACAAGGACGAAAAAGGGCTCTAGCGATCTGACCATATGCGGACATAACGCCCTTTCGCCGATTCCTTATATCCAACTCTACTTTGATGTCGGCCTTTTGGATTCTTCAGCGCGGGCGCCAGCCAGAATGCCGGCCAGCGAATAGTTGCCTTCATGGCACGCATACTCGTAAACCGGCTTCGAGGAACGATGCAGGGGGATCATCAGACTCCAGGGCCTTGCATATGTATCCGGATCGTTCACGATAATTTCATACCTTAGCGTGCTCGCATCCTGCAGAGTGAACCGCTCAATAATATGGAGCTTCTCACTCGATACGTTCTGAAACGCGCGAGGCCGATAGTTTGTCGTATCCACGACCAGCGTGTCGCCTTCCCAATGGCCGATCGAGTCCCCCAACCATCCCTGGACGTTCTCCGGGGGGTGAGGACGGTTGTTCATTTTGACGACACGCACGTCGTGGAACATTTCCGTCATGATCATGACCGCGCTCGGCGTTTCCACGATCTGATAATAGCTCTGGTATCCGGCAGTCAACTGCGGTGAGCCGTACGTGATGCACCGGTCGCCCAGAGGCCTGTCCTCAACGCTCCAAGAACGCTCCATTGCCTTCCTTGCTGCGGCTCGGGCCTCGATGGCCCGAGGCGTGAGGGCGGGCAGGCGGCCGTCAGGGGGATCTGTAATCAGCGATGTCCGGTTCTCCCACGTGCGCTCGTCATTCCACTCGGAGCCGTAATCCCCAGTCTCACCGTCAACGCTCTTGAAGCCCTGCCTCAGTCCGAGAACGTTATCCAAGACAGCCGGATAAAAGCCATCGAAAAATACTGCGTCCGACTTGCCGGTGAATAACTCCTTGGCTTTCTGCCGCATCTTCTCCACTTCGGCATCCGTGAGAGTCGGACGATCGGCGATCTCTTTGGGCCGTTCGAGCGGAGTGGCGATATCGTTTTCCCAGAAGCCCTGAAAGTCCGGATGTCCATCCGGCGTCCGCGGGGCCTCATATTGGCCCTGAGCAAAGACGGGAACCGTGAGCGCGATAGCGCTGATCATCAAACAGAGACGGCAACCTACTATGAGGAAATCTCGAAGACGCATGCAGCCTCCAGCTAAAAATCTCCTTGTGCTGCAGTTATTGTAGCCGGAGGCGTCTACGCGAGTGGCTTTGTGGCCGAACGCTCGCGGGCAGTTATCGCCGCCGCCCCTACTGCGAAATGTGATTCTTCTCCAGGAACGCGCGGATCGAGTTAAACGCCCGCACCCGCTCGTCGGCCTTGAAATTACCGTGCCCGCCGCCGGGGATCGTCACCAGCTCATTCGGAACTCCGGCGCTGGTGAGCGCATCGTGCAAACGCGTCGAGTTCGTATACGGAACGATGGGATCGGCATCGCCCTGAATGCTCATAATGGGCGGTAGTCCCTTGCGGACGTAGGTGAGCGGCGAAAGGTTCCGGGCGAGTTCTTCGCGATTCGGCAAGCCGGCGAACCATTCCACCGCATACGCACGCTCGTTCGCGCCGCTGAGCATGTCGTTGAGATCGGTGATACCGTACCAGTTCACGATCGCGGCGACTTTCGGAACTCCCGCGCCGCGTCCCTGGAAGTTGATGCCGGGACACTGCCGGTCCAATCCCGCCGAGCCGGGGATCATCCCGGTGGTGAGCGCCAGGTGGCCTCCGGCCGACTCGCCGCTGGTCACGATCCGCGAGGTGTCGACATTGTAGTCCTTGGCGTGCGCGACGACAAACTTCAATGCGCACATGCAATCTTCCACGGCTGCCGGCGCCAGCGCGACATGCGAAAGCCGGTATTCGACGTTGACCACGTTCCATCCCATTTCGAGCCAAGGCAGAAAGGACATCACAGCCGACTCCTTGGTCCCGAGCACCCAACCGCCGCCGTGGATGAAGATCAGGGTCGGTTGCGGCGTGGTCACGTCTCTCCGCTGATAGACGTCGAGTTTTGTTTCGTATCCACTCCAGGTGCCATACACAACATTGGCGCGGATGTTGTACTTGGCCTGGCTTTGAGCAGCCCACGTGCCGGCGGGAACCTGGCCGAATGAGAAAACGGCCGTGAACGTGATCAAACCAATAAGTTTCGACATGTCGAGAGCATATCAAAGAGGGCCAGGAGCGGGTATCGGAAGAAGTCAACCGGATGCTCGGAACGGCCGATCTGGCCGCGACGCGGGTCAAAAGTCGACTTGTGGCTAGTTTGGAGCGGATCACGCGCCACTCGGACGAGCCGCAGTCGCGCAAGGCGCCGTACGAGTGGCCGACGATCCACTCGGAGCTTTGTTTCGTTCGGAGCGGATTCGACGCAGCATCGAATCGAAATCGTCGCGCAAATGAATCAGATAAGGGATCGACAGGCTCGCATGCCACCTGCTTCCGGAGTTCGTCAACCAGTTCCGGGAATCAAGTCCGCTGTGCATCTCCCGTTGGCATCTGGCACCAATTCTAACGGCTAGCGCGGGGACATCGGATCACGCGCTGCTGGCGGGCTTTTCGCGATCAGACCGTTTCCCCAGCCCTGTCCAGGTTGCGGATTACACCGCAATATGGCTCAGCGGAACCCGCCCCTGAAGTCGAGGCGGACGCCAGCCCATCGCGACCCTTCATATCTTCGACCTCGCGCATGAGGTGCACCGCTCAGCTCGGGCGTTAACCTCCGGCGGGAATCTGTCGTAACGCTCCGGCAAATACCATCTCATTTTTCCAAGCACTGTCGCTCGCTCTACCCAAGGATTATTTTGGAATTGGGCATAACTCCAACTTGACGTGAAACGCCCAACGCGTACGAAGCTCGGATCACGATGGCGCGGTCCACAAGTCGGCTTCCGGGAAGCCCCGATCTGATTACGCGCAACTCCTACAAGGCTCGGGTTAGGGTGACACGGGCGTGTGGACTTGGGAGACGTCTGGCCGTTCTCTTAAGTCTCCAAGAATTCCTCAGGGTAGCCCAGACTTTCGGTTTCCGGTTGATCGGCTGTAAGCGTCAGCGTCGTCATGTGGCGGGACGGTAGAATGACAGAACGGAGTCCGATCCAGTCGTGCCGCACGGCTTTTGCCTTAGGACTGTAGAATGTGCAGAACTGTTTGTAGTTTGTAGAACAAGTGATTTGGACGATTTTCCTTAGCTACCGGCGCACTAATGTACCCTGGGCTCTGGCCATCCACCAAAGCCTCACGCGGCGGGGCTACGACGTCTTCTTCGACTACACTGGCATCGGGAGCGGCGATTTCGAACAAATCATCCTGACTAACATCCGCTCGCGAGCCCATTTCCTGGTATTGCTGACGCCTTCAGCATTGGAGGGCTGCAACAATCCGGCAGATTGGCTCCGTCGCGAAATCGAAGCAGCGCTAATGCTCCAAAGAAATATCGTCCCGATCATGCTCGAAGGGTTCGACTTCAGCTCGCCCGCCATCTCGGCTCAACTTACTGGATCCTTGGAGCGCCTTAAGCGCTATAACGCCCTGATCGTGCCGCCGGCCTACTTCGAGGAGGCCATGACTCGGCTCAGTGACAAGTATCTCAGTATCGTCCTCGAAGCCGTGCCACATCCCCCCGCGACGGCCGCCGCAAGCCAGGCTGCGAAAGCTCAGAATGAAGCAGTCCGCACGATTCCTCGGGTTGAGCTGAATGAACTTACGGCCCAGCAGTGGTTCGAGCGTGGATTTGCTAGCAACGATCGCAAGCAACAAATCGCCTTCTACAGCGAGGCGCTCCGGCTCAAGCCGAATTACGGGACGGCTTATCATAATCGCGGTACGGCCTACGACATGTCGGGTGACCTGGACGCCGCCATACGAGATTATGACCGTGCAATCGCTCTCATTCCGGATCCCTTGCTGTCGGTGATAAATCGGGGGGCAGTGTTGCAAGTTTCAGAACGGAACAAGAGTTCGCCCAGTAGACTGTCGTTCTCCGGA
>Ga0182024_10000753_pt1 | contig 84654 bp, 77 predicted proteins | sample P32metaG_FD_120480 | JGI IMG/M metagenome (GOLD analysis project Ga0182024, IMG submission 120480) | Permafrost microbial communities from Stordalen Mire, Sweden - P3-2 metaG (Illumina Assembly) | ecosystem: Environmental > Terrestrial > Soil > Wetlands > Permafrost | place: Sweden: Stordalen... | reverse complement strand
GCCTATTCGGATGCTGAAGTGGAAGGCATTCTCAGCAGGTCAACGGGAGCAGTGAGGCTTTTCTACTGGCTGGCCGTTGAAACCGGGATGCGGGCAGGTGAACTGTGCGGGCTTCGTGTTTGCGACGTTGACCCGATCAGAAAACTGCTTCGCGTCCGTCAAGCCGTTTGGCGCGGCAAGGTTCAGTCTCCGAAGACGAAGAACGCAATTCGGGAAATCCCCATCCCATTTCAGATTGTGGATGAACTCAGAACCCACATTGGAAACCGGGCTGATGGATTCGTCTTCACCACGAAGAACGGTACGCCGTGGAATGCTGACCTTGTGTTGAAGAGACACCTGCGCGGGAAGCTGAAAGTTACGAACGGCCATTTGCACATGTTTCGCCATACGTTCGCAACGCGGCAGCTACAGGCTGGGGTGCCAGTGACTGTGGTGTCCAAGATTCTGGGGCACGGCAGCATTTCAACAACTCTGGACATTTACGCACACGTCTTGGCCGAGCATATGGAGCAGTTTGAACGTCAGCGTGCTCGAATTCTGGGCACTTATCGGGCACCTGATGTGGGTGCGGTTGCAGAAGAGCAGCAAGTCGCGTAGTATCTATGACGCGGGGTGGAGCAGCCTGGTAGCTCGTCGGGCTCATAACCCGAAGGTCGTTGGTTCAAATCCAACCCCCGCAACCAATTAAGTAGTTAGGCTGCAAGGGCTTCCGATACCAGAGTCGGGGGCCCTTTTCCTTTGGTAGCAGTTAAGCAGACAGAATTCAACGCTTTTTCCATCGCGTCCCCAGCACGCTGCGCTGCTTCGACATACTCCTACTCCGGCGACAGCGTGGGTGGTGTCCTCAGTTGTTGGGCGCCGTCACGGGGCCTGACGTTTTAGTGGTGTACGTCTGCGTCGTCGGCGGAACGTTTGGAGGGGTGAGGACGGTCACTTCGCTTAGGCTGCTGGCTGAGGTGCACGCTTTGCCGTATCCCTGACAGTTTAGGATCGTCATTACGCCGTGCGCGGCTGGATCAGTGCTCGTTGTCGTCCAAGTGTGATAATGAGTCGCGAATTGCGTCTGCAGCTTCTGCAACTGCGCCTGCAAAGTATCCACCTGCTGTTGAAGCACCGCGACCTGATTAATCTGCGCCCCTTGTAGGGCCGCCGGGGTCGTCGCGGACGAGGTCCCTGAATGAAGCTGGCCACCCGTCGTCGAGGCCTGATTGTTCTTGGCTGCCTGGTTTTCGAGTATTGCGACGCGCTTTTCGAGTGCGTTCAATCTCGCCGCGGCGAGCGGACTTATGGCCTGGGCCACCGCGGCTGGCGGAGCCGACAACATCGTTACGCCGAATGTTGCGAGGACGCCCAAGACGAATGCTGCCGTGATCGTGATGTTTTTGCGATTCATAGGTCGGTCTCCCCTTTTGCGAAACGTGCCTGCTGCCTGAGATAGCTTTTCGGGGATTCTATCCGGGATTGCCCTTCCTTATTTCAGAAAACGCAGGCCACGTGTGCGTATGTTGCACGAGCGCGTTATCGGGGGAATTCCCAGCGCGAGCGAACCCCTGTCGAGTGGCGAGGAGAATCCGCGAATAGTTGGGCTAATGTCCAGACTGAGCTCGGGATTTCGCCATGATGGCGTACACCGGTTTGTTGTCGGCGTAAACTCGCCACTCCTTCACCAAGCCGTTTTCCACGATCGCCAGCCAAGCAGCCGGCGTCCGCCACTTCTTCTCGGACGGAAGCTTTCCATCCGCGGCGATCGTGCCGCCCGCAGCGCCGAACACAGCGACGAAGTTCCCACTCGCGAGGATCTCTTCGTGCGAAACCCAGTAGTCCTGGCAAAATGCGTAGTAGCCGCGCCAGCCCGCGCGCATCTTTTCGCAGCCTCGCACGGACTGTCCGAGCGAATCAATGGACACATGATCCTCCGTCATCATCTCGGCCAGCTTGTCAGCATCGCGTTGGTTGATGCATTCGAGAAAACGCAGCACAGTCTCCGTCGGATTCATCTGATATCCTCACACGCCCTAGACTGAACAATCGCGGGTAGATTCACGTGCGGGCCGCCATTCGTTGATCAAGTTGCGCGAGTACCTTTGGCCGGCACATCATACAACGACAAACCGGCTCGAGCGGTGGAGTCCACGGTGGGCATCACAGGTGAAATTACCTTGGCGAAATTACTTCAGCTTGGCGTATTCGGATTTGGCAGCGATGAGGACGGGAATATCAGGATCGGCATCCTTCCACAGCGTGAGGAAGTCCTGATACGCGGCACGTGCGTTGGCGGTATCGCCCTGCAACGCATAGGCGCGTGCCAGGCCGAGATGCGCGAGCGCGCCGATGGGGTTATTGAGCACGATGCCGCGATGGTCCAGTATTTTCTGGAACTCGGCCGCGGCTTCGCTGCCCTGATGTGCGGCCAGATAGGCCTCGCCACGCACATAAACGCGGTACAACGCGGTCCAAGCGTAATTACCCGGCCTTCCAAGGTCATACGGCGCGGCAGGCGTGAGTCTCTCAATAGCCTCAGGGGCATTTCCCCGGTTGAGCGCAAGTTTTGCGCGGAGGGTCGGCAGGAAGTCGAACTGCTCGTTTGTCGCTTCCGGAAACCGCTTGGCCAAATCGTCGGTCAGCGCTTGTGCGTGCTTGTCGTCTCCCGCATACGCCAGAGCTAGCGCGGCGCTGTATTGCACGCCCTGGTCTGTCGAGCGCTGCATCGCGTTGGTGGCGTCGCGTCGCGCCTCATCTGCGTTGCCGAATAAGGCTTCCCGCAAACCGGCCCTAGCTGAATACGTTGCGGCGGCTTCCTTTTCGTCTGCCCGGTCGGCGGAATCCATAGCGCGGCCGGAAAACCCCTTAGCCTCCCTGAGCCGCCCCGAATAGGCGGCGGTATCGGCTTGCGAGGCCAACATTCCGTTCTCTGCTCCCGGCTTGCCCGTTGACCACGCAGCCTGCTGCGCCATGCCTGCCGCATCGTTCTGCAAGAAAGCAATCAGATACAGGTCGCCATAGAAGTAAGGGTGGTCCAGTTTGTGTTCGAGAGCTTGCGCGTAGGTGGCCTTTGCCTGATCGAGGCGATTGAGGGCGACGTAATTGAATCCGAGGATAAAGTACGGGACGGGACTGTTGTCCGGATTCACACGGACTGCCTCGCTGCCTTCTTCAACCGCTTTCTCATATTGTCCAAAGGTCGGGTAGATTGGCCCAGCCAAGAAATTATGCGGCATAGCTAAGCGGGGATAAGCCTCTGCCCACAGTTCGCAGGTTTGTTTGGCCTTCTCCAAATTCCCTGTGACCACGATATCGAAAGAGGACGTGATGAAATACTTCTCTGCCTCGCTGGTCGAACCGCTGAGATCGTAGGCCTTTCGGGTGTAATCGGCAGCGGTGGCGTTTTCCTCAAGGTCCCTGTACGCGCGGCCCAACCATGCGTAGGCAAGTGCAAACTTCGGATCGAGCTCGATGGCATGCTTGAAAAAAGGAACGGCTCTGGTCGCCCCTGTTGTGTACATGATTTCATAGCCTGAGCTGAAAGCCTTCAGCGCATCGAGCGACGGCGTAGTGGCTTGCTCAAGCGGGGTATCAAACTTCTGCACTGTGCTCAGCGACTCGCCCAACTTGTTCCGAATTTCCGAAGCGGTCTTTCCGAGTGCATCGAGAACGTGGTTCTTGTCGCTCGCCTGTGCTTCTGTACTCGCCAGCGATTCCCCACTTGCGCAGTTAACCGCCTTCAGGGTCAGGAGGTACTGTGTGCCAATCTGCCCAATCGAACCGTCAAGGACGGCAGCGCTTCCCGTCCGCCGGCAGAGTTCCCGCGCCATCGCTGGTGTTAGTTTTGCTTCGGATGGCTTGCCCATCAAGCCGAGCGTCTGCTGAATTTGCTCGTCAGAGACGATGCTCAAAAAGGGTGATTGCTCCAGTTGCACGGAAAGCCCCTGCCGCAGCGTGCCGTCGAACACCGTATCACCCGTCGTATTCGTGAAATCGGCGAGCACGATGGTGTCCTTGTCGGTCAGCGCGTGTGCCTTGCGGGAGAAAAACAACCACCCAACCACGGCCAGTCCGATAACTAGTATTGTCGCGCCCGTGACTACGCCGCGTCGAAACCCAGTGGATTTCGTCGGAGGCTTCACCCAAAACTCGGCTCCCGCGAGGGCCGTCCGACCCGAACCTGAATCTCGCTTCAGCCGCTGCAAATCCGTGCGAGTATCGGCGGCGTTCTGGTAGCGCAGCTTCCGGTCCTTCTCCAGAGCCTTGTTGATCACCTCCTCAAGTTTTGGAGAAATGTCCGGATTCAGCCGCACGGGCGAAACTGGCGTGCGATTCAGTATCGCGTCCGCAATCACGCCAGAGGTCTCGCCCCGGAAGGGCAGAGCTCCCGTGAGCATCTGGTAGAGCACCACGCCAAATGAAAACAAATCCGTGCGTGCATCTAGCTCTTCGCCCCGCACCTGCTCGGGAGACATGTGCGTGATGGTGCCCATCGCCGTGCCCAATCGAGTGAGCTGCTCGAGCTCGCTGGCGGTGGGCATCGCAGAAAGATTTATGGCTCCGCCCGCCGGCGCCAGCTTTGCCAGACCAAAATCCAAAATCTTGGCATGTCCGCGCGCGGTTACAAGTATGTTGGCGGGCTTGATGTCGCGGTGGACGATTCCTTTGCTGTGGGCCGCATCGAGTGCGTCCGCAATCTCAGTTCCCAACTCCAGCACTCGCTCGAGGGGCAGAGGCTTGCCGGACATGCGGTGCGTCAGAGTCTGGCCATCGAGAAACTCCATCGCGATAAATTGCTGGCCGTCCTGCTCGCCGATGTCGTAAACGGTGCAGATGTTCGGGTGATTTAACGCCGATGCTGCCTGCGCTTCCCGCCGAAACCGTTCAAGCGCCTGCGGGTCCCGCGCAACCTCGTCGGGCAGGAGCTTGAGCGCCACGAACCGGTGCAGGCGTATGTCCTCCGCCTTGTACACTACGCCCATGCCACCGCTGCCGAGCTTTTCAATGACGCGATAGTGCGAAATGGTTTGGCCGATCATTGCTTGCAAACCGTTGCTGGCGACGGATGTTAGGCTGCGCCCACAGGCAAGTCAATGCACGCACATCCGCCCGTGTACTGGCACTTTCAAATCAGCCCGTGATGCGCAGGAATCTTCACAATCCCTGAGGACCGTCTTATAGCTTGCGCTTCTACACGTGTTCGCTTAATATGTAGAAGAGTGAGGTGTTGGCAATGACGGCGAAATCCGATCTCCCGCAGGGCACCCTGGACCTATTGATCTTGAAAGTCGTCGCGCTTGGCCCGGTCCACGGCTACGCGATCGCGCAACGGCTGCAACAGGTGTCGCGCGATGTGGTCCAGGTCCCGCAAGGCTCGCTCTACCCGGCGTTGCACCGGCTCGAGAACCGCGGCCTTCTCGCTGCGGATTGGAAGGAGACCGACACGGGGCGCGAGGCCAAGTTCTATCGCCTGACGCGCAAAGGGCGCGCGCAGCTCGGAGCGGAAGCCGCGAGCTGGGAACGATTAACGGCAGCAGTCGGTCTGATTCTCAAGCTTTCTGAAGGGGGTGCGGAATGAGCTGGTGGAATCGCCTGTGGCGCCGACGGCAGATGGAAGAGCAACTCGAAAGGGAGCTCCGCTTCCATCTCGAAGAACACACGACCGAGCTTTATGCAGATGGCCACGCGCTGGACGAAGCACAACGGCAAGCGAGACTTGCCATTGGCGGTCCCGAGCAGGTGAAGGAATTGTGCCGCGATGCGCGCGGCACCCGGTGGTTGGAAGACCTCCTGCAAGACTTCCGCTACGCGCTTCGCACTCTATGGCAAAAGCCTGGGTTTGCTGCCGTCACGTTGATGACTCTTGCCCTTGGCATCGGGGCGACCACCGTTATGTTCACAGTGGTTAACGGAGTACTGCTCAAGCCACTTCCCTATCCGCAGCCAAATGAACTGGTGAGCGTGCACGGCCATAGCAATGACTGGAACACCGGCGCGTTTGGTGATCAGAACGTTGCCTACCTCGACTTTCTGGACCTCCAGCGCCAGAGCAATTCGGTGACGCTGGCGGGCACGCTCTACAACGGAGGCACCGTAAGCCAACCGGGCGAACCGGAGTACATCTACTACCGCGAAGTCAGCAACAACCTGTTCTCCGTCCTGCGCGTGAAGCTCGCCCAAGGCCGCGCATTCCTGTCCGAGGATGATCGGATCGGCGCGGGGCCGGTCGCGATCCTCGGTTACAGTTTCTGGCAGCGCCATTTTGCCGGGAGCCCGCAGATCGTAGGAACGTCCCTGACTCTGGATCAAAAAAGCTACATGATTATCGGCATCGCGCCTGCAGGCATGCAACTCGATGGCGAGGAGCCGGACTTGTACGCGCCGCTGGGCCAGGATACGGCTAAGTTTCTGCGGAATCGCAAAGCCCATCCAATTGGCACGATGGCGCGCTTGAGCCCCCGCTCAACGACGGCCCTGGCGCGAGCCGAACTGGACCTGATTGGCCGCCACCTGGCCCAACAGTATCCCGATTCAAACGCAGACCGAACCTTCCTGGTCCAGCCCCTTCGCCCGGAGGTAGGCGGTGTCGGTCCCACTCTTTGGTTGTTGCTTGGCGCCGTCAGCTTGGTGCTCCTAATCGCCTGCGCCAACATCGCCAGCTTATTGCTGGCGCGAGCCGTCTCGCGCGAACGTGAATTCGCGATGCGCGCGGCACTCGGGGCGAGCCGCGGCCGCCTGGTGCGTCAGTGCCTAACGGAGAGTGCGGTTCTGGGTCTTTTGGGAGGCGCGCTGGGCGTCTTGCTAGCAGTTCTTGGCACGCGCCCATTTGTGGCGTTCTGGCCGGGCGATTTGCCGCGTGGGAAGGACGTTCAACTGGATTGGCACGTGTTGCTCTTCGCGCTCGGCGTTTCTCTTCTGAGCGGCCTCTTCTTCGGGTTGGCGCCTGCCATGCGCGCCCCAGCCCGCAAATTGGAACAGGCGCTCCGCGCGGGAGGCCGAACCGTCGTAGGCAGTTCCCGCCGTCTGCACGCAATTTTCGTGACGTTTGAGGTGGCATTGGCCGTTGTGCTGCTGATTTCCGCCGGGACCCTCGGTCGTACGCTCTTGCGACTCGCCTCGCTCGATCCGGGCGTCAATGTGCGAAACGTGCTCGTTGCCCGCATGGCGCTTCCTCCGGGCGTACTAGCGGACACGGGGCGAATCCGCCCCGCCTGGCAAGACGTCCTCGACCGCGCGCGGCAGGTGCCTGGAGTGCAGTCCGCAACGATCGTGGACACGGTGCCGCTGCGCGAAGGTAACAACCAACTCGGCTACTGGACCACCGCCGACGTGCCGCCGGAAAATCGGCAACCGCTGACCCTGACGACCTGTGTCATGCCGGAGTATCTGAAGGTGATGGGCATAGCTCTTCGCCAAGGCCGGTTCTTCGATGAGCGGGATCGCATGGGTAGCGGACAAGTGGTTGTGATTGACGAAGTGATGGCGCAGCAGGCTTTCGGCAACGAGAACCCGATCGGGAAGCGCTTGTGGATGCCGACCATGGGTCCCACACCCTACGAAATCGTCGGCGTTGTGGGCCATGTGCGGTATTGGGGGCTCGCGAGCGACGATCAGGCTCAGGTACGCGCTCAGCTCTACTATCCGTTTTCTCAGCTTCCCGACCAACTCCTGCACCGCTGGTCGGAACTGATGTCGATTATTGTGCGGACAGGCACGCCGCCCCTGGGTTTGGTCGCATCACTCCGGCATGAGTTGCGCGGCGCCACCGGGGATCAGGTCGTCTACCAAGTGCGTACGCTCGAACAGCTCGCGAGCAATTCGATCGCGCAGCAGCGCTTTTTGCTCCTGCTCTTCAGCGTGTTTGCCGGCTTGGCTTTGCCGCTGGCCTGCATTGGCATTTACGGCGTGCTGGCGTATTTGACGAGCCAGCGCGTGCCGGAAATCGGCTTGCGTATGGCGCTTGGGGCTAGCGCTTGGAACGTCATGCGGATGGTGCTCCGGCAGAGCCTTGGAATGATTCTTGCCGGGGTGGGTGTGGGCGTAGCCGGAGCCTTGATCGCCGCGCGTCTCTTGAAGAGTTCGGTCGCGGGGGTGCGGTCCATCGAGCCCTTGACCTTCGCCCTTATGGTTTCGTTATTGGTTGCGGCGGCTCTGTTGGCCAGCTTTGTACCGGCCCGGCGCGCCAGCCGAGTGGATCCGATGAGTGCCCTGCGACAAGAATAACTCTGTCAGTTTCCGCGACCGCTGCGTCGCCGTGCCGGATCTTTCCAAGGGCTAAGTACGGTGTAACGAGGCGTCGCCGTTACGTTTTCTTTGCTCGCGGCGAGCAGCCTCCGCCGAATCAGCCAGCGGATGGCCGCTTGCACGGAGCTTTTCGAAACTCCCATGCACTCCGCGAGCTCCTGATAGCTGATCTGAACCCCCGCGCGTCTACGCTGCTGCTCGACGTCAAGCCACAGGTACACCAGAAAGCTCACGGGCCTTCGGTCATGGCCGACCAGATCGCGCATGAGCACATCGGTTACGTAAATATCCAAGGAAGGCATCGCTATACCGGCGGTTAATATAGCATTCGATGGCTGATTGCAAATTTTAAAGATGCCAAGCTATGCTCGGCTGCCAATCAGCCGGCCAACATCAGGAGGCGACACAATGATTCGTGGGCTCAAGTTCGTGAGCATCCCCGTTCGCAATCAGGATGCTTCGTTGAAGTTCTTTACCGAGAAGCTGGGATTCAAGGTGGCGACGGACCAGTTCTTTACGGAGAAACAGCGCTGGATTGAACTCCTGATCCCAGGTGCAGAAACCGGGCTGGTGCTTTTCACGCCTGCAGGTCACGAGAATCGCATCGGCGATTTTCAGCCAATGTCGTTCTGGTGCGATGATGTGTTTGCAACCGCCAAGATCATGAAGTCGAACGGCGTGGAATTTGAAGCGGATCCTAAGAAAGAGCACTGGGGCACCAGCGCCATTTTCAAGGATGTTGACGGCAATAAGTTTGTGCTTTCCAGTAAGTGAGCCAAGGCGGCTAGAGAGAGCAAGGTTTATTACCGTTTTCTTGATTTGCTCTCTTTATCCCATCCTCCGAGCTGAAGCGCGACGCCCATGCACGCATCGCGCAATTCATCCGCCAGAGCGCGATTGACCAACGCCCGCGCCACGACCATGCCTCCCACGCACAAAGCGGCGGTGGCCTGGGCCGTGGTGCGGCGAGGCCGGCCATTCCCGATCGAGCTGCGCTCAAGAACGCTGACCATCGCTTCGAACACGGTTTCGAACGCGCGCTTCGCACTCTTGCCGCTGCGCGAGACGTCCGAGGGCAACGCGACCATGGGGCATGAGTTTTCTACGTCCTCGAAATGCTGTCGCGATAGATAGGCACGGACGACTTGCGGACCCACGTCGGCGGATGACAGATCCACCTCGACACCTTCCCAGCAGCTCTTCCATTCCGGGTCGGTAAAGAAGCACCCTAATACCTCGGCATACAAATCGCTCTTGCTCTTGAAATAGCTGTAGAAACCGCCGTGCGTCAATCCCGCGCCGGCCATGATCTGCGTGATGGAGACGCTGTCGAAGCCATGCCGGTTGAATAGTCGGCGCGCGCTCTGAACGATCTTCCCTTTTACCTCGGTGCAGTGACCAGCGGCATAAGGCATCGGTCCTCCTCAGTTCTTCCAAGTGAAGTATGTCTCGAACAGTATTCTGCCTTCCAGCAAGAATATGATCTTGAACATAGTTTAACTTCGTGTTTTTATGCCCGACAGTCAACGCCAACAATCTAGGAGGACCAATGATGGGGAAAGAAAAGAATCTGACATCGCCGGCCCACACGCCCACGCGGCGGCAAGTGATCGCCAGTGTTGCCATCGCATTTGGCAGTTTGGCAGCGGCCTCCGAGGTTTGGGGAGAGCCGCCGCAGGCCATGAAGGAAACGCCGAGCACTCCGGCACACCAGAGGCTCACGTCTCTTCATCAAGAAGTTGATTTTAAGGCGAGCGCCCAGCGCATTTATGAGGTGCTGTTGGATTCAAAGCAATTTGCCGGGTTCTCCGGGATGCCAGCGGAGATTGATCCCAAAGCGGGCGGCGCGTTTTCCATGTTTGCGGGAATGATCGTTGGACGAAACGTCGAACTGGTCCCCAACCAGCGGATCGTGCAGGCATGGCGTCCGGCCAACTGGGAACCAGGCATCTACTCGATCGTCAAGTTCGAACTGAAACCGCAGGATGCCGGAACCATGGTCGTGCTGGATCACAAGGGTTTTCCGGCAGGCGACTTCGACACCCTCTCCTCCGGATGGAAATTGCACTATTGGGAGCGGCTGACGAAATTTCTCGCCTAGGCCCCGCGTCGCCAAGTGAGCAATCTTGGCCTTGAATCGCTGACTGTGCAATGATGAGTGCCCTATGACTGGATGGCTCCGCGCGCTCGTCACGTTGACCCTGTCAGGCTGCCTGTTCCTGGCGGTGATGTCCGGAGCGACGCCCCGGGCGCAAGCGCAGGCACCTCAGGCAGACGCCAAAGGACCGATCATGAGCACACATGCCAAGGGCTCGTTCGACGTAAAGATGACGCCCGTCAGCGAGGACAAGACCGAGAGTTCCACGATCGCCCGCATGACCAACGAGAAACAGTTCCACGGTGATCTCGAAGCCACCAGCAAAGGCGAGATGCTGACGGCCGGCACGGCCGTGAAGGGTTCAGCCGGCTATGTTCTGATCGAACGCGTCACCGGGACTTTGCAGGGCCGCAAAGGTACATTCGTCTTCCAGCACAGCGCGACGCTTACGCGTGGTGCGCCCCAGCAGATCATCACCGTCGTTCCTGATTCCGGATCGGACCAACTTGTCGGGCTTGCCGGGAGCATGACTATTGAGATCAAAGATGGGAAGCATTTCTACGATTTCGCCTACACACTTCCTGACGCGCATTGAACTTGGCAGATCGTAGCAGTTCCCACGGAACCTTCTCACCCCGCTGAACGTATCCTCTTGATGCCAGAGGTGTGTCACCGCGCTAGGCCTTCCTGGTGCGCGGGCGTCCGGAGGTCCGGTTCATGGATTCATTCACCAGTCAGCTCAAGCAGATTCTGCGGAGGCTCCGCCGTGCGCCGATGTTCACGGCGATCACCCTGATCACGCTTGCGGCAGCCATTGGCGCGAACACGGTAGTCTTCAGTGTCCTTGAAGGCGTGCTGCTAAAGCCGCTTCCCTACCCCAATTCCACGGAACTGATCGGCGTCTGGATTACCGCGCCGGGCATTAACATAAAGAAACTGGAACTTTCGCCCTCCAGCTATTTCACCTTTCGCGAGCAGAATCACAGCTTTCAGGACATAGGCCTTTCCGGCAACGATTCCGACAGCGTGACCGGCATTGGGGAGCCCGAGCAGGTCCGCGCCTTGCTGGTCACCGACGGCACGCTGCCAATCCTGGGCGTCCATCCCTTGCTCGGCCGGTTGATCACACGTGACGACGATCGAGCGGATGCTCCGCAAACGGCGATGCTTTCCTATGGATACTGGCGCAGCAAGTTCGGCGGATCGCCCTCGGTCTTGGGAAAGACGATCGTCGTGGACGGAAAACCGCGGGAAATCATCGGCGTGTTGCCACAGGACTTCCATTTCCTGGACCGGAGCGATGCCGCGTTGATTTTGCCTTTCCGGTTTGACCGGAACAAGCAGCGCCTGGGCAATTTCAGTTATGACGGCCTCGCCAGACTCAAACCGGGCGTGACCATTGCGCAAGCTGACGCAGACGTTGCGCGCATGATTCCCATCGTCAATCGAAGTTTTCCCGCGCCCGACGGATTCAGCGTGAAGCTCTTCGAGCAAGCGCGAATGGCGCCAAACCTTCACCCGTTGAAGCAAGACGTGGTCGGCGACGTTGGCAAGCTCTTGTGGGTTCTGATGGGCTCGATTGGAATGGTGCTGCTGATTGCCTGCGCGAATGTGGCGAACCTTCTTCTAGTCAGGGTCGAAGGACGCCGGCAGGAACTGGCGCTTCGCGCGGCCCTCGGCGCGGGACGCGCGCGTATCGCCGGAGAGCTGCTCTTTGAAAGCGTGATCCTGGGGCTGTTGGGCAGCGTGCTCGGGCTGGCACTCGCCTATGGCGCTTTGCGGATCTTGGTGGCGCTCGCGCCCACGGGTTTGCCGCGAATCCGCGAAATTGGAATTGATGCTCGCGTGTTGCTTTTCACGCTCGGGGCCTCGTTGCTCGCAAGCGTTCTTTTCGGTTCCATCCCGGTTTTCAAGTATGCCGGCACGCGCCTGAGCACCGGCCTCCGAGAGGGCGCTCGCGGCATGAGCCAGAGCCGCAGCCAACATCGCGCGCGAAACTCGCTGGTCGTCATTCAGGTAGCGCTGGCGGTAGTGTTGTTGATCTGCTCGGGACTCATGATTCGTACGTTTCGAGCGCTGACGCGTGTGATTCCCGGATTCAACTCACCCTCCGAGTTACAGACCTTCCGCATCTATATCCCCGAGACACAAGTGGCCGATCCTGAACGCGTCGTCCGCATGGAAGAAGAGATTTCTCGCAAGCTCGCCGCAATTCCGGGAGTTTCGTCCGTGGGATTTTCGACGAAAATCCCCATGGATGGAAATGGCAATTTTGATCCCGTCTTTGCGGAGGATCACAACTACGGCGAAGGCGAGCTTCCGCCCATCCGCCGATTCAAGCACATAACGCCAGGGTTCCTATCCACACTGGGCACTCCGCTGATTGCCGGCCGCGATTTCACCTGGACCGACACCTACAGCAAGCTTGACGTCGCTCTCGTCTCCGAGAACTTCGCGCGCGAGTATTGGCAGAGTCCGCGCAATGCGCTCGGCAAGCATATTCGAGTGGCCACCACGGACGACTGGCGCGAAATCGTCGGTGTTGTGGCAAATATCTATGACGATGGCGTAAGTGAAGAACCACCGACCTCCGTTTACTGGCCCGTCTTGATGAGCAAGTTCGAGGGCGATCCCAACCCGGTCGAGCGCGGAGGAGCTTTTGCCATCCGCAGTCCGCGTGCCGGTTCAGCCAGCTTCTTGAACGACGTCCGGCAGGCGGTGTGGGCCGTGAACCCCAATCTCCCGCTCGACTCCGTCCACACGGTGGACTACTACTACACAAAGTCCATGGCGCGGACTTCGTTCACGCTGGTCATGCTGGGTGTTGCCGGCGGCATGGCTCTGCTGCTCGGAGTCATTGGGATTTACGGTGTGATCGCCTATTCCGTCTCGCAGCGCAGGCGCGAAATAGGCATTCGAATGGCCCTCGGCGCACAACCGCAGGAAGTCACGCGTATTTTCGTGCGCCAAGGATTATTGCTGTCGGCCGTGGGTGTGGCGTTCGGCCTCGGCGCGGCGTTGGTCGTAATGCGCCTGATGTCTTCGCTGCTGTTCAAGGTGAGCCCAGCCGACCCTTTCACCTACTTCGCGGTGTGCGTCGGCCTTGTCGCCACCGCATCGCTCGCAAGCTACCTGCCGTCGCGTCGCGCTGCGGCGGTGGACCCGGTCGAGGCTCTACGGGCTGAATAGACCGGTTCTGCGCGGCCAAGGCCAAGGTCAGCACTCACGGTCAAGCGCTTCTCAGGCGACCCAGCAACTTGCGGCTTCGTGCTTTCATCGCGGGAGTACCCTGCCGGGTTGCCGCACGCAGAATCTCTATCACCTCGGGTTGAATGCCTGGGTCGTCCTGTGCCAGGTCGGCCAGCCCCTGAAAAGCAAAAGTCCTGACAAGCGAGCTCCGATCTTGAAGATAGCCCTTCAACAACGATGTCGCGAGTTGCCGTTCCTTAGCTCCTAGCTGAAGCCGTGGAACCATCACTGCCAGATGCCAACGCAATTCCGGCTCCGCAGCCGCAGCCATCAGACCTAACAGTTCCTTCTGATAGGGTTGAAGGAGGTCAGGATTCTTTCTCGTAACCTTCTCTGTGGCGTCCGCGGCACGCACTCGTACGACGGGGTCTTCGGACCACAAGCCTTCGATCAGTTTCGGAAACAATCGCAGATTCTTGGACGCGATTGCCGCTACTTGGTCAGCGCGGCCGATGGACCGGCGATCTCCGCCTTCGAGGAGGGCCAATATGTTCTTTCGTGGCATTAAGCGGAGGCCGACCCGGCATCATACGCCGATCACCGCTTTTCCGGACAACTCCAGAAACCGCTATCGCTTTCATCGCAGGCGTGCCTCAGTAAAGGGCCCGCCCGTGTGGGCGATCACGCCGGCCCTGCCAGTGTCGAGGGAACGTTGAAGGTTCCATCCACCACTTCGACAAAGTTCCTCTCTTCGCGAAGGATCAGCCGCTTGGTCTGTGCCATGGCGAAATTCTCACGCGCTTCCGGATCTGACTTCAGGCTTGTCTTGTAGGCTTCATAGGACGCGAGACTATCGAACGCAATCAAGCCCCAGGCCACATCATTCGTACCTTCATAAGGAAGAAAATACCCCACAAGGTGGCCGCCGCATCGAGGAATGATGCACCCCCAAATTCTCTGCATACTTCTTGAATCCGTCTCTCTGGAACGGATCAATCTGGTAGCGGATCACGCAGGTGATCGTCATTGTCGTCCTCTCAATGGCCGGGCGTGGCCGGTGCATCCGCGTGGTCCACACACGCTCGTGGTTACCGGGGATTTTCGCGTTACTGACTCTCCTTCACGACGCGCCCGTTGAGTAGCTGAACCGGCCGGACATCGTGCGGATAAAGCTTGGCGAACGCGTTGATTTCTTCCGGCGAAATATCCATCGGCGTCTTCAGCACAAACCATGTGACGCCTTCCGTACACGGCGGGGCTGTTTGCGACCCCATGTACGTGTAATACGCGGTGTCGTGCGGCAATAGATTTGCCGGATTGACCTCAACCCCGGCAATCTCCTCCACGTTGCCCGCGGTCTTTGGCATATGTTCCCAAAGCTGCTCGATGGTGGAGTTCGCGCGGCCTGCTTTAAGAGGAACTGCGACTCCGGCAACCTTCCCGTCGCTGGCTTTGTGCATCAAGTGGAGCACCATGTCGTATGGCTTGCCGTGAAACGTACTCCTCGCTCGGACGGTGAAAGTGGAATTGCGTGAGTTCGTAGCGCTGGTCACCCACGATCAAAAAGTCTCCCGAATGGACGTAGTCCACCCGGACCGCCGTGTATCCATTGTTAATGATATTGAGCGGGCCGCTTTTGTATTCGAATCGTAGGGCAGGGAGATCGGCCTTCTCGGCGCTTCGAATATCAATCGGAGACTGTTCCTTGCCATCTTTGCAGGGAGCGTAATCCGGATCGAGGTCACCCCAATGCTCGGGCCCTTTTGCGCCTTCGTAGCCCCATGGCGTCTTCCATGAGATGGACACAGGCTTGGGGTTCTGCGCTTGTGGACCCCCAGGCGCCAAAAGCATCGCGGCAACGAACAACACAATCGTCATCCAGCCTTTTCGCAAATTGCACCTCGCTTTAGCTTCGGGCGATCGATTCGCCCTGCGGAGAACCCGTCCCTACCGACGGCTGGAGATATACAGTTTGCCGGGCGGCGACAATTCGTTTAACATCGAAGTATGGATGTCGAACCATACGCTGACGCCGCAGTCTCCAGAATTGCGGTCGCCATCGGCGAGCCGGCGCGAGCGCGCATGCTTTTCTGCCTGATGGACGGCCATGCCCGAACAAGCACCGAGCTTTCGGTGGTGGCCGAGGTGGGTCCGTCAACCGCGAGCGTACACCTGAATCGGCTGAAGATGGCACACCTAGTGAAGGTGCTCGTCCGGGGAAAGTATCGCTTCTACAGTCTCGGAGGACCCGACGTAGCCAGTGCGCTCGAAGGCCTCAGCGTCCTCGCCGGCGGCTCGCGCGCCAAGTTCGTGCCGACTACGCCCAGCCCCCTGCGCGCCGCGCGGACTTGCTACGATCACATGGCGGGCACGGTGGCTGTGTTGCTCCATGACCGCTTTGTGGCAATGGGCTGGCTGTCGGCCAGTTCGAAGGTCAGCGACAATGCGTACGACCTTACGCCGCAGGGAACGAAATCGTTTGTGGCTCTCGGCATTGACATCGAGTCAACGCGGACCCTGCGCCGCCGATTCGCGTCCGCATGCCTGGATTGGAGCGAGCGGCGGCCCCACGTCGGCGGCGCGCTGGGCGCGGCCCTCCTCAAAGTCGCGCTGAAGCGGAAATGGGTAGTCCAGGTTCTCAATAGCAGAGCCTTAGGCATCACAACTCTTGGACGGCGCGAAATGGTATCTCGATTCGGCCTTCAAGTTTGAGGAGGAGATTTGCCCAGCTAATCAGTAGCCAACGGTCCGGGGCTTTGCTTTCGCGACCGCTGCGATCACCAACCCCGCGAGCATCCACGTGATCATAGAATCGGCGATGTCTACAGCGGTGTATGCGCCCGAAAAGCCCCACCAATTCCAGTTAGGAAGATCCACAATTACGCCGCCGGCCAGCCCCGCAATCGCGAGAAACGCCACACGCCTGGCATAGCTCAAGCCGCTCGTTTGCAGCACGAGCCAAGTGAGCAGAAACGCCGCAGCCAGTAAGCTCAGCACTTGAATGATCATGGCGCGGCTGAAAGATTGAAATCCGCCGCGCCGCACGGCTGCCACAACAATCGGGCCTTTCGCCATCTTCTCGATCAAGGCCGCGTAGACGCTTTTCTTTTGCTCCGAAGTCATGCCTGCCATCGGTGGCTCACTGGGAAGAAGGTAAGTCCCATCCGTAGGCGCATGCGAGGAAATCACGGCGGCAACTTCATCTTCATTCTCAAAATTGACCATCGCTTTCTCGTGCCACCCAAGAACCTCCCAGGAGATCGTGCTCCACGCAAGAGCCGCCAAGCCTCCCAGGATCGTTCCGAGCAAGAGAGACCTCACCATGGCTCCTCCTTCGGTTAAGAAATGTTCTTACGTTCGAGGCCGAGTTCGAGCGCTAGTTTGCGATGGGAAACTCTAGCCATGCTGGCTGACGGAGAGCACGTTCCCGTCCGGGTCCTTGAACCATGCGACTTTATCGCCACCTGGAGCCGTCCAGATTCCGAGTTCCTGGTCCTGGATGAACGGGTATTTTTCGAAGGCGACTCCCTGTTTCCTCAGCCAGGTGACGACTTTCTCGATATCGTCAACTGCCCAGCCGAGCACTGTGTATTGTGCCGGCGTGAAATTCTGGGCCTTGGCGACCCGAATCGTCGTCTCGCCCGCCTTCACCACCAGCGCAAACGCGTCGTCGCTGACGAACTGAAAGCCCAGCTTCCCTTCATAGAAGGCCCGTGCCTTCTTCGAATCCTTGGTGGGCACGAACCCGACCATTCTGCTGGAAGCTAGCATCTCTGCCCTCCTGGATTTGCCGAAACGCTTTTCAGGTCAGATTTTCGTCGCGCGGGTCATCATGTAGCCCTGCCGGATCACATTGTCTTCGAAGTACTCGGACGCGAGCGCCTCGTATTCACTACGGAACGCCGCAAGTTTCGCCGGATCCCTAACGGACAGTGACTCGACAACTTTCAGCACCGGTCCGGCCGTCTTCTCGGTGAAAGTTCGATAATGCTTCAGGCTGAGCGTCGAAACCAGCATCACCATCGTGTCAAATACCATGTCCTTCACCGCAGAGCCCAGGCGCTGCCGAATGATGTTCGCATCGCCCCACTGCGTCGGAGGTGGTACTCCCGGCAGCGGAGGCGGCAGATAGCGTCCGACCAGTGCAAAAACTCGCCCGAGAAGAAGCTCAGGCGGCCAGGTGGAAAATGCGATGGTACCGCCCGGCTTTAGCACACGAATCATCTCCGCGACCGCCACATCAGGCCGCGGCGCGAACATGTGTCCAAACTGGCTTACCACCACGTCGAAAGCGGCGTCACCAAAGGGCAGCTTCTCCACGTCTCCTTCATGCCAGTCGATTTCCATTTCGGCAATGCGCGAGTTTTCTCGCGCCCGCTCGAGCAGTTCAGGTGTGAGGTCGAGCCCCGTCACGCGCGCCCCCGTCCGAGCCGCTGTAATTGCAGCCACTCCCGTGCCACAGGCGACATCCAGCACGCGCTGTCCGGCGCGAATTCCCGCGTGCTTCACGAGCCTCGCCGCAGGAGCTGTCGTTATGGCTTCCAGTGGCGCGAAGTGTGCCCAGCCCTGCTTCTGCGCAGCTTTGAAGGAATCAAGTGGGTCCATGACGGATGGTCCTTGGGATGCCAGTTAGTGCGCCAGTATATCCGGCGATGCATCGTTGTCAACGGCGCACGCCGTGCAAATGGTAACGCGGGTTCACGCGAACTCTATCCCTCTAGAAATCCATCTGCGCCATCTCACGCATGAACGATTCCCGTCTGGACCCCGCATCAAGCGCGATATACTCAGCGCACTATGCCGGTAGTGATCTCGATGCTGCGTGGCGTCAACGTCGGCGGCCACAATAAAATTAAGATGGACGCGCTTCGGGCACTCTGCGAATCCCTGAAGATGCGAGACGCGCAAACCTACGTGCAAAGCGGCAACGTCATTTTCAGGACCAAAGAACGAAATCACGTTCTGCTGGCCAAGCGCAACCAGGACGGGATCGAGAGCAGTTTTGGCTTTCGTCCCGGCGTCGTACTCCGCACTTCCGCCGAGCTAAGGGACGTGATCGCGCGAAACCCATTTGCCGCCAGGCGAGATATCGAGCCAAGCAGGCTCCTGGTTACCTTCCTCTCCAGCGATCCAGGGTCGGAAGCCCGAGCGGCGGCCCTCAAGATCAAGACCGATCCAGAAGAGATGCGTTTAGATGGCCGCGAGGCCTACATCTACTTTCCCAACGGAATGGGCCGTCCAAAGCTTTCATGGCCGGCTATCGAGAGGATCCTGAAAACATTCGGAACCGGCCGGAACTGGAACAGCGTCACAAAGTTGCTCGACATTGCCGCGAAGCTGGAAGCTCTCGAATAATCGGCTGCGCGCGCGGGTACAGGTGCCCAATTTGTGAAGAAACGGCGCCAAGCATCTCGCCAATAAATTCGGAAAAAGACGTAGGACCGTGTAATAACCGCGTACTGGTTCCCGAAGCGGAAGAGATCGGATCCTCCGATAACTACCGGTAACCGCTTACCCCTCAATGCGTTGGCCCCTGGTGTTCTTGAAACGCTCTCTGGCGCGATACTTGCACCCCATTCCGGTGGGGGCAAACAGTACCGCGATCGCAGAGCGGGGACTCTGGTTGCGGGGGGCTGCCCCACGCTCCGGGCTCCGTCCCCGGGTTCTGGAGCGAAAACATTTACTTGAAACTAAGACATTGAGCGCCAGACGTTGAAGCAAACCAGCCGTTTTTGCGCGGAGGTGCGACGTGGGAAGCGACTTTGACAAATCTCTTCACCTGCTTGTCTTTGCCTGCGGAAAGTGTGCGAGCCCCATTGCCGTCTCCAAGACGAGCACAATGCGGAGCCTCGAAGAAGTAGATGCCAGCTCGTTTAGCTTGAAATGCCCGTGCGGTTGGACGGGCAAGTTGATTGGCCTTCAGGCGCGGAAACACTCGTAGTTTCCTGTTCGCGGCCTAGCCCGCCACCCCGTTTGGACTATTCACCTTGCATGGACTATTGAAGCGCCACCCGGCGAACCGGTGATGCGGCCCACTCCTTGATCTCCTTCGAAACGCCCCGCCGGGTCCGGGCGTTGCATATCGAGCACATATTGACCATGGGGCCTTGCTCCGGGCCATCCCGTCAACCAAACTGAAGTCTACCGAAGGTGTCCGTGCGGGCGTCCTCGGTCGGTTTTAAAGCGAATCGAGCCGGATTTTAATGGCGCAAGAGCAAAAGAAATTGTCTGGCCACCCTGCGGCTACCTCTGTCAGCGAGAGGCGCACCCAGCAGCGCTTTCCTTTTACTGCGGCGGTCGAGTTAGTGAATACCGCGAACGGCGAGCGGATCGACGCGCGCGTGAGCGATTTGGGCCGGCGAGGCTGTTATGTAGAGGCGACTCACCCATTCCCCGTCGGAACATCGGTGAAGCTGCGCATCATTAAGGCCGCGAAGACATTCGAAACACAAGCCCGGATCGTCTATTCGCAGGAAAATACCGGCATGGGCGTGATGTTCACCGTCGTCGGCAACGAACACCTCCGCACGCTTGAAGCGTGGCTGGCGTCGTCATTCGAAAGCTCCTGGTTTTCCTCACCTGGCCGCCGGAGCCGTCGTATTCTGCTTGGTATTCCCGTGCGCATGTCCATGCAGACGGAACCGGGTTCTTTCATGCGCGAAGAGACAAAGACGCTTGCCATCAGCGCCCATGGCGCGCTGGTCCTTCTGAAAAGTCCGGTGAAGGAAAGCCAGCGGATCGCTTTGGAAAACCTGAAGACCGAGGCGATTCAGGAATGTATCATCGCCTACATCGGGGACCAAAAAGAAGGGCGGCGCCAGGTGGGGCTCGAGTTCTCCGTCCCAAACCCTTCGTTCTGGCGCGTGTCATTCCCCCCGGATGATTGGACGCCGAATCACCCCGAAGCAAAATCCCGCACGCGCTGAAAACCACACATCTCTACGAAGGCCTACTGAGGCTGTTGTTCCCTACCGTGCGGAGCACGCCGTGAGCTGCGCGCTGCCGCCCCAATCGTCAAACAGCTTCGTGGCTTGTGTATTGATCTCCTCGATGGGCCGAGGCTGGCCATTCCCGGAGCCGGGAAAAATCAAGTAAATGATCCCGCGACTCGCACCGCCGCGCCTCGGATTTGAGCGAACACCTATGTTGTCCGCGAGCGCCATCGAGCCTTCTCCAATGTTGTTTTCCGGTCCGACATCCGCAAAGATTGCATTCGAGCTCTTGCCATTCCGCAGATTCAGCACAACCGCGAGGTCCCCCAAGCGCGCGCCCATGCCCCTGGCAAAGGCATGCGGCAGCACGATATAGGGAATTTTGGAAGCGTCCACATACTTGCCGGGATCGTCCGCTTCTTTGGTGCGGTCGGAAAGCGCGGTGGTCGAAACGTAATACCCCGGAAAATCTGCGTCATCCCCCTGCACGTAGGGCTCTCCCTCATCATCTTTAGCGAGGGCAGACCAGTGTCCCGGCTCGCCCGCATTAGCGAGATCGTCCAGGCCGGTATCTTGTGGGTTGTAGGCGTTCGGCGCGCCATCCGCGTCAATATACATGCCCGATTCGTAGAAAAACGCCGGGCTGCCTGAGGCCTGCCAGACTGTAACATTCCGAGCATCTTCGCCATCGCGGGTGACTTTGAAATCTATCAGGTGTGACTTCGAACACGGCCTCGGAGCAGGCTGTGCTGAGTCCTGATTTTTCTCAGGCGGCGTGGAGCTTGGCGGCTGATTTTGCGCGGCCGTCTCCAACATCCACCCGATGGCAAAAAGCGCCACTGCGCACACTTTGAAAAACCGCATTTTCGTCCAAATCTCTCGCGCAATGCTGCAGGCAAGATTCGCGCTGTCCAATAGAATAGATGCCGTCGCGAGCCTGCGGGTCACTCGTTTGCCGGCCGAACCGGCGCGCCCATCGGCCTAGCCCCGCCCTCTACGGCCTCCTCCCGTGGCTGGCGCCACGACGATGTGCGGAATCCCCGCTTCGTTCATCAACTTGTTCAAGCCTTCCAAATCTTCCGTAACAAGTTTTTGCACTTGCTCATGTTCAACCGGTACCTTCTTATCGAGCTCCGCGATTTCTTCACCCTCTCCGGCCGTCGGCGCGGCGGTGTAGTTTTCCAGCACGCCCATCAGACGCGTCACACGAGCCAGCAACGTGGGCGGAGCACCGCCGCCTCCTTCACCAGGGCCTGCTCCTTGGTACTTCGCGCGTTCCGCATCCACCCTCTTCGAAAAATCGTCAGCAGCCTTTTGCACGTTATCCGGAACCTTCGGTGCGTTGGGCCGCTTCCACCCGGCGATGGCCGCGTCGAGCGCAACCTTCAGGGCGTTGATCTGGCGCTGATCGAGTGTTGCCGTGCGCGACAGTTCGAAGAGCTTCATGATCGCATCGTGCCGTGCCGCGCGATCCTCAGCCGAGACTTGAATGCGCGGGTCTTCCTCGACCTGGACGGTTTGTGTTTGCGTGTCCGATCCCGCCGTCACTTTCACTGTGTACGTACCCGGCTCCACCAGCGGGCCTCGTCCGCCGCCAAAACCCCCGCCTCCGCCGCCTCCCGCCGCGCCGGCGGCGCCGGGCGGTTCAGGAGGCACGGCCGGGTTGTAGCGCAAATCCCAGGCGACGCGATTGACCCCGGGCTTTGGCGTGCACGCCGCTTCATTCGCAAATACTTCAGCCGATGGCGCCGTTTGTTGGCCGTCCGGCTTTGGAGACTGGCAGCGAATGTCGCGAATCGTTTTCCCGGAGGAATCGCTGATCGCGATCGTCACTCGCTGGCTCTCGTTCGGAGCGCTCTTCAGATAGAAATCAACAAGCGCGCCGTACGGAGGATTTGGCCCCTGGAACATTCTCCAACCAAAACCGAAGCCGGGAGGCGTGTCCGACTCGGTGCGGAAAAGATAAGCCGTGCGTATGTCAAAGAGGTGAAGATTGGAACTCAGCACCTGCGGCGCGAGCTGTTGGATCGGCGAGATGTCGTCCAGTATCCAGATCGAGCGGCCGTGCGTGCCGAGGATCATATCGTTGTCGCGAGGATGAATCAGGATGTCGTCCACCGGCATGGTTGGCAGGTTGGCGTTCAGGCGCATCCAATTGGCGCCGCGATCGTAAGTGATAAAGAGTCCGCGCTCGGTGCCGGCGTAGAGAATATTCGGCACCTTCGGGTCTTCACGAACCACGTGCAGCGTGCTGTCCTTGTCGATAATGCCGTTCGAAATGGCTTTCCAGCTCTGGCCGTAATCCGTGGTTGCAAAAAGGTAGACGCGGTAATCGCCACTGCGATGGTTGTCAAACGTCGCGTACGCGGTTCCTTCGGCGTATTTAGAAGCGACAACCCGGCTGACATAGGCGCCCTTCTGCACGCCTGGGAAATGGCTGATCACATTCGTCCAGGTCTTGCCTCCGTCTCGGGTAGCCTGAACGTTGCCATCGTCCGTGCCCGCATAGATCACCTGCGCGTTCATCGGCGATTCGCCGATCGTGGTGATGCAGGGCCACGCGCCGACGCCGTCATTTCTCGAAAGCTCCTCCGCCGTGGGTAATTTGCCCAAGATTTCGAGCTTGGCGCGGTCCTCGTTGTTGGTCAGATCGGGGCTGATTTTCGTCCAGTTCTCGCCGCGATCCGTGGACTTGAACAGGAAATTGCCTCCGAAATAGATCGTGTTGTGATCGTGCGCCGAAATCTCGACGGGCGAATTCCATTCGAAACGATAAGGCGCCTCGCCCTGTTTCTCGCGCGGCTTGATGCTGTGCATCTCCGTGGTACGGAAATCCCGCCGCTGGAGCGAGCCGTCCTGCGTTTCCACGTAGTCCACGTTCGGGTCCACCGGGTCGAGGCGATTGAAAAAGCCGTCCGCGCCGCTCACTTCAAGCCAATCGGAGTTGACGATTCCTCGATTCTGTAGCGAATTGCTCGGCCCGCACCAACTGCCGTTGTCCTGCAAGCCGCCGCAAACGCGATAAGGACGCTCATTGTTCGCAGTGACCTCATAGAACTGCCCGATGGCGATCACGTCGTCGTGCGCCCACGTGCGGCCGCCATCATTCGTCATGAAGATGCCGCCGTCGTCCCCCGCGATCACGTGGTTCGAATCATGCGGATCAATCCAGAACCCGTGATTGTCATAGTGGACTTTGGCGCTGCGAATATTGAAGGACTTGCCGCCGTCTTCGGAAAGGAAGAGGTCGGTGCCGCCGGCCCAGATGCGCAGATCATTGTTTGGGTCAATGTCTATACGGCCAAAGTAGTTCGGCCGGGGATTGAAATCGCTCATCTTAGTCCAGGTCACGCCCTTGTCGTCGCTGCGGAAGATTCCGCCCTTGGCATGCTGGATGCGGACGTAGACGATGTTCGAATTGCGGCGATAGATGGAAAGCCCGACGCGCCCAACGTCCCCGCCCTCGGCGTAAGGCAAACCCTCCGTCAACTTCGTCCAGTTGGCGCCGCCGTCCACGGTCTTATAGACGCCGCCCTCCGGCCCCCCGCCGTTGAATCCCCAAACGGTGCGTCTGCGCTCATAAGCGCCCGCGTAGAGGATGTTCGGGCTTGCCGGGTCAATCGCAATATCGGAAGCTCCGGTGTTTTCGCTGATGAAAAGGGATTGCGTCCAGGTCTTCCCGCCGTCCGTCGTTTTGTAAACCCCCCGATCATGGCTGGGCGCCCACTGATCGCCCGACACAGCGATGTAGACAGTATTCGAGTCGCGCGGGTCAATCACGATGCACCCGATCGAATTCGAGTTCTCCAGCCCAACGGACGTCCAGGTGCTGCCACCGTCGAGCGACTTGTATACGCCAGCGCCCCAGGAGGCGCTTTGGCGGTTGTTGGCCTCGCCGGTACCCACCCACACAATGGAAGGATTCGAAGGCGCTATGGCCAGCGCGCCAATGGATGACGAAACAGCGTGATCGAGAATGGGAGTCCAGGTGGTGCCGCCATTCGTGGTCTTGAACACCCCACCCCCTGCTGTTCCGACGTAGATGGTATCGGGAGTGTTTTCAATGACCGCGAAGTCGTCAATGCGCCCGCCCATAATGGCCGGGCCGATGTTTCGAAACTCGAGATTCTTGAGCGCAACGTCTAAGTCAGAAGCCGCGGGCGCCGCGTCCGGTGACGCCGTTTCCGGTGGTACCCCTGCTCGCAAGCTCTCACGGAGCCGTGAAAATGCAGGCAGCGCGGCGAGTCCTAGCGCCAGTAGTATTACGGCCCAAAGACGCACGCTCATGCTGTTTCGAATCATCGAGGAACCTCGCTGGGTGATGGCATTTCCGTATAGAGAGGAGCGCGGGGACGCTTTGCTCGCCTCGCACACACAGCGCCCGTTTCGAATTGGCACTGCGGCGGGAAGTATAGACCAGTTTTCGCGCGTTAGGCGTGTCCGGGAAGAACGCGAGCTTACATTCGCACGGCATCGCGAACGCTGAACGCGCGCTCTGCCGCAAAAGGGCGCGTCAGCCGCCGGAACCGCCGCAGCCACAAGCCGCCAGGATGTACAGGGTTTGCTGGAGATACATGGGCAGCCACAGATGTTATACCTGAGTCAGCTATGCCGTGGATGACACAGTCCGCAGCGCCCTCGCCGCAACTGGTGACCCGCCCGGCAAGGATACTCGTCGCCGACGACCAGGCGATCATCCGCGAGGGCGTCCGCAACCTCTTCGAATCGCAAACCAAGTTTCGCATCTGCGGCGAAGCGGTGAACGGCCAGGAAGCAATAGATAAGGCGCAGGAATTGCTGCCCGACTTGATCATCCTCGATATCACCATGCCGGTGTTGAATGGATTTGATGCAGCACGCATGATTCGAAAGCTCTGCCCGAATGTGCCTATCCTGATTCTCTCCACGCATAACAGCAAGCAGCTCGTTGAAGAAGCGCGCAAGATTGGCGCTCGGGGCTACGTCGCCAAAATGGAGATGGACGAGCACCTGGTAGACGCGGTGCACTCCGTTCTGAAAAACGGGACTTTCTTCCCCTTGGAATCCTAGCGTTAATCTCTCCGCGGCCGACGCGCCTAAACTATAGCCTGGGGCCTTCTCCCCACGCGAACGCTGTCGGTGCGGTCCGCCAACTCCTCAGTGCGCTGGGCCGCCTTGGCCTTCGGCGGGCATTTTTGCGATGCCGATAGCGGGCACATTCTGTTTTCGCATGAGCTCGTTCAGGTCGGAGACGTCCTTCGCAAGAATTGCTTTCCAGTCCGAGCTAATCTGGGCCATCTGCTTGCGGTAGATTTCGTATTGGTCATAGTCCTGTTGCGGCGGCACATCGTCCGCGTCGTCCACGCTGTTCTCCAGATAAGCGAGTTGGCTATTCAGCATGTTGCCGTAATTGAGCTGATCCTGGTCGGCCGTGGCCTTCGGTTCAATGAGCTGGCTTTCAATCGGCGCCATCTTCTTATTGATCGCGTCAATCGCATCGAGGATGGGCTTTGCATTCGCGTCCGGGCCAATGCGCTTCTGCAGGGCCTGAAGCTGGGTCCGCAAATCGCGGATTTGCATCACCGTCTCGTGATCCGCGGTGATCAGGTCTCGCCCCTGGATGGCAAGCTTGAATTGCTTTTCCAAATCGGCAGCGGATGATTTCACGCGCGGATCCGGAAGAATCTCGATCGGCTGCGAATAGATTTGCCCGCCCACGGTAAGTTTCACCGCATACTTCCCGGGTAGAACGAGCACGCCGCTGGGCCGTCCGTTATCGTAGACCGCGCCGGGAATTTCGCGTGGCGCCGCAAAGCGCATATCCCACATAAATCGGTTCAGGCCTGCCTTCTTTGGAAGCACCGGTTCCGCTGGGCCGAGTGGGTCCGGCGTTTCTCCGCCTTCTTTATTCTCTTTCGAGGAGTACTTGCGTATCACTTCTCCTTTCGCGTCCAGGATCTGCATCGTGACGTCGTCTTTCGGTTCCGCCTTGAGCGAGTAGTCAATCACCACGCCACTCGGTGGGTTCGTCCCGGAATTGCCGCCACCCCGTCCGCCAAACCCACCGCGCGCATGCATGTGGTAGGCCGCAGCCGGCGTGAAGAGGTGCACATCCGCGGTCAACGTGTTGTCAGCCAGTTCGCGCAGCGGAGAGATGTCGTCCAGTATCCAAAAGGAGCGGCCGTGCGTGGCGATCACCAAGTCATTGCCCTTGATAATCAGGTCGTGCACAGGAACCGTTGGCAAATTCAGCTTGACCGGTTGCCAATTCGCGCCGTCATCGAAGGAGAGAAACACGCCAGCCTCAGTCCCTGCGAACAGGAACCCTTTGCGTTTCGGGTCCTCACGTACCGCGTGAACAAACGCGCCTGCCGAAATGCCAGTGATGATCTCCGTCCACGTCTTGCCAAAGTCCGCGGTCTTGTAGATATAGGGTTGGATATCGTCGAGCATATGCCGTTCCACGGCGATATAGGCCGTGCCGGCATCGAATGGTGAAGCTTCAAGCAGGCTGATTTTGCTCCACTCCGGCAGGCCCTTGGGCGTGACGTCCTCCCAATTCTTGCCGCCATCGCGGGTGATGTGGACCATGCCATCATCGCTTCCCGCCCAAATCAGGTCGCGCTGCTTCGGAGATTCGGCGACGGTAAAAATCGTGTCATAGAACTCGACGCTCGTGCTGTCGTGCGTAATCGGCCCTCCGGGAACCTGTTGCTTCGTTTTATCGTTACGCGTGAGATCGGGGCTGATCACGGTCCAGCTCTGCCCGTGATTCGTCGTTTTGAAGAGCACTTGCGCGGCGATGTACATCGTGTTCGGGTCGAAGGGCGATAGCACGATGGGTGCGGTCCACTGGAAGCGGTACTTCTGGTCCGCAGCTCCGAATCCATCCATGATTACCGGTGACGGCGTGATCAACTCTTCCTGCTCGGTCGTCTTGGTCCACTTCGTTATGATGCCGTAGTTTCCGCCGGCATAGACAATTCCCGCGTCATTCGGATCGGCCACAATGTAGCCGCTCTCGCCGCCGCCGACCGGATACCAATCCTGCCGTCCGATGGAGCCGTGATCGGTGCTGCTGGCGATAGCCATCGTCGAATTGTCCTGCTGCGCCCCGTACAGGTAGTAATGGAATTGATTGTCCACGGCCACGTGGTAGAACTGGGCCGTGGGCTGATTATCTTCGGGAGTCCAGGTTTGGCCGGCGTCTTCAGAAATCGCTGCCCCTCCATCGTCGCCGGTGATCATCCGGTTTGGATTTTCGGGCGCGATCCAGAGCCCATGGTTGTCACCGTGCGGGGGACGCACCGTCGTCCATGTCTTACCGCCGTCGGTGGAGCGATGAAAATTCACGTTCAGGATGTAGATCGTCTCGGCGTTCCTGGGATCCGCAAAAATGTGCGTGTAGTAGAAGGCGCGCTGCAGAAAGCGGTGATCGCCGGTCACCAACTGCCAGGATCCCCCCGCATCGTTTGAGACGTACACCCCACCCTTCTCTTTTTCCGCCTCGATCAGCGCATACACCCTCTCCGGCTCGGCAGCGGAGGTCGCGAGTCCTACGCGCCCGATCAGAACGCCTTCCGGCAGACCGTGGGCCGTCAATTGCTTCCACGTGGTGCCGCCATCGCCTGAACGGTAAAGGCCGCTTCCAGGGCCTCCACTGACGATATCCCACGGCTTCCGCACTTCCTGGTAGAGCGCCGCATAGAGCACGTTCGAGTTGCCGCCGGCAAACGTCAGGTCCACCGCGCCGGTCTTGTCGTCTTTGTAGAGGGCCTTCAGCCAGGTCTTGCCGCCATCGGTGGTGCGGAACACCCCTCGATCCTCATTCGGACCAAACGCGTGTCCAATCGCGGCAACATAGACGATGTTCGGATCGTGTGGATTTACCAGGACCTTCGAGATTTGCCGAGTGTCTTCCAAGCCGATATGCGTCCAGGTTTTGCCCGCGTCGAGCGACTTATACATGCCATTGCCGTAGGTGATGTCTCCCCGCAGGCAAGGTTCGCCGGTACCGACGTAAATCACATTCGAATCAGACGGTGCGATAGCGATGGCGCCAATGGAAGGATTCGATTCGCTATCGAAGATAGGCGTCCAGCTCACACCCGCGTTGGTAGTTTTCCATACGCCGCCCGCCGCCGCCCCAAAGTAGTAGACAAAGGGATTGTCAGGAATTCCGGTGACCGCCTCGGCGCGCCCTCCGCGAAAAGGCCCAACGAGGCGCCACTTCATACCGGCAAGCGAATCCTTGGTGAGCGTCTGCGCTCCGCTGACCCCGCATATCGCCAACAGGGCAACGAGCGTGAGCCCAGCCCGAACTCGGACAGACCACCACCGAAATGCCGGCATAGGAAGCCTCCTCACAGGTATCGGGCGATTCTACTCCAACCCTACCGGAGGAGAGAAACGTTGGGAGCCATGGAGTCGAAACGTCTTACTCCCTGCGGAGCCACTCATTCGAATTACCGTCCCGGCGACGGGCCATTTTCAACAGGGGTTGAGAGTATTCACGCCCGGCTCACATAGCATTAACAATCGACGGTTAGTTTGCCTCCGCGCAATCCAAAATGCGATTGCCGGGAGGACGCTATGTCCAAACAAGCGGCAGAACATCATCACAATACAGCTGAACACCACGAGCACGCGGCTCGCCATCATCGCGAGGCCGCCAGGCACCATGAGGAAGGCAATCACGAATCGGCCGCGCACCACGCTCACACCGCCCAGGGGCATTTGCATCACGCCACCCATCACGCGGCCGAAGCAGCTAAATCCCACACCGAGCACCACGGACACAAGGCCCGCGCCGCCGACCAGTAGTAGAAACTCTTTCGCACGGAAATCCTCCTTGAGGTGACTGATGGCTGCGTCCTCACTTGCACCGGGGTGAGCTTCTTCCATGGGTCGAATGACGGTCAAAAAGGCATGGGCCTCATCATGCTCATCCTGATCGGAACCGTGCCAACGGCCTACGCGGTAAACCACGCCGTAACATACGAACAAACGCAAGACTTCGTCGCAGTTTCCACCGAGACCGCGGACGTGCTCGGGTATGTATCTCCTTCGGCGGTGGTGGGCGATTCTCGCGATGAAGTGACGGATTACATTCGCACGAAGCAATTTACCCCCAACACGATGCTCGCTCTGCGGGGGTTGGTCAACGGTATCGGCACCGAAATGTCGCTCTACAAGCGACTCAAGGCCGTGCCGCAGGACAAGGTCCGCAACTTCCGAAACGATATGTATGTGGTCAGTGAAGCCTTGCGCCTGACGCAGAAGAGCCACAACCCGCAATTCGCCACCGCCGACGCCGCAGTGATCGCAAACTACAAGAAGCATATTGATGCCTCTACGAAGTTCATTCCCACCTGGGTAAAGGTTGCCGTGGCGCTTGCTCTCGGCATGGGCACCATGATCGGCTGGAAACGCATCGTCGTCACGGTCGGCGAAAAAATCGGCAAGGACCATCTGACTTACGCGCAGGGCGCCGCGGCCGAAATCACTGCGATGGCCACTATTGGCGCGGCCGATTGGTTCGGCCTGCCCGTCAGTACCACGCACGTCTTATCTTCCGGTGTCGCCGGGACCATGGCGGCGAATCACTCTGGATTGCAATGGGGCACGGTGCGCAATTTGGCTTTGGCGTGGATACTCACGCTGCCCGCGTCTATCTGCCTCGCCGCGACACTCTTCTGGGCCTTCAGTACGATTGGCTAGTAGATCGGGCGCGCTTCATGCGCGTAGTTTGTGATTCAGGCACGTGTTTTGCGCGGCCAGGAGGGCCAACGATGCCAGTGCCTCCGAAAGTGATTCTGGCACCGGTCGATTTCAGCGAAGCGTCCGCCGCCGCCAAAGATGTGGCCGCGGACCTCGCCAAGCGCCTTGGCTCGATGCTCTGCGTGGTTCACGTCGTACCCATGCTGCCAAAGCTTCCGGCGTCCGTTTCCATTTTCAAAGAAGGCGACTACGAGCGCGAACTCCACCGGGACGCGGAGGAGCGCCTGGGCAAGATGGTAGAGAACCTCTTGGCCAAGGGTGTGCGAGCTGAATCGGCGGTTGGAACGTCGAACGACGTGCCCATGGAAATTATCCGGCTCGCAGAGAGCCAGGGCGCCGATCTGATCGTAATCTCCACTCACGGCGCTACAGGATGGAATCGCCTTGCCTTTGGTTCTGTAGCCGAGAAAGTGCTTCACCTCGCATCTCTCCCCGTTCTGGTGTTGCGGGCAAACGTCGAGTCGAAATCGCACGATTCGGAAACAAAGGCGGAGTCCATACCGGCGACAGACTGAAGGTTCCGGCGCCGAGCTTTCAAAGCGCCGTGTTCGAGGAATAGATCGCGGCTCGCTGTTTACAGCACACGACCAGCGAGGAATTCCCTCTATAACTTATTCAGGCCGTTCAGTCCCGCGACCTTGTAGGCTTCTGCAAACGTGGGGTAATTGAACACGGTGTCGCGGAAATAGTCCATCGTCCCGCCGAAGCTCAACACCGCTTGGCCGATGTGAACAATTTCGGCCGCGTTCTCCCCCATCGCGTGCACTCCCAGCACTTTCCTCGTGTCCGGATGGAACAGGATCTTCAGCATGCCGGTGTGATCGCCCACAATCTGCGCTTTCGCCAGCTCCTCATACTTGGCGATGCCCACCTCAAACGGAATCTTCGCGGCCGTAAGCGATAGCTCGGTTTGTCCAACCATCGAGATTTCCGGGATCGTATAGATCCCATATGGGAGCAAGCCCTGAGCCATTTGTGCCGGAGCGCCAAAAATGTGGCAACTGGCCAGCCTCCCTTGTTCCATGGAGGTGGAAGCGAGCGATGGGAAGCCGATCACATCACCCGCGGCATAGATATGTGGCACAGCAGTCTGGAAATTCTCACTCACGGCAAGCTTGCCGCGCGCTTCGACCGTCAGGCCGGCGGCGTCCAGGTTCAGCAGGTCCGTATTCGCCTGGCGTCCCACCGCATAGAGAAGGGCTCCCGCGTTAATGCGCTTGCCGCTCTCGAGATTCGCGACAACTCGATTTCGCGCGTCGCGCTCGACGTTGACGACCTTCTCGCCCAGCCGGAAGATCGCCCCCTGCCGGCGCATGTGGTAGCAGAGGGCTTCCACAATTTCGGCGTCTACGAAATCCAGGACCGTGTTGCGCTGTTCGATCAGCGTGATCACCACGTCGAGAGCCGCAAGCATGGAAGCAAATTCCAACCCGATCACGCCGCCCCCGACGATGATCAGTTCTTTGGGAATCTCGTCCATCTGAAAGAACTGGTCGCTCGCGAGCACCTGTTTGCCATCGAAGGGAATATCCGGATGCCGCGCCGGGCGAGTTCCGCAAGCGATCAGAAAGTACTCGCCGCGAACCACGTGGACCTGGTCCAAGCCTTCTACCTCGAGCGTATGAGGATCTATGAAGCGCGCGGTTCCGCTAACGAAATCAATATCGTTGCGGCGAAGCTGATCCTTCACGACGCTGATTTCGCGCTCTGTAACCTGCGCCACCCGATTCGCCAGGTCCCGGATCGCGATGCGGTTTTGCACCACGTAGTCGCTTCCGTAAAAGGACCGGTGACGGAACCCGGTGAGATGGAGAATGGCCTCTCGCAGAGTCTTGCTGGGCACCGTGCCGCCGTGGATGCAAACGCCGCCCAGCATGTCGAGGCGGTCGATCACCGCAACGCGCTTCCGGAGCTTTGCGGCGGCGATGGCTCCTTTTTGCCCGGCAGGTCCGCTGCCAATCACCAACAGATCGTAGGGGTGTGAGTTCATGTCAATTGTTCTGCTGCAAAGGCAGCGGCTCGGTCACAAACTTGGCCCGCCGTTTTAGATTCACGGTTCACGGCGCGGGTGCAGCCTCGCTTGCCCGGGAGAGGAACTCGATGGCCGGAGAGGATTGCAGCTTCGACAGATAGGATCGCACAATCGAGCGCTCGCGTTCTGGCGGGTTTTCCGCCAGTGTGATGAAGTAGTTCTGCGCGCTAAACCGGCCGCCGTTCCGGGAAGTGGTGGCGCTTCGCGCTCGAAAAGCCCGCGTGTAAGTGCCATCGGCCCCGAGCAACCTGCTCTTTGCGGTGTCAGCCAGATAGGGCGCCAGGATTGTCCCACAAATCTCGCGGCAGAGCGACGCGTCCTTCAAGCGAAACATCACCTCCACACGTTCATAGAGGTTTCGCGGCATCCAGTCGGCACTGCCCAAATAGACTTCAGCCTTGCCGCCATTCGCGAAGGCGAAGATGCGGCTGTGCTCCAGAAAGCGGCCCACGATGCTCCGCACTCGGATGCGGCTGCTCAGCCCTCGAACGCCGGGACGAAGGGCGCAAGCGCCGCGCACGATCAATTCGATGTGTACACCCGCTTGCGAAGCTCGATAGAGCGCCTGAATGATGTCTTTATCGAGCAACGAGTTTACTTTCGCTACAATCGTCGCCGGGTGTCCTGCGCGCGCCTGCTTCGCTTCCCTTTCGATCAGCTTCACGCAGTTCTTGCCGAGGTTCAGCGGAGCAACGGAGAGCGGCCCGTAGTGGGCCTGCTCGGAATAAGCCGTCAGGTAGTTGAACACGCGGTGCACCGCTTCGGTGATCTCCTGGTCGCGCGTCAAAAGGCTCAGATCGGTATAAAAGCGCGCCGTGGAGGGATTATAGTTTCCCGTTCCCAGGTGAGCATACCGGCGCGTCTTGCCATCGGGGTCGCGCCGCACCAGCAGAACCAGTTTGCAGTGCGTCTTCAAACCCACCACGCCGTGGTACACCTGCACGCCCGCCTCCTGCAAGCTGCGCGCCCAGCGAATATTTGACGCTTCGTCAAAGCGCGCCTTTAGCTCCACGACGACCGTCACTTCTTTCTTTGCGGCGGCCTTCATCGGTGCCCGCACGATCGGAGAATCCTCGCTGGTGCGGTAGAGAGTCTGCTTGATGCTTAGCACATCTGGATCGCTGGCAGCGCTTTCGATGAACTGCACAACCGTAGAGTAGGAATCGTAAGGGTGGTGCAACAAGACGTCACGCTGCCGCAGCACGTTGAATAAGCTCGCCGTATCCGCCGCGCCCTTTCTGCGCCGGTGAAGTTGCGTATCCCCGGAATCGAGAATGCTGCGCGATTCTTCCTCGCGGAGGTAAAGGTTGCTGTTGCGAGTCACACGAAACGGCGCCGCCGAAAGAATCTGGTACCCGTGGCAAAGATGGTCGGCATAGGCATGAACAATGTCGTGGATGATTTAACGCTAGCTCATCCATGCCCGGGCAGAGTCTCCCGCACGAGCAAAGGCGGTCGGTGTGGGGCCACCCGGCGCGTCGCTTCATCGTTCGGCTATACTTCTTAGGGATGAAAGCTGTAATTAAGGTCGTCGCCTCGATACTGCTCGTGTGGCTCTCGGCAGCTCCCGCGATGGCGTGCCTCGCACCAAACAGCCAGCTTACGGATGCCGAGAAAGCTTGCTGTCGGCAGATGAAGAACGACTGTGGCGATATGGGAACGCACAGTTCGCATTCGTGCTGCAAACCGAAGGCACAGTCCGTTACTCACCCGTATGTAATCACCGCAGCTAAGGTCTCCCGGCGTTCGATTGTGTACGTAGCCGTTCGGATCGGTCCGCAACCTTCGACGTTGTCCGTTCTCCAGCAAGTCTCAAACACAGCCACAATTTCCAGCGACCATTCTCCACCCACTTCGATCAGCACCACCATCCTCAGAATCTGATTTGCTCTCGCCTGATGCGTTGATGCATTGGTGTGTCGTGCGTTGGTGTGTCGTTTTTGAGGAGAGCAAATGTACAGAAGATTGGCAATTTGTCTGTTGCTTTGGCCGATTTCCGTCCACGCTCAAGGGCACGGCCCTGTTTTTGGATATGCAACCCCGACAAATTCTCAGGGTGAATACACCTTTGACACGGCGCTGATCGCCAGGGATGGTTCGGCTGGGTCACAGCTCATGCTCCGCGGGATTGTGACCTATGGATTCACGCCCTTTTTGCAATTATCAATTATCACGCCTGCCGTTCTCAAAGACGCGGCCTTGCCGCCAACACGAATGACGGGCGGCGATGATTTCGAAGCGAAATTGGGCTGGCGATTTCATCACAAGATCAAGGGCGTTGGCACACGTTTCGAAAGCACGCTTTATACGAGCTTGGTCCTGCCCGGCCCTCAGTTCATTGCGGGTTCTCTCGCGGACCTCAAATTCGCACCCGGCGGCATGATTGCTCTTGCCAGCGGTATCGCGTCACGCAGCCATTACTTCTGGGCGGGTGCGGGGTTCACGGCATTTGCTCCCAGCGGGGGCGACAAGAACCCGAATGTTGTGTCGTATAGCCTCGTTTACGCCTACAGACCGCGAGCGTGGCGCACGGAACCCAACCGATGGGACTGGCGATTGCTTGCAGAGATGACGGGCGAACGTTCGGGTGATTTTCAAAAGAGCGGACTTGAAATCCCGAAGAGCCAATCTCATCAGATATTCATCGGGCCATCCACCCTTGGCGTTTACAAGCAGTACGCCATCCAGGGCGGTATCCAGTTTCCGATTTATCAAGATGTGGGCTCATTGCTGCCCAAAGAGAATTACAGGGTTGTCTTCAACTTTACCTATTTCCTTTTTCCATCCCACCAACACTGAGGAGGATTTATGAGGATCGCTAGATGGTCAATCGCATTGGCAGCCGCGGTATTGCTGACGGCGTCCGCCACACGAGCCGAGTTTAAGCAAGTGGAGATGACAGTTTTTGGCATGGATTGAGAGATTTGCGCCCACGCCGTGCGCGTGGCTTTCAAGAATATCAACGGAGTTGAATCAGTGGACGTGAGCCTGAATAAAGGGCTAGCGACCGTCGCGTTGAAGGACGGCAACACGGTCACCATGAAACAACTGCGAGACGCAATTTCCAAGAATGCGTTTAGCACCAAAGAATCGGAGATCGTCGCGATAGGTCAACTCAATTTCAAGGATGGAGTTTGGTCCTTACGCATCACAGGGCCGAATGAAGACTACACGCTGGCGCCCGGACACGACGCTCAACCTCCATCAGCAGGCCTGGCAGGAAAGATCGTAACAGTTAGCGGCACGGTCGTTGCCGCTCCGAACGGAAAGCTGCCGACAGAAATACGGTTTCGTTCAATTACAGAGAAATGAGTGATGCATATGACAGATAAGACGCTTAAAACAAAATCCTCATGGCTTGGCTACCTGTCCTTGTTTACGTCGTTAAGTACTCTGGTATGTTGCGCCCTGCCGTCACTGCTCGTGTTATTCGGGCTGGGAGCATCCGTTGCATCCGCGCTGACCTTTGTGCCTTGGCTAGTGCAGCTTTCGCATCACAAGACATGGGTCTTCGTGATCTCGGGCATTCTGATCGCTTTGAGCTTCGTGCAGACATATGTGCTTTCACCCAGACTGATGAGGACGAGAGGCGGAGCGTGCCCCACCGGTGACGCAAGCTGCGCCCGCGCAGTTCGAATAAATAAGTTCATGCTGTGGCTTTCGACAGTTATTTACATCGTGGGAGTGTTTACGGCTTATTTTCTGGGGCCGATCCTGACTGGGATGGATGCTTCGTAAATTCAAGGTGCAAGGCCAGAGCGCTTCGCATACCGCCATTCCAGCAGAAACGCGATGGCAACCACGATGAGAACGAATGGCCAGATCCAACGGGTGTTGGCGTGAATCATGCGCACGCCTGAGAAGAGAAACACGACGCCAGCGATCAGAAATAGCGGGCCAGTGATCGCGCAATGAAAAGAGCGATTCCTAAACCAGTTGGCGAGGCAGCCGATGGCCATGGCGAGAAGGCACGCAGCCGCCGACCCGAGGAGAGGACGCCAATAGAGTCCTATCAGATTCAGCACTCCCCACGCCATCAGCGAGATTATGAACCAGTAGCAGAGCGCGGCCGGCGAGCTACAGCAAGCCCCCACTTGCTTTGCCATCGCTTGAAATTTCCTTTCTGCCTTCGAGAATGCTAACGCTGGCCGGAAAGTGCCTTCTCTATTCCAGGTATCGCGTGTACGACCGGGCCGTGCCAGAACACCGAAGGTGTTGACGCCTGCGGATCACGCGATGATTTTCAAAGGACAATCACCGCCGATCCATCCTCGCTCTCTTGTTTGACCGCTAGAAGAGCTCTGTTTGCATCTTCCAGCGGAAAGGATGTGACTCGCGGGTGAATATTGAGATCGCTGGCAAGCTTCAGGAAGTCGCGCGCATCCTGCCGGGTCATGTTGGCCACGCTGCGAATCTGGCGCTCGCCCCAAAGTAGTTTGTCGTAGTCAAAGGCAGGCATCTGGTCGAGATGAATCGCATTGATCGCCACCACGCCGCCTTTGCGCAAACTCGCGAGGGCGCTTACGACGACCTTTCCGCTAGGAGCGAAGGTGACTGCGCGGTCGAGTTCCACCGGCGGCTTATCGTCTTCCTTCCCGACCCAAGTGGCGCCGAGTGACGCGGCCGATTTTCGGTGAGATTCGCCCCTGGTGACGACATACACCTCGCACTTCCAGGATTGCAAAATGGCAATCGCCAAACTAGCGGAGCTGCCGAAGCCAAAAAGCCCAACCCGATCGCCGCGCTCGATCCCCGCGACGCGCAGGCTGCGAAAGCCGATGATCCCGGCGCACAGAAGCGGGGCGACGTGTACGTCATCCAAGCCGGCCGGCAAAGGATATGTAAAGTCCGAGCGCACGAGCGCGAATTGCGCGTAGCCTCCATTCACCGTGTATCCAGTAAACGTCGGCTTGTCGCACAGATTTTCCATTCCGTGACGACAATACCAGCACTCCCCATCCACGCCGCCCATCCAGGAAACACCAACGCGCATACCTGACGGTAGCTCCGCGGCCGCACCCTCGATCACTTCACCCACGATCTGATGACCAGGGACGAGTCTTGGTTGAATCGCAGGCAGATCTCCTTCGACAATGTGCAGGTCGGTGCGACAAACTCCGCAAGCAATGACTCGAAGCAACACTTGCCCGGCTTTCAGCTGCGGCCGGGGAACGTCCTCGATTTGAAGAAACTGTCCGGCGGTTGCGCGCCCTGCGGTGAAAATCGCGGCTTTCACGTTTGCCCCGTCCTCCTAATCTCGGCCGCCCGCAAACCAGTTCCCTACTCACACAGCGGGTAGCGAGTCCTAACGTAGTGTTCCACAGGTGATTCCGAGGCGCTATGCACTTCGGCACAGTGATTGGAGACGCGAATGGGGACAAGTTATTGTTTTTGATTTCGCCCGCGGAAACGACCGCGACTTCGGCCGAATTCTAATTCTCGATTCGGACACGGGAGAACCAGTCCACGACTGGTGGCAATAGATTCGCTATTTATTTGGAGGGCGGGGCCGACGATTACGCGGCCCCGCCGCATTGCGCGAGTGAAGAGGAGTCGAGTAAAAAGCAGGAGCGAAGTGCGGTTATGACGCCATTGCCGCTACACGATTGCCTGGGACCCTGAAGGCCACTCGATGCGTGCCGAGGATTCTCATCGGCATCGGGCCGGCACCAGATTTCTTCAGCCGAAGAAGCTTGCAGCGCAGCGCTTGAGGGTTAAGCCCGGCAGCGTAGCAAACGAGCTTGAAATCCTCGCCGTCGCCAAAAAGGTAGATTTCAGCTTCGCGTTGCGCGCGGAGGTTGCCGGACACCCATTCGTCAATGGCACGGGCAATTACGGCGGTCCAAAGACGGTGTTCAGCGATCAACTCTTCCTGGGGATCGGTGGTGGAGAGCATGGTCTGTTTTCGCCTCGTTGAGCGTCGTCGTAACGCTTGTTTGCAACGCTTCTGCCGTGAAGAAGGCAACCGCCGTGCCAATCGGCGCTGGAGCCGCGCGATTTGAATTTCCGCAGCGCGCTGAGCCGAAGGGACTTGTTGGATGGCGGATGGGCGGGAGTGGATCGAGGGAACGAGTTGGGCGTTGCGAGAAGAAACAAATTGCCGTTTCCTGCCCTCTACTGGAACTAAGTACTAGTGGTACTTACTGCGTTTCAGTGGGAGTTCTAGACTTCGGCGGCGATGCGGCGATCGAGGGTGACGGCCGCGAAGTGGGCGCAACTGGCCTGCTCGGCCCGAGTCCAATCGGCTAAGCGAGGCGTGCGCTTTCCAGCCAACGCGAGAGCGCGGGGTACCCGGTAGTAAAGCCGCACGGCAACCAAGCGGCCGGCGTCATCGCCCGTGTGCGGGCACAGCCGGATCAGATTCAGCAGGAGCGGGAAATCTTGCGCCGGCAGGCCATCCTCCGGCGGGCGTGTGAGTGTTTGCGTATCGAGCGACACTTCGCACTCCGAGTAAATGGCAATGACCGACCGGCAGTAGGCTATGCCGAACTGCAGCACGGCTGTGAGGGAGATAACGAGAAGCAGAAGAGAGATCATAGGCTTCCTAAATTGGCGCCGAGATGCGCGCGCTGTGAGTAGGAGCACGCGTAGCGCCATTGCCTTGATTGCCGCAGGTGGAGCATGTTCCAGACAACTTACTGGCAACGGAAGGCGGAAAGTCTTATGGAGCGGCGATGGCGATCGGTCTCGTGCTCCAGAACGGCACACCGATTTCAGAGTGGGGCAGATTAGGTTAGGACCAGGTTAGGACCGGGTTACGGCAAGCGAGAGAGGAAGAGAAAACACTTGGCCCAAAACACGACAATGCTTCACATTCGCCAAAGCGATCGAGTTCCCCGCGCGCGCGAATCCTGAAATGGGCGGCTAAAATTTCAGTTGCGGAATCGCCGCGCCGTCCTTTCGCGGATCGGACGCGCCGTAGTTTACACCCGTGACGAAATCGCGCATCACGGCCTGGCCGCCGCCAAACAGATCGGAGAAACCGTTGTGCATCTCGATCACGTGGCCTTTAGCGGTAAGTTCGCCGCGCACGTTCCCGGGAATGCGGTTCTCGAGCAAAACATCGCAGCCTGGGAACGTTCCCTTCGTAAAGCGCGCGGTCTCCATGGACTGCTGGATGTTCTGCTTGTAGTCCACGATGTGCGAAACGAACTGCGCGTGGGCCTGCCCCTGGTTCCAGCCGCCCATGATGCCAAAGGCGATGCGCGTGTCTCCCTTTTCCATGAACGCGGGGATGATCGTGTGCAACGGGCGCTTGTGGCCGGCGAGTTCGTTGGGCGACCCCGGCTCTAAGCTAAACAGCGCGCCGCGATCGTGGAGAATGAAGCCCGTGCTTTTCGCCATTAGCCCCGAGCCGAAATGCTCGTAGTTGCTTTGGATGAGAGAAACCATGTTGCCCTCGGCATCCACCACGCTTAAGTAGATCGTGTCTCCTCCGGAGCCGAGCGGATCGCCGGCGGCAACGTCGCAATTGGCTTTGTCCATATCAATTAGCTTGGCGCGCTGCGCGGCGTAGGGCTTCGCCAGCATTCCCTGCGCCGCTTTCATCACCTGCGGATTTTGCCGAGGGTCGCCGATATATTTCTGCAAGTCGGCGTAAGCGAGCTTCTTCGCTTCGATCATGACGTGCAGCGTGCGCGTCTGCGTCGCGCCGCCGAAATCCTGGAGCGGGAATGTCTCCATGATATTCAACATTTCGAGCGCCGCGACGCCCTGGCCGTTTGGCGGCAGCTCGTAGACCGTCCAGCCGCGATAGGTTGTGGAGAGCGGATCGACCCATTCGCTCGAGTAGCCGGCAAGATCGTCGAGCGTCATCACGCCGTCGTGGCTCTTGGAGGCGTCCACGATGCGCCGCGCAATTTCGCCTTTGTAAAACGCGTCGCGTCCACCGGAGGCGATTTGCCTGAGCGACGATGCGAGATCGGGATTACGGAATACCTGGCCCACCTTCATCGGCTGGCCGTTGTTCAGATAGACGCGCGCGGCTTCGTCGTCTCCGCGGGCGACGCTCGCGTCGGCCGCCCAAGTTGCGGCGACCCATTCCGTGACGGGAAAGCCCTGGTCGGCCACGTGAATCGCGGGAGCAAGCACATCGGCGAATTTCTTGTGGCCGAAGCGCTCGAGCATTTTCTGCCAACCGTCTACCGCGCCCGGCACCGTGACGCTGTAGATTCCCCGCAACGGCATCGCGCGAAAGCCCTTTTGCCGCAACATTTCGGCGTTGAGCGCCGCGGGCGCCCAACCGCTGGCGTTGAGGCCGTAGAGCTTTCCTGATTTCGCGTCATAAATAATTGCGAAGAGATCGCCGCCGATGCCGTTGGACATCGGCGCGACCACGCCCATCACGGCGTTGGCAGCCACGGCGGCGTCCACCGCATTGCCGCCGCTCTGCAGGATCGCTATGCCGGCTTGCGCAGCCAAGGGCGATTCCGCCGCCACGATTCCGCCCTGGGTGATCACCATCGAGCGGCCCTGCGCGCGGTCGCCCTGGCCGAGCAGGTCGGGCGAGGTCACTGCCAGTCCCGCCAGGAGGCAAAGGACAAAGAGTATGCGGGTTCTGTAGGACATGCAGAAACAATGAAGGCGTCGCATAAGTTGGTCAAGCTCCTTGCCGAACTGCAGGGAATCATTTCGGAGGGCACTCTAGCGTGAAGCGGAAACGAATACAACGGTGGCGACAGATGCGATTGGCGGGGGCAGGTAACGAAGAGAAAGCCTCAGGGTCGCCGCCCTGCTGAACCATGTGTAACGTCGCGCCCTGAGCTGCAACGATGGCGAAGATATCAGCAGCTTAATTGGCCGCGGTTGCGGTCGCGCCCACGTCGCGGTATGTGAACTTGTTGCTCACTTTAGCGTACGGCTTACCATCAACTTCCACATAGGGATAGATGAAATAATTCAGTGGCGGCCCGGCCTGCGGCGGGGCGAGCACCACGTCGCGGCCGATGCTGAACTGCACGCGGTTCGCATCATGCGCGCCAAAGAAATAGTCGCGCTTGGCGGGGTCCTTCCACGCTTCCGAGGCGTCCACGGGAACCCAGCCATAGCCTTTTAGATAGAACTCCGCCCAGCAGTGGTATCCGGCGATCTCGCCGCTGGGCTTATCCGCAGGCACCGGCAAGCCGATCTCAAATTTCGCGGGAATACCCGCGGAGCGCGCCAGCCCGATAAACAGCGCATGAAAATCGGTGCAGTTGCCGCGCTTGGCGTCGCAGGCCCAGTAGATATCGCCATTGCCCCAGCCTGTGCCGCTCTTGTCGTACTTCATGTTGGCGAGAACGTAGTCGTAAATGGCGCGAGCCTTATCAAGATCGCTGCTCTTTCCCGCCGTGATCTCCGCGGACATCTCGCGAATGCGCTGGTCGAGCGGTACCAGGCGGTCCGGCTCGAGCCAACGCTGCAAATCCGTCGGCTGCGCCACACGGTCGGCTGACGAGGAAACCTGGTTGAAATCGTTGTGCGGGTGCTCGCTTCGGCGCACGGTGAACTCCATGGTGACTGGAATCGCTGCGGCGGACGGCTCATTCACCTCGATATGCACAACGCGATTGCCATACTCGGGGGCGGTGAGGATCTTGGTCGGATAGGCCGATGTAATGTGTTCTTTCAGAATTGTCTGATAGGTATCGCTTTGCGGATAAGGCAGCCAGATGTCCACCTGCTTCGCTCCGGCGGGGATCTCCTGGAGTTCTGCCGTGTAGGTCAGGTCAAAGGTCCGCTGCTGGAGCGATGAACCGGCTGGAGCCGGATGGATGAACAGGCACGCCGCGGTGGCAGCGATGACGGCGAGGGGCGCGCAAACGAAGTGGCGTCTCATGGCGCTGGTATTCTACGCCTGCGAGGACATGGGAATGCAAGCTCTGCTTATTCGTGCGCGGGCTGTTGCGGAAGGATGTGAACCTCGGAGCGAAACTTCTGATAATCCTTAAAGGTGACATCGGCATTCGCGTTGAAACCCTTGATCAGGCCGAGGCGCGCGTCCACCTTGAGCTGAATGCGCAACGGCAGCCAGACCTCGTCATTCACGCGCGTCTGCTCGATCACGATCCTCGAGCCTTGATGCAGGCGCAGGAGAAACAGTCCCCAGGAAACGGTGTCAATTACCTGCGCGTCAAGTTTGACCCAATCGTAGTCCGTTTTATCCACCCAGATGCGGAAGCGAAGCCTGGAGAGATACTTCCCTTCTTTGCTGCGCGGCTGGAATTCGGCGCGCGGCTCGGCATCTATTACGAAGGCATCGCGCCCGCCCAGTTTTTCATCGGGCAACATCTGAAAGTTGTAAGCGTCGGCGACTTCCTTTACGAAGGCGCGGTCGTCTTCACGGTCCTTTTCCTCCGCAGCCAGGCGCTTCTGTTTTTCTTCCGGAGACTCATTCTTGTGCTTCTCCGCCCATTTATCTATGCGCTCTTGCTCTTTGCGGGCTTCATCGGGCGGAAGCGGCTTGTCGTCGCGCGCGATGAGCCGCTCGACCGGCTCATCGTAGAGAATCATGAACTCGCGCGTTGTGATCTTCGTGGACTCCACACGCCCGCGCTTATCGAGCCTTTGCTCGAAGTTGCGCTCGACGTAAGTGTAGTCGCGGACCTTCTGGTCGTTCGCGAAGTCATTCTCGGCCGCCCGCCGGATAATCTCGCGCGGGTCGCTGGTGGGAGGGAGCGAAGATGGAGATGAGGCAGCCGGCGCCTGCGCAAGGGCAGCGCAAGGAATCAGCAGCATCGCGGCGACAACAGCGAACCATCGCCGCTGCTCAGGTGCCTTGGCCATTGGAACAGACTTCATCGGGTTTCCGCGCACACTTCCTCTAGAACTTCGTAGTGCCGGACCGTGCGATCGAAATCAATGAGCACCGGTGCGGCTTCCGGCTCGACAACCGTCTTCGTTACATCGTCGCCTGCGAAGGCGCGAATTGCGTCCATGGAAGCCCATTTTGTGTGCACGAGAAAATTCACCTCACCGGGCAAATCCTCCCGCAGCAGCAATGCGCCAAGAAAACCACGGATGCGGCGAAGCTGCGGAACCACATTTCTTCTGAAGTGCTCGACATAAGCCGGCAAATTCGCGGCGGAGGCGTGTCCCTTCCACGCTCTGATAATCATGGTGACTCCCGGTACGCCGCGGAAAAGCCTCAGGGCCGCCGCCACGCTGAACCATGCGGGACGTCGCACCCTGAGCTACATTTTGGCTACGGCGGTGGCGCGCCGTGCGGCACATTCTGACTATAGGACATTTGTCCCGGTTTGGTCTCTCTCTCGCGATTCGTTAGAATGGATGCGGCCCTTTTGGAGCAGGCTGCATGGCGAAGACAGAACAGCCTTCCAGCACCGACCGTCCCGGCGAACCGCGCGAATCCGCGGCCGCGGCGGAAACTGCTTACGTTGATCCTTATCACGACTTACTCGAGCGCTTGGCGCGCGCGGAGCTGAGCGATCCCGCCGGAGTCCTGGGCCCGCATCCGGTGGATCGTCCAGGCGGACGAGCGCTGGCGATCCGCACCATCCAGCCCACCGCGATTGATGTGCGCGTGCGGCTGACCGAAGGCGGCGAGGAGTTCCCCGCCCGTCCTGTGCATCCGAGTGGAATTTTTGAGGCGATTCTGCCCGCTTCCGCCGCGGTCCGCGCCATCCCCGGCGGTTACAAATTCCGCGTCCAATATGATGACGGCTCGTCGGCCGAGCTGCACGACCCGTACAACTTCCCCCGCCTGCTGACCGATTTCGATATCTACCTGATGGGCGAAGGCACGCACCACGGGCAATATGAAAAGCTCGGCGCACACGTCCGCGAAATTGCGCACGTGCGGGGAGTGCATTTCGCGGTCTGGGCTCCCAATGCGATGCGCGTGAGCGTCGTCGGCGATTTCAACCAGTGGGACGGCCGCCGCCACCCGATGCAGCCGCGTGGAAGTTCCGGGTTGTGGGAGCTTTTTCTGCCGGACGCCCACGAGAGCGCGATCTACAAATACGAAATACGTCCCCGGAACTCGTCCACTCCGATTCTTAAGGCCGATCCCTTCGCGTTTTGCGCGGAACTGAGGCCACGCACCGGCTCGGTGGTCTATGAGCTCGAAGGCTACAAATGGCGCGACGCCGGCTGGATGGCCGCGCGGCGCCAACGCGACGGGCTCGACGCGCCGATCTCCGTTTATGAAGTACACCTCGGCTCCTGGCGGCGGAACACCGAGGAGGGCAATCGCTGGCTTACCTACCGCGAACTGGCGGGGCAGCTCATCCCATACGCGAAACGGATGGGCTATACGCATATCGAGCTGCTGCCCATCATGGAATATCCCTATGACGCTTCGTGGGGCTACCAGACCGTGGGCTACTTTGCGGCAACGAGCCGCTACGGCACCCCGCACGACCTGATGTATTTCATTGACCGCGCGCACCAGGAAGGAATCGGCGTCCTGCTCGATTGGACCCCGGCCCACTTTCCCGCCGACGCGCACGGCCTGGCGGAATTTGACGGCACCCACCTTTACGAACACGCCGATCCGCGGCAGGGGCGACATCCCGATTGGGGCACGAACGTTTTCAACTATGGCCGCAACGAGGTGCAGAATTTTCTGCTTTCGAACGCGCTCTTTTGGCTGGACAAGTACCATGCCGACGGCCTTCGAGTGGATGCCGTCGCGTCCATGCTGTATCTGGACTATTCGCGCAAACAGGGCGAGTGGATTCCCAACGAGTTTGGCGGGCGCGAGAATCTAGCGGCCATTGCCTTCCTGAAGCGGCTGAACGAGGCAGTGCACGGGCGTTTTCCCGGCGCTATGGTCGTTGCCGAGGAGTCCACGTCATGGCCGATGGTGTCACGCCCGACGTACCTGGGCGGGTTGGGCTTCACGTATAAGTGGAATATGGGCTGGATGAACGACACGCTGAGCTACTTCGCACTCGATCCGGTCCATCGCAAGTATCAGCACAGCAAGATGACGTTTTCGATGCTCTACGCCTTCACGGAAAACTTCGTGTTGCCGCTTTCGCACGACGAGATCGTCCACGGCAAACGCTCGATCCTGAATAAAATGCCCGGCGACTTGTGGCAGCAGTTTGCAAACGTGAGGCTGCTTTATGCCTATCAGTATGCGCATCCGGGAAAGAAGCTGCTTTTCATGGGCGGCGAATTCGGGCAGCGCAGCGAATGGAACTTCGATACACAGCTCGAATGGGACGTGCTGGCGTTCCCGGAGCACTGCGGCTTACAGCGCCTCGTATCGGATCTGAACCGCCTACACCAAAGCGAAGCGCCGCTTTTCGAAGCGGATTTCGAATGGCGCGGTTTCGAATGGCTGGATTGCAACGATGCCGATGCCAGCGTGCTGTCGTTTATCCGGCGGGCGAAGGATTCGGAGAATTTCCTCATCGTTGTGGCGAACTTCACGCCCATCGTACGCGAGAATTACCGCGTTGGCGTCCCGCGCGACTGCCGTTACCTGGAAGTCCTGAATACCGATGCGGGCGTCTATGGCGGCACGAACACCGGCAACATGGGGGGCGTCTCCGCCGAGCCGATACCGTGGCTTGGACGTGAGCATTCGATCAATCTGCGGCTGCCACCCTTGGCAGCGCTAGTGCTGAAACCTTCCGCTTAGCTCCGGCCAAACCCCCGAAACCTCTTCAAATGGCTTGCCCAGCCCGCCACGCCAAGCCGCAAGGGAACATTCCCCAGGGCAGTTACGTATGAATTGCCAAGGGGCCCGGGAGAGGCCCAGGAATGAATACACATACACGAAGGCTCAGTTTTGGGTTAGTGGCAAGCATCATGCTCCTGGCGGGGCTGACGGTCACGTCTGTGCGCGCGCAAAACACGCAAGGATCGAAGGAAGAGCGCTGGCTGCACGTGCGGGTGGACTGTTCGGATTCGAAGGGGGATACCGTACACGTCAATGTGCCCGTCGAGCTAGCGGTTGCAGTGCTCGGCAATGTGAATCACGAGAATCTACACAACGGCCATATCAGTGTGGGCCATGCTGACCTCAACGGTACCGATCTCCGCGCCATGCTAAAGGCAGTACGCGACGCCCGCGATGGCGAATTTGTGACCGTCAACAGCCGCGATACCGACGTGCGCGTAGCCAAACAGGGTGGCTACCTTTTGGTGCATGCTATCAACCGGCATGAGAACAAGGGCGAGCAGAACGTGGAAGTGCGCGTGCCCTTGACCGTCGTGGACGCGCTACTCGCCCCCGGCAACGACGAGCTCGATCTGGTTGGCGCGATTCGCGCGCTGGCAGCCAGCGGCGACACGGAGCTGGTCAGCGTGAAGGACCGGAACAACACCGTGCATGTCTGGCTAGATTCGAAGAGCTCGGGCGCATAGTCCCTGTAATGAAAGGAGCCGCGCGAACATGATTCTCGCCAAGATTGCTTTGGGATTGTGCGCCACGGTAGCGGTAGGCACTGGATACCTCGTGCAGGATGGCTTCGTCCACGTTGGCGTGGATGAATATCGCGCGGACGGAACGCATGTGCACCTGATCGTGCCTGCCATGGCTGGCCCGATCGCGGCATACTTTGTGCCGGAACGCGACCTGCGGGGCGCCGAGCGCGATTTGCGGCCCTATCTGCCGATGATCCGCGAGGTTGCCAAGGAACTAGGGAAACTGCCGGATACCGAGTTCGTCGAAGTCCGAAGCTGTACTGACCACGTACAGATCAGGAAGGCCGGCGGCGGACTTAACATCGAAGTGGAATCGGAGCAGGAACATGTAAGGGTGTGGGTGCCGTTGCGCGCGGTCTACGACACGGCCAGCGTGTTCGAATCGCGGTTCAGCCACAGCGATTAGAAAGCTTCGCCCGGCTGGCTCGGTACGAATTCCGAGTGAAAACCCAAGAGGCGCCCCGCGTTGCGGGCGCCTCTCCATTTCTAAGGCTCTCTAAAGCGCGACGGTTCGCTTATCCCCTGCCGCGGCCCACCTGCGAGGGGTCGAACTTCTGCGGCGTGCCTGTGAGGTGAGACTTGGCGTCGGTGATTACCTTATCGAGCGTCATGTTCGCATTTGGTCCGGTCATCTTGACCAAACCCCACGGAGCGACCTTGGTGGAAATCCAAAGGTCAGAGCCTTGTTTCGTCCGCCAGTGTTCGCATTCGAAAGATCCGGCTGGCGTGGCAATCGTTTCCGAGCCGACCTTCTCTGCGTCTTGCCTTACGTCAGCGGAGGGAGCGGGTTGCTGGCCACCCCTAGCCATCATGCCGGCCGGCATCTCCATGGGAGGGCGGCCGGGGAATTGCATCACCATTTTTTCGATATGGGTCTGCGCGCCGTCGAGCACGGTAAGGCTCTGCATATAGCCTTGCTGGCCGTCTGGAGAGTTGAAACCCATCTCTATCCAGTAGCCTGTCTTGCCATTCACGTCTTCTTTGCCGACAATCGCGATGCTAATCTCCGATTTCCCGCCCTGCGCGTTCGAAACCTCATAAACTGCGCCGCCTCCGACGACCGGGTTCCAGACACCGCTGAATTGCGGCGGGCGCATTCCCATCTGCGCCAGCGCCGGAGCCGCTGCCACCAACAAGCTCGCGACCAGCAAGCCGCGCATGCGTTTCACCATCAGGTTTCTCCTGGATTGAAAAATTCCGGCCATCTCTTCGAAATTGTGCGAAGGTGGCCCTTGCAGGCCATCTCACCAGCGTTCGCAAGGATCGCGGCTTGGCTGGGGACACAGTGTTGCTTCACTTACAGGTCCGTTCCCTGCTTGTCCGACATCTTGGCGATTTCGAAATGGAATTTGAGCGATGACTTGCCGGCCTCCATGACGAAATCCACGTTCTTCTCGTCGGCGGCAATGGTTGGCTCGCCGCTCAACGCCTTCTTCGGGAATTCGTAGGCGACACCGATGATACGCTTGGCGTCATCACTCTTCACGATTGTGACTTTGGAAGGCGCGAGCTTCTCCTTGGTCTTCTTCAGCTCCAGATATGTGATTTTCTGTAGGGCGTCGTCTGTCGTCTGACCGAAGGCGCGAAGATCGGCACCAATCAGCATGATCTGGTACTTTCAAGTGTCGAGGCCAGAGACTTGGAAGCATCTGCGGGCGTGGTGCCGTGCAACTCGGCAGCCCGGACGATTCCCTCGCGGATGGTGCGCGACGAATACCACCGCGCCACGTAGACCACCGACCCTGTTGAACCCCCCGGCGAATCAGGAGCACCCCCGCCGCGCCGCCCGCTCTTGTCGGCGATGCTGCCGCCGCCCCCGAGCTGGCCTGCGGAGGAGGAGGGATCGGGCGAGTCGGGTGAGTGCGAGCCTGGAATGGGAGCAAATTCTACTCGCTTGGCCCACGGTGAATCATTGAGGATCTTCTGGACGTCCTTTTCATCCCAACTCTCGTAGGACTTGTCTTTCCAAGCGTCGCCGGCAAATGCCGCTGCCGCCGCCAACACGGCCAGCAACCCGGCAGCCAGAAACGTGCGAAGTTGGTTCCGCATTTCTATCCCCCTGTGTGGTTGGATTGCTGTAACCGTTTGCGAGCCACTCTACGCACTTGACCGGGCGCCCAGATCAACGGGGCATTCGAACCAAGTCTGAAGAAAAAACCCTGACGACTAACTAGGGCACTCCGGCAGATTTGGCGCGCGCCTCGGGCTCGATGATTGTTCCCTCGGCGCCGGAAAGAATCCGTTCGACCCGATAAATCGGCTCCCGCTGCCGCCCGAAATACGAGAGCGCCAGCAGTTCCCCAAGCAAGCCCATCGCCATAAGCTGAATGCCCGAGATCAGCAGGATAGCGCCGAGAATCACGCCGCCTTCCGCCCGCGCCAGAATCGCGTGTTCATCGAAGAGCCAGGCCCCTGCGAGTCCTGCGTATACCAGAACCCCGGCAAGAAGGCTCAGCAGGCCCGGCACGCCGAACAACCGCAGCGGCGCTGTTCGAAAATGGCGAAGGAATTTTATCGTCAGCAGATCGAAGGGAACGTGAAACATTCGGCCGATTCCGTAGTGCGACGTGCCATAGCTGCGTGGGGAATCACTTACAGGCACTTCGGCAATGCGCGCTCCCTGCCAAGCCGCCAGCACCGGAAGGTAGCGGTGCTGTTCGCCGTAGAGGCGAAATCCCTCAATGACTTCCCGGCGGTAGGCCTTGAACGTGGTGCCGAAATCGTTGATCGGTACGCCGGAAAGACGCGCGAGCCAGCGGTTCGCCACGCGCGAGGGAAAAGTGCGCATGAATCCTTCGTGCTCACGATCGCGCCGCCAGCCGTTGACGACGTCATAGCCTTCCTCGAGCTTGCTCAGCAGGACCGGGATCTCGGCGGGATCACTGCGCAGATCGCCATCCATCGCGAGAATGATCTCACCCGCCGCATAGTCGAATCCCGCGGCCAATGCTGGGGTCTGGCCGAAGTTGCGCTTCAGCTTCACTACCCGGATTTCCGAGTGAAGTTGCGCTAGCCCGGAAAGGCGCGTGAACGTGCTGTCGGTAGAGCCATCGTCCACAAAGATCAGCTCATAGGATTCTTCCAAGGCATCCATCGCCGCGAGCAGCCGGACCGCCAACGGCTCGACGTTGCCCTCCTCATTGTGCATGGGCACCACAACGGAGTACTGACAGGGCATCTCGGGTATGGAGCGCTCACGCATTGAGGTTTGCTGCCTGGAGGGCATGCATCATTCGTATGCCAGTGCTTCTATGGGGTCGGATTGAGCTGCGCGAAGCGCCGGGTAGAGTGCGCCCACCGCCGACGCGACAAGCGCGAGCAGCGTCGCCTTCGCCACCCAATCCGAGCCTATACGAATCGGCAAAGTGGGGGAAGCATAATGCAACAGAACCTTTGTGCCATAAGTAAGAGCGACACCCAGTATCGCGCCAAGGACGGCCATCACCTCGGCCTCAACCTCAATTTGCCGCAAGACTCCAAATCGAGTCGAACCCAGGGCCTTCAGGATACCGATCTCGCGCGTGCGTTCCAGCACGATGGTGTGCATGGTGAGAAGCACGACGAGAAAGCTGATTCCGGCCCCTAAAATGACGAAGGAGCTTATGAAGGGTTTCAATTCGGGAAGATTCGACGAAGTCATCAAGCTCATGTACTCCGCCATTGAGCGAATCCGGTAGTTCGGCAAAAGATTCACGAGTGCCGCACGGGTCGCCTCGGTATCGCCCTTGCTGCGCACGTAAACCATGGAAACGCGCTTCTCTGCCCCGGCAATATCCTGGGCGGTGCGGAGGGGTATGAAGAACCGCGCGCCCTTGCCGTGTAGCACGATGCCGGCCAGATGAAACGGATGATTCAACAAGCTCACGTTGTCGCCGACGTGCAGATGCCGCGAGCGGGCCGCAAGATCGTCCGCAATGGCGTCGTCCGGTTTTTCCAGTCCGTGGCCAGAAATAAAACGGAAGCCCTTGCTCAATCCTTCAAATCTTGGCTCGTCAATGCCGTAGATCACGCCGAGGTTCGCGGTATCCACCACGATGAGCACGGGCGCCGATTCGTCAACTCCCGGCAGCGCGGCGATTTGGCCGGCAACCGATTCCTGCATGACGGCGCTGGAGAACGCAAAGAAAACGGAAGAGTTGGGCGGTTGGACCATGATATCCGCGCCCACGCCTTCGGCGCGTTCACCCAAGTCCGCCAATATTCCCGAAGTGAGCCCCACGATCAGCAGAATCAGGAAAACTTGCAGCGAAATTGCCACGATGCTCAAAACCGATCGCAGCGGACGGGCCCGCAGATTGCTCCACGCGAGGTGCCATCCCGTGATGCGCTTTACCGGAATTACCGCCATTATCGCAATGTGCTCCCTGAATCCATCTTACATCGTGCGATGGGCCGCCGAAAGCATACGGCTCTCGTACGGCGTTTGTTGTCTGACGCTTGCGAAAAGCCCTTGGACTGCATGGTGCTTCGATGCGCATGTCAGAAAGCACGTTACGTCAAATCCCAGACAGGTGCGCAAGGCAGCATGCCAGAGATCCGAGCGATGACTCGCTCGTTTGGATTTCAACAGAAGTGTTGAAAAGTTTGTGGAAAAGGAACTGCGGCGACCAATAAGCGCCCGCAATTCCGCGGTTTGATGCTCTTTGCACCACAATAGGGCAAGGGCGCCGCTCTTCACCGAGAAATCACCAAGAGGCAATCGGGTGACGGATGAATTGCGACCACAGTCGAGGCGAAACGCACTCTGAAAAATGGATCAAAGGAGTGGATGCTCGGACAACGGGACGCCAGGAATCAGTACCACTTGGGAGGGCGTTCGAGGTGGATCTTGATGACCTGCTCGTCTAGCGTCAATTCATAGCTCTCGCCGTAAGGCTTCCAGCCGTCCGCGACGACCTGCACGGTTACCTTTCCTCGCGGCACGAAGGGAACAAGCGCAACGCCATCCTTGTTCGTTTTCACATCCAATTCCGGCTTTTCGTCCCTGCCCGTCTGGTGCCGAATGACGAACCGAACGTAAACGCTGGCCAGATCCACAGGGATTGACCTGTCGCCGCCGGTGACCTCGACACGCAAGCGGGTACCGACTGGCGCATCCGGTTTGGCTTGGTCTTTGCTGGCTTTCGAGTGAGCCAATGCAGGCGCGAGCGCCACGGCAATCGCGAGCGAGAGGAGGGCCACGCGGCCCCCGTTGGTTTGCTTGCCAGAGTTCATAGGAGCATTCCGAGCAGTCAGTTCACCAGGCGAAGCCGGGCTTCCCTTCAGCCGGGACCTGCCGGCCTCGGGCTTGAATTGACTCGCCCGGAGAGCTGCGCTAACTTCGTGTGGTCTTTGCACACTTGCCACGCAGCGGAACAACTCCAGTCATACGCCTGCTGCGGTTATTCTGCAAATCAATTTCGCTGGGCGGCGACGCGCGAACGCAAGGCGTGCCGCATGCCAATTCGGAGGATCCATGGGGTTTGCCACGGATGCGATTCACGTTGGGCAGGAGCCGGACCCGGCCACGGGGTCGATCGTGCCGCCGATCTACCAGACTTCCACCTACGTGCAAACGGAACTCGGCAAGGATAAGGGGTACGACTACGCCCGCACGGCGCATCCGAACCGGCGCGCCCTCGAGCGATGCGTTGCCAAGCTCGAAGGCGGCACGGCGGCCTTTGTTTTCACTTCTGGAATGGCCGGAATTGACTGCGTGTTTCGGCTGTTGCGCCCCGGCGATCATGCGATCTTGTCACAGGCGGTTTACGGCGGCGTGATTCGCCTTACCACCCAGTTTCTGATGCAGTTCGGACTGGAATTCAGCTTTGTGGATACGTCTTCACTGGAAAGCGTCACAAAAGCGATCAAGCCCAATACAAAGATGCTGTACGTAGAGACGCCAACCAATCCCACTATGATCATCACGGACCTGGCCGCCGTAGCTGCGCTGGCCAACCAAAAAAAGCTGACGCTGGTGGTGGACAATACATTCCTCAGCCCGTACTTTCAAAAGCCGATCGAGTTGGGAGCGCACATCGTCGTCCATTCGATGACGAAATATCTGAACGGCCATAGCGACTGCGTGGGTGGCGCGGTGGTGCTGACGCGCAGGGAAGACGCCGACAAAATCTATTTTCTCCAGCGCTCGACGGGAGCGGGCCTGGCGCCGATGGACTGCTTCCTGGTGTCGCGTGGCATCAAGACGCTCGCTGTGCGAATGAAGCAGCACGAGACAAACGGTATGGCCGTCGCCAAGTTTCTCGAGGGACATCCGAAAGTGCTGCGGGTTCTTTATCCAGGCTTGACTTCGCATCCTCAACACGCGATCGCGAAGAAACAGCAGACCGGATTTGGCGCGATGCTTTCCTTTGACCTGGGCTTGCTGGACGCGGCGCGGCGTCTGCTCAATCATGTTAAGCTCTGCTCACTTGCGGAGAGCTTGGGCGGAGTGGAAACCCTGATCTCGCACCCGGCCTCCATGACGCATGCATCCGTGCCGGCGGAAACGAGGCAGCGGGTCGGCATCACCGACGGGCTCGTGCGTATTTCGGTCGGCATCGAGGATGTGGAAGACCTGATCGCCGACCTCGACTTCGCTCTTTCGAAGGTCTAAGCTCAGGCCCATTTCGTTCACAATCTTCCCGCGGAGGCCGTTACGCCCAACCGACCTGCGGTCCGATCAAAGCTAGCGACAACCTCCAGCGCGATGATCTTGCTAATCGCCGCCATTGCGTTGGCTGCGCCGGGCAAATCTGCCATGCCCGCTGCGGCTGCCAGTGATCCGCGGCTCGCCGGAGCCTACCGCTTTGAACGCGGCGGCTGGACGTACGTGCATTTGGAAGGTGGTCCGGCGCAGATCGGATTCCAGCACGGTTATTTGCTCGCTCCGGAAATTGCAGATGGGCTCGCTGCCTACAAGCTTGACGCCACGCACACGACAAAGCGCGACTGGAATTTCTTCCGCACAACGTCGGAAAAGGTGCTGTGGCCGCACATTGAAAAGGAGTATCGCGAAGAACTCCAGGGGATCGTGGACGGCGCGCGGGCACACGGCACCCAGCTCGATCTCGATGACATCGTGGCCCTCAACGCTTTCGAAGAGGTGCCGGACTATTATGTGCCTTGGCTCAACACCAAAGACCATGCCGCCAACGCGCCGCGCCTGGTAAGCCCCGGCAACTGCAGCGCTTTCGTCGCGACCGGCAGCTACACGCGCGACAGCCGTATTGTGCTGGCGCACAACAACTGGACCAGCTATTGGATGGGCGAGCGCTGGCGAATCATTTTCGACATGGCGCCCTCACACGGCAGCCGCATGTTGATGGATGGCTTCCCGGGAGTAATCACCAGCGACGACGATTTCGGCGTTAACGCGGCCGGCATTATGGTCACGGAGACCACGATTACCCAGTTCAATGGGTTCGATCCGAACGGCGTGCCCGAGTTTGTGCGTTCACGGAAAGCGCTGCAGTACGCCGATTCGATTGACGACTATGCTCGCATGATGATCCAAAACAACAACGGCGGCTACGCGAATGATTGGCTGGTGGGCGATCGCAAAACAGGCGAAATCGCGCGGCTCGAGCTTGGGTTGCTGAACCATCGGCTGTGGCGCACCAAAGATGGCTACTTCGACGGCTCGAATTTCCCCAGTGATCCCAAGCTTACCAAGGAAGAGACGAACTTCGATCCGGCGGATTCCGGAAGTTCGCCCAATGCGCGCCACGTCCGCTGGGAGCAGCTCATCAACGGCGCGAAAGGTAAGATTGACGTCAATGACGCCGAGGCTTTTCTTTCCGATCACCAGGACACCTTCCTCGGCAAGGAAGAGGCCGACGAGCGCACGCTTTGCGGCCACACGGATACCTCAGCGCGGGGAATCCCTCAATGGGAATGGGGGCCGCACTATCCGGGCGGCGCGGTGCATGGCAAGGTGATTGATAGCCGGATGGCGGAGGCGATGAGCTTTTTCGCGCGGGCGGGACATCCATGCGGCTCGGATTTCCTCGCCGCCCCGTTTTTGAAGGACCATCCTGAATACCAGTGGACGGCGCCGATCCTGCGCGATATGAAGGCACGGCCCTGGACGGAATTCCGCGCGGGCGATAAACCGGCCCAATAGTTCATTTGGGGTGGCGGGGCGTTCGGACGGACTTAGACTTCTCCCTCTTGGGCTTGTCCACATTTTCCGCGACCCACGCGAGATAGGACGCCGAGCCAGCCACGATCGGCAGCGCAACGATCTCCGGAACGTCGTAGCTGTGCAAGCAGCGAATCTCGGCTTCCAGGGCAGCGAAAGCGCCAAGGGTGCTCTTCAACATCAGCAGCATTTCCCGCGCGCCCTCAACCTTCCCTTTCCAACGATAGATGGACGTGATCCGCGCGCTGGATATGTTGCCACACGCGGCGAGGCGCTTCTGGACGGCTGCCCGAGCAATGCGGCGCGCCTCGGCGAGATTGCCGCACGTCACGAAGACGACGATCGATTTTATGTGGCGTGCCATTTAATCCCCCCCCTGCCCGCCCGACAGGGCCAAGCAAGTGCTCACGTGCAGCGGTGCGTTACCGCCGCCCGGCTTGTGTGGCAAGATACAATACCCGGCGGGTCAAACGAATGTCACCATCGCCGATCCATTTCGGAACCTCCGGCTGGCGCGCCATTATTGGCGAGGACTTCACATTCCCTAACGTGCGGCTCGCCGTGGCCGCGATTGCCGAACACGTGTTTAGTCTCAACCGGAAGCGGCCGAAGCTGCTGATCGCGTACGACACGCGCTTCTTTTCCGAGGAGTTTTCGCTGGCCGCGGCGGAAGTCCTGCAGGATCGCGGCGTCGAATTACTGCTGTGCGAAGGGCCAACGCCCACGCCAACCGTTGCGTACGAGCTTCTCCGCCGCAAGCTGGATGGCGCGATAAATTTCACCGCAAGCCATAATCCCTGGGCTTACAACGGGGTGAAATTTTCCGGGCCAAATGGCGGCCCCGCGCGGCCGGAAGTAACCCGGGATATCGAAGCCCGCGCAGCCAAGCTCACCGGCCAGGACTTCTCGCGGTCTCCCGAGGCGCACAGCGGCTCCTCCGCAGCGATTCCGCGAATCGCGCCTCGCGACGAGTATCTGAAGAGGCTGGCGGAATTGGTGCGCTTCGAGAAAATTGCTGAGGGGAAGATCAAGATTGTTTACGATGCGCTGCACGGTTGCGGCGCCGGATATCTCGACCGCGCTCTTGCCGATCACGGGATCGCCGTGACGACGATTCGTGCAAATCGTGACGTACTCTTCGATGGTACCGGTCCGGATGTTTCGGAGGGAAATCTTGCGCCGCTCCGCCATGCGGTGGAGCAGGGTAAGGCAAACATCGGCCTGGCTACCGACGGCGATGCGGACCGGTTTGGAATCATTGACGCGGACGGCACCTGGATTTCTCCGAACCTTATCCTCGCGCTCGTCTACGATTATCTGGTGGAAAGCCGTGTGTGGAACTTGCCGGCGGCCCGAAGCGTGGCCACCTCACACTTTATAGACGCGGTGGCAAAAAACCGCGGCCTTGGCGTTTTGCAAACACCGGTCGGATTCAAGTACCTCGGTGAACTGATCGAACAGGATAAGATCGCGCTCGGCGGCGAGGAGAGCGCCGGCCTTTCGATTCGCGGGCATGTCCCGGAGAAAGACGGCATTCTGGCGTGCCTGCTAGTGGCGGAAATGACGGCTGTGCGCGGGGCAACGATCGGCGAACAAATTCGCGCCCTGTTCGAGAAAGTGGGCTCCGAGTTCTGGCCATTGCGCACGAACTTGGACTTGCCGGAGGACGTGCAACAGCGAACCGTCGAGCGGCTCCGGCAGGGCTACAAGGAATTTCTGGGCCGCCGCGTCCGTACGCTTGACCGTACAGACGGATTGAAGCTCGAGTTTGAAGATGGCTCGTGGGTACTGATGCGGCTTTCTGGCACCGAGCCTCTGTTGCGAGTCTATACCGAGGCGAGTTCCCAACAGGCGTCGGCTCGGCTGGCGGAAGATGCGCGCGGCTGGGTTTACGAATCCGCGGTAACGAAAAGGAGCTGAGCAATTGATCGCAACAGATAAAGCGTCTGGCAAAGAGCAGGCTACATTTTGGCAGGGCAATCTGCGCACCATCCTGGCCGTCGCGGTCCTTGGACTCTTTATCCACGATATTTTCGGATCGCACGGATTCCTGGCGATGCGCCGGACACAAAAGCAGATTAGCCAATTTCGCGAGGAAATCCTGCAGCTCAACAGCGAGAATCAATCGCTGAACGACCAGGTGAATGCACTGAAGACCGATCCAACGCTGATCGAACGCATCGCGCGCGACGACATGGGGCTCGCGCGTCCCGGCGAATATATCTTCAAGTTTCCCGCGTCGCAGGACGAGAACGCGCCAGGCGCTCCCCGCAAGTCCCGCTGAAACTAATCGCAATCTGCGTCAACTACTAGGTCTTTGCGATCTGTGTGGACTCCGCCGGAACGCCGCAAGAAGCTCCGCTGCGCCGCGGCCTTTTGTGCGCGTCCGAATGATTGAAAGCAGCAGCATTCCCGCAAAAATGGCCAGCAAGCCGAGCGTGGCCTGCGGAACCGTGGAGTTTCGCTTCGACAAGATTGACAAGCGCCCGTAAACAAATTCGATGTGGACCCAGTAAACCAGCAGCGACGTCTGTCCCAACTGGACCAGCGGGCTGAACATTCGCGCCGGCGCGCCCCAACGGCACCACGCGTAAGCAGCAAGCAAAATCACCAGCAGGATGCCAACCCGAAGCAAAAAGAAGTCAGGGCTCGTATGCCAAAAATCGTCCACGGCATAAAGCTGCCGTGGCTGCGCTTCCGCCCACAGGGCGGCGGCTCCGACCAGAAGCCCCGTAAGACCCAGCGCTAAGGCGGTTCGCGCCTCATGCAGGCGCGCCCGCTCCGACAGAATCACAAAGCCAACAGCCATCCCCGCGAACGCGAATGCCACCCAAGGGAAAATGGGAAAGAGCCACGGCTGCGGCACGCCGAGGTTGTGCACGCCGTCGAGGTAAGTCTCCAGGTACCACGGCAGCCATTGCGGCTTCCAACTCGTCCACACCACCGGAGCAGCAAACGAAATGGCCAGCGCCGCCGCGATTGCCGCGCAGACATTTCGCATCCGCCAAGCGCTGGTGTCCACGGCGCTCGACGCCGCGCTGACAACCCAGCATAGCGCTCCCATCAGCATGATTGAGACGCCGATGGTATTGAGGATGTCCACGCGGAGCAGGTCGGTCCAGGGAGCCCAGGGTTGCCCGAGAATGTATTCCTGCAGGCGGAAGAGGAGCCCCAGCGCCAGAATCTCAGCTCCCCGGCGAATCGTGGTTGCAGCGATCTGGCGTGCGGTCGCATCGCGCCGCCGCAGGCGGTCGGCCACCAGTGCGAATGAGATTCCGGCAAGAAAGAGGAACAACGGGGCGGGCAGCGTTCCGCCAAGCTGGGACGCTTTGTAGAGTTTCGAGTGGCGCGCTGCGTCGCTGAGCCATGAATCGTAGCAATGGTCCTGGAACATTACCAAACACGCGAGGCCGCGCATCCAATCGATGTAGGTGAGCCGCTGCCTGGGTGGAGTCGTCATTTTCACGGCATGGAAACGGGTTAGCATGGCCGAGAGGCCATCGCAAATCAAGCTGAACCATCTAGAATTCGTGAGGGGCAAACTCGAAGAGCGGGCTTCCGCGCCGGGTGGCGGCTGGCCTGATGGGCGCAGTTAACGTGCACTTGCCGCCAAGACAAACATGAAACGACGTTCCACGGGCTGGGTCATTGCTTTGAGCATTCTGGGCGGGATCATTGTCGTCATGTCGGCAATGATCGCTATCGGCGTCAGGCGAGTTTCTCCGCACGCTCGAGATTGGCTTGTGGAGTGGATGCAGGATCATTACGAAAGCCAGGTCGAGCTCCAGGGCTTCACAATTCGCGTATACCCGAGAATTCACATCGAGGGCGCTGGACTGGCGTTGCATTTTAAGGGGCGCCTGGACTTACCGCCGCTGATCGCCATTCGGCATTTCTCGGTGGATACGGGCGTACTGGGGCTGTTGCGGCTGCCTCGCCACGTCGAGCACGTCCATTTGGAAGGACTGCAGATCAACATCCCACCGCGCGGGGAGGGCGAAACTCCCAGCCTGAAATCAACGGGATCGCAGAAATCGGCGAGCCGCGCGGATTCGGTGACGATTGATCAAATCGAATCCGACAAAGTGATCCTGATCATCATGCCGAAGAAAGCGGGCAAAGAGCCGCAGGACTATGACATCTCGCGTCTAAGCATGCATGCCAGCGGCGACGCCTTGGCCTTTCGCGCCACACTTTCGAATCCTGTGCCGCCGGGCGATATTCTTTCTTCAGGGTCCTTCGGCCCGTGGAATGGCGACGAGCCGAGTCTCACTCCGGTCTCGGGCAAATATACTTACTCGAACGCCGATCTGGGCTATTTCAAGGGTATCGCCGGCATCCTTTCTTCTACGGGCGAATATAAAGGCATGCTGGACAATATCACCGTAGATGGCACGACCGATGTGCCGGATTTCCGCGTTCTCTCGGGCAATCACAAGGTTCATTTGACCACGACTTTTCACGCCGTCGTGGACGGCACCAATGGCGATACGCTCCTGCAGCCGGTCGTGGCCCGCTTCAACAAAACGGTGCTGGTGACCCAAGGCTCGGTGGAGGGGACACCCGGCAAGCCAGGGAAGACGATTACCCTGGACGTGAACGCTACTCAAGCGCGCATTGAGGATATGCTTCTGCTGGCCGTTAAGTCAGACCCCGCACTCACCGGTGACATCAGGCTGAAGACGAAATTCGTCCTTCCGCCCGGCGCGGCGCCGGTCTCCGACAAGCTGTTCCTGGAGGGATCATTTGAAATTGATTCCGCACACTTCACAAGCTCCAACATCCGGCAAAAGGTAGACACGCTCAGCAACAAGAGCCAGGGCCAAAATAAAGATACCGACCAAGACGAAAATGTCGCCTCGCAAATGCACAGCAAGTTCCGGCTGAAAAATGGCGTGATCGCGTTTGACGGGCTTGGCTTCAGCGTTCCGGGAGCGCAGATCAATCTGGATGGTACCTACACGCTGAATGGCGAACAGATGGATATGTACGGAAAGATTGCAATGCAGGCCAAGCTTTCCCAGATGACCACCGGCGTGAAATCTTTCCTGCTAAAAGCGGTGGATCCTTTCTTTTCTAAAAACGGCCACGGCACCGTGCTGCCCATCAAAATCACCGGCAGCGTGGACCATCCGAGCTATGGCCTCGACTTTCACCACAAGGACGACAAGCAAGGCTCAAACAACAAGTGAATCGCGGCCGGTTCCTGTAAAATCTGCGCCGTGCCTCAGCAAAGTAAGAGCGGACAGATCGGCTTTGCGGCTACGTTGGGTATGTGGCTCGCGCTCACGCTGGCCGGGGCTTTGTATGCCGGCTGGCAAGGCTACGGAGGACGCTCGCTCGCCGCCGCCTGCGTGATCGCATTCGCCGTATTGTTCGCAGGCGAATTGTTGCCCGCCGCACGCGGCGTCACTGAAACCGTTCGGCGCGCTTTGCCCGCGCCCATCGGCTGGCTGCTCGCGGCGCCAATCCTGCTGGCATGGTTTGTCTACGCCCTCAACACTGGGAGCCTGACCGCCTGGAACGTGGCCATCGCCTGCGCCTACGTGCTGGCGCCGCTGGCCCTGCTTTCGCTGGCGAAGGGCGCGACCGGTGGCGTCTTGGACTATGCCGTGATCCTCGCCCTCGCTCTGCCGGTGAAGCTTCTGCTCCTGCGTCCGCTCTGGCCTTATCCCAACGGGCGCCTCGCCTACACCTTCACCATGCTGCTCTCGATGAACGTGGGAGTCGCCGGATTCTTGTTTGTGCGCCAGCTCGAGGGTGTGGGCTATTCCATTGGATGGGGCAAGGATTGGGCGTTCTTCATCGGCGTGAGTTTTCTGGCCGTCGCCGCGGTGGACATACCGGCGGGGCGCATGCTCGGCTTCTTGTATTGGGCACCAGGCCACGCAGGCTGGACTTCCCTGCCGCTATCGGCGCTGACTATCTTCTTCTTTACCGCGTGGCCGGAAGAGTTCCTGTTCCGCGGATTGTTGCAGAATCTGCTGTCCCGTTCGATGAAAAGCGAAGGCGCAGGATGGGCTTGCGCCTCCGTCATCTTCGGGCTTTCTCACATCCGGAACGGCGGCTTCTGGAATTGGAAGTACGCGCTGCTGGCTACATTTGCGGGCTTTTGCTACGGCTGGACCTGGCGCAAGACCGGTTCGATCTTCGGCTCAGCAATTGTCCACTGCGCTGTGGACACGGCCTGGCACGCACTGTTCCGCTAGTTCCCGGCTCGCGGGTGCGAGGACCCGGGGTTCAGCGCACGACTCCGGCTAACGGGCTTGACGCCGTCGCGTAGAGCTTCTTCGGAATTCGCCCGGCCAAATATGCCTTGCGGCCTGCTTCCACCGCGGCACGCATCGCTTCGGCCATCAGTACGGCGTCTTGCGCTTCGGCAATCGCGGTGTTCATTAGAACGCCGTCCGCTCCCAGTTCCATGGCTACGGCTGCGTCGGAAGCCGTTCCCACGCCCGCGTCAATAATCAACGGCACTTCCGTGACGCGTTCTCGGAGGATGCGCAGGTTTGCCTCATTCTGGATGCCCATACCCGATCCGATGGGAGCGCCTAGTGGCATCACCGCGGCAGCGCCGGCATCAATCAGGCGGCGGGCAACGATCAGGTCGTCGGTTGTGTACGGCAATACGCGGAAGCCCTCGTTCGCGAGGATTTCGGTCGCGCGCAAGAGTTCGGCAGTGTCTGGAAATAAAGTTTGCTCGTCGCCGATCACTTCCAGTTTCACCCAATCCGAGAGACCCACTTCCCGCGCCAGCCGCGCGGCGCGAATCGCTTCGTCCGCGGAATAGCACCCCGCCGTATTCGGCAGCAGGAAATATTTGCTCCGATCAAGATGATCTAGCAAAGATTCCTTGGTCTTGTCCGTGAGATTCACGCGCCGCACCGCGACCGTGACCATATCCGCTCCGGACGCCTCAATCGCGCGCGCCATCTCTGGGAAGCTGCGGTACTTGCCGGTACCGACAATCAGCCGCGAACGAAATTCACGGCTGGCAATAGTCAACTGATCTTTCATAGCAACGTCTCCGAAGGAATTCTATCGCCGCCAAGCGCCACAGCCAAATCGCGCCGCCCCATCGCCGCTCAATTTTGCGACGCGATCTGCAAGCCGCACTTGGGACAATAGAAACGATACCCGCGCCGGAAAATGAAGTAGAGGATTCCCGGCACGAAACACAGAAAGAGCAACAGAACCCCCACGAAGGTGGACCCGCGCTTCTCCGCGCGCGCGATGCCCCTGTAACCGCAATTCACGTTCGGGCAGATGATCGAAGGAATCACGTCAAACCGGCTGCGGCGGATGGGTGGCCGGCCGCCACTCCTCGCCTCCCGCGTAAAGCCCTTCGATGACGTCCTGATAGTGCTGGTCAATCACGCGGCGCTTCAGCTTCATGGTGTAGGTGAGTTCGCCCTTTTCGAAGCTGAAATCCTGGGCGAGCAGAGCGAAACGTTTGATCGCCTCATACTGCGGCAAGTGCTGATTCACGCGAGCCATTTCCTTGGCGATCAAATCATGGACCCACGCGTCCTTCGCGATTTCGACAGGAGACGCGAACTGCAATCCTTGCTTCGCCGCCTCTGCTGCCACCGCCCCAAAATTCGGCACGATCAGCGCCACCGCAAACTTGCGCCGGTCGCCAATCACCACTGCGCTTTGCACGTAGGGGCTCATCTTCAGGCTGTTTTCGATCGGCTGCGGCGCCACAAATTTTCCGCCCGCGGTCTTGAGCAATTCCTTCTTACGATCTGTGATCACTATGTAGCCATCGGGATCGAGGCACCCTATATCGCCCGTCGCCAGCCAGCCATCGGCGGAAATCGCCGCCGCGGTGTCTTCGGGCCGCTTGTAGTAGCCCTTCATCACTAGCGGTCCGCGCGTCAGGATTTCACCATCCTCCGCGACCCGCACCTCTACATGCGCGATCGGCCGGCCCACGGTTCCCACCTTGCTTGCTTGGTGCGTATTCACCGAAATCACCGGGGAAGTCTCCGTAAGCCCGTATCCCTGATACACCGGAATGCCAATGGCCCAGAAAAACTCCGCCAGCTCACGCGCCAGCGGAGCCCCGCCCGAAATGAATTCACGGATCCGGCCGCCCAAGCCATCTCGAATCTTCGAATAGACGATCTTGTCGGCGACTCCCCACTTCAGCTTGAGCGCGGTGTTCGCCGGCTTACCGTAAGCCTTCCATTGCACGGCGCTGTCCGCCACACCGAGCGCCCAATCGAAAATCCGCCGCTTCAGCCCGGTATTCTGACGACCCTTCTCGATGATGTTCGAATAGAGCTTTTCGAACACGCGCGGCACGGCGCCCGAAATGGTTGGCCTGACCTCCAGCAATGCCTGGGGCAGCTTTTCAGGGGAATCCACGTAGGCGACCGAAACCCCGCTGAACAGGTACACATAATCGAGCGTGCGTTCGTAAACGTGCGCCAGCGGCAGAAAGGAGAGGCCTACGTCAGACGGCCCGTAGTCGGTCAAGTTCAGCGAGTCGGTGGCGTTCGAGGAAAGATTCGTCTGCGTGAGCATCACACCCTTAGGCTCGCCGGTGGTGCCCGAGGTGTAAATGATCGTCGCGAGCGTGTCCCCCGTCACATCGGCCGCACGGAGCCGGTAGGCCGCGACGTCCGCATCGCCACCGCCGGCGATCAGCGTCTCGTAACGCAACGCTTCCGAGCCGTAGTCCGTTTCGGCATTGGCGACAATCACGTGCTCGACACCGCTTAACTGGTCGCGGCAGGCCATCAACTTTTCCGCCTGCTCGCCGCCGGCTACGAACACCACGCGCGCGCCGGAGTGGTGCAGGATGTATGCCATCCGCTCCTGCGACTCGCGGAAATAAACCGGAACGTCCGCAGCCCCGATTCCCAGGATGGCGAAATCAGCGATGTGCCACTCGGGACTGTTCGGGGCAAAAAGGCCAACGCGGTCGCCCATCCTGACGCCCAATTCGAAGAGCGCCCGCGACAGCCCGGCGGCACGGCGCAACATCTCTCGCGCCGATATGGCCTGCCATCCCTCCGCGGAACGCACGAGTTGCGCGCGAGGCTGGTCGTAGTCCTGGACGGCTTCGAGGAAGCGCCGAGGCAAGGTCAAGTAGCTCATGGCCGGGTCTAGAAGGCACTGTAACCCAGGGCGAGCGGTGGCGCAACGCGGCTGCGACACGCCGTGAATCTGGAGTTCGCGGCAAGCTCCACGGGCTGAAATCTGCGCTAAGATAGCTCCAGGCGGGCCATATGACTCCAACAAACACGGCGAGCGACGTCGGCTATCAACCCGTCCGCGCGCCTCGCGGCACGCAGATTTCCTGCAAGGGATGGCAGCAGGAAGCCGCGCTCCGCATGCTCATGAACAATCTCGATCCGGAGATCGCCGAGCGTCCGGAGGACTTGATCGTTTACGGCGGCACGGGTAAAGCCGCGCGTAACTGGGATTGCTTCCACGCGATCGTCAAGGCACTCCGCGCTCTTGAAAATGACGAGACTTTGCTCGTGCAATCGGGAAAGCCGGTGGGCGTTTTTCGAACGCATCCTTACGCCCCGCGCGTGTTGATCGCGAACTCGAACCTCGTGGGCCACTGGAACGACTGGGCGCATTTTGGCGAGCTCGAGCGCGCCGGGCTGATGATGTACGGCCAGATGACCGCTGGAAGCTGGATCTACATCGGAACACAAGGCATCTTGCAAGGGACTTACGAAACATTCGCGGCCGCCGCCCGCAAGCACTTCGGCGGCGACCTTGCCGGCAAGCTCGTCGTGAGCGGTGGGATGGGTGGCATGGGCGGCGCGCAACCTCTTGCGGCCACCATGAATGGCGGGGCGTTCCTCGGCGTGGAAGTAGACCCCGAGCGGATCAAGCGCCGCGTCCGCCAAGGCTATTGCGATGTGATGGTCAACGATCTGGACGAGGCGCTGCGCATCCTGAAAAACGCCGTCCGCAAGCGCGAAGCCGCCTCGGTGGGCTTGATCGGCAATTGCGCGGATGTGATTCCGGAACTCGCGCGCCGCGGTGTAGTGCCCGATCTACTCACCGATCAGACCTCCGCGCACGATCCTCTGAACGGCTACATCCCGCAGGGATACACCTTCGAGCAAGCCAACGAGTTGCGCCGCAGCAACCCGGATGAATACCGCGACCGCTCGCTCGATTCGATCGCGGCCCATGTGCGCGGCATGCTCGACCTGCAGAAGCTTGGCTCCATCACCTTCGACTACGGCAACAACATTCGCACCTTTGCTTTCGAACGCGGCGTGAAGGATGCCTACGACTTTCCCGGCTTTGTGCCGGAATATATCCGGCCACTCTTCTGCGAGGGGCGTGGGCCGTTCCGTTGGGCTGCCCTGTCTGGCGAGGCTTCCGACATTCACCGCACCGATCAACTCGTGCTCGAGATGTTTCCGCACGACGAAATCCTCGCGCGCTGGATCAAGCTCGCGCAAAAGCGCGTGCGCTTCCAAGGGCTGCCGTCACGCATTTGCTGGCTGGGCTATGGAGAGCGGGACAAGTTCGGGCTGGCGTTGAACGATCTGGTCGCGAAGGGTGAATTGAAAGCTCCGATCGTCATCGGGCGCGATCATCTGGATTGCGGCTCGGTCGCTTCTCCCTACCGCGAAACCGAAAAGATGCTCGACGGCTCGGACGCCGTGGCCGATTGGGCGCTGCTCAATGCCCTGCTGAATACGGCCAGCGGAGCGTCTTGGGTTTCCATCCACAATGGCGGTGGCGTCGGCATCGGATATTCGCAGCACGCGGGGCAGGTGACGGTCGCCGACGGTACCAAAGAAATGGCCGTGCGCATCGAACGGGTGCTGACAAACGATCCTGGAATCGGCGTGGCGCGGCACGCGGACGCCGGATATCCCGAAGCCATCGAGTTCGCCAGAAAAACGGGAGTGAACGTCCCCATGCTCTGATCCAAGCGGAAGAATCGAGGCGGCCATGATCGCGATTACGGGAGCCACAGGCAACACGGGTAGGGCGACTGCGTCCGCGTTACTCGCTGCCGGGATGCAAATTCGCGTGATCGGGCGCGACCCGGAGCGCCTGAAACATTTCGCCGCGACGGGCGCCCACCCTTTCGTTGGCGATGTACTCGATCCCGACGCCATGGCGCGCGCGTTCGCAAATTGCCGCGCTGTTTACGCGATGATCCCGCCCAACGTTGCTGCGCCCAACTATCGTGAGTATCAAGCCGCAGCCAGTGAATCTCTGGCCACGGCGATCGGCCGCGCGGGCGTCAGGCACGCGGTGGCACTGAGCAGTATCGGCGCGCAGCTCCCGGAAGGAGCGGGGCCGGTCAGCGGCTTGCATCACTTCGAACAGAGGCTCCGCCTGGTGCCTGGCCTAAACGCGCTCTTTCTTCGTCCGGCGAGCTTTTTCGAAAACCTGCTGGCATCGCTCGGAATGCTGCGTTCGCTCGGCATCTTTGCCGGACTGCTCAATGGTGACTTACGTTTGGCGATGATCGCCACGCGTGATGTCGGGCATCGCGCAGCCGACGCACTCCGAGCGCTGGATTTCAGCGGCCATCAGACGCGAGAGTTACACGGTCCGTGCGACATCACCATGAACGGCGCCGCGAAGATTATTGGCGCGGTGATTGGTAAATCGTCGCTGCGCTACCATAAGGTTCCGCTGATGATTGCCAAGCCGGCCCTCCGCCGCACTGGGATGTCTGCCGACGCCGTGGAACAAATTGTTGAGCTGAGCGCGGCGGCCAACGACCATCGCATGGTCCCGCTCGAATCGCGAAACGCGAAGAACACCACGCCAACCACGCTCGAGCAATTCGCGGCCGAAGTGATAGCTCCAGCTTACCTGGCAAAGGCCGCTTCGGCCTGAGCGGGCGTTTGCGTCATAATAGTAGCGCTTGTCCAAACCACTGCTGATCACCGGTTGCGCAGAACTACTTACCCTTCGCGGGCCTGCCCCGCGCCGCGGGCGGGCTCTCTCCGATCCAGGAGCGATCCGCGACGCCGCGCTCGTTGTGAGTGAAGGCCGTATAGCGGCGGTTGGACGCCGCCGCGACATCGAGGGGCATCCCCTGGCCCGCAAGGCCAGCAAGCTGGACCTGGGCGGCTCCGTCGTGCTTCCAGGGTTTGTAGATTCGCACACGCACCTGGTCTTTGCGGCCAGCCGAGCCGATGAACACGAACAGCGCGTTTCCGGCACCACTTACGAAGAGATTGCGCACGCAGGCGACGGCATTCTCTCTTCGGTGCGCGCGTTGCGCCGCGCCTCGTTTGAAGAGCTGGAAGCGCGCGCCCTGATTGCCCTGCGGCGTTTCGCCGAGCACGGCACCACCACCATCGAAGCCAAGAGCGGCTACGGGCTGGACGCCGCGTCAGAGCTGAAGACGCTGCGTCTTCATCGCGCTGTTGCCGCCAAACAGCCGATCAATATCATTTCCACATTTCTCGGCGCGCATGTCGTTCCCCCCGAGTATCGCAAGCGCCACAATGGCGCGGATGCTTACATTGATTTTCTCGCGCGCAAGCTATTGCCGAGGGTTGCGAAGGAAGGCCTCGCGGAGTTCTGTGACGTCTTCTGCGATCGCGGCGCTTTCACCGTTTCTCAAGCGCGTAAGCTACTTACTGCGGCTCGCGCTTGCGGCCTCGGCTTGCGCATGCACGCCGAGCAACTGGCGCGGACCGGCGCGACGCAACTCGCAGTCGAACTCCATGCCGCCAGCGCCGACCATCTCGAACAAATCAATGCCGCCGATATTCGCGCGCTTGCGCGATCAGATACTGTGGCCACGCTGCTTCCCGGCTGCGGCATGCACTTGGGGGCGCACCACTCCGCGCCGGCACGCCGCCTGATCGAGGCCGGAGCCATCGTCGCGCTCGCCACGGACTACAATCCCGGCACGTGTCCCACGCTCTCCATGCCCATGATTCTTTCGCTCGCCTGCGCGCAACTCCGTATGACGCCCGCCGAAGCGATCGCCGCAGCTACGATCAACGCCGCCTATTCCCTGCGTCGCCAGGACCGCATTGGCTCGCTCGAGGTTGGCAAGTACGCGGATTTGGCCGCCTTCGATGTGGCTGACCACCGCGAAATCCCGTACTATTTCGGCGTGAACCTTTGCGTGCTGACCATGAAGCGCGGGCGTGTGATCTATTCGCGCGGCGTTGGCGGGCGCGGCTAAGTCCAGCGTCTTTTCATCCATGCGAAAGATCATCGAATGCGTGCCTAATTTCTCCGAGGGGCGCGACCCAGCCAAGATCGAAGCCATCGTTGCGGCCATGCGCTCGGTTCCAGGCGTCGCGATACTCGACCGTGAATCCGATGCCGACCACAACCGCAGCGTAGTCACTTTGGCAGGCGAGCCGGACGCCGTCGCTGAATCGGCGCTGCTCGGAGTCGGCAAGGCGCACCAACTGATTGATCTGACCAAACATTCTGGCGCGCACCCGCGCATGGGCGCGACCGACGTGGTTCCTTTCATTCCGGTCGCGGGGATCGAGCTCGAGGATTGCGTGGCACTGGCACGGCGTGTCGGCCGCGAAATCTGGAGCCGCTACCACATCCCCGTCTATTTCTACGAGGCCGCGGCGCAGCGCCCCGAGCGCACGAACCTCGAAAATATCCGCAAGGGCCAGTTCGAGGGTTTGCGAGAGGAAGTTCCCAAGAATCCCGCGCGGGCTCCCGATATCGGCGATGCGGCCCTACATCCCACGGCTGGAGCAACAGTCGTCGGGGCGCGCAAATTCCTGATCGCATACAACATCAATCTGAACACGCCGGATATCACCATCGCTAATCGCATCGCCAAGGCCATCCGGTTTTCCTCGGGCGGATTACGGTACGTGAAGTCCATGGGCGTTGAGCTGCGATCGCGCAACCTTGCCCAGGTCTCGATCAATCTGACGGATTTCGAACAAACGCCGATGCACCGCGTTTTCGAAATGGTGCGCCGCGAAGCCGAGCGCTACGGCGCCCAAATTGTCGGCAGCGAAATTGTGGGGCTCGTTCCGAAAAAGGCGCTCGAAATGACGGCTGACTTCTTCCTTCAGTTGGAAAACTTCAAGCCGGAAATGGTGTTCGAAAATCGCCTGGCCGCAGCGCTTTCCGGAACCGCCTCCGAAGCTGCCCAACCGGGACAGTTTGCGGCATTGGCAAGGCCTATACTCGAAGCCGTAGCCGCTGCGACGCCAACACCCGGCGGCGGGTCCGTTTCCGCACTTGCCGGAGCGTTGGCCGCCGCCCTGGGCCAAATGGTTGCCGGGCTCGCGCGGAAGAAAAAGTCCCATGCGCAATATGTTGAGCCGCTGAGCGCTGCCATCGCTGAACTCGAAACCCGCGCACGCGATTTGGCCGACGCGATGGACCGCGACGCGGCATCTTATGATGCAGTGCTTGCTGCCTTCAAAATGCCCAAGGAGGGTGCCGAGGAGCTGCAGCGCCGCAACGCCGCCATCGAATCGGCCACGCGCGGAGCTACCGAAGTTCCCATGGGTGTCGCCGAGGCCGCCGCCGATCTTCTTGAACGCCTTAGACAACTGGAAGGCATCACTCCAGCGTCTATGGCTTCAGACCTCCGCGTCGGCAAACTGATGGCTACGGCGGCCGCGAACGGGGCTCTTGCCAATGTGCAGATCAATCTCGAGACGCTCAGCGACTCGGCGTATATTTCAAAAATGAATTTGCGCGGGGCTGCCGTTGAGGCTCGCCTGGCCCCTCGCCCCGCGATTGCAGTTTCATAAGGGAAATCAACGATCCACCGAGGGGTACACGATGAAAACAAAATACATAGTGCGCGTCATATTTCCGCTGCTTCTGGTAACGCTGGCCCCGGCCCTTCGCGCCGGATCGCTGAATCCAGCCGTCATCGGCCTGTTTCCGAAAAATGTCGGGGAATTCGCCTACGCGGACCTACGCCAGGCGCGCCAATTCCCGTGGTTCGCGCAGTTTCAGGAGCAGGTGTTGCCCGCGCGCTTCCGGGAGTTCGAACACTTCCTCACGACCGCCGGCATCAATCCCGATACACAGGTACAAGAACTCGCCTGGGCAGTCCTGACCTCTGCGGCCAGCGCCAGCGCAAACGGAGCCGTCACGGACAAGGGCATGCCGAGCGCCGACCAGATTGTCGGCGTCGCGCTCGGCCAGTACAGTCCCGATTCCGCCGAGGGATTCTTTAAGGCACACAAGCTGGCGACAGCGCAGGTGCACGATTACACGCTCTACGCCTTCGGCAGCGGCACCGGCGCCACGGACCTCTTCTTCGTTTTCATTGATTCGAATACCGCCGCGTTCGGCCAAAAAGCCATGCTTGAGCACATGCTCAACGCCCGCGACGGCGTCGAAGAAAGCCTCAACGCCAATGAGAGCATGTCCCCTCTGATCAACCAGGCGAATGGGCAAGGCGTCTTCTGGGGAGTGCTCAATCCGGGGTATACACGCTTTGCACTCCAGCAACTGATGCCGGAAGCGTCCCAATTCCCCGCCGCGGGCCAGCTCATGGGCAGGGTTGTCGCGCTCATGATCAGCGTGCAGGGCACGGGATCGCAGATTCAAACTGATTTCAACGCCGTCTGCGCATCAGCCGAAGATGCATCCACGATGGCACAGCTCCTGCAAGCCGCCGTGCTTCTCCGGCGCTATCAGGCTGCGCAGACAAACCCGCAATTGGCGCAACTGCTCGATGCCGCGCGCATCGTGCCAAATGGCACCAAACTCAATGTCTCTTTCACGATGAGCAACGATCAAATCGCGAGCCTGATCCGCAGCAACACATTTGCGATGAAACAATAGGAGGAAAACCAGGGATCGCGCGGGGAGGCGCCGGGAGAGCTACAGTTTTTTTGTCAATATGAGGCGCGCGGCGCTTCCGTTTACTTCAAGCTTTACGTCGTCCAGCTTGCCCAACTCGCGCCCAAAACCCGATCCCGCGGCAGGTTTTCCGGAGGAAGAAGACATTTGGCATTGCAGCACCGCTTCGATTTTTCCCGGTAGAACTTCAAGCGACAGCGCGATGGGGCTGTCACCCCGTGCCGCCTGGCTGAGCGCCAACCGGCACGCATTTTCCACCGCAGCCACAAATTCCGCCCGGGCTTTCTCTTCCATTCCGGCGCTTTCCCCGACGTGATTCACCGCTCCGGCCACACCCGCCAGCAGTCGCGAGTTTCCCGAAATGGAAAGCTCCACTTTACCCGATTCAGTTGGCAAGATTGGTCACCACACTGATTTCGCAGGCCTCACGGCAATCCGGACAGTAATACAGGCCATCCATGCATAACCGAATGCCGTGTTGTCCCTTACAGATGCAGCAGTAGCGGTCGCACTTGCAGTCCGTTTCCGATTTGTCGCAGACCGTGCAGACCACACGCTCGCTCACGGGTGCTCCCTCCAGTTTTCACTGTATACGAGCGCTCCTTTCCCGACAAGTAACAACTGGAAGCGGATTGCGCCGGATGGATATACGCCGTGCATACGATCCTGGGTCCAAGTTTAATGGCTTCGAACAAGCTCTATGGCATCTTTGACGGCACGAGGATAGCGCCGATTCCCTTCTCCTTCATCTTGGCATTGAACCCGGCTACATCTGAAAGCACCGCGTTCAGCTTTTGCTTCAAATCGGCCCACTGCTTTTCGAGATCGGGAAAGCGCTGCTCCTCGCCTGACGTCACCGGGCCGCCATCGCCTTCCACGGCCGATTGCAAACTGGCATATTGCGCCGCGATCCCATTGCGGAAGTTGACCACGTCTTGCTGGGTCTTCTGCTTGGGCTGCACGAGCTTTTCTTCAAGCGCGTTGATGTTATCCACGATGGCCTTCGCCGCAGTTTCGATTTCCTTGGCGTCTGCGCGCCCGGCCGCGTGCTCGCCGATCGCATTCAGTTGCTCGCGAATACTGCGGAGATTGATGGCTGTCTGGTTGATTTCGTTGATGCGATCATTTGACGCCTTGGCCATCGTCACCTGGCGTTTCTGATCGGCGTCATTCTGCGTTTCTCGCGGATCATTCACGACCTCGAACGTCTGCGTCACGGTCTTGCCATTCAGAGTCAGGCGCGCCGTGTACGTCCCCGGAGGTACGCGATAACCTTGCAGTGGCCCCTGTGACATGATCCCCGGCACGCGCACTGGCGGTTCGGAGCGCAGGTCCCACACACACTGGTTCATGCCCTGCTTTACCGGGAGCGGCGGCGGCCCGTTTTGACCCGGCTCGGCGCCCGGCGCCGGAGGCTGCGGCTTGGCCTTGCTCGAATAAGAACGAATCACCGCGCCGCTCGCATCAACAATTTCGAGCTTTAGTTCTTGAGATTCCTCCGGTTTTGCTCCAAGGATGTAGCGAACGATCGCGCCGGTTGGCGGATTCTTGCCCATCGCTCCCGACGGAATTGAAAACCCGCGGCCGGTTACGCGATACGTGCCGCGTGGCTTGAAAAGATGTAGATCGGACTTCGTTACGTCGGGGCTCAACTGCTCCAGCGGCCCAATGTCGTCCAGAATCCAGAAGGCGCGGCCCTCAGTGCTCGCGACCAGATCACCGTCGTGGATCTTCAAGTCTGTCACCGGCACGCGCGGCAGATTCAGTTGAAGCGTTTGCCAGTGCGCGCCATCGTCCGATGAAAACCAAGCGGCGTTTTCTGTCCCGGCAAATAGTAAGCCCTTGTGCTTTGGATCTTCGCGCACCACGCGTACCGGCATATCCTGCGGCAGGCCGCCGGCAAGTTCCGTCCAGGACTTGCCATAGTCGGTGGTCTTAAGAATATGCGGGGTGTTATCGTTCCACTTGAAGCGCGTGAACGCCACGTAGGCCGCCCCCGCATCGAATGGCGACACTTCAATTTCGTTCGTCTGCCCTTCGGCAAGTCCCTTCGGCGTCACATTGGTCCAGGTCTTTCCGCCGTCACGAGTGAGCTGCACGAGGCCGTCATCCGTGCCCACCCAAATTGTGCCCACTTCATGCGGCGAGGGCGCGATGTAATAGATCGTGTTGTAGACTTCGCCTCCAGCGCCTTCATTCGTAAACGGCGCACCGCCTTGCCCTTGGTGGGCCTTGTCGTTACGCGTCAGGTCGGGCGAGATCGCGGTCCAAGTATTCCCACGGTCGCTGGACGTGAAGAGCACGTTGCCGCCGTGATAGAGCACTTTGCGGTCGAATGGCGAGGTCGTCACCGGCGTGCTCCAATTGAACCGGTATTTTTCCTGGTCGCTCGGTTCGGCCAGCCCCAACGCGGGCCATTCCTCGACATTCCGCTCGATGCCTGTCTTGACGTCGAATTCCGCGATCTCACCCTGATAGCACGTGGCATAGGTGTAGCGCGGATCCTTTGGATCGAACGCGAAGTGCGCGCTCTCACAGCCGGCCTGAATCGTCCAGTCGCTCTGCTCGATTCCGCTTCCAAATGACCGGCTCTTAATCACCACGGTCGTATTGTCCTGCTGCCCGGCATAGAGCTGATACGGGAACAGATCGTCCACATCCACCCGATAGAACTGCGCCGTCGGCTGGTTCATTTGGGTGGACCACGATTTGCCGCCATCAAACGTGATGTTTGCGCCGCCGTCGTTTGCGTTGGCCATGTTTAGCGGATTATTCGGATTGATCCACAGCGCGTGATTGTCACCGTGTGGTCCAGGCAGCGTCGTAAAGGTCTTCCCTCCATCAATGGATTTCTCGATCGGCGCGTTGATCACGTAGACCACATCCGCGCTCCTTGGGTCCGCCGTCACCACGGTGTAATACCAAGCGCGTGCCCGGATCACGCGATCTTCGCTCGTGCGGTGCCAGGTCTTGCCGGCATCTTCGGAGCGATACATTCCGCCATCGTCGGCTTCGATATTCGCGTACACGCGGTCCGGGTTTGCCGGCGAGACGCTGACCCCGATCTTGCCCATCACCTTCGGCAAACCTTCCGTTAGCCGTGTCCAATTGTCTCCGCCGTCCGTGCTTTTCCAGATGCCGGAATGCAGACCGCCCGAACGCACTTGCCACGGTGTCCGCTGGTGGTCCCAGAATGCGGCGTAGAGAATGCGCGGGTTGGACGGGTCCATAGCGAAGTCGCTAGGTCCCGTGCTTGGATCCACAAAGAGAATCTTCTTCCAGGTCTTGCCGCCATCGGTCGAGCGGTAGATGCCGCGATCCTCGGTCGGAGCCCAACGCGAACCCTGCGCCGCCACGTAAACGAGGTCTTCATTGCGGGGGTGGATCAGCACTTTGGAAATCGTGCGGGTATTCTCGAGGCCAATATGCGTCCACGTTTTGCCCGCGTCGGTGGACTTGTATATGCCGTCGCCGAAAGAAGACGATTGCCCGCGCACCGGCGCCTCACCCATGCCCACGTAGACGACGTTCGGGTCGTCGGCAGCCACCGCGATCGCGCCCACCGATCCAGTCTTCATGAAGCCGTCGCTGACGTTGTGCCAGTTGATTCCGGCGTCTTCCGTCTTCCAAACGCCGCCGCCGGTGGCCCCCATGTAGTAGACCATCGGCTGAGAGGAAACTCCGGTGATGCAAGTCGCGCGCCCACCGCGAAACGGCCCGACGAGGCGCCATTCGAGTGCCTGGTACGGCATCATCTCTTTGTTCACCGCTTCGCCGCTGGATTGCGGCTTATCATCCTGGGCGCGTATTGGCGCGAGGGCGCCCAGCGTGAAGCTCAACAACGCGCATACTACAAGTGATAGTTTCTTGTGACGCATCAACAGTTCCTCCTCGGATCCCGCTCGTCAAATTTCTAGTGGAAGCGCTGCCACAATGTCACGACGGGCGCCAGGAGGTCAATCGTGCCCGTCGCAAATCAGTCGAAGCCGGTGCGTTTCTTGAAGACTTCCGGTTGCAACTCGGTATAATCGGCGCCGCCCGGCACCGCACGTCCATCGCGAGTGGAGAAAACCCTGTGACTCATTCTGGATACACGCCCCGACGCGCGCCGCAAGCTCTGCGCGCCGCGCTAGCCATTGCCATTTTGATTCTTGCCGTGGGCCTATGCGCCTATGTGAACGCGCAGCAAGGGAACGCCGAAAGCCCCGCCGACCGCGAGTACCGCACGGCGATGGAAGGCGCCGATCAGAAGATTCAAGCCGAGGAGCAGGCTCACTCCGAATTGATGAAGAATCTGGAATATCTCACCACGCAAATCGGACCTCGTCTTACCGGCGGCCCGCAAATGCAGAAGGCCACCGAGTGGACTGTGCAGCGGTTCAAGGACTGCGGCATTGACGCGCACCCGGAGACGGCACAGGTGGCGCACGCGTTCTACCGCGGAGCGGATACCGCCGAAATCACCAGCCCCATTCAGCGCCGCATCGAAATCCGCTCGCTCGGTTGGAGCAAGGCAACCGACGGTGAAGTCACCGCGCAAATCGTCGCGCTGGATTCGCAAGCGCCGGACGCCGTCGCCGCTGCGGGCGGCAAGATCAAGGGCGCGATCGTTCTGTTCGGCAAGCCCGCAACCGTCGTGCTCAATCCGCAGCCGCCGCCCGAAAATGCATACGACGCCGTGATTCCCCCGTCGCGTGGAGTTCCCGCCGCAGGCGGCGCTCCTGGCGGAGGCCGCGGAGGAACCGACGCGATTGCCCAGGCCGGACCCGCCGTGCTGCTCCGCGACAGCGGCAAGCCGGACAATCTTTTCAACATGGGTGGAGGAGGACAGAATTACTCACCGTCCGCGGTGCCTATGGCCTTTCTTACGCACGAGGACTACAGCCTGATCTACCGCCTCGCGCAATCCGGCCCGGTCACAATGAAGATCGCGCTCAAGGGCACGTTCAGCGAGCAGCCGCAGCCTGCTTCGATCACCGTTGCCGAAATCAACGGCAGCCAGTTTCCCGATGAGCGCGTGATCATTGGCGGCCATCTCGATTCCTGGGATCTGGGCCAGGGCGCTGTCGACAATGGCACCGGCGCGATGTCCGTGCTCGAAGCCGCGCGTACGCTGAAGGCGCTCGGTTGGCAGCCCAAGCGCACCATCACGTTTATTCTCTTTACCGGCGAAGAAGAAGGCGGCGTCGGCGTGCAAACCTATTTGAAGAATCATGCCGCGGAAATCCCGAAGATGGACGCGGTGCTGGTGGACGACACCGGCACAGGCCGCGTCTTCAGCATTGCGCTCGAAAACCTATATGACACCGCCCCGATGATGTCGCAGATATATCGTCCATTACAGGAAGTGTTCGATCTGCAGCCGCTAAGCACGCGCTATTTCGGCGCGTCGGATCACGTCGCGTTTCTGCGCGCGGGAGTGGCGACGTATTTCTGCATCCAGGAGCCGGCGCACTATCGCGAAGCGCACCACAGCCAGACGGATACTTTCGACAAGGTGATCCCCGATCAGGTCAACGAGGGCGCAGCGTTCCTCGCGGCCTGGGCCTGGAACGTCTCCGAATTCTCGGAAGCGTTGCCGCATCACGCCGCCACGCCACCGCCCGGCGCACCCCCGCGATGAGGAATGTTCCACCTCGGCGATGGGTCCGACTGCATGTGGCGTTAGGTCTGCTGCTCATCCCGCTTACAGGCTCCACTATCCGCGGCAGTTATCCGGCTGACGATCCGCGCGATGGATTTCAACTGCTCACTCAAGCGGCAGCCAACGACCTCCGGTCCGATCCCGCGATTCCCTTTCACCTTCACGCCAAACTTCTGATTTGGATTTCCGGCAATAAGCCCGTCGAGGGAACGTACGATGTCTTGTGGCTTTCCCACGAAAACTGGCGCGAGGAGATTGAGCTTCCGAGCTACAGCCGCGTGCGAGTGTGGGCCAGGTACAAGATGTGGCAGGCGCGCTCCATTCCCTACGAGCCCGAGCGCATCTTCCAACTCGAGCACTTGGTTCGGGAGTTCAGGAGGGATCTGTTGTTCGACCCGGAGGATAAAATCGGCAAAGTCTCACAACACAAGGCGAATGGTCTGCGCGCGGACTGCATGACAATCCATCCAGGGTTCGGAACCGATCGGGAGATGTGCTTCGACTCCGTAGCTGGTGCGTTGATCAGCGAATCCATCTCCGGCGGCAGTGAGGAGACGCGCGAGTTCGGCGATTATCAGACCTTCTACGACAAAAAATATCCGGTTCTGATGCGCTTGCTCTTCCACGATAAGCCCGCCGTCCAAGTGCAAGTAGACAAGGTGGAAGCGCTATCTCGAGGGGCATCCATCGAGCCTCCCGGGGGCGCAGAACTGTGGGAAAGCTGCGAATCGCCAAGAGCCGCCCGCCGTCTGGACAAGACCGCCCCGAATTATCCAGGGGCTTCGCGGATGGTACGTCACTCGGGCACTGTTTACCTCTACGGTGTGATCGAGGCGGATGGCACGTTGAGCCACCTGAAGATCATTGGATCGGCATGGCCGGATCTCGACAGCGAAGCCATGGACGCTGCTCGCAAGTTCCGGTACCAACCGGCGACCTGCGAGGGAAAGCCCATCCGAATCGAGACGTCTATCGAAATGCTTTTCAAGCTAGGCAATTGAATCCCCACGAAAGGCTCATTGCGTGGTAGCGCCCACGAATTTCGCTGCACTCATCACTGTCGCGGGCCGAAGAAAAGGCCTTTCGATCAGCCAGGAGTGAACTTGTGCGTCGAGGTCAGCACAGCAGGCGCTGATACCATCGGGTGGTGGCCCGTGTCGGGCGCTTGCGATAACCCGGCTGCCTCTCATAGGTTTGCAATGCGCTTGACAACGTACCGGCTGTGGCGTAGAATTTATACCTAGAAGTCTAGGTATAGAGCCGTGAGCCCAAACACCGTCCTGCAAGGCACAATCGATCTTCTCGTTCTCAAGGTCCTTTCGCGCGCATCGCTGCACGGCTACGGTATCGCCGGGCAGATCAAGCGCATTTCGCAGGAAGAATTGCGCGTCGAGGAAGGCTCACTCTATCCAGCGCTGCACCGCATGGAACAAAGCGGATGGATCGCGTCCGAGTGGCGGCCTGCTGAAAACGGCCGCAAGGCCCGCTACTACCGCATGACCGCCAAGGGGCGCAAGAAACTCGCCGAGCAGGAAGAGCGCTGGGGACGCGTCTCGCGCGCCATAGCCCGCGTTCTCCGTATCGCCTGAGGAGTTGCCATGGCCTGGTTCCAACGCGCGGTACAAATCTTCCAGCCCAACCGGCTCGATCGCGAACTGAGCGATGAAATGCGTTTTCACCTGCAGATGCGCGAGCAGGAGAACATCGGGGAGGGGATGTCTCCCGCGGAAGCGCAGGAAGACGCGATGAAGACGTTCGGGAATTTCTCACAAAAACAGGAACAGGCGCGTGAAGCCGATACGCTTCCGTGGTTGGAAACCCTTTGGCAGGACTTGCGCTACGGCTTTCGCACGCTCGCCCGACAACCGGGTTTCACGGCCGTTGTGATCCTCACGCTGGCGATCGGCATTGGCGCGAACGTGGCCATCTTCAGCGTGCTCGACGCGGTGCTGTTGCGCCCGCTGCCCTATTCCGATCCCGGCCGCATCGTCATGATCTGGCATATTCCGCCGCAGAACACGCGGCTAGGCTCTGACTTTTTTCCGTGGGGCGAGAACCAGGTATGCGAATTCAGCAGCGCTCGGACGCTCGAGCATCTGGCTGCGTTCAAGAATGCATCCTTCAACCTTACCGGCGGCGAAACCATCGAGCGTGTGGACGGACTCCTCGCCAACGCGGAACTACTCCCGATTCTGGGCGTGCAACCGGCCTTGGGCCGATACTTCAATGCGGAGGAGGGTCGCCCCGGGGCCGGCCACGTAGTCGTGCTAAGCGACGCCGTATGTGGCCGAACAGAGTTGTTTTATGTCCGATTCGGGCAAGCACAACGCAGGTGCTGATGACCTATTTTCCTGAACATCAACTTCTATACACCGCGGATATGGCGGGGCCATTTGGTCCAGTGGCAGCCTTTTCGTCTCCCCAAGGCATTTGGGAGCTTCAGAGCGAGGTACTACATCAGGGGATCAAGGTAAACACGATCATCGGCCTTCACCTGCTCCAAACACCTTGGTCGAAATTGGAGACCCAGGTGCGCGAAATTCAAACTGCTCACTGAAAAACAATTGTCCGTCGTCATCTTGACGGGCCGAAGACGCTGAAGAATGGAGCTGATTCTGCGCGGTCTCCACATCGTAGTAACTCATACCACCGTCACCGGCGGCAAATCCCGCTGACACCGCATCTAACATCGCTCCTGCAGGACCGCGAAACATCGGTGACAAACTACAAATCCGGCGTGCAGCAATCGCCGCCTCGCGGTATCATTTTGCTTGGGCATCGTCGTTCGGAAGACGGCAGCAAATCCACTGAATCGGGGAGCGGGAGAGTATTGGTAATGCAGATTCTTTGCCGTGGAGTGATCCGCAGAACCGTTGTTCTGATCCCGGTTCTCATTTTGGCGGCTGTTTTCGGGCCGCGAATGGTCCAAGCGGACAGCGCCGCATTTGACTTATCGGGTCCCCGCGTGGAAATGAAGGTGACGCGCGGGAACAAGCCATTGCCGATCGCGGACGTCGCCAACCTACAGCCCGGCGACCGCATCTGGGTGCATCCCGATCTGCCCGAAAGCCAGTCGGCGCGGTATCTGCTGATCGTGGTGTTTCTGCGGGGCTCGACAAACCCTCCACCGGATAGCTGGTTCATAAAGCTCGAAACGTGGCGCAAACAGGTGCGCGAGGAAGGCGCCGTTGTCACCGTGCCGCCAGAAGCGCAGCAGGCGCTGATCTTTCTGGCGCCCGAGACGGGCGGCGACTTTAGCACTCTGCGCAACGCGGTACAGGGCAAGCCGGGCGCGTTTGTGCGGGCATCGCAGGATTTGAATCAGGCCAGCCTTGACCGCACACGTCTGGAAAAATACCTCACTGACATTCATCAAGCCTCGGACCTCGATCCCAAGGAACTGCAGGAGCGCTCGGAGCTCCTGGCGCGCACGCTGAACATCAAAGTAGATCAAAAATGCTTTGACAAGCCCTTCGAACAACAAGCGGCGTGCCTGACGCAAAATACCGATCAGCTTGTGCTGAACGACGGGCACAGCCACTCCATGGTGGCTGCGCTGACGACCGGGCCAGGGTCGGACTTGATCGGAAACGTAAGCGCTTCGCCGATGGCCGCCGGGGGCTTTTATAGCGCCTATGTCGGGGCCGTTGTGGACCTTGCCCGGCTCATGAGCACCATGCACACGGCGGAATACCAGTACATTCCTGCGCTGGCATTGCCGGCGCAGGAGCAGCTAAACCTGAAGCTGAATAACCCGCCGTCCTTCCACAATCCGAAGTCGGTGCTGGTCGTAGGCCTGCCTGCGGTTGAGTCGCCACAATTGCCGCCGTTGCGGGCGGTGAATACCGACGCTGTTTATTGCCTGCAGAAATCGCCGCTTATCTTGCCGGTGGATGGTGCGCCACTCGTTTTCTCAACGGACATCGCGCACGATTTTGTGCTGCACGTTGTGAGCAAATCGGGCAATGCGATCGATCTGCCTGCGGTTGCGGATGCGGCAAGCGGCGGATTTGTAGTCAACACACACTCGCTCGATTCCGCGAAGCTCGATGCCGAAGTGAAAGGAACCCTGCACGGTTATTGGGGATTCGAGCCATACGATGGACCGAGCTTCCACCTGCGGCTCGCGCACGCTGACAAATGGACGATCCCGGCCGAGGATCAAGGCGCGCTCGTCGTGGGACGCAATGACGCTCTGCACCTCGATGCGGACTGCGCTGCCTGCGTACAACAGGTGAGCGTGAAAGACTCGCAGGGAAAAGACATGGCGGCATCCTGGAAGCTACTGACACCCGAAGAGCTGGAAGTTGAAGTGCCGCTCAAGAACGAAACTGCCGGTTCCGTGAAGCTGATCGTGAAGCAGTGGGGGCTGAGCAAGCCGGACGAAATCCCTCTGCGGACGTACTCCGAGGCGGCGCGCCTGGATCAATTCACGATCGCCGCAGGCGACGAAGAAGGCGTCCTGCGCGGCACGCGGCTCGATGAAGTAGACAGCTTTGAATTGAAGGGTGTGCATTTCGTGCCGGCGAAACTGTCGCGCGCGGACCAGAAGGATGAACTGAGCCTGGCGGCGTCCACTGAGGCCGTGCCAATCGAGTCGCTGCAACCGGCCGAGACGCTCACGGCGCACGTGGGACTCAAAGACGGGCGCGTACTCGATCTGCAGACCACGGTCGAGCCGCCGCGGCCAAAAATCATTTTGCTGAGCAAGAGCGTACAAGGCGGGCCGTCGCTTTCCGCGATACGCCTGGGAAACCAGGACGCGCTTCCGCAGGACGGCAGAATGTCATTCTTCCTCAAAACGGTGGTGCCGGACGAATTTCCGCACACCGAAAGGATTGAGGTCAGCACCGTCGACGGCACCTTCGACGCATTCCTCAGCATGGCCGACGGGACGCTGGTGCTGCAGGATTCCAAAAGCGTGCTCGCCGTGCTTGATCCGCTGAAAAGCTTTGGCCCTTCTGCGTTCGGGCTGCTCCGCTTCCGAGCCGCGGGCCCGGATGGACAGAATAGCGACTGGCACCCGCTGGCAAGGCTGGTGCGGATTCCCACGCTCAAGGAAATCCGCTGCCCGGATAGCCCGGACAAGCCGTGCACACTCAGCGGCTCGAATTTGTTTCTAATTGATTCCGTTGCCTCCGATCCACAGTTCACACACACCACGCCTGTGCCGGCCGGATTTGTGGATTCCACGTTGAGCGTGCCGCGCCCCAATGGCACGCTCTTGTATATAAAGCTGCGCGACGATCCGAAGACGGTGAGCGCGCTGGTGCTGCCGGTATTGCCCGAGGAATAATGAGTTTCCCACGCCACATTTCAAAGGTTCCCGGCGTCTGCTCTAGCTTAGAATAAGCAGTCTTGCCGGTAGCGGCCCAATTCGAGAACTTAAGAGTGGTGCTCGTAGCTGCGCGCAATCCGCTCAATATCGGAGCGGCGGCGCGCGCAATGAGCAATTTCGGCTTTCGACAGCTGCGCGTCGTGAAACCGTTCGAGCCATCTTTTCGGGAGGCGCGCTCGGCAGTCGGCGCGTCGGAGTTGCTTGCGAAAGCGCGCGACTATGCGACGCTGGCCCAAGCCATTGGCGACTGCGCGCTCGTCGTGGGAACAACGGCGGTTCGCCACAGGCAATTGCATCAACCGTTGCGGCGCCTGGAATACGGCGCCAAGCTGATTCGCAAACAGCTTGCGATAGGCCGCGTCGCGCTGTTATTTGGTTCGGAAAAATTCGGACTCTCGAACGAAGACCTCAGCCACTGCCACTGGCTGTTGCGTGTACCGACTTGCGAAGACAACATTTCGATGAACCTGGGGCAGGCCGTCGCGGTGTGCCTCTACGAGCTGATCCGCGATCCGAAGGCTCCAGATCCGCAGGAGAAACTCAAGCTTGCCTCGGCGCGCGAACTCGAGCGGCTTACCGGCGCGCTGCTTGATTCCATGCGCGCGAGCGGGTATTTGGAAAGACGCCCCATTAGCGACGTGGAGGATCGCGTACGCCGGCTTGTGCGCAGGCTGCAACTGCCCGCGCAGGATACTGTTGCCTGGCTCGGGATTCTGCGACAAATTCTTTGGAAGCTTCGGTCGGGCGCCGAGGTTACGAGCTAATCTAACTTAAAGTAAGGGAACTGGAGAACACCATGGCTGAGAAGATCAAGAAGAGCGACGCGGAGTGGCGGAAACAGCTCACGCAGGAGCAGTATTACGTTACGCGGGAAAAGGGCACCGAACCCCCTTTTACCGGTGAACACTATCACTCGAAAGCGGGCGGCACGTTTGCCTGTGTCTGCTGCGGGCAGCCGCTCTTCAGCTCCGAGACAAAATTCGAATCAGGCTCGGGCTGGCCGAGTTTCTGGGCGCCGGTGGAAGCGCAGAACGTGGTCTTGGAAAGCGACGCAAGCCACGACATGTCGCGGACAGAGGCCTTGTGCAGCCGCTGTGACGCGCATCTGGGACACGTCTTCGACGACGGCCCAGCGCCGAGCGGGCTGCGCTTCTGCATTAATTCGGCAGCGCTGAAGGTGGACCCGTCTGGTCCGAAGAAACCTTGATGCCAGGAAGCGGCGGCGTCCGCGTCGCTCCGCCATGTGGAGCCAGCGCTGAAGTCTTGTCCTTCTAAAGTTCATCAAGATTTCATCTTCCAGATTTGCGCGAGATGGTATCCTCGACGTAAGGGGCAGGCACGTGGGGCGTGTCTCGCGCCGGAACTACCACTCCACAGACCGCGAGGACGGAGGATTGGCCCGACCTATCGGCATCGCCGCAGTAGACGCTGGTTCCAATGCCATCCGGGTCGTCGTCGCCCGGGCTGATTCCACAACTGAAATCACTTTTCTTGCCAGTGAACGCTGGGCGGTGCGCCTGGGGCACAACGTCTTCACCCGGCGTAGGCTCGCCCCGCGCATGATGGCCAATGCCGTGGAAACCTTCCGGCATTTCCGCGCGATGCTGCGCCACTATGACGTGCATCTGTTTCGTGCCGTCGCCACCAGCGCCGTTCGTGAAGCCGAAAACCGTGACATTCTGCTGCAACGGATCTTCCGCGAATCGGGAGTGCGCCTGGAAGCCATTGACCCCGCCGAGGAGGCGCGGCTGGTGCGTCTCGCCGTTCACGCGGCCCTCGGCGATTTGAAGCCTCGGCTGATCGCCGATCTGGGCGGCGGCAGCTTCGAGATCAATCTGCTGCGCGAACGCCGCCTCGAACAAGCTCTGGCGTTGCCTCTGGGCACGGTCCGCTTGCTGGAAGCAATGGACCTGAGCGGCGTGGTGGACGAAGACAAATGTGAACGCCTGCGCCATTATCTGACTTCCCTGCTGCGCAGTACGTGGCCCAATCCGCCATCGCTTGCGGGGCAGCTCGCGGTCTTTTCCGGCGGAAATGCGGACACGCTCGCACGGCTCTCGCCCGGACCGCGTTTTCGTGGCATCCCGACGATCAATCTGCGCCTGCTGCGCGACCGCGTTTGGGAGATCCTGCGGCGGGATGTCCGCACCCGCATGCGCGTGTTTGGCCTGCGGCGCGATCGAGCCGAGGTCGTGGGAATCGCTGCGGTGGTGTTCCTGTGCCTGGCCGAGCACACGCACATGGACGCCGCTCTCGTTCCCGGCGTGGGGGTCCGTGAAGGCATTCTCTACGATCTGGCGGCCGAACACTTTCGCTCTCCGGGCGCCGATAAGCATCGCGCCGAAGCGTTTATCGAGCAGGCCCGCGCATTTGCCGGGCACATGCACTGCGACCTGAAACACGCGGAACAGGTGCGGCGGCTCGCTGCCTCCCTTTTCGACCAGCTCTCCCACGTTCACTCGCAGCCGCCGGAGATGCGGCTGCCCCTCGAGATGGCCGCTCTGCTGCATGACGTGGGAATGAGCGTGAACGCCAGGGGCCATCACAAGCACGGCGAGTACATCGTGCGCAACGCGGCTCTTGGCGGGATTTCCGACGAGCTGCAAACCATTGTCGCATGCCTGGTGCGGTATCACGGCAAGAGCGAGCCCGAGCCGCATCACAAGCTCTACGCGTCTTTGACGCCGCGCGAGAAGCGGCGCGTCCGTGAACTGAGCGGAATCCTACGCATCGCGGCCGGCCTGGACGAGGGCGGAATGCAATTGGTGCAAGACGCCGAGGTTCGCGTCCGCAACAAAAGCAAGAATGTCCGCATTCGGCTGCGCATGTCCGGAAGGGTGTTGCCGGACCTGGCGGACCTGCGCCGCAAGGCTCGTCCCTTCGAGCAGGAATTTGGCGTGCGTGTGCAGTTTAGCCGGACGCGCGCACGTATCGGACGCGCTCTCCCCAGCACCAGCCGATCCACCGAGTCGCTCAAGTCGTGGAAGCAGACCCCCGCAGGAACGGTCTGGACGCTCTCCGCCTAGCAATTGCCGGGAAGATACCGCTTTTGTCACTCGCGACACGCGCGAGGCCCCCATCTCGAAATCCTAGCTAGGATCACCCGGTCAGTCTTGGCGCAGAATGGACATCGGATCGAGTCGAGAGGCGCGGCG
>Ga0182024_10000752_pt1 | contig 84672 bp, 67 predicted proteins | sample P32metaG_FD_120480 | JGI IMG/M metagenome (GOLD analysis project Ga0182024, IMG submission 120480) | Permafrost microbial communities from Stordalen Mire, Sweden - P3-2 metaG (Illumina Assembly) | ecosystem: Environmental > Terrestrial > Soil > Wetlands > Permafrost | place: Sweden: Stordalen... | reverse complement strand
GAAGCCCATGGGATCAGGGTCCTTTCTCTATATCTAGTCATATAACTAGATATCACAAAACAGAAAGGATTACAACATGGAGCCCCTAAAATGTCTTTTATCTAGTCAAGAGCCAAAGCCGAGACCGGCGGCGCATTTCGCTGCCCCACGCGCCGTTTGCGCACGATTCGCGGGTTTGGGAAAAGTAAGTGGCATTGTGGGCATGGCCCCGCTCCACCAATCGCTTCTGAACCTTTGAGTTTTTCTTTCACTTGATGGCGACGGCGTTGGGCGGCGACGCGATCCCTCCTTCAAGCGGCAGGGGCGCGGACACCACCATGAACTCGTAGCGGCCATCGCGGGCGCAATCTTCCGCCAAGGGCGCGAGCACGAACAATTCCCCGAGCGGCAGCCCTAGCAACGGCAGGGCGCGGTAGTGCAGGATCGTCTCGTCGGAGAAATCGGCGGGCAGCGGTTCCACCGCGGGGCAGTCCGTACCGATCGCGGCCACGCGGTTGTTCCAGAGCCACTCCACCATCTCGCGGCTCGCCTCCACCCCGATGGATTGAATCTTGTCCATGGGAGCCAAAGCGGACTTCTCCTCGGCCGTGCATTTCTCGTATGACTCCATCCAGCCGGTTCGGACCAGCAGGATGGAACCGTGCTTCAGGGTGGTGCGCTGCGCCACCAGCGCGCCTTCGAGCTCATCCAGTGTGTACGTATCTCGTTGCAGCGGGTTCACGGGGCGGCCCTGGGCCTTGCGGAAGGCGAAGGCATCGATCAACACGCCACGTCCCACCACCTTATCGGCCCAATGGTGGATGCTGAGACGGGCGTTATGGCCATCGCGGATCTCGCTCACTTTGACGCCGTTATAGAACGCGTCATGTCGCAAGTGGCCCACATGGCCGAGGCCATCCCACTGGCTTCCCGACTGGGTGTTGTAGTGATCGATCAGGTCGTCGTGAGCCATCGGGCCGAGCGGGAGAATCTGGTGGACGGCGTCGGCGCGGCCAAACAGTGCCGGCTTGGCGAAACCGATTTTGGCGTCCAGGCGGAAGACTTTGCCCGTGCGCACCAGGCCGGCGGCTTCCACCACACCTTCCGCCGTGAGGAAGTTCAGGCAGCCCAGAGCCTCGCCATCAGTGAAAACGCCCCAAGAGGATTCGGGTGGCGCATCTTTGCGCACGGGCAATTGGTCGAAGGTAGGGATCTTGCTCAGGTCGGCGTTTTTCATGGCGTTCTCACTTTGCCGTAACCAGCTATCCTACCCCAGGTAGAGCAGTGGTCCCGCCATGATTTTCGAAACTAGCGCAATCGCTTTTTCCGAACCGCGCCAGCCAAGCCGATTAGAGCAACGCCAAGCACGGCCAAGGAACTGGGCTCTGGAACCGGGCTAGCGCCATCGTACAAAGCCGCGATCTCGTCCTGGCTGAGTGCGCGGTCCCAGATGCCGGCATCGGCAAGCGATCCATCCACGTTGAAATTACGGCCATCGCCTGCATCGCGCCGCCCGATCAGCAAAGGGCTCGCGGAACTTGGTAGGTCCGCTGCCGAGGAGCTACTGGCTACGAGGTTGCCGTTGATGTACATATCTAGATCGGTGCCGGAGCGTTCAAAGACGAACTGATACCATTGACCGGGGGTGAAGCACCCTACGCTGCATTCACTGCAAAGGCGGTCCCGTAGAACTGCGTGTCGCAACCGCTATCAGGCGTCGTGAATGTCCAGCCAGGGCCGGAGGCGCCGGTGAATTTTTCAATCAGAGTTTGCTCGCTACCGGTAGTAGCGAAATCGGCCCATATCTGGACCGTAAAATCGCTAGAGCCGAAGTCGAAGGCGGCATCGTCTACGAGCCGGGTTGCGTACTGAGTATCGGTTCCATCTAACGTTAGCGCCGAGCCCCCGAAGGGTCCGGTCCCGCTGAGGCTAGGGCTGCCAACCAACGTAAGGTCATAACCGTTCCCAGAGGCGTCGTCGGCGTTTCCATCGAACGGGTAATACGCGACTAGGCCGTCGCCGAGGTCTGCGTACGAATATTGCGCGCACAGCAAGCCTATTGCGGCTACAATCGCAAATTTGATTCGCTGGACCGCCATAAACATTCCTCGACAACAATGTTTTACAAGTTTAAGACAAAATTGAATTAAATAAGCACTGAAGTTCCGATACTTTTGGGGCTTTTGTACTGATTAGTTATCGGGAAAATAGGACTCGTCTAGTAGACCTTCCGATCTTCGGTGCGCCCTTTCGTGGCCAGGGAAAATCGCGGATTCACGGGGGCGCCGTGCAGAATGCGCGCGCTTAGATACTCGCCGACGGCCGGCCCGTGCTTGAAGCCGTGACCGGAGCCTCCGCCCGCCATCCATATATTTTCGAAATCCGGATGCCGGTCAATAAGAAAATCACCGTTCGAAGTGTTTTCATACTGGCAGACGCGGAATTCCGTCAGGGGCGCTTCGGCGAGCGCGGGAAAGCGTTCGGCCAGAAAACCGCGCGCCTCCGCCACACTTCGGTCGCCGACGCGGCGGTCGCCGGAATCGGGATCGAAGGGTCCACCATGGCGGTCGAAAGCGAGTTTGAAACCGCGGCCCTCCAAATCCGGGAATCCATAAGGGCCGCGCGGCTCGGTGAAGTCGATCCATACGGGCAGTTGCGGTGGAGCGAAGCGCGGGTCGCCGGCGGGCGGCGCAAAGAAGAATACCTCCTGCCGGCTGGGGCGAATCCGCTCACCGAGCAACGCGGGGAACAGCTTCGGCAACCAGGGACCACAAGCAAAGACGAACGTGGCAGCGCGGATCGATTGGCCGGACACCGTCCGCACCGATGCCAAGCGGCCGCGGCCGGAAGGCGATTCGACAGCTTCGATGGCGTACTCCACGCCGCTGCGGATGGCGTCTTCCACGACGGCTGCCACGGCGCGGCGCGCCAGCAGTGCGCCGGCTGCGGGCTCGAAGATGGCATGGTCGTGAAGTCCGGAGAGTTGAATTTGCGGATAGCGTTGGGCGAGTTCCGGGGCGGGCACGATCTCCATCGGCACGCCGGCGTCCTCCAGTGCGCGGCGAGTGGCTGCGCTGTAGGCGTCGCCTTCGCGCGCCAGCCAGAGCACGCCTGTCGGATGGAACAGCGGTTGCCCGGTTTGCCGGAACAAATCCTGCCACAACGCGAGCGATCGCTGCGCCATGGCGGTGTAGATCGCATCGGGGCCATAGCCCATGCGCAGAATGCGGCTTTCACCGCCAGAACTGGAGCGCGCATGGCCGGGCCCCCAGGCATCCAGCAGGAGCACGGATTTTCCGGCGCGGGACAAATGCCAGGCGGTCCACGAGCCGAAGACGCCGGCGCCGACGACGACGATGTCGTACTCGGTCAAGATTTCACTTGCCCTCAAGATACCGCGCCATCGCCACCTCGCGTTGTGACCGGGTGTTCTCGGACAGCTCGCTGCGGGGAAGGCCCTGCAATTCCAGCCTGCGCAGGATATATACCGAAAACTCAGAAGCACCGCTCCCTTTGGTCACGGCTCAGTAACGCGCGGGGCATTCTTACAGAGCCGTGACCAGAGGGAGCGGTGCTTGTTTCCCTGCCGCTGCCGGCAAGGGCCTTGCGCAGTGTGTAGCCGTGGTGTTCGTTTTGTCTGCAGCCCGCCGCCTACTGGCGCGCAGCAGATGTTCTGGCCATTCCAGCCGATGAGAAGGACAGATGCGATTCCTGGTGCCACAGCCGGAGCTGCGGGCGCTGTTGCCATCGGCGGCGACGGCGGCGCACTGCCAGCGCGTGGCGGCGTTGACCATGGAAGTGGGCGCCGCCGTTCGCGGACTACATTCGCCGGTTCTTCTGGAACAGGCGGCACTGCTTCATCACACATCGCCCGCGGTACTGACCCCATCGGCAATCGATCGGCTTTTGCACGATATCTTCCCCGGTGGGGCTCCGCGCCCCCGTGCGCCGCGCCATGAACCGCTGCCGGAAACGTTGGCGGCGGTGTTGGCTGACTTTCGCGCTTTTCCAGCCGGTGGAACCGATCCGGCTGTGCGCACCATGGCCCAAGTCCTGGTCATCTGCAATCTGGTGGATGAGCAGATCGAACTGCTTCCTTACGAGCCCAAACCTATGGAAGAGGTCTGGCGCGATATCGACGGGCTGGGCGGTTTATTCGAGCCGCCGGTGATGGAAGCGGTGCGCAAGACCATTCGGGGACGCCGGCCTGCCATTAACACGGGAGAACTGCCGGCCCAGATCGGCGTTGTCAAAGAAATGCTGGATCTGCTGAGAGGCCCGCGCTCCGCCGACAGCGCGGCGTTGGCCTCGCTAGCCGCAGAGGACCCAGTGATCGCCGCCAGTTTCCTGCAGGTCGCCAACTCAGCGCTGTACGAAAAGCGCTGCGAAATCCGATCCATCCGGCAAGCCGTTACGTACATGGGGCCGGACGCGAGCCGGCAATTGCTGCTGGCGCTGGTAGTGCGTCCCCTCTTTGCGTCGTCAGGCTTGAAGGATCTGTGGCGTCACTCGGTGGCCACAGCACAACTGATGGAGGGATTCGCGCGCCGGGCGGGGTTCGCCGATCCGGAGGAGGCGCTGCTGTTGGGGCTGGTACATGATATCGGCCGGATTGCTCTGCAACGTCTTCCCCGAGCCACTGCGGTGGCCATGGCGCGGTTGACCGAACGGGGTTGCCCGGCATGCTATACCGAGCGGCTGCTGTTGGCAATGGATCATGGGGAACTGGGAGCGGGCATCTTGCTTCTACTGGGATTTCCGAGCGCATTGGTGGAGGGAGTACGTTTTCATCATCGCCCCGCTGAGTCGGAATCCGTGATGGCCTCGGCACTGTACGCGGCCGAGTTCTGGGCCGGCACGGATGAGGACCTGCCTTCCTTCCGGCACCTGACCGCTTCACTCCAGCGCCTCGGATGCACGCTGCAGTATGTTTCCCAAACACCGTGCGAGCAAAGCCCGATCTCCGTGCTGCTGCGCACCGCCTGACGGTCTCTTCGCGCACCATCCTGGCTGGGCGTACTCCGCGACACTGAGTTTTGACCCACGGCGGCAGCATACTGGTTGAGCCTCAGGAAATCAGAAAGGAGTTCTTTCCATGTCCGAAAAAGATAATCTCCATCTAGCGGAACAGGCCATCGCGGCGTTGAACGCGCGCGATCTCGATCGCTACGTGAAATTGATTGACAATTCCTACGTCGGGGAGTCGGAGTTGGCGCCGAGCGCACTCCACGGGCCCGACGCCGTACGGCAAATGTTTGAAACATACTTCAAAGCTTTTCCGGATCTGCATTTCGAAACGGAACAGATCCTAACCAGTGGCGACTACTTAGTGGAACGCGCCCGAGTGACCGGTACGCACAAGGGTAACTTGATGGGAATCGCGCCCACCAACAAGACGATCAACATTCAATCTTGCAATGTCGTTGAAGTGCGGAACGGCAAGATCATTCGCAGCAGAATCTACGCAGATAACGCCAAGATGCTCCAGCAACTCGGCGTGCTCTCGCTCCCTAAGACTACCCAGGCCGCTGGATAGTCCAGCCCGTGTTGCACCGCGCCGCTGCTCCCATCCGGAACGGCGGCGCGCACAAACCCGCGCGATCAGTGAGCCGGTTCCTTAGCTACGGCCTGGAATTGTTCCGGTGACAGGCGCACCTCTCCCCCGATTCCAAGCCAGATCCGGCCGGCTCCGCCATCGGCAAATCGAACGGTTTGGACGGCCACCAGGTTTGCCATTGAGGCAGGCAGCGTGGATTTGAGATCGGTTGCTTTCTGAACGGCGGACTCGATCGCGGCGGCGATCTTCTGGCGTAGAGCATCGCCCAAAGACCCGGAACGGAGCACTTCGCCCAGCGAGCCATCGGCATCGATCTTCCGAACCTCGGCGGTGAGCACGATGCGGTTCTCTCCAACCGCGGGAGAGAGGTTCACTTCCACCGCGCCATTGCCGCCCACGAGTCTCTTGACGATCTCTTTGCCGAACGCCCTGACGCAGGTGAAACGCTCATAGTGCACGTAGGCGGTCAGCACGGCCGACGGCGCGGCTGGAGCGAGCACGGCGCGCTCCACCGACAGCCGCTCCGCGCAGCGGTCCGACCGGTTCAGTTGAGCGGCCAGCACGGGCGTGAGGTTTTCCTGGAAGTTGCCCAGATCCACGGTTACGGCTATCTGGAAATTTCCCGGGGCCGCAGCCGACACTGTCCCCCAGGCCGTGATTTCGACGGGTTGCCCCTGGATGTTGAGTGAGGTTTTGAGTGGCGGAATCTTCAGCGCCACATCGCCGGAGGGAGGCTGTGCCGCGCACACCACAGCCTGGGCGACGCACACCACAGCCAGACCGACACCCTTCAGCAGAAGCATGGAATGGAAGTGACGCAGAGGCGGGGAAACGGGTTTCAGCGCCTAGGCAGGCTAATAAAGCATGCCCCACCCGAGTACAATATCGATGAGCCAAAACTTCTTGGTCGGAAGGGGTGCTTTTTTGAACCGTCGCGATTTTCTCCGATCTGCGGGCGCGGTGTCCACCGGCTTGGCGTTCCCGGCGGTGGAGTGCCTGGGGGCGGCGTTTGACGGCTGGCGCACGTTCGAAGTTAAAACCCGCGTCGAGGTCCTGAAATCTTCAGGGGCCACGCGCGTGTGGCTGCCGGCGCCGCTGATCCGCACGACGCCTTTCCAGAAGACGCTGTCCCATGAGTTTAGCGCCGAAGGGGGCACGGCGCGACTGATCGCGGACAGGGTTGACACGCTCGGAATCGTCGCCGCAGAGTTCCCGGCAGGTGTGAAGCCGGTGCTGACGTTAACCAACCGGGTGGCGACGAAGAATTATGCGGTCGATCTCTCCGCGCCCGGCAAGGCGCCGAAAGCAGACCACGCGGAACTGGAGCATTTTCTTCGACCAACCAGGCTTCTGCCGACCGACGGCATCGTGAAAGCGACGGCTACCGAAATCACGCGCGGTGCGAAGACTGACCTGGAAAAAGCGCGCGCCATCTATGAATGGATCGTCGATAACACGTTTCGGGATCCGAAGACGCGCGGCTGCGGAATCGGCGATATCCGCTTCATGCTGGAGTCCAAGGATCTGGGCGGGAAATGCGCCGACCTCAACGCGCTTTATGTCGGCCTGGCCCGTGCGGCGGCCCTCGCGGCGCGCGACGTGTATGGCATCCGCATCGCCAAATCGGAGCTGGGATACAAGAGCCTCGGCGCATCGTCGGAAAACATCGCGAAAGCACAGCACTGCCGCGCCCAAGTGTACATCGGCAGTTACGGGTGGGTACCGGTCGATCCGGCGGACGTGCGCAAAGTTGTGCTCGAGGAACCACCTGGGAATCGGCCGCTGGACGACGAGATGGTGAAGAAGGCGCGAGCGCGGCTGTTCGGGTCCTGGGAGATGAATTGGATGGCGTATAACTTCGCCCACGATGTTGTGCTGCCCGGATCGGCCGGTGCGGCGGTCGGCTTCCTCATGTATCCGCAGGCTGAAACAAGCGGCGGCCGGCTTGATTGCCTCGATCCGGACAGCTTCCACTACGAGATCACGTCGAAGGAAACTACGGCTACGAACGGATGACGGCCACCGGGCCTCCGCTCCCGATGGCCGCAGCTCTGTAACCCGACTCTGCTATGGTTGCAGCGCGATGGCGAACACCTTGACGTTGCTGCCGGGCGGCAAAGCGATGCTGCTCACGGTCTTGGTGTTGCTCAGGGCGAATGTGTACTCGTACAACTCAAATGTACGGTTATCCTTGACTCCGCTGGCGGCGTTACGATAGGGCATCGTAAGAGCAGTAACTTCACCTGGGTAGTTACTGGGATAGAACCAATCGCTAAGACTCTGCGTGAAGGTTGCGCTGGAACCGTCGCTGTAAGTGACTTTGAACGTTTGCGAGAGCTGCGCGCCGTTTACACCCGTCGCCAGCAGCAGCAGGCTCGAGTAATTGCCCGCGGGCAAAGTAATGGTGTTGCCGGCGCCGGTCACGACGTTGGCTTTATCAGGTGCGCCCAACTGAAACTGGACGCTATTGAAGGTCTCGGTAGTCTGTAGCAGCGACCCGGAGTACGCATAACCTACGCCATCCAGTCCGCCCGTGAAAGCCTTGCCATCCGAGGTGATTCCGACGCCGTTAAACGCCTTGGAGAGATCCACCTGAGCCGCCGCGGCCGAGGTCGTGGCGCCCGCGAGGGTAATCGCCATCACCACCACGTTGCGATTCTGCGGAAGGGCAACGGACTTTACGGTTTTGGCGCTGTTCAGGGCGAACGAATAGCCGTAGAGATAAAAGACGCTGCCTTCGGTTGTTCCCGTGCTGTCGTCGCGGTAGTTCGTCGTTACCGCTTTCGATTCGCCAGTGTAGTTCTGGGGCGTGTACCAATCGCTCAGACTCTGGGTGAATGTCGTCGTGGTGCCATCCGTATACGTTACGGTGAACGTCTGGCCGGGCTGATTGCCGTTTGCGCCGGTCGCCAGCATTTTCAGCGAGGTGAATCGGCCCGCCGGCAGCGTTACCGTCTGGCCGCTCACCGCGTCGGGTGCTCCCATCGGTCCAAGGCTGAACAGGGTCGCGCTTACGTTCTGGCTGGCGCCCAGTAACTCGCCCGAATAGGAGCGGCCTCCCGCGTCCAGGCCGCCGTTGGTGAACGGAACGTTGTCTACCGCGATGGCGGACACATTGTATGACGGCGATAGGTCAACCGCGGCAGTTCCGGCGCTGGGCGCCAACACCGTCATGCTCAGAACCGCGCTATGGCTCAAGCTGCCGGACGTCGCTGTCAGAGTTACATTCGACGTGGCCGGGGCTGCGGAACCACTGGCAGCCAGCGTTAACAGGACGCCGCTAAAGTTATTCAGCTGGCTGAAAGCGGGAGTAACGCCGGCCGGCACTCCCGAAAGCGACAACATCACCGACCCCGAAAATCCACTGGTCGACGTCAGAGAGACTACGCTGGCCCCCTTGCCTCCTCGCATGACGCTTAAGCTGGTGGGCGCGAACGCAACAGTGAAGTTCGGCGGAGGCGTGGTCGTCAACGTGATCGCCACACTCCCGGTGATGCTGCCGGAAGTACCGTTGATGGTAATCTGTGACACGTTCGACACTGCCGTGATTGGCGCCATAAGTGTAAGCGTGCTGGTTGTCTTCGTACTTGCCGGGCTGAAGGACGCAGTGACTCCTGCAGGCAAGCCCGCTGCGGTCAAGGCCACGGTTCCGGTGAACCCCGTCTGCGGTGTGACAGTGATGATGGCGGTTCCGGTGGCGCCCGCCGCCACGTTCACAATGGACGCCGACGAGGAAAGCTTGAATCCGGCCGCGACAACCGTCAAACTGACTGTGGCTTTCGCTGAAATGGTTCCGGACGTCGCCGTGATGGTCACGGTTGCGGCTCCGGCGGTTGCGGAAGCAGCCGCCGTAAGCGTCAGCGTGGCGGTTGAACTTATGCTGGCTGGACTGAATGATGCTGTCACACCCGTTGGCAACCCGCTGGCCGTCAGGCTGGCGGCGCCTTTAAAGCCGTTCAGCGGCGTCAAGGTAATCGTGCTGGTTCCGGTCGCGCCCTGCGTAACGCTCAAGCTTGCCGGTGCGGCTGCCAGCGTGAAGCTTGGTGCGGCCGTTACCGTCAAGCTGATGGTGACGGTGGCGGATGATGCACCCGAAGTCCCCTTCACTGTGACTGTGGTTGTCCCCGTTGCGGCGGCGGACGTTGCAGTAAATGTCAGCGTGCTCGCGGTCGCTTTGCTGGTAGCCGCAGTCGTTGCCGGGTTGAAGGATGCCGTCACGCCGGTGGGCATACCGGTTACGGTCAGGGCGACCGCACTGCTGAATCCAGTCTTAGGGGTAACCGTGATGGTGTCGGTCGCAGTAGCCCCTTGAACCACGCTTACCGTGGAGGCGGAGGCTGTCACTGAGAAACTGGCCGGGGCAGCCACGGTCAAAGCGATGACAACGGTGGCGCTCAGGCTGCCGGACTTACCGGTTACTGTCACGTTGGAAGTGCCCACCGTGGCGCTGGCACTGGCGACGAAGCTCAGCGTGCTCACAGTTGCCGTCGACGCCGGGCTGAACGATGCGGTAACACCGCTGGGCAGGCCGGAGACGGTCAGGCTCACCGCGGCGTTAAATCCATTGGTGGGAGAGACGGTGATCGAGGCCGTTCCGGTAGTGCCTTGGATTACGCTTACGGCCGCAGCCGATGTCGTCAGGCTGTAGCCGGGCACTCCCGTCACGTTCAGAGTAACGGGGACGCTCGAAGTAAGAGTTCCGGAAACGCCTTGAATCGAGATCGAGGACGTACCGACCGCAGCCCCACTCGATGCGGCCAAAGTCAGCGTGCTGGCGCCGCCGGAACCGATCGTGCCGAACGTTCCCGTGACGCCGGTGGGAAGCCCGGAAACGCTCAGCTTGACGGTGCCGGTAAAACCGTTCTTCGCCGTGATTTGGATGGTGGAGATCCCGCTCGATCCGGCCTGTACCGAGACAGTGCTGGGCGCGGCGGAGAGCGTGAACGACGGCGTACTGGGAAGTGAGAGTAAATCGTTGACCAGACCTTGCCCGGCGGGCGTGCCCCATCCAGTCGCCAGGTCATAACCGGTAATTGCGGCGTAACCACTGTTTCCCGTTTTGATGTCGTGCAGGTCGGTATTGTAAGTGGAGCCTTTACCGATCGAATAAAGTGTCGGGTTCAGGAAGCCCACCGGGGCCTTCCCGCTGGATGCCGCCTGTTGGTTTGCCAGGGCGATAAATCCGGCCCACAACGGCGCCGCCGCGCTGGTTCCACCCACCGAAATCCATTGCCCACCGCCCTCGATCAGGAACATTTGGATGTCCGCGATCAAAGAGACGTCGGGAATGTTGCGCATGGTATTCGACCCGCCCAGCGCCGCCATGTTCATGCTCTGTTGATAGCTGGGAATCGCATAACTGGTGCTGACCCCGCCGCCGCTTCCGCTCCAGGCGCTCTCCGAGAGCCACGGCCCGCCTGCACCCGAAGTGGTCAAACTGGTTCCACCTACCACCGTCACATTCGGATCATCGGCGGGCGGCATGATCCAACCGGAGTATGCGCCGCTGTCGCCGGAGGCCTGTAACATCGATTGCCCCTGCGCAATCATTTGCAGGAAAATCTGTTCCGTGGTCGCGTCGATCGGATAGTAGCACCAAGAAGAACTCAGTTGCTTGGCAATGTTATCCGTGGCCATGCGATTCAGGACGTCGTCCCAGCTGTATCCCTCATAGACGATGATGCTGGCGCCCGGCGCCATGTAAGCGGCCATCATGATATCCAGGATCACTTCGATTTGGCCGCTGCCGGGAGAACCGTTGAAACCATCCAGCAGTACGGTCGAGACGGGCACGGCCGGCAGTCCCGCCTCGGTGAAGTTCGCCGTCACATCGGAGGCATAGAAACCGTCGAGTTCAAACAGTCCCACCGTCTGCCCGGCGCCCGTCAATGTCATGCCAGGTGCGTACGCTGCTCGAAAATCTTTACCGATGAACAGGCCGGAGGGTCCCGATCCGGTCACCAGCGGCTTGGCCGAAGACAGCGCCGTCGTTTTCAGATTCATAGGCTTCGGCAGCACGAAGTTATCGAGCCCGCTGACGTCCAGCACCGCTACCTCGGTGTCCAGCCACGGATCGCGGTCAGGCGCGAAAAATACTCCTCGCGTCTGGTGATCCCAAAGTGTCAAATTCACGTGGAACGTTTTATCGATCGCCGTAACCGGACCAGTCACGTCCAGAATCATGCGGTTCGGGTGCGTTCCCGACACCACCAGACCGTTCGCCTGGACGAACTCAATCAGCTTGTCGTAATCCTCCTGTACCGGACCAAAACGGCCCGCAAAGTCACTGGCACTCAGGTAGCGCCGGTAGTTGGGGCTCTGCGGGTCCGACAGCTGCTCCAGAAAACCATTGAGCTCTTCGCGATTTCGCAGTGGCAGACCAATGGCCAGATTGAGCTGGGTCGTTGGGGAGACAGGGCCGACTAGCCGCGATTGCCTCACGGCCTCGGGTACATGGTTTGGAAGTGCCTGTATGGGTGCGGCTTCGACCGGCCCTATTGCAAACAACATTGCGCCAGCGTAGATGGCAGCGAAAACAGTCCGCGAAAAGAACATGTTTGGCTTATCGACGGAGGCAATGTCTGTTGAGGCAAACGACCGTAGCCCTGCGGCTCAGAAAGTTACGTAGCGGCGGTGGGGCATGCTTTAGCTTGCCCGTACATCAACAAGACAGTTCGCTGGGCAAGCTAAAGCATGCCCCACCGAGCTATCATGGGCGGACTGGACGTCCGGCACGGCGGGCGCCAGAAACTGTTCGCCGATGGAGGAAGGTAATGCGCAGCTTGATCGGTAGTATCACCTTGTTTGCAGCGGGAATCGCGGTGGGAGTTTTGATGATGCAGCCGAGCGCCGCACAACAGAATCAGAATCCGGGACTGCGGCTGAATCACGTGGGAATCTTTGCCAAGGACTATGACGAGTCCATGCGCTTCTACACGAAGACGATCGGCCTTCGCGAAGCGTTCACCATCAAGGACAAGGACGGCAAGCCGACTCTCACCTATCTCCAGATCAATAAGGACTCATTCCTGGAGCTCGCGCCCGCCGGCGACCGCCCGGTAGGCCTGAGTCACGTGGGCATCTGGCCCGAGAATTTGAACGCGACGGTGGCGGCGCTCCGGCAGCATGGCGCCACGGTAGCCGATCCGCGAACCGGCTCGACGAAAACCAGCATCACCAACGTGACCGATCCCGATGGCATTCGGCTGGAGTTGCTGGATTTTCTGCCCGACTCGCTTCCAAGAAAGGCGATGGATAACTGGAAGTAGTCGGTGGAAGCACCGCTCCCTATGGTCGCGGCTCGGTAACAACGGTCGCGGTTCGGTAAGACACGGCGACGACAAATGCCGGGGACGGGCTATGCGAACTCTCGCGTCTACCGAGCCGTGACCAAAGGGAGCGGTCCCGCAGTCTGCTTACCGGCTCAGTTCCCGTTTCAGCCACACCTTGGCGAATTCCCAATCGCGCTCGACGGTTCGTTTCGAAGACTTCGTGACTTCGGCGATCTCCTCGACGTTCATCCCACCGAAATAGCGCAATTCGACAATCTTGGCCTGGCGGGGAGCGATCTTCGAGAATTCTTCCAATGCGTCATGCAGGGCCAAAACGGATTCTTCCGGCTCCGGTGACAGAACCGCGACGTCCTCCACATTCACCTTAACGTCGCCCGCCCCACGCTTGTGAGATCCGCGTGCGCGGGCCGCGTCCACCAGGATGCGCCGCATCATCTGCGCGGATAGCGCAAAGAACTGCGCCCGATCCCGCCAGCCGGCATTCTTGATATCCACCAGACGAAGGTACGCCTCATTGACCAGAGCGGTGGTCTGAAGAGTGTTGCCCTGGCGCTCATTCTTCATGTAGCGCCGGGCCATGCGTCGCAGGTCAGCGTACACCAGGGACGCCAACCGGTCGAACGCAGCTTGGTCGCCATCGCTCCAAGCCCTTAATAAAACAGTCACTTCCGCATTTCCGGAGGGTGTCATGGCGCCTTCCGACAAAAAGGTTACCACGCTGTGGCGGACTTCTCCTTCCGCTTCCGCCTGCCCCGGTGGAGGCAGGAAGGCAATGAAGACCTTGAGGGTGGTCACGATGGCGGCGGTGGTCGGGGCGTGCGCTTGGGCCGGCGAAGGTGCTCGTGCTGCTGAGGCACGGACAGTCGTGGTTTGCGCTGCAATGGGTTACGACTTCACAGTTCAGCGGGCGGAATCAATCGCCTCGGGCATGTTCCTCCAGGCTGACGTAAAGATCGAATGGCACCGTGATAGTGACTGCCCGGCGGACGCGATCCGCATTAGCTTCTCCGATGGCACCTACCGCAGTTTCCGGCCCGAAGCCCTCGCTTATGCTCTGCCCTACGAAAAAACTCACATCGTGGTTTTCTATGACCGGCTGCGGCAACACGGCTCCGCGCGGCTGCCGGTGGTACTCGCACACGTGTTGGTCCACGAAATCACTCACATTCTGCAAGGCGTCTCCCGGCATTCCGAGAGTGGCATCATGATGGCGCATTGGGGCACTAACGAATACAACGAAATGGCCTTTAAGCCACTGCCCTTCCCGCCGGCGGATGTAGAGATGATTCGTATTGGGCTGGATGCTCGCGAGACCCGCCTGATCGCCGCAAAATAGTGGCGGCTTTTTGCGGGCTTTCTCCTTCCGCTTTCGCCGGACCGCCAACCATGGTGCGACAGGCTAATATCGAACAGGAGGTCGTCCTACGGCAGGTATGAGTCCCGACCGCTTACGACAGGTCGAAGAACTATATCATTCGGCCCGCGAGCGCGAACAAGGTGAGCGCGAGAGTTACCTGGCCGCATCCTGCGGCGGCGATGAAGAGCTTCGCCGCGAGGTGGAGTCTCTGCTGGCACAGAGTGGCTCCGCGGATGTCATGGACCGGCCGGCCCTGGACCTGGCAGCCAGCCTCCTGGCCGAGGGACCAGTCAGTCAGCGCCTCTCTGCAGGAACCCGCGTAGGACCTTACGAGATCCTCGCTCTCATCGGCAAGGGTGGCATGGGCGAGGTGTATCGCGCCCGCGACTCGCGCCTGGGCCGCGATGTCGCCATAAAGGTCTCCGTCGAGAAGTTCAGTGAAAGCTTTGAGCGCGAAGCGCGGGCCATCGCGGCGCTGAACCACCCCAATATTTGTACGCTGTACGACGTCGGGCCGAACTACCTGGTCATGGAATTCGTTGAGGGTGAGACCCTCGCCAGCCGTATGAAGCGCGGCGCCATACCACTGGAGGAGGCGCTAGGAATAGCCGGCCAGATGGCACAGGCAATCGAGGCCGCCCATGAGCGGAGGATCATTCATCGCGATCTGAAGCCGGGGAACGTGATCGTCACCCCAAGCGGTTTAGCGAAAGTACTCGATTTCGGACTGGCGAAGATGGCGGCGGGAGATTCCCCAGCATCTTCCGTGGTGACCGCGCCCGGCATGGTTGTGGGCACACCTGCTTACATGAGCCCGGAGCAGATGCAAGGCAGCCAGATCGACAAGCGCGCGGACATCTGGGCGTTCGGCGTAATGCTGTACGAGATGCTCACCGGGCAGACGTTGTTCGCTGGTGCGACTGTGCTGGATACGCTGGCGGCCGTATCGACCAAGGAACCCGCTTGGGACCGAGTTCCAGCGAAAGTCCGCCGCCTTCTGCGCCGCTGCCTGGAGCGTGACCCTAAGCGCCGCCTGCGCGACATCGGCGAGTTTGCTTTCGTTTTAGAAGAAACACCTGCCGCGGAAACTCAGGGTGTTTCGCGGAGCAAGCTGCCTTGGTTGGTAGCAGCTGGTTTCGCCCTGCTGGCTGCGCTGGTTGCGTGGGCTCCTTGGCGAACCAGTCCCGGCGCGCAATTGGGTGCTCCTCTGGTTCTTCTACCCACCGACCTGGGACCCGGCGTCTCGCTGTTTACCGAGAACGGCCCCGCCATGGCGATCTCGCCGGACGGTACTCGCATTGTATACTCGTCGCGCGATGCTGAGGGAAAGGTCCTGCTCTATTGGCGCCGGCTCGACCGGCCCACCGTTACGCCGCTCGCGGGGACCGAGTCGGCCTTCAGTCCATTCTTTTCGCCCGATGGCAAACACGTCGCTTTCTTCGCCGATGGAAGACTCAAGCGGATCGAACTGGAAACGGGAGTCGTAACCGACCTGGCCAACGCCGTAAATCCCGCCGGGGGCAGTTGGGGCGACGACGGCACCATCGTTTTCCATCGGGCTCCAACCCTGGACTTGTGGACCGTGCCGGCCAATGGCGGTGAACTCACCGAGATCGCGCGGGATCCGGAATATGTCGGCCGCTACTGGCCACAGGTTCTACCGGGTGGCAAAGCGATCCTGTTCACCCGCACAATCCTGGGGCCCTCGGGAGCCGATATCGGTCAGGCACAGGTTGAGGCGACGTCCCTCAAAGATGGCCGGCGGCACATACTGGTCAAAGGCGCCAGCTTTGGCCGCTATATCCCCAACGGACATCTTCTATACCTGCGGCGCGGGACCGTCTTCGCCCGCTCGTTTGATGCCGCGCGGCTCGAAGTCACCGGATCAGAGGTGCCGGTCCTGAACGGCGTGGAGTATTCCAACTACGATGGAGCCGCTCAACTCGAATTCTCTAAGAATGGAACGCTCGTGTACCGGGCCAGCCGTCCCGGAAGCGATCTGAAAACCGTAATGTGGATGGACAGTGCGGGACACTTGGATCCTCTGCTGGCCACGCCTGGAGATTACCGGTCTCTCAAACTTTCACCGGACGGGCGGCGTTTGGCGCTAGCGATCGCGGAGGGTAGTACCAGCGATGTCTATGTCTACGATGTCGGCAAGGGCCAGCAACCGACCCGCCTGACGATCGGCTCCGGCATCACCGTTCTCCGCTGGTCTGGAGCCCGGACAGTCGTTACATCTTTTTTTGTACCATCCCGCCCGCCACTTGGTGGATCCCCTCGGATAGGGCATCCCAGCCACGGCAACTGGTGAGCGGCTTTGTTGTCTCGGGAATCACGGCGGATGGAACCCGGCTGGTGGTGACCACCAGGACACCGAAGACCAGAGGCGACAGTTGGTTGGTCCCGATTACCGAGGACGCGAGTGGGCCGAGAGCCGGTCAACCCGTGCCTCTGCTGACCGGACCGGCTAGCGAAGCCGCCACCGACAGCTCTCCGGATAGCCGCTGGATCCCGTATGCGGCCGATGAAACCGGCCTGCCCGAGGTGTATGTCATTGCACTGTCCGATCCCAGCCTGAAGTGGCCAATCTCACAAGATAGCGGAAGCGGCGCCTTCTGGTCGCGCACATCGATGGAGCTGTTCTATCCCACTTTCTTTTCGCCGATGCGGATTATGGTGGCGCCTTACACGGTGGAAGCTGGCCGCTTTCAGCCGGGACAGCCTCGTCCATGGTCTCCCCGTGCGATTCCGGCGCGGGCAGGCATTGGAGCCTTGATTACGAGCCTGGCGCCGGACGGAAAGCGGTTCGCTGTCCTAATGCCGGTGGAGGAGTCCCTCGGCAACCGGGTCGTCTTCGTGATGAGTTTCTTCGACGAAATTCGCAGGCGGCTGGCGGAAGCGAAGTAAGCGGCTGGAGCATGTGGGGGCAGGCCTTCCGGCCTGCCGCCGGGCTTCGGCCCCGGCGCGCCGCGCAGAAGCGCGGCGGCAGCCCGGAAGGGCTGCCCCACGTCTTCAACGGAGGCTACTTCCCGTCCACGGAGAATGCCAACAGCACATTGCCCGGCATGCCGCCGGCGGCGACATAGCCCGAATTCGCAAAGAGCATGCCGCCGCCGACTGCCGGGCCAGGTCCGTCGATGGTTCCACCCCTGCCTTCGACACCATTGACCGTCTTGTAGACGCCCACCGTATCGAAGTCCCAAATGATGCTGCCATCTTTGGCGGAGTACGCGCGCAGATGGCCGTCCATCGAGCCTGAAAAAGCTACGCCGGGAATGGCCGTGACCGCCGCGGATTGCGCCGGGCTGCAGCGCGGACGGCCACCGCAGCTTGCCGGAGGGGTGTACCAAACGCGCTTTCCAGTCGCCAATTCCAGCGCAAACATACCGCCGCCCTGGTTGGGATCGGCGTCCGTGAGCGTGCTGAACGTCAGCATGATGCGTTTGATGTCCGACACCGCGACATAGATGTTCGACCCATCCACCGCCGAGCCCCACTGGACGCCGCCCATGGTCCCGCCCTTGCCCACACGCACCTGCCAGAGCACCTCGCCCTGCTGGTCCGGATCGAGGGCATGCACGATGCCCGATTTCTGGCCCGCAATCAGCGCGCGCTTCCCATTGGGCAAGTTCACCAGAATGGGCGAAGAGCCGAAATCGAAATCCGGGCCGTTGACGTCCGGGCAGTTGGTCTTATCCGGCAGGCGGCATGCGGCCACGTATGCGTCGTTCGCGGTCATCTGGCGCGACCAGAGAATCTTTCCGGTGTTGAGATCGAGCGCCAGGAAGGCATCGCTCATGCGCGTGGTCGGCTCGCTATAGTTGTCGCCGGTGGTCACGTAGATGGCGTTGCGCTTGGTGTCGATAGCGGGGCTGCTCCAGATGGGCGCGCCCGAAGGGCCCCACAACTGCGTGCCGGATTTATTCTTCTTGGTGCGGTGCGGTTCGTCGATGGTGTACGTCTTCCACACCTGCTTGCCGGTGGTGGCGTCGAGCGCCACCAGGCTGCCGCGAAAACGGCAGCACTCATAATCCGGTGCGGCCCCGGCCGCTTCTTCGCCCGATTTCACTCCAACGTAGAGCCGGCCGTTGTAGAGGACCGGAGAACTGGTGATTCCGGCTGCCGGAAAATCGTCAACCTTGGTCTTCCACTGCAGGTTCCCGGTGGCCGCGTCGACGGCATAAACGAAGGCTCGGGCGTCGCCGAAAAAAGCGGCGTAAAGCGGTCCGGAAGCGGCCTGGATGCGCCCCACGGTAACGGCCGAGCGCACCGTGGATCCGGCATCGAAGTACCAATGCACGCAGCCGTTGGCGGCACTGAGCGAATAGACCTTGCCGCCCGCGCTGCCCACAAACACGCGGCTGCCGACAATGGTGGGTTGCGCATTGGCGCTCAAATCTCCCGGAAATCCGAAGGCCCATTTCACTTTCAGGCGAGGCACATCGGTGGCGGCGATCCCCGCGGCGGCGGCATCCTGAAAACGGGTGTTGGAGCTGTTCTGGCCCCAACCGTTCCACGCCACGGCGTTGAAATCGGCGGTGGCCGGCGGACACATGGCTTCCTTGGGAGGGTTGGTCTCGAACTTGGCGCCCAGGGCTTTGCCGGTGACGAATTGAGCGATGGCGCGGCGCTCCTCGGCAGACCTTCGGCTGGCCATCGAAATCATGGGGCCGGTTTCCATGGCCGCCAGCACCTGCGCCGCTGAAATCGTGCGCAAGGCTTCGCGCCTGGGAGCACGGTCCATCCCGCCCTCGTGGCAGGAAGCGCAGGTAGATTGGTAGAGAGCCGCGCCATCCTGGGCAACGGCAAGACCCGCGTAAAAGAAGAATAACGCTGCGAACAGTAGTCTCATAAAGCCCGAGGATTATATCACGCGGCATCCACAATCGGACTATACTGCTTGGATAGGCAAATGAGGAGAGTACCCACGATGGTTGCTTCCCGCCGTCAGTTTCTACAGGTCGGGTCCGCCGGGGCTGCGTTCGCGGCGCTGGGGCTGGGGGGAGAACCGGTGCTGGGCATGATCTTCCCGCCCGCCAACTACCAGGTCCCGTCGGAAGCGACCAAGATGTATCCCACCGGCGTACGCTTCCTGGCCGAAGGAGTTGGTCTGGAGCGCATGACGCCCGAAGGCTACGAGAAAGTGGTCGACCGCATCGTGCCGGCCGCGCAACACCTCGCTAAACAGGGCTCGAACGGCATCTCCGTGATGGGAACGTCGTTGACGTTCTATAAGGGCGCGGCATTTAACGAGCAGTTGAAGCAGAGCATCACCAAGGCGACCGGATTGCGTTCCACCACGATGAGCACCGCCATCGTGGAGGGACTGAAAGCCGTGGGTGGGCGGCGTGTAGCCGTGGCCACCGCGTACAACGAAGAGGTCAACCACCGGCTGCGCATTTTCCTGGAGGAATCCGGCTTCGAGGTGCTCACGGTGAAAGGGCTCGGCATCGAGAGGTTCGAAGATTCCCCGCCGGTTACCCAGGACGGCTTGCTGGAGTTCAGCGCCGGAGTCCGCGAGACCGCGCCCAAGGCCGACTCGTTGCTGGTCTCATGCGGCGCTTTGAAGACTCTGGAGATTCTCGCGCCGCTGGAGAAGCGGTGCAAGGTGCCGGTCGTCTCCAGCCTGCCACACGCGCTCTGGGCGAGTGTACGGCTGGTCGGACTCAGTGGAAAATCCGCGGGCTTCGGCAGTTTGCTCGCGAAGGGGTAAGGAAGAACGACGTAGCACAGGCATTCTTGCCTGTGTCCGGTTTTTGCTAAAGAGGAGGCTTTGTGAAACGCTACTCACTCATCGCACTGGTTTGCTTAGGCGCCGCGGCATTTGCCGGAAAGGCGCAGGAAATCCGTTATGACTCCGTACCCAACTTTCTGAAGCTTCCGCCCGATTTGCATCTGGGCGAGGCCTCGGGTGTGGCCATCAACTCGAAGAAGCACATCTTCGTCTTCAGCCGCGGCAACACCACCGGCCCAGCTTACGCAGCAACCGCGTCGCAGATCCTGGAATTCGGGCCCGATGGGAAATACATCCGCGAGATCGGCAAGAACCTGTACGCCTGGTCGTTCGCCCATACCGTGCGCGTGGATAGTCAAGACAATCTGTGGGCGGTCGACAAGGGCTCGGACATGATCATCAAGTTCGATCCGGAAGGCCGCGTGCAAATGGTATTCGGGCGAAAGAAGGAAGCTTCGGATGAAGGCGCCGAGGCTTGGAAGCGCGTGACGCCGCCGCGACCCGCGGTAGACGGCCAATTCCGGCAGCCCACCGACGTCACCTGGGACCCGGCAGGCGACATCTTCATCAGCGATGGATACGTCAATTCGCGAGTGGCCAAGTTCGACAAGAACGGCGATTGGGTAAAGCAGTGGGGCACGCCGGGCAAGAACCAGGGCGAGTTCAACACGCCGCACAGCATCGCGTCCGACGCCAAGGGGAACGTCTACGTGGCGGACCGCGGCAACCGCCGCATCCAGGTGTTTGATCCGGACGGCAACTTCCTGCGCGAGATCACCATCGACGTGCCCGTACCTCCGGTGGTGCACATGTGGATGGGGAACCCACCCACTCCGGGCGCCCCGGCCGCCAACGCCACCATGGCTAGCGGCGCACCCTGGGCCATCTGCATTACGCCCGGGCCGGGAACCCAATATCTGTACAGCGCCGATGCGTATCCGGGGCGCGTGTACAAACTTTCACTCGACGGGAAGCTGCTGGGATATTTCGGCAGCATGGGCCGGCAACCGAAGCAGTTCGGCTGGATTCACGAGATGGCGTGTCCCTCTGAGAACGAGATCTACGTCGCCGAGATCTTGAACTGGCGCGTGCAGAAGCTGATCCTGCACCCGGGCGCCGCCGTGAGCGCGAGTAACCGCTAACGTGGGGCAGCGCCATGCGCTGCTATACCGGCGGCTCTACGTAATGGGCGGCGCATGGCGCTGCCCCACAGTCGCCGGTGGTACTCTTGGGGCATGGAACGGTACCGTATAGAGAGCGGACGACGGACGCGGCGGTCACCGGCCACGCGCATCACTCTCGTCGTCCTGCTGCTGATTCTCCTGCTGGGCGCACGATCGATTGCCTCGTACGCCATTGAGATCTCCTGGTGGAAGGAACTGGGCCAGCTGAACACCTGGCTCAGCATGCTCACGTATAGCCTGGTCCCGGTAGTGGCGGCCACTCTGTTGGCGTTTGGCGTGCTGTGGGTGGCGCATGCGCGCGCGCTGCATTTTGCTGCTACCAGCCTGCGCGAACATCGCCTCTACGCACGTCTCTCAGCCCTGGGCCTGTTGATCTTGGGATACCTGATCGCGGCTTCCTCCGTGGACACGTGGACGGTAGTGCGCTTTGTGGGCGCCCGCGGCCTGCCGGCTGTGGCCACGGCCTGGCATGACGCGGTGTTTGGGAAACCGCTCTCCTTTTACCTGTTCGATCTGCCGTTCTACCTGCTGCTGCGCGGCTATATCCTGGCTCTGTTGATCTTCGCCATCCTGGTGTATTGGATCGCGGCGCGCGGCTGGCAACTGCGTTATCGCTTTCCGCAGATGCGCGAGGCCGGCGAATTCGATCCGTCGATGCTGCGGCTGGAGGGGGGCCTGGAATCGAAATTCCTGCGCGGTGCCGCGGTGTTGCTGCTGCTGGCGGTTGCCATGCGCTTTTACCTGGCGCGCTACGGTATGGTCTATAACGACCACGGCACCTTCCTGGTGGGTGTCGACTATGTGGACCGCAATTTCGGCATCCCCCTGCAATGGCTGGTGATCTTCGCCTGCATCGCCGCGGCGGCGCTGGTCTGGATGAGACGCTGGCTGCTGGCCGCCTGCATGGCCCTGGCGCTGGTGGTCGAGTTCGCCTTGCCGCTGGCCGTCGACGCCCTCTATGTCAGGCCCAATGAGATTTCGCTGCAGCGCCCCTACATCGATACCCACATCCACGCCACGCGCAGCGCATACGGCCTGGAGCAGCACGTTCGCGAAGAAGAATTCAAAGTGCAGCCGCAGGATAGCATCGATGTCGCGGCTCATAAAGCCACGCTGGATAACGTCCGTCTGTGGGACTGGCGCGCCTTTCACGACACCGTCACGCAGATCCAGGCGCTGCGGCCATACTACGTCTTCCAGGGCGCCGACGTGGACCGCTACACCATCGACGGCCAGCTTCGCCAAGTGCTGCTCTCGCCTCGGGAACTCGACTTGAGCCAACTGCCCGCGGCGCGCGCGAATTGGATCAACCCCGCGTTTATCTACACGCATGGATACGGTGTGGTCATGGCGCCTGCCAGCGAGATCACGCCGGACGGCCTGCCGGTGCTGCTGATCTCCGATGCGCCGCCGATCATCAAAACCAAGAGCCTGAAACTCACGCGCCCCGAGCTTTACTACGGCGAGGTGACCCACGAACCGGTCTTCGTCGATACTGCGCAGGAGGAGTTCAACTATCCTTCCGGCGAGAAGAACGTGTCCGCGCGCTACTCCGGAAAAGGCGGGTTCCCGATCTCCTCGTTCCCCATGCGGCTGGCGGCCGCGGTCAGCGAAGCCGAACCGAACATCCTGCTGACCGACTATCTCACCACCAACAGCCGCATGATGATTCACCGCCGCGTGGCCGACCGTTTGCAGGAACTGGCCGGATTCCTGCAGTGGGATCAAGACCCGTATCTGGTCATCACCGAATCCGGCCGCCTGGTGTGGATGTGCGACGGGTATACGACTTCGGACGCGCATCCCTATTCCCGCTCCGTCGACGTGCCCAATATGGGCCGCATCAACTATATCCGCAATGCGGTGAAGGCCACCGTGGATGCCTATGACGGCGAAACGCACCTGTACATCTTTGCGCCGGACGACCCCATCATTGCGGCCTACCAGCACCTCTTCCCCGATCTGTTCCTTCCGGCGTCGCAGATGCCGCCGGACCTGCGAGCGCACGCGCGCTACCCGGAAACTTTGTTCGCGGTGCAGGCCGAGATCTACCGCACGTACCACATGCTCGATCCGCAGTCGTTCTATAACAAGGAGGACCTGTGGGACCTGGCGCGGCACACCTCCAGCCAAGGGCAGAGCGGCGCTGAACCGGTTAGCCCGAGTTATGTGGTGACTTCGCTGCCCGGACAGGACAAGGCCGAATTCCTGTTGCTGACTCCTTTCACGCCACGCAACAAGGACAACCTCATCGGCCTCATGGTCGCCCGCTGCGACGGAGATAAGCTGGGCGACATGGTGGTGCTGCAGCTCTCGAAGCAGGAGTTGATCTTCGGCCCCATGCAGATCGCCGCTCGCATCAACCAGGAGCAGACCATTTCCAAAGACCTGACGCTGTGGAACCAGCAAGGCTCGCAGGTGCTGCGCGGGCAAACTCTGGTGCTGCCGGTGGGAAACAACTTTCTGTACGTCGACCCGATTTATATACAGGCCACCGAAGCGCGCATGCCGCAGTTGAAGAAGGTGGTGCTGGCGGTGGGGAACCGGCTCATCTACGCCAACACGTATGATGAGGCGCTCTCGCAGCTTTCCGGCGGCGCGCAGGCGCTTGTTGAGCAGGCAACCGCTGCTGCGCCGGCGGCTTCCGCGGCGGCGTCAACGGCCAAAGCGTCGGCTCCCACGGGCGATCCACGCTTGCAGCGCGTACGCGAGCATCTGCAACGCTATCGCGAGTTGACGGCCCAGGGGCACTTGTCGGAAGCGGGCAAGGAATTGGAGGCGATCGAAGCGGAAGTGAAGTGAAAGCGAAGCTATTAGCAGGGCTGTCGGTCGCTCTTTACTTCGCGGCGTCGGGACGTGCCCAATCAACCGACGAGATGGCGCGGATCGCTCAATCGCCGTATGAGATTGAGCGTTTCGTCGAGAAAACGCCCGCGTTCGAGTGGGAGCCGCTTTGGAAGGCCCTGCACATCCAGGAAGAGATCGTCCTGCCTTCGTGCGAAGAGCGCCTGGATGCAACGCGGGATTGCGGATCGGAGCTAATCACTATCAATGAACCGGCGCAGGTTCTGCTGTTGCTGCGGCATGAATTGTCTGGTTTCGAGACGTATTTGCGCTTCTTTCCCGAGAACGCGGCAAATGGAACAGTGCATTGGCGTTTCGCCGGTCATTTTGAGCCGTACGTGAAGTACTTCCCGCCGACTCACAAGGTTGCCATTATCGGAACAGAGCCCTATCTTCAGGTCACTGGACAGGGCAACGCAGGAACTTGCCTGAATACGGAGGTCGAGGATTGGATCGACTTAACCAGGATGAATTTTGAACCGGTCTTCTCGTACACAGTCAAGGGGAACCGGTGCGGGGGCCACACGCCAGACCGCTCGATCAGAGGCATTGTTGTATCAGTCAAGACGCAACGGAAGCCAAGCATCACCGTCTCCTATTCCGTCGAATTCTCGGTGACGCTGGAAAGTGGGACGGAGCTCAATCTTGGGAGTCGTACCGACAAGGTCGTTTACGTGAGGAACCAAGGTCAAAACTATCAGATAGAGAACGCTCTCTCGACGCTATCGGCAAAGCAGGTGGAAAGAGTGTACGGGAACCTCGACGAGGACCTCACACCAGAAGAGTACTTTCGTTACGACCTTGTGCAACTCAAGGAAATCGCCACGGGGCCGGAAAGCCCCGAGAAAAAGTGCCTCGGATCGTTTCTGAGAACTTCTCCCGCTTCTCCAGAGAAGAGCACCCTCGATCGACTACTAGGCCGAGATCCCACGAAGCAGCCGCGTTAATTGGGACTCCAGCGATGTCGATGACGCAGCACTGCGAAGGGAGAGTAACCCACGCGTTACTCCACCATCCGCCGATCGCACTCCGCAATGGCGGCCTCCGTCAGCTTCAGACGCCGCGCCGTTTCGTCGGTCTGCGGCTTCCAGGTTCTCCAACGCGCCAGGTTTTTCTGAAAAACGATGCGAGCCCAGCCGTAGTTGCGGTTTGACAGGAGCATCCGGCCGTAGAGGTTGTCGAGATCGGAGGCCGCCTCCATGGCGGCCAGCGTTGGCCGCGGGACAGCGATCAGGCGGTTCGCTATAGGCTCACCGGCCGTGATGATGGCTGCGGCCTCATCGGCCTTGCCGCGCCCGAGCCAGCTCTCCGCCTGAAGGTCCATGGCCGCCAACTGGTCTACGGATTTGCCATACCAGTCTTCTCTGGTCGCATCGATTTGGGATGGCTGTATCGGCGGCGGTGCGGGCGCGCACCCGGCGAGAATCATTGCGGCAATGATCGCGAGGAGGCGCAATATTTGGTGCCGAAGGTGGGGGTCGAACCCACATGACCAGTGAAGGTCGCGGGATTTTGAGTCCCGTGCGTCTGCCAGTTCCGCCACTTCGGCCCGGTCGTGCGGAGAGAATTCCAGTATAGCGTCAGCGGCTTCCGTCTCGCTTTAGTTGTACGCGAAATTCCCTTCCACATCCAGCGTGACGTGGATCGGGTCCAGCTTCTGGCGGTCCGCCATGCGGCTCAGGATGTGGCGCGAGATCGATGGCAGCAGGGTATTCGTCAGGATGTTATCCACATTGCGCGCGCCGCTCTCCACTTCCGTGCAGCGCTTCGCGACTTCGTCCACCACCGCGTCGTCGTGCGTCAGCGCCACCTTATGGGTTTCCAGGAGCCGCCGCTGGATCTTGCCCAGTTTGAGGCGCACAATCTGTTTCAGTACTTCATCCCGCAGCGGATAATACGGGATAATCACCAGCCGGCCCAGGAACGCGGGCTTGAAAACCTTATTCAGTTCCGGCTTCAACGCTTTCACCAGCCCCTCTTGTGAGGGCGAGGACTCGGGGTCCGCGGTCAGCTTCATGATGGTGTCGGTCCCCGAATTCGAAGTCAAAATGATGATGGTGTTTTTGAAGTCGATCAGGCGGCCTTCGCCGTCCTCCATCATGCCCTTGTCGAACACCTGGAAGAAGAGCTCCAGCACGTCGGGGTGGGCCTTCTCCACTTCATCCAGCAACACCACCGAGTAGGGGCGCCGCCGCACTGCCTCGGTGAGCACGCCGCCTTCGCCGTAGCCGACATATCCCGGAGGAGAGCCCTTCAGCGAAGAGACAGTATGCGCTTCCTGGAATTCCGACATGTTGATGGTGGTCATGTTGCGCTCGCCGCCGTAGAGCAGATCGGCCAGCGCCAGCGCGGTTTCGGTTTTGCCGACGCCGCTCGGGCCCACTAACAGGAAAACGCCGATCGGTTTGTTGGGATCCTCCAGGCTGGCCTTGGAAGTTCGGATGCGCTCGCTGATAGTGCCGAGCGCGTGGCCTTGTCCCACGACTCGCCGGCCCAGGTGCGATTCGAGCGAGAGCGCGGCCTCCACATCGTCCTTGAGCATCTTGCCGACGGGAATGCCGGTCCAGCCGGAAACCACGTCTCCCACTATGTGCCCGTCCACGCAGACGCGCATGAGCGGCGTTTCTCCCTGCAGCAGTTCGAGCTCGTTATTGAGCGTGGCCAGTTGGGCGCGCAGGTCTCCATTGCCGGGCACGGCTTTGGCGGCGCCTGCGGCAGCGCCTGTTGCTGCGCCCGAGCCCGCGGCGGCCGTTTGTACCGAGGTCTCCAGCTTGCCGCGAACCTCGCGGATGCGGCCCACCAGGTCCCGCTCCTTCTCCCAGCGGGACTGCAGTTCCGCCAGTGTCGCTTCGGTCCGCGCCTTCTGCGCATTCACCTCGGCCAATCGCTCGGTATGGTCGGCACCGAGGGCCGCTTCGCGCTCCATGATGCGGATATGCGTGGCACAAGCGTCAATCTCGCGCGTGGCGTCTTCCAGCGCGGGCGGTGTGGCGTTCTGCGCTACCGAAAGCCGTGCGCAGGCCGTGTCGAGAACGCTCACGGCTTTGTCGGGGAGCTGGCGATCGGGCAGATAGCGATGCGACAACTTCACCGCCGCCGCCAGGCCTTCGTCGAGAATGCGGACGTTGTGGTGCTTTTCGAGCGCGGGCACTACGCCGCGCAGCATCAACTGGCATTGGATTTCGGTGGGTTCCTCCACCTTCACTACCTGGAAACGCCGCGCCAGGGCGGCATCTTTTTCGAAGTACTTCTTGTATTCCGACCACGTGGTAGCGGCGATGGTCCGCAATTCGCCGCGCGCCAGCGCCGGCTTGAGCAGGTTGGCGGCGTCGTTCTGTCCCGCCTGGCCACCCGCGCCGATCATGGTATGCGCCTCATCGATGAACAGGATGATCGGAGTGGGCGAGGATTTGACTTCCTCGATCAGCCCCTTCAGGCGGTTTTCAAATTCGCCCTTGACGCCGGCGCCGGCCTGCAGCAAGGCCAGGTCGAGAGTGCGCACAATGACATTGCGCAACACCGGCGGCACGTCGCCGGCGGCCACACGCAGGGCGAAGCCCTCCACCACGGCAGTCTTGCCCACGCCCGCTTCGCCGGTGAGAATCGGATTGTTCTGGCGGCGGCGCGTCAAAATATCGATAATCTGGCGGATCTCGGAGTCTCGGGCCAGCACCGGATCGATCTTGCCGTTCTTGGCGCTCTCGGTGAGGTTGATGGTGAACTGATCGAGATTGGGCGTCTTGCCGCCGGCCTTCGGCAGAGCGCCACCGGGCGCGGCTCCGCCGGGCGCAAGAACTTCCTTATCTTCGGCTGAGGCGTCCATGATGGCCAACAACTGCTTCCGCAGCGGCTCGGCCTCAATCTTGTTCAGCTCGGCGCTCATGCCGGGCAGCATGCGCGACAGTTCGTCATCGGTGAACAACACCAGAATCGTGAACGCCGAGCGCACCAGCTCCGAGTTGTATTCGAGCGATCCTACCGACCAGGCTTCGGTCAGCATGCGGTAGAGCGAGCGGCTGAAGGCGGGCGTGCGCGCGTTACCGCTCTTGAGCTTGTCGAGACTCCGCGAAAGCTCGGCGATCACGCGTTTCTTGTCCACGTCGAACTGCTTCAGGATGCCCGCGAAATCGGAATCGGGGGCGTCCAGCAGTTTCAGCAAATAGTGCTCAATCTCTACGTCGTAGTGGGTGCGCGAGAGGCACAGGCCGGCAGCGGCTTCGAGCGCCGAGCGCGTGGTGTTATCCAGTTTGGAAACGAGGGACTTCAAACTGAGGGCCATGAGGATCTCCTATGTATTCCTAAAGCACCGCTCCCTTTGGTCACGGCTCGGTAACCCCGACGCTTACGGAGCCGTGACCAAAGGGAGCGGTTATTATCTCACGGAACGGCGCCGGCTCACTGCCAGGTAAGTTTGAAATCGCCCAGGGCGATCTCGTCCTTGCCCGGAACATTGAACCCGAATTTGCCGTGGGCCAGCGCGTCGGTGCTCTCCCAGTTGTCAATCACCTGCCACTGCTGATCGTGAGCGATAGAGGTGGCAATCCCCTTCGGGGAAATCACGATGCTAAGCCCGATGTACTTCTTGCGGTCCGACGCGTGGGGAACTTTCGCCAGTTCGGTGCGCTTGCCGTTCACCACCTCTGAGCGAATAAAGTTCTTGTCATCTATCTGGAACAGGTAGTAGTTCTTGGGATCGCGATAGCCCGCCACCCACTCCAGGCGTTTTCCCTTGAGAGAGAGAAGGCTGAACTGCATTTTTCCCTGGGTGATGTCCATCGGCGCCAGAACGAAATCGCCGCCGCGGTGCACCAGGACGCCGCCCTCCAAAGTCCATCCGGGCGTCTTCTGCCAGTCCGTCAGGCTAAAGGATCCACCCTGGCCTCCCGCCCCGCCCCCTTGGCCCTCGATCGGTTTGAACGTCAGGCTGGCGGCTACGGTTTTACGCGCGGTCACGCGCACGCTGGCGGTGGCATCCTGATAACGCGGCGCAGATCCGGTGATGGTGTAAGCGCCTTCGGGCAGACTCAGCGAACTCCCCGTGACGTCGCGGTCCTGCGATTCGCCTTCGCGCCGCACGCGCAGTTTGGCGGCCACTCCGGCGGGATTGACCTCGATATTCACGGTGCCGGTCAGCCCTTCCAGCGCAGCCTCGATATCCAGCGTCTTCCCCGATGCCAGCAGCTCATCGGAGGTCAGCGGCTTGAAATCGTCGTGCCGTATGGAGATAGAATGTTTGCCCGGCTCTAGGTTAGCCACGGTAAACGAGCCGTCCGCGCCGGTCTTGCCAAGGCGGTTGCCATCCACCAGGACATCGCTTCCCGGGGGGGCGTGGTGCACCGACAGGATCGCCTTGGCGGGAAGCAGCTTGAAATCGGCCGTGAACTCTTCGCCGTTCTTCATATCCACGGTCTGCTCCACCGGCGCGAATCCGTCCTTCTGAAGACGCACGGTGTACTGTTTGGGCGCGAGGTAAATCAACAGTCGGCCGTGAGTGGTCTTGCGTTTGTATTTTTCGCCGTTGATGTACACTTCGGCGTCATCTTCGTTGGCCGTCACGCGCAGCTCACCCACGTTGCGGTTGGTGCGCAGCGACGCATATACGGCCGCCGAAGGCTGCGCGTCGAAAACCACGCGGTCATGCTGGCCGGCCGGACCGTCCAGGAGCAGCTCATGCGTCCCCGTGGAGAGGTCCTTGAAGTCGAGTCCATTGTTGTCCAGATTACCGGCGGGCTTTCCGTCCAGCGAGGCCCGGAAACCGGTGACGCTGCCGTAAAGGTGCGCCTGCCCTCCAAACTGCGCCACCACAAATCCCCGCAGGCCGGTGCTATCGATGGGACCGTTGATCTTCGGCAGTGCGCCCGGCGAGAGTTCCAGGTTCATGCTGGCGCGCGTGCTTCCACTTTGTATGGCCAACTGGTGTGTACCCGGAGTTAATCCGGAAACCTCCACGCCGCTATCCTGGATCTGACCGGCGGGGGCTCCATCCAGTTGCACCGAGCCCTCGGTCAGGTCGGTCGAGATGGTGACGCGGGGCGGCGAAGGCTGCAGCGCCAGGCTCACTTGCGTGGGCGCGCCATCCCGCACGCTGAAGTACGTGTTGGCCGTTTCATATCCAGGCAGAGTGGCTTGCGCCTGGTAGTCCCCCGCGGGCAGATTCAGGTCGCAGTTGGAAGCGCCGCACACCACGCCATTGACCTTGATCTCCGCTCCTGGCGGAGTGGAACGCACACCTACGCGCATCCGGCCCGCCACTGCCGGCGTCACCACTACCTTCTTGCTGGGCCGCATCAGGGCAACGGCCCCCACAACTATAACCAGAACGACAGCCGCGGCAAGCCCGGCCTGCACCATCCGGTTCTGCAGCATCGCGGATAGAGGCGGCGCTGTGGATGGCGGCGCCGGCGGCCTCGGCGGCATCACAGCGGGCGGCTTGGGCGCGGGCGTCGCCGTCGGCAGATCGTCCATGATGCGGGTCTCGTCGATATCCGAACTACTCACCGCTGATGCCGGCGTGGGTACCGAAGGCAGCACGATAGTGGGGGTAAGATCGGGCGACGAGCCGGGCGAACTCTTAGGCGGGGCCATCGGGCCGGCTTGGGGAACGGTCTGCCCCGCACCAGCCGCCGCCGTGCCTTGTGACGTCTTGGCCACCGAGGTACGGCCGGATTGCCGCTGCTCTTCGGCTTGCGCGCGTTGCAGCGTGGCGTGCAACTGTTGCAGGCGCGATTCGTTGGGGTAGCTGGTGATGGCCTGGGTCGCCATGGTCAGCGCGGCCTGGATGTCGCCTTCGGTTTGCAGCCGCCGGGCGTTGGTGAGACAACCGGAAACGAAATCCTCACGCTTCCGGTCGGTGATGCGGCTCATCAGGCTCTGCGCGGGCGCGTGGTTCGGCTCGATCGAGAGCACTTCCTTCAAGGTAGTGTCGGCAGCTGCCCAATCGTTGTCCACCACGCTACGCGCCTGATCGAGCAGCGAATTGACGAATACCGTGCGGATCACCGTGCTGCGCGGATCCAGATCGTTGGCTTGCCGAAGTGACTCGACGCTTTCCCGGATCGCGCCCCGCTCCCTAGCCTGGTGCGCTTTTTCGAGCAACTCCATCGCCTGCTGGCCGCGATCCCGGTTCTTCGAAACCAGCTTTTGCAGCTCCAGCAGTTCGGAGTCGCCGGGAAACTCCGCCAGCGCGCTCTCCACGGTCTGCTGGGCGCGGTCGTAATCGCCGCGCTCCAGATGTTTGTCGGTCTGCTCCACCCATCGGGACTTGGCGTTTTCGTGAGCCTGCTGGTCGCGCCGCTTGCCCAGACGCTGGATCTCAAAGGCCAGCCCCGGATGTTTCTCGTGAATCGACTTGAGAATCTGCCACTGGTCCAGAGCTTCGTTGAACTGGCCGCGCTCCTCAAAGTAGCCCGCCTTGGCCACGATGGAATTAACCAGGTCGCGCTTATCGCGCACCAGCCGTATGGCGCGATCGAAATGGTGCTCTCCCGGGTAGGCCTTCAACGCTTCCTGGAGAATGCCCACGCGCCGGTCGAGATCGGGCTCCTCCTCCACACGCCGGTCGGTTTCGGCGATCACCGAAGAGAGCTTCTGCCGCTGGCGCTCTTCGATATCGAATTTGAGCGACTGGAACAAGGCGTGGTTGGGGTACTTGGTCAGATATTGTTTGCAGATGGCGAGCGCGCCTTCGAAGTTCTCATCCGCCAGGTTCCCGCGGGCCTCCTCGTAGGAATTCTTCAGCGCGTTGTGTTCGGAGTGGACCTGGTTATAAAAGCTGTGATAGGTGCCGCTGCGGCCGGTGTCCGCCTCGGGCAAATCTTTTTCCAGCGCCACCAGGTTTTCGAGCTTGCTCATGGCCGAGGTGACTTCGCCCTTTTCCCAAGCCTGCACGGCCGCCTGGTAGAGCCGCGATTTCTCCTCGCGGGTGTTCGAGACCTCCTGTTCACGGCGCGCGAGCTCGGCGATGAGACCAAGTGCCTCGGTTTCGCTGGGCTTAATCTGCAACACATTATCGAGGGCTTCGCGGGCCTGCCGGAAGGCCTGATTATCGATATGCTGGCGCGCCAGGGCGATCCATTCGGAAATCTTCCGTTCGCGGCGCTCCTTCTCCACCTGGTTCTTGAGCGCGAGCGCGCTGGGGTCGCCGGGATCCAGTTCCAGGGCCTCCTGGATTTTGCGCAACGCCAGAGGGTACTCGCCGGCTTCGAAGAAGCGGCGGGCGCTCTCCAGCATCTGGCGGATGCGCGTCTGGCGGACGGCCTGATCCACCTGCCCGCGCAGCAGGTGAATCTCCTGATCCATGTGGCCTTCGGCTTCCAACTCGGAAAGAACTTCGCTGGCGAAAGCGTACTCACCCTCGGCGAAACCCTTGGCGGCACGCTCTAGCCGAGGCTTGATCTTGGAGCTGTCGAAATATTCCAGGGGCTCACCGCGCAGGGCCTTCTGCAACGCTTCGCCGTACTCGCGAATGTTGGGGAAACGGTGCCACGGCTGCTTCGCCATGGCCTTATGCACCACTTGGCTGACGGCGTAGCTCACCTCATGGTTGAGCTCGGAAACCGGCGGCGGAATGTGCCCGCGGATGGCTTCCACCACCTCGCCTTCCGTAGAACCTTGAAAAGGCCGCCGCCTGGTGAGCGCTTCGAACGTGACCACGGCCAGCGAAAACAGGTCGGATACCGGCGTAGGAGGCTTCAGCTCCAGTTGCTCCGGTGACATGTAGGAGAGCGTGCCTTTAAGTGTCGTCCGCGACTGGCCCGACATCTCGCGCGCCACGCCGAAATCGATGATCTTCACCGAGTTGTCATCCATCACGAAGATGTTGCTCGGCTTCACATCGCGGTGTACCAGCCCTTGTTCATGCGCCGCGTGCAACCCACGGCACGCCTGGTCGATGATATCGATCACGCCGGTGACGCTCAGCCTCGGGCTTCCATCCTTGATGAGTTGTTCCAGTGTGCCGCCCGGCAGCAGAGGCATCACGAAGAACGGCTTCTTGCTCCCATCCTGATCGAACTCGCCGATGTCGTAGATGCTGATGACGTTGGGATGCACCATGGTGGCGAGCACGCTCCACTCTTTATAAAAGAGGGACATGGTGGTGGAGTTTTCGATATCGAGGATGGTTTTGAGCGCTACATCGCGCCGCATGAGGGAGTCATACGCCTTGTAGACGACCCCCATTCCGCCGCGGCCCAAAACTTCTTTCAATTCATAGCGTTCTTGAAGCTGGGTTCGTTTTTCAGACACGGCACAATCTCGATTTGAACTATTGTACGACCTCTCGCGCAAGTCCGCGTGATTTACCAAGGTTAGCGTAGAGGCGATGACGGATTAGTATCCTGCATTACCGTCAGACGGCTTCAGGCGATGAGCCAGGCCAAGCCGGCGTAACGCCGGCGGTCTTCGCCGCCGGTGGGCCAAATCCATGCGCAACCCAGTGGTTGCGTTTCATCCCGCCCCTTGCTAATATGCAACCATAGGGTTGCATGAACACAGATCGCATCGAGAAGAAGATTCTGTTGCGCGCGCCACGAGCACGAGTCTGGCGCGCGTTATCGGATTCCACGGAATTCGGCACCTGGTTCGGCATGAAGTTCGATGGGCCATTCGCTCCAGGCGCCCGCATGCAGGCGGAAATTGTGCCGACGACGGTGGATGCCGAAGTCGCCCAAGCCCAGAAGGCACACGCGGGTATCCCCTTCGAGATCACCATCGAGCAAATGGAACCGGAGCGGCTATTCTCTTTCCGGTGGCATCCCCACGCCATTGAGCGCGGCGTGGACTACTCCGGCGAGCCGACGACGCTGGTGGTCTTCGAATTGGAGGAAGTGGCGGACGGCATCCTGCTGACCGTGACCGAGTCCGGCTTCGATCGAATTCCGCTGGCGCGACGGGCGAAGGCCTTCTCGGCCAACGAGGGAGGTTGGGGCATGATGGTGCAAGTGCTCGAGAAGTACGTACGCCATGCGCAGTAGCTCGAATGTCATGGCGGAGCCGAAGGGCTCCGCGCGCCTTTTCGCAGCCCTGGGTGATGAGGCTCGCTTACGCCTTGTCTTGCGCCTCTGCGATGGCGGACCGTTGTCCATTACCAGGCTCACCGAAGGATCAAACGTCACTCGTCAAGCAATCACCAAACACCTGCGAGTGATGGAGGGATCGGGACTCGTACGCAGCACGCGGCGCGGGCGCGAAAGTGTTTGGCAGTTGGATCAGCGGCGGCTGGAAGACGCGCGCCGCTACCTTGACATGATTTCCAAGCAGTGGGACGACGCGCTGTTGCGGCTGCGGAGGTTTGTGGAGGAAGGACAGGGGGAACGCTGAGCGCGCCGGCTGGGCAAGCTAAAGCATCCCCTACCCCAGCTATCATCGAATTATTGGGAGCGCCCATCGACAGGCTTGGCGCCATGGCGCTGATCGTCGCATCGATGAGCTGGTCGGTAGCGTCGGCGCTTACGCGCAAGCTGACACTGCCGCCTTCCCGTGTTATGAGCTCGGGAGCGCAGATGCTGGCCGGCGGAGTGTTTCTGACACTCACCGCGGCCGCACTGGGCGAGTTTCGTGACCCTGCCGATGAAAGATGCTTCAAAGGCAGTGGGATCGTAAGCCGGAAGTGTGCCAGCGCCGCTGGCCCTTTGTCAAAAGCTCACACGCAGCGCAAACTGGATGATGCGCGAGTTCGGATCACCGGCTGACCCGTTCACTCGGTTGGTCGTCGACGTGATCTGGCCGAACGTCGGGCTCCCAAAATTATTTACGTTCGGATCATCAAACTCAGTATGGTTCAAGACATTGAAGAATTCCGCGCGGAACTCGCCTTTCACGCGTTCGGCAGTTAGGTTAATGGTCTTGGCTAGCGCCAGGTCGAAGTTAGTCCGGCTGGGGCCGCGGAACGCGTTGCGCCCGAGCGTGCCGTAGTTGCCCTGCCCGTCCGGTGGCTGCGAGAAATTCGCCGGATTGAACCAGTAGTTCCCAACGTTCCCCCCGAAATTCTGCGGAGCACGGGGGTTGAGTATGGTAACACTGGGCCCGACTAGATTGACGCGGGTGATCGACTGGTCGCCTTGGCCAGACGGCCCCGGCGAATCCGTGGTGTCTCCAGTGGTATAAAAAGGCTCGATATCGAGCGGGAACCCGGTGCGAAAGGTGAAGATCGGATACAGGCTCCAGCCCTTGGTGAGGCGCTTGGGCGCGCCATCCCAAATGCGGTCGAACGGCAGATCCCAGCCGCCACTGAGCACCAGGCGATGCTTGATATCGAAGTCCGATGACGCTCGGAACTCGTCGTGGTCAAAGTAGGGGACCTCCGAGCTGTGTTGCTGCCGAAAGCCAGACGTGTTGTCGATGGTGTGCCCATAGGTATAACTGAGCTGAAAATAGCTGTCGCCGAAAAACCGCGTGTTCGATAGACGCTTTTGTAAACTCGCTTCCAAGCTGTTGTAGTTGGCCTTGCCGATATTCTGGAACTCGTCCAGGAAGCTGTAGTCATCGTTGGAGGTGAGGCCCTGTTGTGCGTTCAGCAACCGTACGGTAGAGCCGGATCCGGGGATCATGGGATTGATATCCACCAGCCCTGTCAGCTTGTGCGAATCGCTGCCCACATAGTTCACCTCGGAAATAAGGGAACTGGTGAGCTGTTGCTGCCAGCTCACGTTGTACTGGTAAATGTAGGGCGTGCGCAGATGTGGATCGACGAAATATACGCCGGCACCGCCAAACGGCAAGAAACCCGCAGCGCCGAAGTCGATATTGCTGGGTGGCGGCCTGGATGGGAACGGATTCGGCTGGCCGGCGGTCCCGAAGGGGTCGCTGAAATTCGTTATCTCGCTGGTCACGTTGGACACTGGATTGAATCCCAGAAAGGCATAGCCGAAGAACGGCGCCTGGCCATTGAACTGCAGATTATCCTCGCCCTTCAGCACGTCGTAGAACACGCCAAACCCGCCGCGGATGCTGGTCTTTCCCTTTCCTCGGGGGTCCCAGGCGAAGCCGAAGCGTGGCGCCCAATCGTTCTTGTCCGGGAAGTTCGCTCCTGTCGGGGCGCCTTGGTCGCCTGGGAAAACCAGGCCGGGAGGCGCATTGGGGAAGCGCGTGGATTGCAGACCCGGAATGTAGGAGAACGAACGCCCCTGCGTATCCAGCTTCGGCGTGCTGTACTCATAGCGGATTCCGATGGTCAGCGTGAAGTTTCGAGCCACGTGCCATTCATCTTGAGCGAAGCCGCTGAAGTTCTTGCTCCGAATGTTCGACGGCGCCTGGCCGAACTGCGTGTAAAGATCTGGTGCACCGAACAGGAAGTCGGCCAGATCGTTCTGCGAGGCAACGCCACCGGACGTTCCACTGAAGGTAAAAGAGCCGTCGACGAAGTAATCGTACACGGTATTGTTCTGGTAACCGGCGAAGCTGGCGCCATATTTCATGTTGTGCTTGCCTTTTGTCCAACTCAATGTGTCCGAAAAAATGTAAGCGTTGTCGATTTCCTTGGTTGGACCGTTGGGGCTGTAGCCCACGGTAAGGCCGCTGTTGAAGAACAGAAGAGGCGGTCCGGTGGGATTGTCCGGCGTGATCTGAATGCCGAGTTGGGAGGGAGTGGGCTTGGTTCCGACTGGGGCGGCCTGCAAGTGGTTTTGCCTCTGTGCGGTAAAGCGCGCTTCGTTGAGCAAGGCCGGCGTAATTACTTTGGTATAGGAGACGTTGGCGAAATAGTTATGGTCGTTGTTGGTATCCGAGTAGCCGGGCACGTTCGGACCGGCGTTGTTCTGGGCGGGGAATGGCTCAAGCACGGGATTGCGGGAAGAGCCGAGAGTGACGTTGAACCGGTCGGTGGGCGTGAAGAGGAAGTCCAGTTTTTCCGTCAGCTCGTCGCTATTGTTGGAGCCGGCGCCCTCCGGGAACAGCTGGCCGGTGGGCGATGTGGGAATCAGTCCGGCCTTGATGTAGGCCTGCGCAACTGGATTGATCGTAGCCGGATCGATGATCGCCTGTGCGGCCAGGGCAGGGTTGCCTTGAAAGAAGGGGTTGGCCTCCAGGAAACTGGCCACGCGCGGATCAGGCCCCCCATTGACAGCATGCGAAAAATCGCCCCCGAGCTCGGCTGGCGTAAACACCGTCACACCGGGGTTCTGTACCGTCTGCACAAGGCGCTGGCCCTGGTAGCCGACGAAGAAGAAAAACCGGTCGTGCCCGCTGAACAGCTTGGGGATGGAAATCGGCCCGCCGAGGGTGGCGCCGAACTGGTTGCGCTTCAGTATGGGAACAGGCAGTCCGTTCAGGTTGTTGAAAAACGTATTGGCATTGAACGCGTTGTTGCGCACAAATTCAAACAGGCTGCCGTGTACCTGGTTAGTGCCGGACTTGGTGACGACACTGATGATGCCGGAGCCGTTGCGCCCGTATTCAGCCGTATAGTTGCTGGTGAGAAGGCGAAACTCGGCTACCTCGTCAGGATTGGGCGTGAAGACCACATCATTGTTGAGGATATGGTTGTTGACGCCGCCGTCGAGCAGATAGGTTATCGAATCCGTCCGTCCCCCGCCTACACTGAACCGTCCGGCGCCGCCCTGGGCGGAATCCGCGTTGGTTTCGGTGATGCCCGGCTGGAGCAGAGCCAGGTCCAGCACATTGCGGCCATTCAGCGGCATGTTGATTAATGTCCGGCTGGTGACTGATTGGCCCAGCGTGGCATTTACCGTTTCCACACCCCCCGTTGATGCGACGACGCTGACGGTTTCGGTGGCGGAGCCGACGCTCATCGGCAGGTCCGCCCGCAGCGTCTGGCCAATTAGCAGCTTTTGGTCGCCAGTGATTAGTTTGGCGAAGCCGGACTTCTCCGCGCTAAGGCGGTAGGTCCCGATGGGCAGATCCAAGACCTGGTAGTTTCCCTCTTTGTCCGAGGTGGTTTGCCGGACGGCGCCGGTGCCGGCGTTGGTCACCGTGATCTTGGCGCCGATAATGACCGCGCCGCTCGGATCCAAAACTGTACCGGTGATACGGCCGGTGGCGTCCTGTCCGGAGAGACTGACGGCGAATAGAAACGCGATAAGAAGCGCAACTGATGTCCGCACGGTGTAACCTCCCTATCCTGGCGCCGGACGGGGGCAGCAGCGTGACGATCTTCATATGTTAGCCGAAATTGTTCTGTAACAAATAGTGGGGCGCTGGCCGACCCTGCGGAGCACCGCCCCTTCTCACCCCGGCTATCATCGAACTATCGGATGATTTCGCTAACAGGCGTCTCCAAGCTGGACAACGGCAAGCGCCAGGTAACTGCCCTCGACCGTATCGATCTGGAGATCGCGCGCGGGGAAATGGTTTTATCGTGGGGCCGTCCGGTTCCGGCAAGTCGACGCTGCTGAATTTGATTGGCGGTTTGGATCGGCCGACAGCGGGTGAGATTCGCATCGATGGCCGGAGCGTGGGCCAGCTTTCCGACGACGACCTGACGCGTCTGCGCCGCGAGAAGATCGGATTCATTTTCCAGTTCTTCAACCTGCTGCCCAGGCCTCACCTGCATGGAAAACGTCGCGCTGCCGCTCCATTTGCAGGGGCTGCCGCGCAAGCAGATCGAGAAAGGTGCGGGCGAGCTGCTGGCTCTGGTCCAGCTCGGCCACCGCGTTGATCATCTGCCGGAAGAACTCTCGGGCGGCGAGCGGCAGCGCGTGGCCATCGCGTCGGACAGCGACTTCCTGGGCCAGTACCACCGCAATTCATATGTGATTCTGGGGTTGCGCTACGGCTTCTGATGGGGTGCATCGACGTGGGCCGCAAGCACGCGCCTGGCCTTGCACGGCAGTGTGGTGACTGGTAGACAACCGGTTTTATAATCGGGGTTCGGCGAATCTCGGTGGCGATAAGGAACCGAAGAGACAGGTCGTCCTCTTCCTCGGGTCAGGTTTCTCTACCGCACTGGGCTTACCCACAACCGCCCAGCTCAGCGAGAAGCTACTGGGATCTTTCGGCGATACTCCTTCAATCAAGACGGATGATGCGTTCATTAGTACTCGGATCTGCGAGTTCTGGAAAACGGTCTTCGGTTGGAGGTCAGGATTGCGACCACCGACTCTGGAGGACCACTTTACGCAGATCGACATGGCGGCTAACACTGGCCATCATCTTGGCCCGGCCTATGGCCCCAGGAATCTGCGGGCCATCCGTCGAATGACCATCCATCGCATCTTTCGCCTTCTGAAAAGCTCGGGCCTACCAGAAGCTCATTCTTGAGTTCTTCAGGAGCCTGTACGAGGCGTTTGACGTCACGTTGGTCACGACCAATTGGGACACGGAGGCCGAGTCGGCTCGACCTTCTGGATATTCCTTTCAACTACGGACTCGACGAGATTACCGCAACGGGCAGGCGGCTCGTGGCGCACGGAACACCCGTCCTCAAGTTGCACGGCTGCACTAATCGGGGGTACTGCGATTGTTGCAGAAGTGTCATCCGGTTTGAGGGAATTGAGGATGCCGTCATCCGGCTTGGATTGCTTCTGAATGAGCACGATTTCGAGTCGTTTGAGGACGGTGCGCTGGTTGCGAACACGCTGCGATCACGAAGGAGGATGGAGAGCTCCATAGATGCCGCAGCCCGCAAATGTCCTGATTGCGGCGTAGACGTAACCTTGCGGGTCGGGACGTTTAGTTATCGCAAAGACCTAAACGCACATGCGTTCTATACCATCTGGGATAAAGCTCGAACCAGCCTGCAATTTTCCCGAGAGATGGCTCTTCGTAGGGTATTCTCTGCCCGAAGCCGATATCGAAATTCGTCACTTGCTTAAGTCCGCACAACTCTCGCGTCGGGATGAATCCAAATTGTCCATCGACGTCGCGTTGAAGTCTGACTGCGAGGCGGGTGAACGCTACAGGCGATTCTTTGGGCTCAGGGACGAGCAAATCTTTCAAGGCGGTCTTCAGGAATGGATCACCAATTGCGGGAGGGGCAAGTGCCTCTAAATCCCGACCTGTAACCACATAAGTTACACTGGTTGGAGTGGCGATCAGAGGATTCCGCCATAAGGGACTCGAACGGTTTTTTTGCCACGGGCGCCAAATCAGGTATTCAGGCTCAACACGCCGACCGGCTCCGACTGATCCTTGGACGCCTGAACGCGTCAACGAGTACGCGTGACATGAATTTACCCGGCCTGGATCTCCACGAACTCCGTGATCCAAGAAAGGGCACCTGGGCCGTTAAAGTGACCGGGAACTGGCGCGTCACTTTCACTTGTGCAGGCAAGGACGTAGATCGCGTGGACTACGAGGGCTACCATTAAGGTCGAAGATGAAGATGCATAATCCTCCGCACCCCGGTGAGGTGCTCAAGAAGCTGTGTCTGGAACCGTTGAACCTAACCGTCACTGCCGCCGCACGATCGCTCGGCGTGAGCCGCAAAACGCTCTCGGGCATCCTAAACGGGCGTGGCGGCATCAGCCCAGAGATGGCCGTGCGCCTCTCCATGGCGTTTGACACCAGTGCTGAAAGCTGGCTTAACCAGCAGCTTCATTATGACCTCTGGCACGCTGAAAGAAGCCGGACGCGGCTCCGTGTTCGTAGATTGACTGCCGCATGAAACCGATACCCGCCATTACCCTGATCGGCAAACCAATCAACGTCATTGGGAGCTGCCCAGTGACTTCGGGACTAAGTCGAAAATCAGAATGCTGCGTCCGGCCCGCATCGTCGGCGGAATCGTCTTGAGCCAACCGTAGGGTTCCGGCTGTCCTTTCGCGCGCGCTATCGCGCCGTCGAAGTAGAGATTGCGTATGCTGACAACCACCCACCCCTGAACTGGCGTATTCGGCGCCAGCGCACGGTAGGCCGCGGTTCTCTCACGTCGCCAATCGAATATCCCGTAGTAGGCAAGCCAGGCTTCTTGCACGCCTCGCCGGCGAAGTGCCTCGGTGGCGAATGGCAGATCCTGCCCCCAATCCAGGTCGGAATCGGCCACGATCCGTTCCGGCTTTCCCATGGCGAGTAAATTGAAGTCCGCCAGATAGTGAGGATGCGCCCAGATGCTGCCCGCGATCAGACAGACGCACAGCACGCCGATAATCTTGGTTTGCCGCCACAGCCGGACGACGGACAGCCCCGCCAGGGGCGCTGCGAAGGCATACACCGGCAGAACGTGCCGCACACCGATATCGATGTTCGCGGGCAGGCTGACGAGCACAATGGCCAGTCCTGCCGCCAGACACTCAGCCGCGCGCGCGTTCGAGCTGCGGATCGACACCAGGACGCCGAAGGCAACCAGGGCCAGGAATGCCAGTGGCGTCTTGACCATGAGCACCACCGGGAAGAAGTACCACCAACCGTGCTGACTAACTTCGCCGAATAGATACGCGGCATGGCCATCCACGTTGTGCTGATACACCTCCCCGATGCCTTTCCACATGCCGCTTAAGGGAAAGGGTACTTCGAGGAGGCGGTAAACCAACTGCTGGATCGATCCTGACGCGCCGATCAAGCGGTCCAGCATCAAAAACTGACGCCCCGGCGGCGTACGCACGGGGATCAACTCAAACCGGTAGGTTGCCCAGCACACCAGAAAAAGCGTGACCGCGAAAATCAGCGCCGCGCTGACGATAGCGTTTCGGGTTCCGCATGCCGGCAGGCTCTTTTTTCGCCAGCGCAAGGTCAGAAGTGCGGCCAGCATGGCGGGCAGAAAAACCACGCTGGAGAACTTGGTGACCAGCGCTAACGCCGTCGCGGCGCCGGCCAGAGCCGCGTGCTTCTTATCGGGGCAATCGAGGCCCCGCTGCCAACTCCAATACGCGAATGGGAGCGCAGCGGTCACAGCCATATCCGTGGTGGCAAGGCCTGCATGGCCAAGCACTACGGGGATCAAAGTGAACGACGCCACCGCGATGCATGCCACCGCCCCTCCGCCACACCCGTTCGCCAAGAGCCAGACGCTCAGGCACGCCAGGAGGAAAAAGATAAGGTTTCCCGCGCGGGCCTCGGCCAGCAGCCCATAGTAGTCTGGCGCTTCGCCTAGAATTGCGGCGCCCTCTTCGCGCGCTGTAGCCTTGCCGTGGAACCGCGTCCCATGGAGATAGGGCCCCAGGCTGACGGCGATTCGCGCCAGCGGCGGGTGTTGGGTCTCAAGAGTGTACCGATGCGCCGAGAGCCATTCCATCCCGCAGGCGATATGATACGCCTCGTCGGACGTCTCCGCGAACAGTCGCCAGGTGGAACTGATTCGTATAACGCCGATCAGAACAACCGCCAGACTGATGGCCGCCCAAATTCGGGTTTCGATGGAACGCATCCTAGATGTTCAACCATCTTAGGCCGGAACCTCACTCGTCCCGCAGCGCCACCATCGGATCGATGCGCGCCGCCCGCTGGGCCGGAAGGCAACTGGCCAACAAAGCCGAGAGGCTCAGCCCCAGCGTGAATACGGCGAAGGGCACAATGCTGATGGCCATCGCGTTATATAGAAAGCTGGACATTACCCGCGTCATCAGGAATGCGGCTGGAACGCCCACGCCTAAGCCGACGGCGGCCAATCCCATCCCCTGCCGCAGCGCCAGGCCCAGGATCTGTCCACGCGCCGCACCCAACGCGATACGAATTCCAATCTCGTGCGTGCGCTGCACCACCGAGTAGAAAGTAACCGCATAGATGCCAGTGACCGCGAGGAGCAGGGCGATCAGGGCGTAGCTGCTCATCATGATGGCCGCAGCACGCACCCCGGAGCTCTCTTCCGCGAGCGACTGCTCCATGGTTTTGACGTCGTACACCGGTTGGTTCGCGGATGGAACTGCCCGAAAACGGGACGCGAGTCATTCTATGGGAGGAACCCCGTGCCGATGGTATAATAATGGCTTCTGCCCAACCGGCCAAGTCCCCCTATGTTCCTCAGTGTCAAAGAGATGGAGCTGCGAAAGATTCGTTTCGACGAAACTTTCGAATCCGGGCAGATCGATTTTGCGGGGGAGGATCTGGAGCAGGCTGGCCCGCTTCATGCCACCGGATCGGCTGAGTTGCTGGCCAATTCGGAAGGGGAACTTCGCATCCGCGCACACTATACCGTGGAAATGACGGCGCAGTGCGACCGCTGCCTGGGGCAGGCCCGGTTTCCGTTGGACGTCAACTTCGATCTGTTTTATAGGCCGGTTTCCTCCATCGCCCGCGCGGAAGAAGTCGAGATCGACGAGGGCGAGGCAGAGATCGGGTTCTACGAAGGCGGAGGCTTGGAACTGGAGCAGATCCTGCGCGAACAGGTTCTGCTAGCCTTGCCCATGCAAAGAGTGTGCAGCGATGCGTGCAAGGGAATATGCCCGGTTTGCGGCAGGAACCGCAATGAAGCAGAGTGCGATTGCAAGGTCGCCGCTCGCGACGATCGCTGGGGAGCAGCGTTGCGAAACCTGAACACGTAAAATTTTTTGAGAGAATAGAATCCCGGATGCCGGGGACATCATAGGTAAAGATTAGAGATATGCCGAATCCGAAACGTAGACATTCCCAAAAGCGCACCGCCACCCGCCGCGCGCACGATGCGCTGAAGACGCCGGGCCTTTCCGAATGCCCCAACTGCCACGAGCCCAAGTTGCCTCACCGCATATGCCCGCACTGTGGGCAGTACAAAGGGCGCGAGGTGGTAGAAGTGGAACAGGAGTAGCGCTAAGCTCACATGCTCACCATTGCCGTTGACGCAATGGGCGGCGATCACGCCCCCAAGTCCGAAGTGGAAGGAGCAATTCGGGCCGCCCGGCAATTGGGGGTGAAGGTCATCCTGGTGGGCCAGGAGGATGTGGTCCGCCGCGAACTCAATCAGCACGAAGGGGCGTCCGATCTTCCCATCGAAATCGCGCACGCCAGCGAGCGCGTCACCATGGACGATAGCGCGGCCCGCGCGGTAAGGGCCAAACGCGACAGCTCCATGCGGGTGGCATCGCGCCTGGTACGCGATGGCTGCGCGCAGGGATTCCTCTCGGCAGGCAATACAGGCGCGGTCATGGCCACGGCGAAGATGGTGCAGGGCGTCGTGCCCGGAGTGGATCGGCCGGCATTGGTGGGCATTCTGCCCACGGTCCAAGGGTGGCCTGTAATCCTGGTAGACGTGGGCGCTAACGTGGATTGCTCGCCGCGGATGCTGGCACAATTCGCGGTGATGTCCGAGATCTACTCCCGCGTAGTTTTGCGCCGCCCAAACCCTCGCGTTGGCATTCTTTCCATTGGCGAGGAGGAGCACAAGGGTAACGAGCTCACGCGCGCTGTGTGGCCGCTTCTCCAAGCCCTCAACATTAACTTTGTCGGCAACGTGGAAGGCGGCGATATCTACGCCGGCAACGTCGACGTGATCGTGTGCGACGGCTTCATCGGGAACGTGGCACTAAAGGTGAGCGAAGGCATCGTCGAGATGGTGAAGCACCTGCTGCACGAATCTCTGGAAGCCACCATCACGCGCAAGATCGGATACGTTCTTTCCAGGACCGCCTATATCGATTTCAAGAAGCGCCTGGATTACTCGGAGTACGGCGGCGCGCCTCTTTTGGGCGTCCGCGGCGTGTCTATCATCTGCCACGGAAAGTCCAATCCCAACGCTATTATGAATGGCATCCGCGTGGCTAAAGAGTTTTGCGAGGCCAAAATCAACCAGTTGATCGAGGACGAACTCCGCGAACATGTGCGGGAAGTGGCAAAGTAAGGCGGTCGAGATGAGCGCAGGGCGCCTGTGGCGGTTCGGTCTGGCGTTGCTGGCGGCCGGCTGTGCCTTCGCGCAAAACCAGGTGCAATGGCAACTCGCGGTCGAGCCGGCGTCGGCGCCTCCGGGTGGTTCGGTCCTGGCGCGCATGACCGGCCACATCGAGACAGGTTGGCACATTTATTCGATGTCCACCGCTTCGGCCATCCCCACTACTATTCAGGTCGCCCCCAATTTGGTGGTTGACCACTTTCGCGTATTGCAGCCGGCTCCGCATAAAGCGTTCGATCCTACCGCAAACGCAGAGACCGAGACATACGACCGCGAAGTTGCCTTCCTGGTAGAGCTGAAGCTGAAGAAAGACGCGCCCGCCGGGCCGGCGGAGATCGGCGTAACTGCCCGCTACCAGACCTGCAACGACCAGAAGTGTATCCCGCCGGTGCGGCGCACCGCGACCGCCAGCCTGAATATCGATCCCGCGGCCCCCACGGTTGCGGTTGCGATTCCGCCTCATTATGTGGAGCCGGGCGCTCCCGGTTCCGGGAACGCGGGGCAGGATCAAGGTCTGGGCGCTTTCCTGCTGCTCGCATTTGGGTTCGGCTTGGCCACCATTTTTACCCCGTGCGTGTTTCCGATGATCCCGATCACCATGTCGTATTTCCTGAATCGGGAATCGGGCAGTCGCCGCGATTCGATCATGCAGGCCGTGGTCTTCTGCCTGGGAATCATCGTTCTGTTTTCCGGGCTGGGTCTGCTGGTCACCGCCATCGTCGGTCCAGTGGGCGTCTCGCAACTCGGGTCGAATGTGTGGGTCAACTTGTTTATCACGGCGCTGTTCGTGGCCTTCGGCCTGAGCCTGCTGGGAGCTTTCGAGATCACCATCCCGTCGGCGATTCTCACCCGCCTGAACCGCTCCTCCGAGAAAGGCGGTTTTGCCGGCACACTACTGATGGGCCTGACGTTTTCGCTGGCCTCGTTTGCGTGCGTCGGACCGTTCGTGGGCACGCTGCTGGCGGCCTCGGTAGGCGGCAGCATGGAGCGTCCGGTGGCCGGGATGCTGACGTTTGCCGCCGGGCTGGCGCTGCCGTTCTTTCTGCTGGCGCTGTTTCCGTCGTACCTGAAGAAAATGCCCCGCAGCGGCGGCTGGCTGGCGCGCGTGAAGGTCGTGATGGGTTTCGTCATCCTGGCCGCTAGCCTGAAGTACCTCAGCAGCGCGGATCAGGTGCTGAACTGGGGAGTGCTGACGCGCGACCGGTTCCTGGCAGCTTGGATCGTACTCACGGCCATGGCGGGACTCTATCTATTGGGATTCGTGCGCCTGGAAGGGATCAAGGCCGAGGATCGCATGGGTCTTGGCCGGCTGCTCACCGGGATGGCGTTTCTGGTGCTGGCGATCAGCTTTGTGCCGGGGATGTCCGGCGGGAACCTGGGATTCTGGGAGTCGTATGTGCCCGCGGCCCAGAATAGCGGCGGCGCGGCGCAGGGCGGCCTCACCTGGATGAAGAACCAATACCGCGAGGCGCTCGCTCAGGCTAAGCGCGAGGGCAAGCTGGTGTTTGTGAACTTCACCGGGTATGCCTGCGCCAACTGCCACTGGATGGAGGGCAACATGTTTCCGCGGCCGGAGATTGCCGCTGCCCTCAAGAATTTCGTGTTGGTAGAACTCTACACTGACGGCCCTGACGCGGCCTCTGAAGAGAACGGGAAGTTCGAGTCGTCGAAATTCGGCACCGTCGCGACTCCCTTCTACGCGATCCTGGATGCCAATGAGAATGCGATTGCGAAGTTCGATGGGCGAACCACCCACCCGGAAGAGTACCTGGCGTTTCTAAACAAGGGCACGACGGCATCACCTGCAGCGCCGTCCGCTCCGGTGGTGGCAAAGGCGGCGACCGGCGATCTGCCGCAGGTCACCAAGTTAGATGGCGCAGCACTCGATGCGGCGGCACTCAGCGGCAAGGTTGTAGTGGTGAACTTCTGGGCGACCTGGTGCGTCCCCTGCATCGGCGAGATTCCGGGCTTCAACCAGTTGAGCCGCGAGTACGGCTCCAAAGGCGTCGTGGTGGTCGGAGTAGCAATGGACGAAGAAGGCTTGGAGCGCGTGCAGCCCTTCCTGAAGAAACATCGGATGGACTATACTGTGGCGCTGGGTTCTCCGGCGATCTCCACGCAATACAACCTGGGTGATGCACTGCCGGTAACCGTGGTCTTCGACCGCTCAGGCAAGCAGCTAAAACGGTTCGAAGGCTTCACGCCCGCGGCCACGATTCAAAGCACCGTCCAGCAGGCGCTGTAGCGAGGCTCCGTTGAAAGCGTGAGGCAGCCCTTCCGGGCTGCCGCCGCGCTTCTGCGCGGCGCGCCGGGCGGAAGCCCGGCGGCAGGCCGAAAGGCCTGCCCCACTGACGGCAAAAGGGCAACGATCTTGCCCGCCTCTGACGTGGAATCAACGAGCTAGCGGGGGAAATGGGCAAGATCGTTGCCCGTCCAGGGAGCGGGAGTCGGTTCGCGGGTATATACTGGCCGCTCAGGATGCCAGCTATGAAACCCATCAAATCAACGTTGCTTTGTCTAACGGGTTGCTTCGCTTTGGTCTCCGGCGTTGCCACGCTCGTCGGCCAAACGCCCCAGCCAAAACGAATCAACCGGGCCATCGAGCTCTTGTCTCAAGGCCAGCCTATCTACTACACGGGTTCCCATTCGGGGACCGAGGGCAGCTTTGAACAAGGCAAGAAAGACGCCCAAACCTACGCCGACTACATCAGCTACGACATGGAGCACGCTCCATTCGATGTCAAAGGTCTGGCCGATTACATGCGCGGGCTGGCCGCGGGAGGTCCGACTCGCAGCGGCCATCGCACGCCGGCGGTGATCGTCAACGTGCCGGTGAATGGTACGGACGAGGCGGTGGTGCGCGCCAATGCCTGGATGTTCCAGCAGGTGCTGGCGACCGGTGTCCATGGAATCATGCTGACCCACGCCGATACACCGGGTGCGATCCGGGCATTTGTGGAGGCTGTGCGCCTTCCCATTCACAAGCAGGCGGTCGATAAAGGGATCAGCGAAGGGCGTCGGGGGGTGCACGGAGCACCGACCGCGGCCGCGATCTGGGGAATCTCAGCGGAGGAGTACCTGGACAAGGCGGACGTGTGGCCGCTCAATCCGAATGGCGAACTCCTGCTGGGAGTGAAACTGGAAGACAAATACGCCCTGGCCAACGCGGAACAAAACCTGAAGGTTCCCGGCATTGGCTTTGCCGAATGGGGTCCCGGCGATATGGCGTTATCGCTCGGTATCCGGGGCCCGGGCAATGTCGCCGAGGAGGATCCGCAAATGTTAGCCGCGCGGGCGAAAGTATTTGCCGCATGCAAGGCCAACAAGGTCTTCTTTCTGAATTCCATGAACCCGAAGAACGTGATCGATATGCTGAAGGAAGGTGTGATGGTGGGGCCGGCCAGCCAGGAAACTACCGAGATCGGCCGCAAATTTACCAACCGTCAAATGCCCTGGTAGCACAGGCCTCCTGGCCTGTGTCTGGTGTTGGCACCGCTCCAAAAAAATCGGGCTTCCGGATCGCAGGTACGCGAAACGGAAGCCCGATTTGAGGTGTAACTAGAACGTGAAGCGGGCCACGATTTGACCCGACCGGGGCTGGGCTCCGCCGCCGCCGGTGTTCCCAATACCACCATTGACCCAGTTCACATACCCGTAGCCTGAGGACAACAGGCCGCTGGTGCCGCTCAAGGTATTCCCGCGGACGGTGGCCGTGGTGACCGAAGTAAACGCCCCACCAAAAGGTGAGCCATCGGCGGGGACGGAATAGAACAAGCGGTTGAATATGTTCTGGAATTCCGCCCGAATCTGGAACTGGGCTCTCTCCTTGATGCGGAAGATGCGCCCGAAGGCCATGCTCTCGGCGGGCTGCCGCTGCCAACGAAAGTCGTTGAAGTAAGCCGCGGACTCTCCGAACGAGCCTTGCGGCGGTTCTACCCACGCCGCCGGATTCAGCGCCAGTTGCGTGGTGGGACTGAAATTGCCGTTGGGATTCACCAGGAACAGAGGCACCCCGGGCACGCGGTTCAAGAATGTGTAGCCGCCGCCCCAGAGGGCGGGGTTGTTCGTCGGCCCGCGACCCAACTGCAACAAAAGATTGTTGGTGGAGTCCGGGCTTTGCAATATCTGTCCGCTCTGATAACGCAGAACGCCGCTGTAGGTCCAGTCGCGAAGCAGCACCGACAGGAACTTCCCGCCCGTTCCACTCAAACCAACCTTGGGCGTGGTGTAGCTGAACGAAATCACCAGCACTTGCGGCAGACTAAAGCCGGAAATCTGTTTATCCAGCGGTATGTTGTTTACGTCGTTGATGAGCGGTGGGGACGGCGTGACGTAAGACGTGTTGGAGTTGGTACCGTTGGTGAGCTCCTTTTCCCAGGTGTAGGCCATCTGAGCGCTCAGGCCGTGCGAAAAGCGCTTGGTCGCCTTGACCTGAAGCGAGTCATACCAGGTATCTCCCATGGGCGGCCCCAGGAACGGCGGAATCCCGATCCACTGCGGATAGGGCCGCAGCGCCTGAATCAGTTGTGACGTGGCCGGGAACCCCGGGTAGACGCTAGCTGGATTGGCCAGGTACGGGAAGCGAGCGAGAACTGCGGGCGAATTAATCGGTTGAAGGAGGAGCGCCGCGTCCGCCGGATTCGTGATATTAATTCCATATCCTTGCAACTGCTGCGGCGTAAGCGAATTGTAATTCAGGCTGGCGAGCAGGGGCGCGGCCCACCAGGCGCCGCGGTTGCCCACATAGGCGGCCTCCACCACCAGGTTGCTCGTTAGCTCTCGCTGGAAGCCGAGGCTCCACTGGAACGTTCGTGGTAACCGGCCCGAGTTCGGAGCGATCGAGACAAAAGGCGAGGCGGGAGGGATGATCAGCGGGTTAGTGGAAGACGGAACCGGGAAGCTCGGATTGAAATTCGGCCAATGGACTACCGGATTCCCGTACTGATTACCAGGCCCCAGCGGATCGCCATACTTCAGAAGCGGTGCGGTTAGACCGTAGCCCGGAGTGCCGATGGTGTAGAAATCACCGGCGCTGCTGTTGAGCCCGGCTTGATCCGAGGTCGCCGCATAGGAGACAGCGCCGCCTGCGCGGAACACCGTCTTAGGCGTGATCTGGTAGGCGACCCCCAAGTGCGGTCCGATGGCATACGGGTAGGCGTGGGCAAAGGTGCAATGGCAGGTCGCCTCGTATTCCACCGTGCCCAGCCGTCCGTCGAGCAACGAGTTGGGTTGGTCGAAGGCAGCACTCTGCATGCGGCCGTACTGCTCTTTCCAGAGAGTTGCATAATCCCAGCGCAGACCGTAGTCGAAGGTCAATTTGCGAGTGACCTTCCAACTGTCCTGAATATAAATCCCGTAGGAATGCATGCCCAACCGCACATCCGCGGGCGCAGCCGACGAAGCGCTGCTGGTCTGGCCGAGCAGGAAGCTGGCATACCCGAATCCGCTGCTCGCGAAATTCGCAAATGCCTGGCTACCTTGCCAGGGGTCGCTGGTCTGTAAGGCTGAGAACCCAAATTGTCCGTCGGCCCGGCTTTCGTTCAAGCTTTGAACGCCTTCGAACAGCGCCGTGGCTCCCAGCTTATAGGTATGGTTCCCCTTGACCCAGGTCAAATTGGTGTTGAAAGTCGGCTTATAATCGTGGGCTATTGGGGTCAGAGTGAACGCCACACCCGTATTGCCGGGGCCGGGGAATCCGACGCCCCCGGTCCAGCCGCCGCCGTTCGTGCTAAACATGCCCGCCATATAGGGGAAGTAGTTGTTCGCCGTGAACGGAATCCCATCAGGAAACAGTTGCGCCTGGTTGTAGTTGGGGGCGGTCTGAGGATTGGACGTTTCCAGATAGCCCGCGCCGACATGGAACAGCAGAGTTGGACTTAGGGTCGTATCCAGGTTGAGCCTGACGGTCTGCGACAGGGCGGCTTGCGGCTGCAAGGCCGTATACGGCTCCGCGAAGCCGTTGGTCTGCGGGGAGTTGGTCTCGGTAGCGGAATAGTATACAGCCAACTTCGTCTTGGCGCTTAGGCTGTGATCGATTTTCATCGAAGGAATCGTGGTGTGGCGGAAATTCGAGTAAGCCGGCGCGGTGTAGTTCAACAAGCCGGGGGTGTTGGGCAGCGGAATCATGTTCTGAATGATCTGCGCTGTGGGATCGAAGCTCGTGACTGGAATTGTGTTGTTGGGAAATGGAGTACGCACGACGGAGCCATTCACCGTTCTTGTCGTGGTAGGGTCAAATATCTCATTGAGGCAGACCGGCTGGCCGGCCGGATCGGGGCCGTTGCAAGTTTTGCTGAGGGCCGCGCTGAAATTCCCGGCGCGTTGGGCTACGGTGGGCACGATACCTAATGTATTGGTGGTCACGGCGCTTTGACGGAACTGCTCAAAGCTAAAGAAGAAGAACGTCTTGTCGTGGCCATTGTAAATTTTGGGAATGTCGATCGGGCCACCCAGCGTGAACCCGAAGTCATTCTGCCGCAGCGCGTTGCGAATGTGCTGCCCGTCTTTGAGTGAGTTGCTGGTGCCTGCATCTGTGAACGGCAAGCCGGCATCCAGCGCCTCGTTCACGAAATAGTCGTACCCGCTCCCGTGGATTTGGTTGGTGCCGGATTTCATAGTGTAGTTGAAGTACCCACCACCCGCCTGCCCATACTCAGCGGCGAAGTTACTGGTCTGAATCGCCACTTCCTGGATCGCCTCCACGCCCGCCTGGTTGACCTGGTTCTGCTGCTTGAAGAACCCGTTTGTGGCGTCCTGGCCTTCAATGTTGATGGATTGCGAGTTGGAGGGCATCCCGTTAATGCGCATAACGGTATCCGTTTGCATGCGCGCGCCCGGCAGCAGAATGACTGCAGACAGCGGGTTCCGGATATTGCCTAGGCTGTTTCCGGTTCCGATCGCGGCCGCCGCGCCGGTGAGCGTCAGGATGGGAAGATCGTCCAAGGTGCTGGTGGCAATGTTGCTGGACACCTCACCGCCTTCAGTTTTCAGCAACGGAGCGGCCGCTTCCACAGTAACCGATTCCGTGGCGGAGCCAACCTCCAGCAGCGCGTCGATACGCATCGTGCCGGCCACTTCGACCGTGAGGTTTTCGCGGACGTACTTCTTGAAGCCGGGCACTGTCACCGACAGTTCGTAAGCACCGGCCGGTAACTGGGCTACGGTGTAATTACCCGTGGCCGAAGAGGCCGCATTGTACACGGCGCCTGTGGCGACGTTTTTCGCCTCCACGGCGGCATTCGCGATCACGGCTCCCGCCGGATCCGAGATAGTTCCTGTAATGGTGCCGCGATCACTCTGAGCGAACGCGGTACACACTACGCCCAATAAACAAACCAGCCCTAACAGGGGACGCATTGGTAACCTCCAAGTAACCTAAGAAGCCGTTTTTATGAAGAACACAGAACAGGCACCCAGGTCCCCAAAACAAAAAACGTAGGGCAAGTCTATCCCAGGTGAATTCGTCCGTCAAGTTAAATCACCGAAATTTTTTCGATGTTTTACTCTACGGTCGAAGCCAGGATTGCATGCAGCGGAGCTTGCTATAACCCTAATTGGGCCGCACGAAACAGATGTTACGAGTGGGGCAGCGCCATGCGCTGCCAATGCCGTCGAATGCGACCGTGCAGCGAAAGCGGCAGATCGACTCGCCGGGATGGCAAGCCGCCACCTACTTCGCTTCGTGAAATTCGATGGTCGATTCGCCGGTGTACTTGTGATAATTCCGGAAGTCGATAGAGTTCTTGCTGCAGAGGGGCGTTCCGCGCTGGCAGGCCAGATTCTCGGAGTGCACCGGCAGTAGAAACTGTTCCGCGCTGCCCAAGCGCACATACTGATAATCCAGCGCCTCTTCCACGCGGTCCATCGGAAATTCCGGTGGCAGCCCGTGCGCCTGCATTTCGATGCGCAGCACGCGGCCGTTCTTAGGATCGATCCAAATGGAGCCGCCGTATCCCGGAATGAAGGCTTGCGAGCCCATGTGAACGTTCCAGTTGGAATTCTCGCGCTTCACTTCGAAATTGTAGATTCTGGCGGTGATTCCGGCGATGCGGTCGTCACGCCGGGCGTGAAATTCCGTTTGACTGGCGGGCGCGAACAGGTTGAGCAGAATCGTGCCGAACTCGCCCGTGGACCAGGCCCCGCCCATCTGTTCCATGCTCTTGTTCACCGGTTTGCCGTCGATCTTGATGTTCCGGTAATCTTCTTTGTGGTTTTCGTAGACGAGATCCATGCTCACCACATCGATGGGTCTCCAGTCGGCGGGCTGGCGCTCGCTTTGGGTGCGCGCGATTACTTCCTGGCAAACATAATTGGGAAGCGTTTCCGTGAATTCCAGCGCGGCATCCATAGCCTTCGCGATCAGCGCATCTTCCTGATGAGAGCCGAGGGGGGTCTGGTCATCGGGTGGCGGCGCATCGAACCCTCGGGGCTGCGACACGGTGCTGGGAGGCAAGTTCACGGCGACTTCCGTAGGCGCCCCAGCGGGCGATGTCGAACGGGACGGTGTAGCGGGAGGGTTCGCAGCGTTCGTGTCGGTCACGGGTGTGGAGGAGCTAGACGCCGGTTTACCGCGGCGCAGCACGGGCCGGTCGGGATCGGCAGGCGGCGGAGGAAGAGAAACATCCTCTACAGCGTCGTCTTTGGGAGCAGCTTTCGCGGGGTCTTTCGACGCATCCTTGGCGGCGTCCTTGGGGCCATCTTTCGGTGCGTCCTTTGCGTCCTTCCAAGCGTCCACCGCGCCATCTTTCTTGGCTTGGTCACCCTTTTGGTCGCCCGCGGCGGCGGCTTTCTCCCAATACACATTCACGGCGGTGAGGAAGCCCCCGGCGTCTTGCGATCCCTCGACCGACAGTTGATCGCCAGGGTTGAACTTGGGTGATTTTACCTCGTCGCCGTTCTTGATGAACTTGGTCTTGCTGTTGACGGTGAAGTCCAGTACCCGGTAGTCGTCCAGTTCCAAGCTCAGGGACTTGGCGTCCATCTGCTTGAGCTTGCCGCGAAAGTTAGGAAGGGCTGAACCGGTGCTGGTGCCTTTTCCAGGGACGGGAGTGCCCGCGCCCGGAATCCGATTTCTACCGCCTCCGGGGTTACCCCCTCCCGGGTAAGGATAACCGCCTGGAATGCCCCCGGGATAACCTCCGCCAGGGATCCCAATCTGGGCTGCTGCGATCCCAACTGAGACCAGGTATAGTACTATTGTCTTCACTGCTAGTGGTGAGATGTTTCGGGAGGGCCGCAGGTTACGGTCCTTAGATGGGATAATTTGAAATTGTGAGTTCACGCCGGCTTTTGACGGTCGACGGAGACCCCGCCGTCCACGAGCTCCTGGCCGATCTGCTGAAGCAGGAGGATCGGACGGTGCAGGGTGTTTCCGGAGGGAAAGAGGCTCTGGATCTCCTGCGAACCACCCCCTACGACCTGGTGGTGGCAGACCCCGGACGCAACGGTCTGGACGGCAGCAAACTGATGCGGCGCGTTCGCGCCGTGCAACCGGAGACCAAGGTAATCCTTACCGGTGTACAAGATCCGGGGAAAGCGATTGCCGCGCTTCAGGCCCATGCCTACAGCTATTTCCACAAACCCCTGACACCCGCGCCGTTCGCCGAAATGGTCCGGCAGGCGCTGAATTCCTCCTCCTGGAAGAAGGATATTCAAGTGCGATCGGCCCGGCCCGAGTGGGTCACTCTGGAAGTAAGCTGCAAAATGGATGCGGCGGAGCGCACCACTCAGTTACTCCGGGAGCTGACAGCCGACCTGTCCACCGGGGTTGCGGAAGATGTGACCGTGGCTTTCCATGAGCTGCTGATGAACGCCATTGAGCACGGCTGCAAATCCGATCCGGGCAAACACATTCACATATCGGTGCTGCGGACTTCCCAATCGCTGATGGTTCACTTGCGGGATCCGGGCAAAGGATTTGCTCTCGATCGGATCGAGCATGCGGCTGTCTGCAACCCCGAGGACTCCCCGACCCGCCACGTGGAGATCCGCGCGGAGCAAGGCCAGCGCCCGGGCGGCTTCGGCATCCTGATGGCGAGCAAGCTGGTGGACGAGCTGCTCTACAACGAGCGCGGCAATGAAGTCTTCTTCCAGAAGAATATCCGCTAGCGAGCACTCCCTAACCGGCGCGGCTCGGCGGCCTGATTACCAGACCCGGCACGCGTTTTCGCGCACCATTTTCTGTCCTTTCTGACAGGAAAATGCCTGCCAGAATTCCGGCATGTTAGAGATCACGTTGTTGACGCGAAGGCGCGCGATGGAATGCGGATTTGTGAGCACTTGCGTGCGGACAAGTTCCGGCCGCAGTTGCTGGCACCAACTGAAGGCGTAAGATTCGAAGAAACGCTGGCGCGGCGTGAGGCCGTCGGTTTCTTTGGTATCTACTTGCCGGCCTTCGCGGGCCAGGGCGTCTTCCAGGGCTAAAAAGGCCAGGTGAAGGCCGCCGTTGTCGGCAGTGTCCTCGCCCTGGGTCAGGAGGCCATCCTGCTTCACGCCCGCTTCCGGGACCAATTGACTGTATTGCTTCGCGATGCACGCGCCGCGCTGCTGGTAGCTGGCGGCATCCGTGGGCTGCCACCAGTCGCGCAGGTTGCCCTGGGCGTCGAATTTGCGGCCCTGGTCATCGAATCCGTGAATCAGTTCGTGGCCGATCACCATGCCCATGGCGCCGTAGTTCACCGAAGCGTCTTTCTCGGATTCGAAGAGCGGGGGCTGCAGAATGCCCGCCGGAAAGTTGATGGTGTTGGTCTGCGGATCCTCATAGGCATTGATCGTTGGTGGCGTCATGCCCCACTCCAGCCGGTCGAGGGGTTTATTGATCTTGTGCACCCAGCGCTCGAACTCGAAGGCGGAGGCGCGGCCGGCGTTTTCCAGGTAGCTGGCGCGGCCGATCCGCACGCTGCTATAGTCCCGCCATTTGTCGGGATATCCAATTTTGTTGTACACGGCGTGCAGCTTATCGACGGCCAGGCGCTTGGTCTCAGCGGCCATCCAGTCCTGCCGCTGGATATCCTTGTCGAGCTCCGCTTCGATATCGGCAACCATTTGCAACGCGCGCTTTTTGCTCTCCGCCGGAAAGGCGCGGGAAACGTAAACATCGCCGAGCGCCTCACCCAAAGCAGCGTCCACGGCACGCACGCACCGCCGCCATCGGGGCAATTGTTTTTCGGCGCCGTACAGCGTGTGGCCGAAGAAGGCAAAGTCCTCTTTCACAATGGCTGCGTTCAGCCGGTCGGCCGAGCCGTGCAACCACTGCCAGCGGAGGTACGTTTTCCACTGATCGAGCGAGCGCTGCTGGAGCAGCATTTCGAGATTCTTGAAGAAATTCGGCGCGCTGACGAGGTAGCGCGGCGATGTGGGCGCATCCACCAGGGTCAGGTAGCGCTGCCAATCGAACGAAGGCGTGAGCGCCTTTACCTGGTCGAGCGACATTTTATTGTTCAGGTTCTTGGGATCGCGCCGGGCCACCGCGTCCATGGCGGCGCCGGCGAGGGCGGTTTCGATTTCGAGCACCACGGCGGCGTCGCTCTTCGCCTGTTCCGCCGGTTCTCCCGCCAAAGTTAACATGTTCTCGACGTGCCGCAGGTACTTGGCGCGAATCTCTTTGGACTTGTCATCCTGGTCCAGGTAAAAACTGCGGCCGGGAAGGCTCATACCGCCCTGGTCAATCTGCGCCACGTTGTGCGAGGCATCGTCGTAATCGGCCCCGCCCGCAAAACCGAACAGGGCTGCGTTGGTCTGGTTGTCGCTCCCAGCCCAAGCGCCGGGAATGCTTCGGTGCATGTGCGCGATCTCGGCTGCCATGTCCCGTTTGCTCTTCATGGCTGCGATGCGATCCAGTTCCGGCTTGATCCACTCGCGGGCGCGCGCTTCGATGCTCTTCTCATCCATGCAAGCGAAGTAGTAATCGCCCACCTTCTGTTCGCTGGCGGTGCGATTGACATTACGGGCCGAAAGCTTTTCGAGCGTCTGAACCAGTAACGTCTCGTTCCATAGTTGCAGCGCGCTCCAGGTACCCCAGGCGGCTTGATCCGGCGGAATGGGATTGGCGGCGTTCCACTTGGCGCATACGTACTGATAGAAATCATCACAGGGATTCAGAGCCGGGTTGACCACACTGGGGCTGAAATGCTCGAGAGCCGGCATCTGCGTGGGCGGCGCCGTTTGCGCGGTGGCCAGACCTGCGGCAATGGATATTAGGATCACTCTGTAAACAGACATAAGCACAAGCAGTTTATTCACCGTGGTAATTCTCCCGCAGCCTCGCAGGCGTGCCTTCCGTTTCTCAGGATATCCTTTCTGGATTCCTAATGAGCCGCCGTGGCGAGGATTTCCGTTTACGCATGATCGCAAGGCGGAATACTACCGTCTGACGCGTGCGCGGCGGGCGGCGGCGGTTGATCCGGTGGAAGCTCTCCGGGCAGAGTAGTTACCGAGCCGTGACCAAAGGGAGCGGAAGACCGCCGCTATAATCTAGTCATGTCCCAACATTTGCAGATCGCCGGGCGGGAGTTCCGCTCGCGTCTCGTGGTCGGCACGGGCAAGTACCGCAGCTTCCCGGAAATGCAGCGCTGCCACCAGGCTTCTGGAGCGGAGATGGTCACCGTGGCCGTCCGCCGCGTGAATCTCACGGATCGATCCAAAGAGTCTCTCCTCGATTTCATCGACCGCTCGCAGCTCTTCATTCTTCCCAACACCGCGGGCTGCTACACCGCCGATGACGCCATCCGCACCGCCATGCTGGGGCGCGAGGTGGGACTTTCGAACTGGATCAAGCTGGAGGTGATCGGCGATGAGAAGACGCTCTTCCCCGACAACGCCGGCCTGCTCGAAGCCACGCGCGCGCTGGTAAAGGAAGGCTTCGTGGTACTGCCCTACACCAACGACGATGTAGTCAATGCGCGCAGGCTGGTGGATGCCGGCGCGGCCGCAGTGATGCCTCTGGCCGCCCCGATCGGTTCCGGCATGGGCATACAGAACCCTGCCAATCTCCGCATCCTGCGCGAGATGATCACCACCGTGCCCCTTATCGTCGATGCCGGTGTGGGCACGGCCTCGGACGCCGCCATCGCCATGGAACTGGGCGCCGACGGAATCCTCATGAATACCGCAATTGCCGCGGCCGACGATCCCGTTCGCATGGCGCAGGCGATGAAGCTTGGCGTGGAGGCCGGCCGTCTGGCTTTCGAAGCCGGCCGCATGCCCCAGAAACTCTATGCCTCCGCCAGCAGTCCGCTGGCAGGCGTAGTGGGGCGCTGACGCCGAGTTATCGTTTATCTCTTCTGTGACCGTGCCCGCGCGCGAGGCTGCGAGTTTCTGGTTGCCGCCCGTGCGCGTGAATCGCCTCTGCCACGACTGGCAGCGACGTAATTCCTTTCGAACTCAGGCAACTCGCCTGACGGCGTGATATACCACCAACAGAATCACCGAACCTATCACGGCGACTAAGAGACTATAGAGGTTGAACCCCGTGACCCCTGCGGCCCCGAAGGTATTAAAGAGCCAGCCTCCCACGATCGCGCCGACGATCCCTAGAAGAATATCGAGCAACGGGCCTTCTCCCCGGCTGTTGACGATTTTGCTTCCGATGAAGCCGGCCAATAAACCAAGTACGATCCACGCCAGAAACGACATATTCCACCCTTCCGCAACTGAATTTTCGAAAAGGCCGGAACCTCAATTGCACGGGTGCGGCCTGGCGCCAGAGATACGCACAAGGGCTCAGGCGCTTTGCAGCCGTTTCCCGCCCTTTTCCAGTTTCTTTCCGACGCTGTGGACGACGTCCTTGGATTTGTCGATGGCAAGTCCAGCCGCGTTTTTAGCTGCACCGGCAGCGGTGTCGATGTTCCGTTTGGCTTTGCTTTTCAAATCGCTCATGATTGGTCCTTTCCTGTTGCCGGCCTGGTGCACTCACAGACCTTCACGTGGCGCTCAGAAGACTGGGATGATTCAATCCAGGCGGCTGAAAATCCCAGCGCACGACTGTTACAGCACGTGAGCAGCCGTTCTAGTCTTGTACACGTCTCGAACTGCTGGCTAAATTTTGTGGCCGCAATCGGTCCGGGCGAGGACTTACGAGCCCGCCTTCCGAGACTCAATCGGTTCTTGGAGCACTATCTGCACTTGATCGCGGCAAGAATTGCCGGTTAGCTGGCATGAAAACTCGGATTTGCACTCTTTTAGCCCCCTCGCTGCCGGCAAAGCCGCCAAGAAGACTGCCCAGGGCCGATTCACGGGGCGAGCGAGAAGGCTGGCCTAAACCGCGGCTGGCAATCTCGGCCACTGTCGCTACAATAGTCCCGATGAACCGCCTGGAAGAACTGCGCCGCCGCCGCGAAGCCGCCCAACTCGGTGGCGGGCCGGAGCGGCAAGCCCGGCAACATAAGGAAGGTAAACTTTCCGCGCGGGAGCGCATCGAACTTCTGCTGGACGAAAACTCGTTCGAAGAGATCGACAAGTTCGTCACCCACCGCTGCCGCGATTTCGGAATGGAGGAACAAACCGTTCCGGGCGACGGGTTCATCACGGGCCACGGCCGCATCGACGGGCGGCTGGTCTACGTCTTCGCGCAGGACTTCACGGTTTTCGGCGGCTCGCTCTCCGAGGCGAACGCCAAGAAAATTTGCAAGGTCATGGACCTGGCGCTCAAAACCGGCGCGCCCGTAATCGGCCTGAACGATTCCGGCGGCGCTCGCATTCAGGAAGGCGTGCTCTCGCTGGCCGGCTATGCCGACATCTTCCTGCGCAACACGCTGGCTAGCGGCGTGATTCCGCAGATCTCGGCCATCATGGGCCCGTGTGCGGGCGGCGCGGTGTATTCGCCGGCGATTACGGATTTCGTATTCATGGTCGATCAGACCAGCTACATGTTCGTCACGGGCCCGGAAGTTATCAAGACGGTGACCCATGAAGACGTCACCAAAGAGCGTCTGGGCGGCGCGACCACACACAACTCGGTGAGCGGCGTCGGGCACTTCATGGCCGCCAACGATGGCGAATGTCTGCGCATGATCCGTGAGCTGGTCAGTTACATTCCGCAGAACAACCGCGAAGATACCCCGCGGCGTACGAGCTCAGACCCGGTGGACCGCATGGACACGGCGCTCGACTCTCTGGTGCCCGCAGACTCCAGCCTGCCCTACGACATGAAGGACGCCATCCGCCGCGTGGTGGATGACGGTGAGTTCTTCGAAATTCACGAGCACTGGGCGAAGAACCTGGTGATAGGCTTCGCGCGCATGGATGGGCGTTCCGTCGCCATCGTAGCCAATCAGCCCGCGTATTTGGCCGGCTGCCTGGATATCAACTCTTCGGTTAAGGGGGCGCGCTTCGTGCGGTTCTGCGACGCCTTCAATATTCCGCTGCTGACCTTCGAAGATGTACCGGGCTTCCTGCCCGGGACCGAACAGGAGTTTGGCGGAATCATACGGCACGGCGCCAAGCTGCTCTTCGCCTTTGCCGAAGCCACCGTGCCCAAAGTGACCATCATCACGCGCAAGGCATACGGGGGCGCCTATTGCGTGATGGGTTCGAAGCACATCCGCACCGACGTCAATTTGGCATGGCCCACCGCGGAGATCGCGGTCATGGGCGCCGAGGGGGCCGTCAACATTGTCTACCGACGCGAGTTGGCCGCTGCCGTCGATTACGACGCCGCGCGCAAGCAGAAAGTGGAAGAATTTCAGGAACGCTTCGCCAATCCATTTGTGGCGGCCGAACATGGCTTCATCGATGACATTATCGAGCCGCGCGAGACCCGGCCGCGGGTGATCGGCGCACTGCGCATGCTCGAGAACAAGGTCGACACCATGCCGCGCAAAAAGCATGGGAACATACCTCTATGACGGCATTCGGCTGTTTGGCCGTGCTGGCGGTGCTCTGCGGCGGTGGTCTCGGCGCGCAGGAACGCTATCCGGTCGATTGGGCCAAACTCGAGCCGGAGATTCTAGAGCGCTTCACCACCCTTCTGAAAATCGATACCAGCAACCCGCCGGGGAATGAGACGCGCGTCGCCGAGGTCGTGGAGGCAGCACTGCAAAAGGAAGGCATTCCGGTGCAGCTCTTCGCTTTGGAATCGGCCCGCGCCAACCTGGTCGCCCGGATAAAAGGCAACGGCTCGAAGAGGCCCCTTTTGATCATGGGCCACACGGACGTGGTGGGCGTTCAGCGCGAGCGCTGGAGCGTCGATCCCTTTGGCGCGGTACGCAAGGACGGCTTGATTTACAGCCGCGGCGCCAACGACGACAAAGACCACGTGGTGGCCGGCCTCATGGTCATGCTGCTGCTCAAGCGCATGCATGTGAAGCTCGATCGCGACGTGATTTTTCTGGCGGAGGCCGGTGAAGAGGGCACCACCCAGGTGGGCATCGATTTCCTGGTGAGTCACCACTGGCCGGATATTGAAGCCGAGTACGCTATGGCGGAGGGCGGTTCCGTAATCGAAGCCGATGGCCACGTGCATCACGTCCTGATCAATGTCACGGAGAAGGCGCCGCGCGGCGCGCGTCTCATCGCGCGGGGCCCATCCGGGCACGGCTCGCGCCCCAGCCCGCAAAACGCGATCGTACATCTGTCCGCCGCCGTGGCCAAGGCCGGCGCGTGGCAGACGCCCCTGCGTCTCAACGAAGCCACGCGCGCGTATTTCGAGCGGCTGGCGGCCATCAGTCCGCCTCGCGAGGCTGCCCGTTACCGGGCCATTCTTGACCCCGCGCGCAGCGCCGACGTGGACCGCTATTTCTTCGAACATGAGCCCGGCCACTACACGCTGCTGCGCACTTCCGTGGTGCCCACCATGTTGCAGGCTGGGTTTCGCGCCAACGTGATCCCTTCCGAAGCCGAAGCGTATCTGGATATCCGCGCGCTGCCCGATGAAGACATGACGAAATTCTTCGCGGAGTTGCGCCGCGTGATCAACGATCCGGCGATCGAGGTGGTACCCGCGCAAGCCGGTGGCCGTCCTGCCGCGCCGCCTTCACGCACCGACAACGTCATGTTCCACGCGCTCGAAACCGTGAGCCGGATGATGTTCCACGCCCCGGTGCTGCCTGGCATGCTGGCGGGCGCCACCGATTGCGCCCAACTGCGAGCCAAGGGAGTCGCCTGTTACGGGTTTGGGCCCATCGCCGATAGCGGCGCGGGCCCGCTAGGTGGCGCGCACTCCGATGACGAGAACATTTCGGTGAACGCACTGGAAAAGCTCATCGAGTTTCTTTGGAACGCCGTAATTGAGGTGGCCGCCTCCTAGCATGCAGTATCGCTTCAGCGCCATCCCGGAAAGCGAAGTCCCGCAAGCGGCCGTTGCCAGCTGGCAGCACGTCCTGGATACCTACGCCTCGGAGATAAACAAGCTCTACTCCACATGGTCGCAGTTCGCGAACGCGGATCTGGACTTCCGGCCCCATCCCAAATCCATGACCGTTCGCGAGGTGATGAAACACCAGCTTCTTTCCGAGCGGCGCTTCTTCGGCGAGTTCCTGCAAGGTGCGGAGCCGCCGGCCGCCGAGGTACTGCCCGCAGAGGCGTCCACACCGGCCTTTTCGCACCGTTTGGTGGAACTGGCGCGGCACCGCCTGGCATTTCTCGCAGCCCGCGACGATGCCTGGTGGCTGACCGTTACGCCCTTCTTCGACGTCGAACGCCAGCGCATCTGGATCTTCTGGCGGCGGATTTTGCACACCGCGCATCACCGCACGCAGTTGACGGTTTATCTGAGACTGCTCGACAAACCGGTGCCTGCGATCTACGGACCCACCGCGGATGAGGTTTGGGAAGGCGCTGACCCGACGCAGAACGTGGCCGCGGCCGGTCGTGGGTCGCAACGGCCCGGAGCGAAACCGCCAGACGGTTCCAGCCGTTGATAGCTCTCCAGCGTCCACTGGAGTCTGGCCATTTTCGATTCAAGTCGCCACCCCCCCGGCGGCGAAGACCGCCGGCGTTACGTAGCGCTGGCGATCTTGTCGCCGGCTCCGGCGGGGCCATAAGCAACTCAGCAGGACCTTAGTTTAGGCATCGCGGAAGAATCCGTTGATCTCCGCAAAAGGTATCAGGCTGTCGAAGCCCGCGAAGCTGCCGTCTTTCGCAATGAGCTCGGCGGCGCGCAGAAAACCGGTCCACGCCGCGCGCGCTAGCGACGAGCCGACACTGATGCGCCGCACGCCCAACTCAGCGAGGTCCGCGACCCGGAGCCCGGTATTCCTGCTCATTAGAATATTCACCGGCTTCGGGCCGAGCGCCGCGATCATCGTTTTAATCTCCTCGCGTTGAGCGATCCCGGGCGCGTACAGCACGTCCGCGCCGGCCACCGCGAACGCTTGCAGGCGGCGCATCGCTTCTGGGAACGGTTCCGGGTGGCCTACCAGGTAACACTCGGCCCGTGCCGTGAGCAGCACTCCCGTGCCCGAAGCATCGATGGCAGCGCGCGCGGCCTTGATTCGCTCCACCGCCAGCGGCAATTCGTAAAGCGGCTTCTGGCGATCTCCCGTGGCATCCTCGATCGAAAGACCGGCCACGCCCGTCTCCACACAGAGCCGCACATTTGCCGCGACGCCCTCCGGCTCGTGCGCATAGCCCGCCTCGAAATCGGCGTTCACGGGCAATCCCACCGCCGCGACGATCTCCGCAATGTTGCCGAGCATGCTGTCGCGCGACACGCCGGCGTCCGGCAGCCCGCGCGCAAACGCATAACCGGCACTGGTAGTTGCCAGCGCCTGGAATCCCAGATGACGGAGGTAACGCGCGGAGCCGGTGTCCCAAGGATTAGGAATTACAAAGCAGCCACTCTGGTGGAGCTTGCGAAATGCAGAGCGGCGCGCGGTGTAGTCAGAAGCGGGCATATTCCGATCTTACGCAGGAATGCGCTCCCGCGATAGTGCCCGCCAGCCGGCGTGGGGCGGGCCTCGACTGATGTGGCCGCCCCTGCTTCAACGACCTTCCAGCAGCGATCGTACTATGGGTCCCAACGCCACGTACTGCTGCAAACTGGAATGCTTACGGAAATACTCACTAGCCCCCAACTTCATGGAACGCTCCGGGTCGGTCGGCTCATTCAACGAGCTGATCACCAGCACTTTCGCGGATCTGCCGAATGTGCCTGAAGAGACTCCACAATTCTTGGTTTAGACCGGGGCTTGATGATTGTGGGCGGGCTTTTGGTCTTTTAGCGGGCGGCGATAGAATTTACGCAGGAACGCGGTCGGAGCGTTTCAACCTCGGAAGCGATTTGATCGTCTTCCCCGCTTTCTTCTCAGCCATGCGTAGTTCGTAGAGGCTCTGCAGGTTGAGCCAAAACTCCGCACTCGTGCCAAAGAAATGGGCGAGGCGCAAGGCCGTGTCTCCCGTGATGGCTCGCTGCCCGTTCAAAATGCCGGTGATGCGGTTGGTCGGCACATCCAGCCTGCGCGCTAGCTCGGCGGCACTCATATCGAGTTCTTTCAGTTCTTCGGCCAGGTGCTCTCCCGGATGTATCGCGGTCAAGGCCATAGCGTCCTCCTAGTGATAGTCGACAATCTCGACGTTCGACGGACCCAGCGCTCCGTCCGGCCACTCAAAACAGATCCGCCACTGCTCGTTGATGCGGATGCTGTACTGCCCTTTACGATCGCCGGCCAGGGCTTCGAAACGATTTCCGGGCAAGGCTGTGAGGTCCCTGACCGCCGTAGCTGTTTCCAGCCGGTCGAGCTTCAGGCGCGCCGGCCGCTCGATGCCCGAGAACGCTTTCACCCGTTTCCCGGCGGCGAAGTCTCTGGTGCGCTTGTCCCGATAGCCGACGACCACTCATTAGGATATCCTTCATTATGCGTTACGTCAAGCATAACGAACGGAGGCGGGGCCACTGCCAGGCAGTTCTCGCCTACGATAGCAACAACTCAATATCCTCGCGCTGCAGATTGCGAAGCGGGCTGTTATCCGCGCTGATGATCGCGGCCGCCAACGCGCGCTTGGTATTCTGCAGTTCGAGCACCTTCTCTTCCACCGTGTCGCGCGCGATCAATCGATAAGCGAATACCTGGCGTGTCTGGCCGATGCGGTGCGCGCGGTCTACGGCCTGCGCTTCCACCGCCGGATTCCACCAGGGATCCAGCAGGAAAACGTACTCCGCAGCCGTCAGGTTCAAACCCAGGCCGCCGGCCTTCAGGCTGATCAGGAAAAGCGGGCAATCCGGGTCGTTCTGAAAACGCTCCACGCATTGCTGCCGGTCACGAGTGGCGCCATCCAGGTACTCGTAAACAATGCCGGCCGCATCCAGCCGCCGGCGTACGATGGCCAGCAGACTGGTGAATTGCGAGAACACCAGAGCCTTGTGCCCCTCGGCCACAACATCGGTCAGGTGGTCCATCAGGAGCTCCAGCTTGGCGCTGGGGTCGTCCAAACGCTTGGCGTCGAGCAGACCGGGGTGGCAGGCTGCCTGCCGCAAACGCAACAACGCTTCCAGCACCTGGATCTTCGATTTCGCCAGCCCCTGCTGCTCGATGGCGCCCATCAGTGAGCTGCGGTAGTGCGCGCGAAGCTCGTTGTAAAGCTTGCGCTGCGGGCCTTCCAGCTCGCAGAAAATGGTCTGCTCCGATTTCGCCGGAAGCTCGCGCGCCACCTGGTCCTTGGTCCGCCGCAAGATGAAAGGCCGCAGCGCGTGGGCCAGCAGTTGGCGCGTCTCTTCGCTGGGGTTCCGCGCCGCGCCTCCCGTCAACTGGAACACGCTGGCTGAGCCGAGCATACCTGGATTGAGAAACTCGAACAGACTCCACAACTCGCCCAGATGGTTCTCCACCGGCGTGCCGCTGAGCGCCAGGCGCTGCCGGCCGCGCAGCAGGCGCACCGCCTTGGCGGAGTCGGTCCCCGCGTTCTTAATGGCCTGGGCCTCATCCAGCACGATGTAGTCGAACTCGAGGTCTTTGAATTCCAGCGCATCGCGGCGCAAGGTGCCGTAGGTGGTCAGGATCAGATCGTAGGAGGCGAAGTTGCTGACACTGCGCGTGAGGCCGGTGTGATCGAGCACGCGGATTTGGGGGGTGAAGCGGGCGGCCTCCTGCTTCCAGTTGAACACCAGCGACTTCGGCACCACCACCAGCGATGGTCCGCACACCGCCGGTTCGGCGCCGCCGTTGGAAGCTCCCCGCAAAGCCCGGCGGGTATCCAGCAGCGCCAGAACCTGCGCGGTCTTGCCCACCCCCATATCGTCCGCCAGGCAGCCGCCGAATCCGAAGCGGCGCAGAAAGTCCATCCAGCCCACGCCTTCCCGCTGATAATCGCGCAACTGGCCCACGAAACCCGCGGGCTGATCGGGGGCATGGATACCTTGGAAGTTGCCGAGTTCCTCTCGGATGCGGGCGAACGCCGCGTCGCAACTGGCTTCGGGCTGCGAGGCCAGCAGCGCATCGAGAAGCCCCGCCTGGTTCCGGCGGAAGCGGACGTGATCGGCGCCGGCGGTTCCCAGGCCCGCCAGCGCGCCGTAGCGATTGAGCCATTCCTCCGGCAATAGCCCGTACGTCCCGTCATCCAAACGGACCATGTTGTCGCCGCGGCGCACCGCAGCCAGCAGCGCGGGCAGCTTGGCGCTGGTCTCGCCGTAATCCACTTCCCCGTGCAGTTCGAACCAATCCACTCCTGACGAGACTTCCACCCGCACGGCGCCGGGGCGGCGAAAAGTCTTGCCTTCGGCTTCGATATGCCAGCCTGCCTCCAGACAGGCGCGCACCACCGACGGCAGTTTCTTGGGAGCCATGTTCCATGCGGGCTCCGCTTGCCCCGGAACGTAAGCTGGAGTGGAAACTCCGAGCAACCGCAGGCGCTCGAGCGCAGACTGTTCCGCCTGCGTGTCCCGCACCAGCAACGTGCGCGCGGCAGGGTCGTAGAGCCCACGGGCTTCCGTCGCGAACGATACGCGGCGGCCTTCATAGTCGAACCAGAGCTGTGCTACCAGGTGCTCGGCCTCCCAAGGGTTGGGCTTGACGGCGCGCACCGTCAGACACGGGCGCGGGGCGGTGCGCAGCTCCTGATAGCGCAAGTTTTCCGGAACCTCCACGCGCACCGCCAGCGGGTGCTCCAGCACCGCGGCCAGCAACTGTTCGGCGTCAGCCTCAGCAGCCTCAATGCGGCCTGCGTGCCGGAGATAGTTGATCCACTCAAATGGAGCCCCTTCCTCCAATCGGCTCACCCGCTCGCGCGTGAACACCAGCCCGCCTTCGGTGATCAGGACAGGAGTCGCGAGTTCCATCTCCTCCTCGCCACGGCGCAGCCAGCCAGAGACAGCGCATCGTTTACCGGCGCCGCTCATGCGAAGTTCGAAACGCCACGGCTCGGCTTCTTCCCAGACCAGCGGCAGAAGCTCCTCGTCGCTGTAGGACGTCAATTGCAGCAGCGCGCGTCCCGAACCCGTGATGAGCGGCATCACAGCGGCCGCGAGTGCATGCTGCACGCGATAATTCACGGCCAGGGTTTCATGCCAGCCGGACGAAACCCAGCCATAGTCGCCAGCGGCGCCCGTAAGCAACCCCATGATCTGGCGATCCAGCGCGTCCGGCAATAGAGGAACCATGGCGCGCACCAGCCGTGGAGGCGTACTCTTCTTCCAGCCGCCGCTGCGCTTCGGCTCTCTGGCGAGCAGCCTGAGCACCAGGCCACCGCGGTTGATGCTGCTGGGGACATCGACAACATAAAGGAGTTCGCGTGTGGAGGGCCATCTCTCCGCGCTGCGCATGGCGGCTGGGGCGATCTCATTCAGACGCTGTCGCCAGGCGGGCAGTTTGGGCGGTGGCGGGACCACGGGCAGCGCCGGAAGCGGAGCGCCACGCACCGGCATGATGTAGCCCTGTTTTTCGTCCAGCTCATCGTAAGTTCCCAGGTTCTCGAAGTCGTAGGCCACCGGGATAAAGCCGCGGCTGGAAGCCGCACTCAGGTGCCCCTTAGCCTCGGCCGCCAGCACGGTGGCCCAAAGGTGCTTGCAGGGACCGCCCGACCCGAAGTACGGGCAAGCGCACCGCAAACTCAATCCTTCGCCGATATCCCAACGGATCTCCACCTCATAGAGACGCGATCCCTTCACCCAGGCAGTCACCCTGGAGTCGGAAGCACGCTCGATCCGCACAGCCCCCATACGGAAATACTGGGCGCCGCGCGAGCGTGTCCCAGGATCGAAATCGGTTTCCAGTGCAGAGGTGAGCTTCATCGAGCGTCGAGGTGATTTTGGGGGAGTAGCCTCTTATTTTACCTTGCGTGGGGCGGCGCCATGCGCTGCCCTAGTTCTTGGCGGCCACGACATCCATGGCGAACCCCGCGTCCAGCGACGACAGTCCTTCGATCTGTACCAGACTGGCCGCCGGCGGGTGGGCCGCATCGAAAAACGCCGGTCGAAGCGCCTGGATCTGGTCTTCGATCTTCTGCGACACCGGATAGAAATGCGCAAACGCCACTTCGTGCAGGTTCGAGCCGGCCGGTTCCAGAGCCTTGCCGAGACGTTCGAACGCCAGGCGGGCGTCCGATCCTTCGTAGCCGAAAGATACCTGCGTGCCGGTGAGGACCACATGCGGCGCGGTCACCACGGCAATCGGCGACTCGGCCCCCGTCCGCGGCGGCGGCCCGCGCAGGCCGGCCACTGCCTCGCAAGCAGCCATGCCACGCATCGAAGCACGTTGCGCCTGCATATAATTCAGCGCTGCCCGCGCATACGACGCCTCGACGAGCTGGCGCGTGGCAGCGATGTTGTCCAGCGAGCTAAGAAAGCAGGTAACACGCAGGACATCGGAGGCATCCGCCCCGGCCGCGCCGACCGCCTGCCGCAACCGCGTCAACGACTGCTCCACCAAAGGCGCCACCGGGTCGAGCGGGCTGGCCGAGAAAAACGCTTGCGCGGGAATGAAGGCCAGCCCGCCTGGGTGAAGATCCTTCTTCCCGGCAGCGATGGCTTCGAGCACAACCTGCGCTCCGTCCAGAGGCAGTCCACCCGCCTGAATCAGGCTCAGCACGGGCAGAGGCTGGCGCCGGTCGGTGAAGGTCTCGCTCACCAGCTCGCGCACGCGCCGCAGATCGCCCGAACCCGCCACAAACGCCCGAATCTGCAGGACCGTATTGCCGCCGGCTTGCCGCTCCAGCGACTTGAGAGCGTCTTTAATCTGCTGCGAAAGCAGTCCCTTGGCTGAGAGAGGGGTGGTGTAAAACAAGAGACGCCGCGTCTCCCCAGCGACTGTGCTGGGAAGCTCTTTGGGAAGTTGCAGCGCCTGCGTCTCGTCTTCGCCGTTCTTATTCTTTTTGGCGGCAGACAGCGCCATCGCGACCGCCAATGCGACCGCGACCACCGCCAGAACTTTTTTGGTGTTTGGTGAACCCACCCGCTCGCCGCTAGATATTAGGATTCTAGCAGAGTGGCCTACAGGCGATTTGCCGGCACCGCTTCCTTCACTGGCGGCTCCGCATAACTTCATTCTTACCGAGCCCTGACCAAAGGGAGCGGTCAATGGATTCGCCAGCCATCCATACCCGGCCAAGTAATAAGCACGGGCTTTCTTGGTGGCTTGGGGAACGGGCCTTCTGGAGGGATCGATGCCTAAGAATTGGACTCTGCGGTTTTCCCACGCTTCAGATCACAATTGGAAACTGCTAGAATCTCGTGCCATGAGAGTCTGGCTTTCTTTGGCGCTATTCTTCGGTTCCACGATCTGTGGCTTTGGCCAGCAAACCTTGGCCGTAACGGATTTCATAGCCTATACCCACCGTGGGGCCCTCGAAGCGCCCACACCCGAGGATTACCTTTACGGCTTTCCGCGGGTCGCTTTTACTATCAGCCGAGACTTCTCGGTCACCTGGATCTCCGCTCGATTGCGTGCGACAGTCAGAGGTTCTGTGACCAAGAAGAAACAGATACTACCGGTCGAATACACGGGCGAATTTTCCCTCGACTCAGCCAGCTCTAATCGGCCGACGCTCGCCCTCACCCTTCCCGCTGATTTCCGCAACGCAAGTATCACCGCTGTTTCCGTTCAACTGCTCCAATCGGACGCCATCGTTCCCACGAAATTGGTCCTCGCCAAAGTTCGACAGGTTTCCCTTGATCGCCCCGCAACAGCAAAATATGAGGATGATTTCCTGGCGATAACCTTCGGCTTCGATCCGGAGAGTTCGGCGATTGAGATCTCTGGAAATAGCACATCCGTTTCACTACTGGAACCTTTGCCGGAGTCACACGCGATCCTGGAATTCAATGTGAAGGAGCTCCCGCTGCCCCAAGCACTTCGTGAAGAGCACTATGACGCTGCAGCCCCAAGTTCTGGCTCGGCCGTACCCGCAGAACTGTTCACCGAGAGAATAGAGATTAAAGATCGACAAGCATGCACCGCTCAACAGACTGCAAACATAGAGATCGAGCGCGACGCTTCATGTAAATCCAGGGAGCCTTTATTCCAAAAATACATGCAGCAGCTTCAGGAAGGCTATGTTTTGGTTCGAGTGATCCTGCCCGTACGCGTGAATTTGGGGATACGAACCTACGTATTCACCTTTGTCGTCAGCAAGACTGGCGCTGGCCCGAAGACTAAGAACCCTGAAGAAGTGTCCATCTAGACCCATTGGGTAGTGGGTCAGTTTCAAAAAGTGTCAATTTGAAATCCATTGACGGGGCAACCCGGTTATCGTCATACTTGAGGCGTGCCTGAGCAAAAGGCGTGGTGGGCAAGAGGTTCCCGGGATGAATTGGTCTGATCCATCTGTCGTTGTCACCATCGGCATCGCGTGTGTGACACTCATCTACACCGTATTAACCGGACTCATCTGGTATGCAACCTTGCAAAATACCAAAGCCACCCGAGAAATTCTTGAGGCCGAACACCGGCCATACATCGGAGTCGTACAGGTCCGATTCAAACCTGAAGGGACAATAGGAAGCGCAACTCTACAGATCACGATAAAGAACGTTGGAACTGTACCGAGCGGATCAATCCATATAGACTTTGAGATCAGGCTCAACAACACGGCTACTAGCTCCACCGGGCCTGAGACCCGCAGGCCATCCCTCGTTTTAATGCCGGGAAATACCCTGGTGATCCCCCATGAATTGACAGATGAAGAGATGGGCTGTTTTCGGGGTGAAAATGTTTTTCAAGTAGCGGTGAAGCTTCGTTATCATGGCATGACCGATAAGGAATATCGAAGCAGCGGCACATACCAGTATGACGGCATCGAATCCTTCTTGCCCGTTTCTGGCGAATTGACATAGCAAAAAATCCGAGATCCCTAATAACGTTGCCACGAGTCACGCCTGCGGAAACCGACAGAACTTGACCATGAGGATGTGCATCCGCCACTTCACTCGCCTTACTAACGCGTCCTCGAATTTTGCCGCGTGCGCTTGAGCCTACGGGCTACTCCTGCGATGTCGGCGGGAGTGACGGATCACGTCTGGTCAATTCAGGAACTTGTTGCTCTAATGTAGGAAGAAATACGGGCAGGAAATTAAGAATCATGGATTCGCGCTTTTGTTCTTTGCTCTTCGCATCCAGCCCAAGCCGCACTCGTAAATCCGAGGTGACGCTAGCGAATCCGTCCATAGAAGCTGAAAATCTACTGCCGTCTTGAGTCAGTAAACAATAAAGCAATTGCCTACTTTTTGCGTGGAACGTCTGAAAGGTGCTTTCAAAATCATTCGTCTCGTCCGGATCAAACGCGAGGAGAGTTCCATCAGTTGCCAAGCCAATGATATTCGTTCGACCACCACACCCCTCAACGTTCGCTTTGGCTTGGGCAATTGCGTAGGTACCGACTATCCGAGCATCTTTGATCTCCATCGCTCGGGTGAACATAGCTTCTATCAAGTAACGCCCCAAGTAAAAACCGCTGCCTACGCACTCATAGCTGTCACATTGCCTGATTGACCCTTTCCATGTAACGTAGAGTCCTGGGCCGTCCAGTCGGTCGTGTGGAGTCCAAGCCGCCAATAGAATCTGATACAGGCTCGCAGTGTTGGGGTCTGGATGCGGCGATACATGGCGCCGATATTCCTCGGCAACTACAGACTGGACGATTTTTGCCACATCCCAATGGCACGTAATCGAAGCGGGCTTGACCTGGCGTAGGCGCCGGATACTGTTTTGAATCGCCGCCAAAGCCAAATCCATGTTGTCTCCAGCCATAGCGAAAACGGCGCGTAGATGCGGCAGTTCTCCAACCATGTCCAACTTGGAATCGTGGGTTAGGATTCCACCTAGCGTATACTGAGTATCCGCGCAGATAAGGACTCCGTCCATCACCTTGAAACCTACCGCAATCGTCATACGTTGCTTCCTCGGGTTGCCCCAAGGATACCGCTGCTTAACCGGTCGCGGATACGACGGATGACCGATTTTTGGCACACCACAGCCTGAGCGTGCAGGCAGCGCAATGGATGGCCTCTGGAACGGTTGATTCACACGTCCCTCCCTGTGCTTGAGCGCTGATTGGCCCGCTCTGGGCCAATTTGAACCTGACCCACTACTCCGCTCGTCTTCAGTCCAATATGGTACGCTATGGCTGATGGATCTCCGGCCATTGGATCATCACTTCGCTTCCCCTCTCTACCGCCAACTGTATGAACAGGTTGCGGAACAGATCCGAACTGGGCGATTGGCCGCCGGCGAGCGCCTGCCTGCTACTCGCGAATTGGCTGGCGTACTTGGACTGAACCGGACCACTGTCTCCGCCGCCTATGAAATCCTCGAATCGGAAGGCCTGATTACCGGACAGGTGGGCCGCGGGAGCTTTGTCACCGGAGACCCGCAGGCTCGCGCCGGCGGCGTAGATTGGGATGTTCTGCTGGAGCGGCATGACCTGCCGGCTTGGGCGCCAGCCCCATCCGCGGATAAGGACGTGATCCGGTTTGTGGTCTCGCGGCCCTCCGATGCGCTATTTCCGCTGGATGATTTTCGCGCCAGTTGCCAGGCGGTTCTGGCCCGCGGCGATCTCGCCGATATTCTGCAACTCGGCTCGCCGAGCGGGTATGAGCCGTTGCGGCGGCACCTGCTGGAGGACGCCCGGCGGCAGGGCTTGGCCAACGCCGGCGACGACCTCATCATTACCAACGGCTGCCAGCAGGCGCTCGATCTGCTTGGCCGCGTGCTACTGCGCCCCGGCGACACGGTAGTGGTGGAGGATCCCGTCTACACCGGCCTGAAGAATTTGCTCGCGGGCATGGGCGCGCAGCTCATCGGCATTCCGGTCGGCGCGGACGGAATGGACCTCGCGCACCTGGAGCGTTCGCTCAATCGCGAGCGTCCCCGCTTCCTGGTGGTGACGTCGAATTTTCAAAACCCTACGGGCGCCACATTGCCGCTCAGCGCGCGCCGCGCGTTGCTTGAAGCCGCGCACGCCGCGGGCGTCCCAATCATCGAAAACGACGCCTACTGCGAACTGCGCTACCGCGGCCAACCTCTCCCATCGGTGAAGCAATCGGACCAGCGGGGTGGTACGGTTTTGTTGCGGAGTTTTTCGAAGGTGAGTTTTCCGGGCTTGCGCGTCGGATGGGCTTTGGGGCCCAAGCCGCTGATCGAACGGTTGCGCCACGCCAAAGAGGCGACGGACCTGCATACCGACCAGCTTTCCCAGGCTGTGTTGCTGGAATTCGCCGAATCTGGCCGCCTGGAACAGCATCGTGCGCGCATGCTCCAGGCAGGTGCGGAACGGTTGGCCGCTTCCCTGGCGGCCTGCCGCGAGTTTCTGCCGCCGGGAACGCGCTGGACCGAGCCCGAGGGCGGAATGAATCTCTGGGTGCGTTTGCCGGCGCCATTGGATGCGGGCGAATTGCTGCCGCGCGCGCAAAAAGAAGGCGTCGCTTATTTGCCGGGCCGGTTTTTCGAGGTTTCCCGGCGCGAACCTGGCGCGCTGCGTTTAAGCTTTGCGGGTTTGACTCCGCAGGAGATCCGAAAGGGTATAGAGATTTTGGGCCGCGTGGCCGGGGGTGCGAGGGCGAACGTTCTGGAGATCCTCGAACCGGCGCAGGCCATGGTATAGGAGGAAGCATGTTTCAGTTCACGAGCGAACAGTTTCGAGTGAAGGTTGGGTTGGCGGAGATGCTCAAGGGCGGCGTGATTATGGATGTCACCAACGCCGAGCAGGCCAAGATCGCCGAAGACGCCGGGGCATCGGCCGTGATGGCCCTCGAGCGCGTGCCGTCCGATATCCGCAAAGAAGGCGGTGTGGCGCGCATGGCCAGCATCTCCAAGATGGAAGAGATCATGCGCACCGTTTCCATTCCGGTGATGGCCAAGGCGCGTATCGGCCACTTCATGGAGGCCCGCATTCTGGAAGCGCTCGGAGTCGATTACATCGATGAGAGCGAGGTGCTCACGCCCGCCGACGAAGAGCACCACATCGATAAGACCGATTTCAAGGTGCCATTCGTGTGCGGCGCCCGCAATCTGGGGGAAGCGCTCCGCCGCATTGCCGAAGGCGCGGCCATGATCCGCACCAAGGGCGAAGCGGGTTCCGGCAACATTGTCGAGGCTGTCCGGCACATCCGCACCATCGTGAAAGAAATGAAGAAGCTCACGGTGCTGGGGCACGAGGAACTGGTGCACGAGTCTAAGGAACTCCAGGCGCCGCTGGAATTGGTCGAGTGGGTCGCGAAAAACGGGAAGCTGCCGGTGCCCAACTTCTCCGCCGGCGGTATCGCCACGCCCGCCGACGCCGCGCTCGTGCTGCAACTGGGCGCCGAAGCCGTATTCGTCGGCTCGGGCATCTTCAAGTCCGACGACCCGGCGGCCCGCGCCGTGGCCATCGTTCAGGCCGCCAAGAATTACAACGACCCCGTGAAGCTGCTGGCCGCCAGCCGCGACCTGGGCGACGCCATGCCTGGTCTGGATATAGCCCGCATGCCGGAATCGGAGTTGCTCCAAACCCGAGGCTGGTAGTGAAGACGGTCGGCGTCCTGGCCCTGCAAGGCGATTTCGCGGCTCACCAGGCGGCCCTGGAACGCGCCGGCGCCGAATCGGTGCAGGTGCGCAACGCCGAACAACTCCGCCACATCGACGGCCTGGTGATCCCCGGCGGGGAGAGCACCACCATGCTGAAGCTGCTGCACTATGAGAACCTCCTGCAGCCGCTGGTGCAATTTGCCCGCGAAAGACCGGTCTTCGGGACTTGCGCGGGCGCCATCCTGCTGGCTAAGGAAGTCTTCCATCCCAGCCAGGAAAGTTTCGGAATCATGGATATCGATGTCGAGCGCAACGGCTACGGCCGACAGCTGGATAGCCGCGTGGCGCAACTCGAGCCCGAGGCCGATTTCCAGCAGCGCACAGCACCGGGCAGGCTGGAAGCCGTCTTTATCCGCGCGCCCGTCATACGGCGGATTGGGGCCGAAACCAAAGTGCTCGTCCGCTATAATGGAGATCCGGTGCTGGTGGAAGACCGGCGGCATCTGGCGGCTACATTCCACCCCGAACTGACTGCAGATTCACGCATACATAAGTTATTCCTTGAGAAGCTGTGACCAATCGTAAGCGGATTTTGTTCGTTTGCGTCGGCAACGCGTGCCGGAGCCAGATGGCCGAGGCTTTCGCCCGCACCTACGGTAGCGACGTTTTGATACCGGCCAGCGCCGGGCTCACTCCCGCGTCGGACCTGCCGGTCGAGACGCTGAACGCCATGGCGGAAAAGAATATCGACATGAGCGCGCAGTTCCCCAAGAGTTTCCGCCAACTCCGGCGCGCCAAATTCGACCTGGTCATCAACATGAGCGGCTTTCCCATCCCTTGGGAAAATGGCGCTCCTATCGAGGAGTGGCCCGTGCCCGACCCGGTGGCGATGCCTTATGAAGACCATTGCCAGGTCCGCGATCAGATCGAGACCCTGGTCATGAAACTCATCCTCGATCTGCGCCGCGAACAAAAGTAACCCCACAGAATTGCGCCGTAACCGGGGCGGAACAGCACGAGGGCCGCCCAGTTGCATCTGGTAGCGGCGGGAGTGAACGAATCCATGCTATTGCTGCTGATTCTGCTGATCATCCTGCTGGCCGGCACTTTTCCGGCTTGGCCCTACAGCCGGGGTTGGGGCTATTATCCAAGCGGTGGCCTGGGCCTGGTGCTCTTGATCGTCGTGATTCTAATGTTGCTCGGGCGCGTCTGACCGGGTCCGTGGGGCGGCGCCATGCGCTGCCCCGGAATGCGGTGACCTTTGGGCAGCGCATGGGGCCGCCCCACATGATATGATTTCATTCGACCACGTAGGTCACCCGATGCGCCACGTTAATTGCGCATATACGTTAGCCCTGTTGGCTATGCTCGCCGCCGGCCCGTCGCGCGCCAGCTCGCTCACCATCGTGGTCGAATTCCACGGCCCACACTCCGAGCGATCGGTCGCTGAAATGAAGCGCGAGCTCGAAGACATCATGGAGCCTGCGGGCTGGACCATCGATTTGCGCTCGCGCACCGAAGCCGAGGGAACGTCCTTCGACAACCTGGTGGTGGTTCGATTCGAGGGCAGTTGCGTCCTCCAGCGCGGCGGCCCTGCTCTTGATGAGGGGGGCCCTCTGGCGTTCACCTACACGTCGGACGGAATCGTGCTGCCATTTAGTAAGGTGGTCTGCGATCAGGTGGCGGCGTCCGTGCGATCGGCCATGTGGGCCGGCGATTATGCTCGCGGCGATCAATTGCTGGGGCGCGCACTCGGCCGCGTGGTAGCGCACGAGCTGGTGCACATCTTGTCGCACTCGCAATCGCACAGCAAATCCGGGGTGGAGATGCGGGCGCTCTCCGGCCAGGAGTTGATTGCACCGAGTCTTTCACTGGATCTAGCGGACCTGCACCGCATTCAGTAATTGTCTGTGTTGAGATAAGTGAATGGGCTCGGGTCAACGCGGAGACGAGCTTCGGTGTTCGTTCTGCGGCAAAACCCAGAGTGGTGCGGTCGCCAAATTGATCTCCTCACCCGGCGGCCTCCCCCGAGCCTACATATGTGAGCAGTGTATCCGTACTTGCAGTAGTGCGATCGGAGATCTGCCGGCGCCGGCGGGTCATCGTTCCGAAAATGCGCGGGGGTGTTCCTTTTGTCACAAGGAGCCGCATGAGATCAGATTCGCTTCTTCTCCCGGAGATCCCCCGGAAGCCTTCATCTGCGAGGAATGTCTGGCCGTTTGCATGTTCATCCTCAAAGACGACGACCCATCCGTTGCGAACTGAGGCCTCTGGCGAAGAATCGGGAGGGCCGCCGGCGAACTTGTTATACTGATCTCCGATGTCCCCGAGGAAGGAGACTCCTCGCCTTTCCCGACTCCAGATTGCAGATTCCGTCCTGAAACGGCTCGAACGCGAGCAGGCGCGCGCCGCCTCCGAGTTCCACCGTTCCGACGGTGTTCCCAGCTTCACTATGGAAGACGCGCTGCCGCCAGAGCACGCGCTGGCCATCTATGAAGCATTCCCGCCGACCGATCGCCTGGTGCTGAAAAACACGCTGGGGCAGTTGAAATACGTGGGATACCAGATGAACGCGTACGATCCGCTTCTCGAAGAGGCGATCTACGCCTTTCAGGATCCGCGCATCGTCCGCGCCATCGGTTCCATCACCGGCATCGCCGACCTGCTGCCCGATGAAAAGCTCTACGCGGGCGGCATCAGCTTGATGACCGAAGGGCACTATCTCAATCCGCATCTGGACAATTCGCACGACAAAGACCGCAACCATTATCGTGCGCTGAATCTTTTGTACTATGTCACTCCCGACTGGCGCGACGATTTTGGAGGGCACCTAGAGCTTTGGGACAATGGCCCCGGCAGACCGCAGCGCACGATACACAGCCGCTTCAACCGGCTGGTGGTCATGCAAACCGACGAGCGTTCGTGGCACTCGGTAAGCAAGGTTCTCCACGGTGGCCGCCGCTGCTGCGTTTCCAATTACTACTTCTCGCCGCGTCCCGCCGGGCATGACGCGTCCTATCACGTCACCTCGTTCCGCGGCTGGCCCGAGCAGAAACTGGCGGACGTAGCCATGCGGATCGATAGCGGCGTGCGCCTGGCGGTCCGCAAGGTCGGCGGAAGCTGGCTCTTCAAGAATCCGCACGTTTACAAGAAATAGAACACTACCGCGCAGCGCATGGCGCCGCGCCACGTTGTATTCTGGAATGTCTAGGAGACTTCCATCGTATCTTTCTGCGTGCTGGCGAGCGGCAGTTCTGGTAATGCCGCCCTGCTGTCCACGGGCAACACTCGAATTCTCGTGGATGCCGGCTTGAGCATGAAGGAACTGTGCCGGCGGCTGGCGCTCATCGGCGAGGAAATCGAACGGCTCGACGCTATCCTCATCACCCACGAACATTCGGATCACGTTTCCGGTTTGCCGGTGCTGGCGCGCAGCAAGAAGGTGCGCGCGGGTATCTATCTGACCCGGCTAACCGTGCCGGCCATCGATTGGGGCGAATCGGAACCGCGCCTCATGCCCTTCCAGGCCGGCGCCAGTTTTCAGATCGGCGATATCGAAGTGAACAGCTTCAGCATTCCGCACGACGCGCTCGACCCGGTGGGCTTCTGCTTCGAAGCGCAAGGCGTGCGCATCGGATTGGTAACCGACCTGGGCTACATTCCCGTATCGGTTAAGTACCATCTGCGGCGCACGGACCTGCTGCTGCTGGAAGCCAACCACGATCTCGACATGCTCAAAGTGGGGCCGTACCCCTGGTCGGTGAAGCAGCGCGTGATGAGCCGCGTGGGGCATCTCTCCAATCTGGGGATGTCGGAGTACTTGACGGAAGAGCTGGACTCGACCACCAGCAACCTGGTATTGGGACACCTGAGCGAGCAGAACAATCACCCGGAGATCGTGCGCATGTTCGCCTCGCAGGCGCTCGAAGGGCGCGGCCTGCGGACGCGGCTCAGCATCGCCGGCCAGCATAGCCCTTCGGAAGTTTTTGGCTTCTAATTTCCCATGATTCCCCGATACACGCGGCCTGAAATGGGCCGGATCTGGAGCGACCAGAACAAGTTTCAGCAGTGGCTCGAAGTGGAGCTGGCGGCCTCGGAAACGCTCGCCGAGCTAGGCGTGGTCCCTCCCGACGCGGCCCGCCTCTTGCGGCAACACGCCGGTTTCGACGTGGCACGCATTTTCGAAATCGAAAAGGAAGTGAAGCACGACGTGATCGCCTTTACCACGTCGGTGGCCGAAACCATGGCACGTGCCGGGCATGCTGAAGCTTCCCGCTGGCTGCACTACGGTCTGACTTCCAACGACATTGTGGACACGGCGCAGGCTCTGCAGTTGCAGCAGGCCTCGGCGATTCTGCTCCGTGGCCTGGAAGCTTTGCAGACCGTTCTGAAACGGCGGTCGCTGGAGTTCAAACACACCGTGCAGATCGGGCGCACGCACGGCGTTCACGCGGAGCCGATCACCTTCGGACTCAAGCTGGCCATCTGGTACGACGAAGCCGGCCGCAACCTGGAACGGCTGCGCGCGGCGGCCGAGGATCTGCGTGTCGGCAAGACTTCAGGCGCCGTGGGAACCTATGCGCATATCGGTCCGGAGGTGGAGGAACGCATCTGCGCGCGGCTGAATCTGCGGCCGGCGCCAGCCACTACGCAGGTGATTCCGCGGGACCACCACGCTCATTTCGTGGCCACCCTGGCGCTGGTCACGGCGTTGTGCGAGAGGATCGCGCTCGAAGTGCGGCACCTGCAGCGCACCGAAGTGCGCGAGGCCGAAGAGTACTTCTCCAAGGGCCAGAAGGGCAGCTCGGCCATGCCGCATAAGCGCAATCCCGTAACCTCGGAACAGATCTGCGGCCTGGCGCGCGTGGTCCGCTCCAACGCGCAGGCAGCTTTTGAAAACGTGGCGTTGTGGCACGAGCGCGACATCTCACACTCTTCAGTGGAGCGCGTGATCCTGCCCGATTCGACCATTCTCGCGGATTACCTGCTCGACAAAACGACGCAACTGGTCGACCGGCTAATGGTCTACCCGGAGCGCATGCGCCGCAACCTGGAGATGACGCGCGGCCTGGTCTTCTCCGGTCAACTGCTGCTGGATCTGGCCGCTGCCGGCATGCTGCGCGAGCAGGCCTATCGCATCGTGCAGGGCCATGCCATGCGCGCCTGGGAAGAAGAAGGCGATTTCCGCGCAGCCGTGGAAGCCGACCCGGAAATTCGGGCAGTCCTATCGCCGCAGCAGATCGCCGAAGCGTTCTCGCTGGTGCGGCAGCTTCGGAATGTGGATCAGATTTTCGCGCGGGTGTTTGGGTAGCACTCCACGGGAACTTTCTCGAGCGCGGTATTTGGCAAGTTAACTGCCCGCCGTGTAGCTCATTTGGGTCTTCTTGATACGATGAGCTCATTACAATGTTGAAGCGACTGCTTCCATTTTTCGTGCTTGCTGGGCTTCTGTGTGCGCCCCATTTGGCCGGTGCGCAGGTAGGTCCGCCAGATGTGCCTGGCTGCGAACTCGCAAAGAACCCAAAAACTTTCGACGGGAAACTGGTTCGCGTGCGCGGAACGCTCAGCGTTCACTTCGAGGATTTTTCGTTGGACATTCCGAATTGCGACACGCGCCAGGGCATATGGCTGGCATTTGGCGGAGATGTGCCTGGAATCGTTCCCTCAACCGCGAATGACACGGTTAGGAGACCCGGTTCCGATATCAAGGTTAATGGCGTTTCCTACGGAATCAAGAAAGATGTCAACTTTTGGAAGTTCTACGCCTTGATCGCCGCGCGTCACGGAGACAAGCCTGACTACCGGGTCACTGCGACGCTGACGGGCATGTTTTTCGGTGAGGAACTTAGGAACTCAAAAGGCGATGTGTTGAGTTTCGGTGGCTACGGGCACCTGGGTTGTTGTGCCCTTCTGGTAATAACGCAGGTCTCCGATGTGGAATCTGCGCCCCCTGCGAATCTGAACGTTCACGGCGTTGTGATCGGCATCGATGGTCAACCAGTAGAAGGGTTCAGGGTTATCGACGATATCCTTGGGGGTTCTCCTCCCGGCCGCCAAGCGACTGTTACGGACAAGCAAGGAAAGTTTGCGTTCTCCAACTCGGGACAACAGCTTCGGTTCGAAAGCCCTGATTATCGGCCGGTAGCACTCACCGCAGATATAGGAGGTTCCGAGATTCGCGTGAGACTGGAAGACGCAAAGCGGTCGGATTGGGTCATCCGTGCCTGCCAAAAAGTGCATCCCGGCAAGCGAGTGGGTTTTTCGGTCCTATTCGCGCTGCCAAAGGCCATGGAATCGGAACCATTCAAGGGCGACAACAGGCAGTCCATTTTCGTCTACCAACATGGCGGATCCGCCCCCGAAGCTGACGTGATCATCTCCCGAATCCTTGACGGAGCAACTGAGGAGGTTGATTCACTCGATTCCGAATGGTTTGAAGAACGATGGATCAAGGACGAGGCCGGCAAGGTTTTTGGAATAGATGCACGAGGGCGACTGAGGGAGGGTGAGTATTGGCGCAAGGCTGTCTTCTTGCCCGCGATGTCGCGACCTACCGGTTGGGTCCGGGGAAACCGCCAAAAGCGCTGGATGAGATCATCGATTCCGCGTGCGCCGCAAAAGACTCCACTCACTAAGTCCTGATAAGCCCGGTTCTGCGAAGTTGCGCCGCGGGCACAGCCTGGCTGAAGGTCCCCTCGCGGAGTTCACTCGGCCGTATCGTAGCCAAACAGGAGAACAGTCCATCTCGGTCGCGAACCTTCAAAACCGCCGCGCGACCTATGGAATCCTCGCCAGCTAGGCGGCGACTTCCACGTAGTCGACGGATGTGTGTGGTTCCGGGATCGGTTCACCCACCTCACGCATGACCTGGAAGTGCTCGACCAGTGCGTATTGGAAGTTGCTGCGCGTCTCTTCTTCCGTATCGCCAACGGCCACACATCCGGTAACATCCGGCGAATAGGCGGAATAACCCGTCTCTGTTCGTTCGATGACCACGGGATAGCGTTTCGAACTCATTCAGCCCTGCCTTTTTGAGTATAGCGTTTAGTGTCCCTGGCGCCAGTTCTTTGCCTTTGTTGCCCGGAACGGTAATCACGAAGGTCGGTGGGATGTTTGAAATGCCGATGGCTGCCCCTGGATCGCATCTCTAGGGTAGTGCTCCGGTAGTCCGCTCCACCGTCGCACGCTCAGTAGCTCCATCTCGCTCAGCACTTTCTCGATAAACTTGAAATCTGATGCTCTCTATAAAGCTCGCAATCGCGCTCGTGAGCGCACTCACGGGCGGCGGTCTTTGTTTTGGTCAGGTCGCGACGCGTCGGGACTCGGGGATAGCCAGCCCCGCGGCCATCGCTACGAACACCGGCGCAAGCTACTGTCTCGCCCAGGTGCGAGGGCTTGAACCCGAACGTCTACCGCCTCCATACTTGGAACTTCAACTCCGCGTCAGCGTTTCGTATCGCAATACCGCAAGCCGCCCGTTGATTTTGCCTCTGGAGCATGAAACTACAATCTACACCGCGCTCAAGCCAGGCAAGATGAACCTACTTCGAGAACATCTATTTGAGCCGAGCCTAAAGGTAATGAAGGAGCTTCCCGACGGCGTCAGCCCGGACAGTCCCGTCACTCCGAAAAACGACTTTTTCACCGTGATTCCGGCCGGTGGTCAGATGACACCGCCGCTGTTGGAGGAGATTACGCTGCCCGTAAACCGCAAGGCTGTGTTCGGACGATCTCCCGATCTGCGAGGCCACAGGGTATACATTCAGTTACACTTGACGCTCCGGGAATTATCAGCCGCTCTTAAGGCGGATTTGTCCGACCGGTGGTCGCGCTTTGGTGTACCCTGGACCGGCACTCTGACGACCAACACGTTGGTAGTCGACGTCCCGGCCTCTCCCCAAGCGGCCCCCTGTGTAGACAAGAACAAGGCAGCCCACCCGGCTGTTAACCCCGATCCCACGAAATGATTGGCTGCTAAGATATCGCTCATGGCTACTTCGAAACAGTACGGAATCATGTTGCTTGCAGGTGCAATTACGGCGCTGGCCCTCGTCACCACCTCTGCCGCGCAGCAGCCCGCCCGTACCGTGGACGCCAACGTCCTCAAGAACGCCGGCACAATCAAAGACGCCTTCGCCGGCTCCTGGCTCAGCTATGGTCGCTCCCAGGGCGAAACGCGCTACAGTCCGCTCGACCAGATCAACGCCTCGAACGTCAGCCGGCTGGGCCTCTCCTGGACCTACGTGCTGGGCGCCGGCGGCGGCAATCAGGAAGGCACGCCGCTGGTCTGGAACAACACCGTCTACGGCATCACCAGCTGGAGCGTGGTCTTCGCGGTGGATGCCCGCACCGGCCAAGAGCTTTGGCGCTGGGATCCCGAGGTGAATCAAGCTGCGGTCCGGCCCAAGATCTGCTGCGGCATCGTCAACCGCGGCCTGGCGATTTACGACGGCAAGATCTTCGCGCCCATCATCGACGGGCGCCTCGAAGCACTCGATGCCTTGACCGGCAAACCGATATGGGAAGCGCGCCTGGCGTATCCGCAGGATTGGTACAGCGTCACCATGGCCCCGCGCGTCGCCAATGGAAAAATACTGATCGGAGCCGCCGGCGGCGATCATCCCACGCGCGGCTTCTTCGACGCCTATGACGCAGCCACCGGCCGCCGCGCCTGGCGCTTCTTTACGGTTCCGGGCAACCCGGCCCTGCCCTACGAAAATGAGGCCATGCGCAAGGCTGCCAAAACCTGGGGCGGCGATTTCTACAAAATGGGCGGCGGCGGGGCCGTGTGGGATGGCATGGCTTACGACCCGGAGGCCGACCTCATTTACGTGGGCACCGGAAACGCCGAACCGTGGGTGCAGAAATTTCGCGGCGCGAAGGACATGGATAGCCTGTACACCTGCTCCATTGTGGCCGTCCAGGTTTCCACCGGGCAGCTCAAGTGGCACTACCAGGAGGTGCCCAATGACAACTGGGATTACGACGCCGTCCAGCACCTGATGCTCGCCGATCTCAATATCAACGGCCGCCCACGCAAGGTGTTGATGCAGGCCGCCAAGAACGGCTTCTTCTACGTGCTCGATCGCATCACCGGCGAATTCATCTCCGCTAAGCCGTTCACGCAGGTGAACTGGGCTCGCGGCTTCGACGAATCCGGCCGCCCTTTGATCAACCCGGAAGCATTCTACGACAAGGACCCGGTGACCATCTTTCCGACCGCTGGTGGCGCTCACAACTGGTCGCCCATGTCGTATAGCCCGCAAACGGGACTTGTATATGTCCCCACCAGCTATGCCAGTTGGACCTATGCGGCCGGCGACGAAGTAATTGCCGCGCAAACCGGCCATACGGGGTTGTCGCGCAGCTTTCCCTCGCCTCGCCCCAACTCGATGCCCTTCATCGGCCCTGAGCCGCTAGGGACCAATCGTGGAGTTCTCGAAGCCTGGGATCCCGTGAACCAGAAACTGGTTTGGCGCACACCGGGCGGCGGCGGCATTGGCGGCGGAACGGTCGCTACCGCCGGTAACCTGGTCTTCCAAGTGATCAACGATGGCCGCTTGCTCGCTTACAGCGCCGATAAGGGTGAGAAGCTGTTTGAGCTGCAGCTCGGCCGCACCGGCATGGCTCCGCCGATTACTTATCAGGTCGACGGGAAACAATATGTCGCGGTGATGGGAGGGCTCGGCCGCCCAGCCACGGTCGTGGGCCCCAACGATGCCAAGGTGGACGCACCGCCGCTGCTGTTCGTTTTCGAGTTGGATGGCAAGACTCCGATGCCCACTCCGGCCGCCGCCCCGCCCCCCTTTGGTGCGCCACCGCCGCCTCCGCGCACGGAGGCTCACTAGGAGCTGCCAACCAGACACCGGCAGGAATGCCTGTGCCACGTGGCACAGGCATCCTTGCCTGTGTCGGGTTTGCTCTGAGCGCACCACTATCCGGACGCGTTCGACCAAATTGGTCGAAGCCCGCGAAATATCAGCTGGCCACAAAGGGCTTAGCTGGCCGCTCTCGACCAATTTGTCGGACGCGCACTTTCCACTCCTAGCAGGCTGCGGAAGAACCCCGAAAAACCGTCGGAGACATGTGACGAGAGAAATGTTTGGAACGTCTAATTGGCATGCGCGGAATCGACCATCAACAAGCCGACATGTACAGCTACGTTT
>Ga0182024_10000751_pt1 | contig 84723 bp, 81 predicted proteins | sample P32metaG_FD_120480 | JGI IMG/M metagenome (GOLD analysis project Ga0182024, IMG submission 120480) | Permafrost microbial communities from Stordalen Mire, Sweden - P3-2 metaG (Illumina Assembly) | ecosystem: Environmental > Terrestrial > Soil > Wetlands > Permafrost | place: Sweden: Stordalen... | reverse complement strand
CCGTCGTGCTGACCGCCTTCTGAGCGCCTCCGCCGCCTGCGCCGTCAGCGCCGTTCGAATCGGGCCTTCAAACGTGACGCGTACAATACGCGTACATTTCTTGACAGAACCCTCGGGAAATGGCCGGGCTGCCGGGATTTGAACCCGGGACCTCTTGACCCCCAGTCAAGCGCGCTAACCAAGCTGCGCCACAGCCCGTTGTGTGTGAACTACCTGTTCAGACGCCCCTTCCAGCGTCCGTACGACCCCAACTCCGAAGTGTCACGCAGTCCGTCGCCACAAGTTCGTCCGGGGATCGCAGTCACCCGAGCAAACTAGCGGAAAGCGCCCCGTCTGCCCGAGCCTCCATTCCGGGCAGCACGTGGGGCACAGACGCGCAGCAATGACGATGGGGGAGGGCCCGAGCTCGTCGCTCCTGCAACTGTCTGCCGCGCCGTGAATGACCGCGCAATCGCGACCATCTGCGAGCTACTGGATTGTCGTCGGTGTCGCGGTCATTGAGATGTGCATTCCCGCCGAAATGGTCTGCGTGCACTGAAGAGCAAGCGTTGCGACTCCCGACGTCACTGAGACGTACGCGGTGCCAACGTCCCACGTGCCGGTTCCCGGGGTGTCATTCTCATCGAGAACGGTCAGGTTCGTATCGTTGTGTAGAGCGCACTCACCGCCTTCGGACGTCACCTCGTACGAGACGCTCCAGGTACCTGCGGTGAGCCTGAGCAGCTGGATGCCGACGCCGGTCCCGGGAGCAAGATGCGCGTACGTCGACTGCGCCCCCGCGCCTCGTGGGCCGGGGATCCCTCTCGGTCCCGGAGGACCGACCTGGTTCCAATAGATCTCGCGGTGACCACTCCCGCATGACTGCGGGGACTCGGAGACCTTCGAGAGCTCACCGCCCTTCAGGCACGCATAGAACCTCGTCGGCCTCGATGCCGCCGAGGCGACCAGTGCTCCGGTCACCACAGAACTCGCGGCGACCAGTCCGACGATCGCGGCAACGTGACCAAGCTTGCGTCCGTTCATGGGACGTTCCCCCTTCTTGCGCTCCACTCGTGCGACAGGTCCCTCACGCCGCGATCACGAGGACTGAGACTTCCACGCACTACGCCATCGGCGGCGCGGTGAGATGCGCTTGGGCAGGATTCGTGAGCCAGGCCCGTGCTTCGCAGAGGCGAACGATCGTCTCGCCCGTCGCCTTCGCGGCGATGGCATCGAGGATGCGCTGGTCGAGGGCCTCGATCAGGTCCTGCACGTCCATCTCGCCTCCGTCTCTTCGATCGCCGCAGCATTCCGAGTCCACCACCTCAACGTCGTCGCGGCCAATCGCGTTGCTCGAGTCGTCAGCCCCCGGCGGCGGCGACCAGCACCTCGACGTGCGCGCCGTCGCGGAGCCGCACGTCGGACCACGTCGATCGCGGCACGACCTCCCTGTCGATGGACACGGCGACACCGCGCTCGGTGCCCGCGACGGCTTCGACCAGCTCGCCGAGCGTCGTGCCGTCAGCCACCGTGGTCGGTGCGCCATTGACGACGAGCTCCACCGTCTCAGGCCAGCAGCTCGAGCACCCGGCGGGCGGTGAGCGGGGCGAGGAGCACGCCGTTGCGGTAGTGCCCGACAGCGGCGACGATCCGCGGGTCCTCGAGCACGCCCACGAACGCGAGGTGATCGCTCGTCGCCGGGCGCAGTCCCACCGACACCTCGTCGAGCGCGAGCTCGTCAAGGCCGGGGTAGACCGACCGGGCCGCGTCGAGGAGCACGAAGACCCCGCCGGCCCGCGCGATGGTCGCGAACCCCTGCTCCTCGCTGGTCGCGCCGACGACGAGCTCACGATCGCCTCGGGGCACGAGGTAGCACTGGACGCCGCGCACCACGGCGCGGACGGTTCGCGTGGGGAGCGCCGCGCCGGGGGTCGCAGAGAGCCGGAGGGTCGCCCCGCGCACCGGGCGCACCTGGGGGAGCCCGAGGTCCTCGAGGCCCTGCAGCGGCGGTGCCGCGCCGGTCGCGACGACGAGCCGATCGGCGACCACGTCGCCCTGGTGCTCGAGCGAGCACCGCAACCCCTGTGCCAGCGGAGCCACCGCCACGCACCGGTCCTCAAGGATCGTGGCCCCGCGCGCCTTGAGGGCGGCGAGGAGGCCCTCGACCAGTCGGCGGTTGTCGACGCTGTGGTCGCCCGGGAGCAAGAAGCCCCCTCGGAGGCCGCCCGCCAGGGTCGGCTCGAGCCGCTCGACGTCCTCGGCGCTGAGCGACTCGATCTCGATGCCGGCGGCGCGGGCGAGCCCGGCGAAGCGCGCGGCCTCCCGCGCGTCGCTCTGGCTGTGCCCGACGAGCAGCGATCCGACCGCGGCGTAGCCAACGTCGACGGCACCTGCGGACTGCACGCGACGCGCGAACGCGGGCCACATGGCGGCGGCCGCGCCGAGGTCGTCGAGCAGCGCCTCCTCGCCGGGCGCCACCTCCGCGGCGCGCGAGAGCATCCCCGCGGCCGCCCACGACGCGCCGTGGCCGGGCGTCGGGTCCACGAGCGTGCAGGCGATCGAGGCCTCGGCCAGCTCCAAGGCGACCGCCATCCCGATGACGCCGGCGCCGAGCACCACCACCGAAGGGCTAGGTGCGGTGCCCACGGGCCAAGACTACGGCCGGTCGGTCCGGCGGCCGTCGGCGCCGGACGTCCCTGCGAGCGGGCGTCGTGCGGCCCAGAACGGGCTCCCTGCGCCCCGGTTGTCGAAGAGTTGGGTCGAGCGTGGCGTCGTCGTGGGCGAATCGGCGACGCGGTCCACCAACCGCGATGTGCCCGTCGGTACGCTTTTTGGCGCACACGAGTGCCGCCTCGACGGGAGGCCCATCGATGCCAGAACGCGGCGACGACGACGTGACCCCCATGGCGATCGCGCCACGCCGGTGGCCGTCGATCCTCGTCACGCTCGTCGTGGTCTTCACCCTCTCGCTCACCGGCTTCCTCTTCTTCCGGGACCGCCAGAACGCCGCGGCGGCCACCGCGTCGCGCTCGAACGCGGCCCAGGACGCCCTTGCGCTCGCCACGGTGCAGAGCTTCGCGCGCGCCATGGACCTCGACGCGTCGATGCGTCGGGCGGGCGTCGTGGGCCTCCGTGCCATCGGCGTGCGGGACTTCCAGTCCCTGCTCGTCGCGCCACTCGGCGGAGCGCTCGAGATGGGCTCGGACCAGTGGACGCTCGCCCTCAACGGAGGTTGGGCGTGCCTCACGTGGCTCACCGGACGCACCGACTCGGGGATGGCCACCGCGTCGCTCGGGGTGTGCAGCGACAACGCGCCGCTCGTCTCCACCTCGGGGGTGACGCCCGTCCAGTTCCGCTTCGCAGAGGCGCGCATGGCGCGCGAGCAGCTCGCCGCACTCGACGCGGCCGGGGTGGCTGCGGCGATCTCGTCGACGGCGGTCGGCACCCTTCGCTTCACGCTGCCCGCGCTCGCGACGAGCTTCGCGCGGCTCTCCGGCGTGCCCTTCCGCTCGTGGTCGACGGCGACGGGGGTGACCGTCGCCGCGGCGACGTCGGCGGCGTGTCTGCGGCCGACGGCGTCGGACGCGCAGGTGCGCGTGACGCTCGGCCCTTGTCGCTGAGGCCCCGCTGCGGCGCTGAGTAGCATCGCGCCCAGGGAGGCACCATGCGCAGCACCATGCAGGACGGCCCGCTGCTGATCAGCGGCATCGTCCGCCACGGCTCGTGGCTCTACGCCGACAGGCAGATCATCACCTGCGAGGCCGACGGCTACCGGACCGCGACGTTCTCCGAGGTGACCGAGCGCGCCGAGCGCCTGGCCCGGGCCCTCCGGCACCTCGGGGTCGGCGAGGGCGACCGCGTCGGCACGTTCTGCTGGAACCACCAGGAGCACATGGAGGCCTACCTCGCCGTCCCGTCGATGGGCGCGGTCCTCCACACCCTCAACATCCGCCTGTTCCCCGAGCAGCTCGCCTACGTGATCAACCACGCCGGCGACAAGGTGATCATCGTCGACGGGTCCTTGATCCCCCTCCTCGCCAAGGTGCGCGGCGAGCTCACGACCGTCGAGACGATCATCGTGCGCGGCGAGGGCGACCGGGACCTGCTCGGGGCGACGCTCGACTACGAAGAGCTCCTCGGCGCCCAGGAGCCCGGCTTCGAGTGGCCGGACCTCGACGAGCGTGCGCCGGCGGCCATGTGCTACACGTCGGGCACGACGGGCAACCCCAAGGGCGTCGTCTACTCGCACCGCTCCACGTGGCTCCACTCGGTCGCGAACACCGCGGCCAACCAGCTCGGGTTCTCCGAGCGCGACCGCTGCCTGCTCGTCGTGCCGATGTTCCACGCGAACGGCTGGGGGGCGCCCTACACCTCGTATCTTGCGGGCTCCGAGCTGGTCATGCCCCAGCATCTCCTCCAGGGCGCGCCGCTGCTGAAGATCATCAGTGACACCCGTCCCACCCTCGCGCTCGGCGTCCCGACGATCTGGAACGACCTGCTGCACGCGTCGCTCAGCCAGCCCGCCGACCTGTCCTCGTTGCGCGCCGTGCTCGCTGGCGGCTCGGCCGTGCCGCGCGTGCTCATCGAGTCGTTCCGCGACCGCTTCGGGGTGACCATGGTGCAGGGCTGGGGGATGACCGAGATGAGCCCGCTCGGCACGGTGGCCATCCCGCCGGCCGGCACCCCCGCCGACGAGCAGGTCGACTACCTCGTGAAGGCCGGTCGCGTCGTGGCGGGCGTCGAGATCCGGATCTGCGACGACGACGGCCTCGAGCTGCCGAAGGACGGCGAGGCCGTCGGCGAGATCGAGGTGCGAGGACCGTGGATCACCGGCGCCTACTACGCCTCGGACGACCCCGAGAAGTTCCACGACGGCTGGCTGCGCACGGGCGACGTCGGCGCGCTCGACCCCCTCGGGTTCCTCACCGTGTCGGACCGCACCAAGGACGTGATCAAGTCGGGTGGCGAGTGGATCAGCTCGGTCGAGCTCGAGAACGAGGTCATGGCCCACCCCGCCGTCTTCGAGGCCGCGGTCGTCGCGATCCCCGACGAGCGCTGGAGCGAGCGGCCGCTCGTCTGCGTCGTGGCCACCCCCGGGACCGCCTGCCCCACGCCGGCGGAGCTCGTGAGCTTCCTCGAGCCCCGCGTCGCCAAGTGGTGGCTGCCCGACCAGTGGGCCTTCATCGACGCGATCCCGAAGACCTCCGTCGGCAAGTTCGACAAGAAGGTCCTCCGCGCCCAGCACGCCAAGGGCGAGCTCGACGTCATCACCCACGACCACCACCAGCGGTGAGCGGCGACGAGGCGCTCGCCTCGCTCGCCGAGGAGATCGACGGGATCGCCGAGCGACTGGCGGACCGGTCGCTCGAGCTGCTCCGTGCGGCCGTGGGCGACCCGGGGAGCGCCGACGCCGCGGCGACCGAGCGGATCGTCACCCGGGCGAGGCGCTCCCTCGAGAAGGCGTCGTCACTGCTGCGCGGGCTCGGCGCCGAGCGCTGAGGGCGTCGTCGCAAGAGATTGCGCCTGCGCGAACGTCCGCCTCAGTACTCGTTCAGGGCGTCGATCAGTGCGCGCAGCCGCGCGTAGCTCACCTTGTCGAAGCGCAGCGCCACGCGCTCGAGGTCGAGGTGGTCGCCCGCCGAGCGCTCCGGCGGCAGGGGCTTGGTCGCCCGCATCCGACCCGAGCGCAGGATGTCGGCGAACTCCTCGGAGAGCTTCGCGAGCACGTCGTCGCCCGGGAGGCGGTGGAGCCGCAGGATGAGCAGGTCGCCGACCCAGCGGGCCGAATGGTAGTTGTGGTAGTAGCGCTGGATCTCGGCGGTCGCGTCGTGCACGCTCGTGACGATGCGGAAGAACGCGAGGTCGGGCGCAGAGACGTAGCCCCGGGCGACCACCTCGTCCTCGACGAACTTCAGCCACGCGTGCCAGAAGCCGCCACCCGGCGTCTCGACGAGCACCACCGGGGCCGGCTCGGCCTTGCCGGTCTGCAAGAGGGTCAACAGCTCGAAGCACTCGTCAAGCGTCCCGAACCCACCGGGGAGCACGACGTAGGCGTGGGACTCCTTGATGAGCATCAGCTTGCGGGTGAAGAAGTACCGCATCTCGACGAGCTTCGGGTCCTGGGCGATGAACGCGTTCGCACCCTGCTCGTGGGGAAGGCGGATGTTCACCCCGAAGGACAGATCCCGTCCCGCCCCCTCGGTCCCCGCCGCCATGATCCCTGGCCCCGCCCCGGTCACGATCATCCAGCCCTCCGACGCGAGCTGGCGCGCGAGGTCCCTCGCGAGCACGTAGATCGGGTCCTCGGGTGCGGTGCGTGCCGAGCCGAACATCGTGACCTTGCGCACGTGGCGCCAGGGGCGGAACACCTCGAAGGCGTCCGCCATCTCCTGGAGCGCTGTGTCGACGATCTTGAGATCGAGCGTGTCGCTGTCGACTCGAGCGAGGTTGACCACGGTCTCGAACATCGACACGACGAGGTCGCGCTGCTGGCGGGACAGCCCTTCGCCCTCGACGAGCCCCTCGACGACGGACCGGACGCGCTCGTCCAGCGTCGTCATGCCATCGCGTAGAGCGTCGTGCGCTGCACGAGGGGGCGGCCGAGCGGCTCGACGATCTCTCGCAGCTCCTCCACGCCCATGCGCTGGCCGTGCGAAGCCCCCGCCGCGCGCGAGATGTTCTCGTCGATGAGCGTGCCGCCCAGGTCGTTCGCACCGGCGTCGAGGATCTGCCGGGCCCCTTCGGCGCCGAGCTTGACCCAAGAGACCTGGACGTTGTCGATCGCACCGGCGTAGCAGAGCCGTCCGACGGCGTGCATGAGCAGCGTCTCACGGAACGTCGGCCCGCGGCGCGCCATGCCCTTGAGGTAGATGGGCGTCGCCATGTGGACGAAGGGGAGGGGCACGAACTCGGTGAAGCCGCCCGTGCGGCGCTGGAGCGACCGTGTGGCGAGGAGGTGCCTCGCCCACGAGCGTGGCCGCTCGACGGCGCCGAACATGATGGTCACGTTCGAGCGGAGCCCGACGGCGTGGGCGGTCTCGTGGACCTCGAGCCACTCGGCCGTCGTCACCTTGTCGGGGCACAGCACCGCCCGGACGTCGTCGTCGAGGATCTCCGCGGCGGTGCCGGGGAGCGTCTTGAGGCCCGCCTCGCGCAGCGCCTCGAGGTACTCGGTGAGCGAGACGCCTGAGCGGCGCGCGCCCTCGTGGACCTCGAGCGCGCTGAACGCGTGGATGTGGATCGACGGGGAGCCCTGCCGGACCGCACGCAGCACGTCGAGGTAGTAGTCGCCGTCGAAGGACGGGTGGATGCCGCCTTGGAGGCAGACCTCGGTGCACCCCAGCGCCTCGGCCTCGGCCACGCGGCGCGCGACCTCCTCGAGGGTGAGCAGGTAGGGGTCCCCGCGCAGGTTGAGCGAGAGGGGGCCCTTCGAGAACGCGCAGAATCGGCACTTGAACGTGCAGACGTTCGTGTAGTTGATGTTCCGGTTCGCGACCCAGGTCACGTCGTCGCCGACGATCGCGCGGCGCAGGTCGTCGGCGGTGCCGCACACGGCCTCGACGTCACGGCCGCGCGCACCGAACAGCGTCACGAGCTCGTCCTCGCCGAGCTCGTGGCCGAGCGCGACGCCCTCGAGCACCTCGCGCACGCCCGACTGGAGGGTCCCCGAGCGCGCGCGGCGCGGCGGCGGGGGCTCGGTGCCGCCCGAGGCCCACGCGTCGCCGCGTCCGAGGCCGTCCGCGTCGTGGAGCTGGAGCACCTTGGTGCGCAGCGTCGGGTCGAGCCAGCGCGACGGCTCGCTCGCGAACTCGGGGTAGACGGTCAGGCGGGGCGCGAGCGCGTAGCCCGCGCGGTCGAGGAGCTCGGTGAGCCCATCGAGCTGCGGCCAGGCGCGCTCGGGGTTGACATGGTCGAGGGTCACCGGCGAGATCCCCCCGAGGTCGTCCGCCCCTGCCTCCACGATCGAGATGGGGTCGTCGACGAGGTTCGGCGGCGCCTGGACGTGGACCGACGCGGGCAGCACGAGCCGTGCCGCCGCGATCGTCCAGGCGAGCTCCTCGAGCGGCGCGGGCGGCCAGTCGGCCATCTGGGTCCGCGGCTTCGGGAGGAAGTTCTGGACGATGACCTCCTGGACGTGGCCATGGCGCTCGTGGGCGTCGGCGATCGCCGACAGTGCGACGAGCCGGTCCGCGCGGCTCTCGCCGATGCCCACGAGCACGCCGGTCGTGAACGGGATCGACAACTCGCCGGCGAACTCGAGCGTCGCGAGTCGGCGCGCAGGGGTCTTGTCCGGCGCGAGGCGGTGGGCGTCGAGGTCGTCGCGCAGCGACTCGAGCATCATGCCCTGGCTCGCAGCGACAGGGCGCAGCGCGCCGAGCTCGTCGAGCGACAGCGCGCCGGCGTTGGCGTGGGGCAGGAGGCTCGTCTCTGCGACGACGGCTGCGCAGGCGGCGGCGAGGTAGTCGACCGTGGTGGCGTGCCCGTGGTCGGCGAGCCACGCCGCGGCGTCCGCGTAGCGCAGCTCGGGGCGCTCCCCGAGGGTGAACAGGGCCTCGGTGCACCCCGACGCCTCGCCACGCCGCGCGATCGCGAGGACCTCGTCGATGGACAGGTAGGGGGCGGCGAGGTGTGCGGGGGCCTTCGCGAAGGTGCAGTAGCCGCAGCGGTCCCTGCATAGCTCGGTGAGCGGGATGAAGACCTTGGGGGAGTAGGTCACCGTCCGCCCGAACAGCTCGTCGCGACGAGCGCGTGCCTGCTCGCCGAGCGCGGCGGCGGACGCGTCGACGAGGGCGTCGAGCGAGATCACGGCCGGCCGGGGGACGCGGCGCTCACGCGCCCGCCCGCTTCGACTCGATGGTGGCGAGCAGCTCGCGGTAGCTGTCGGCGAAGGAAGCGACACCCTTGTCCTCGAGGGTCTCGGCCACGGCCTCCATGGACACGCCCGCGGCCTCGATCGCCTGGAGCGTCGACCTCGCGCCGTCGACGTCGCGGTCCACGGTCCGCGCGACGGTGCCGTGGTCCTCGAAGGCCGCGATGGTGCCCTCCGGCATCGTGTTCACCGTCGACGGCCCGATCAGGCTGTCCACGTAGAGCAGGTCGGCGTAGGCCGGGTTCTTTGTGGACGTCGAGGCCCACAGCGGACGCTGGGGTCGCGCACCGTGGTGCTCGAGCGTCTCGAAGCGCGGCGCGGCGCAGCGCTCGGTGAACAGCTCATAGGCCACGACCGCCTGGGCGACCGCGGCGCGCCCCTTGAGGGACGCCGACGCCCCGAGGGCGTCGAGTCGCCCGTCGACCTCGGTGTCGACCCTCGAGACGAAGAACGAGGCGACCGAGGAGATGCTCGCGACGTCGCGGCCCGCAGCAAGCGCGCCCTCGAGACCTGCCTCGAACGCATCGATGACCTGGGCGTAGCGCTCGAGGCCGAAGATGAGCGTGACGTTGACGCTGATGCCGTCGGCGAGGAGGGCGGTGATCGCGACCAGCCCCTCGGTCGTGGCGGGGACCTTGACCAGCAGGTTCGGCAGCGCGAAGCGCGACCAGATGGCGCGCGCGGCCTCGATCGTGCCCGCCGAGTCGTGCGCGAGCGTGGGGGCCACCTCGAAGGACACGAAGCCGTCCGCGCCATGCGAGGAGGCGAAGACCGGCGCGAGGAGCGCCCCGGTCTCGACGATGTCGCGGCTCGCGAGCTCGACGAACGCCTCGTCAGGCTTCTTGTCGCCGAGGGCCGCCACCTGGTCGTCGTAGACGTCGGTCGCGGCGAGGGCCTTGGCGAAGATCGTCGGGTTTGACGTCACGCCCCGGATGCCCTCGTCGACGAGCCGGCCCATCGTCCCGTCCTCCAGCCAGTCGCGGCGGACGTTGTCGAGCCACGGGCTCTGCCCAGCGACCTCGTAGAGCTCTGTCAGCCTCGTCATTCGCCGAGCACCTCCTTCACCGTGGACGCGACCGCCGATGCCGTGAAGCCGAAGAACTCCAAGGCGACGTCACCGGGCGCGCTGGTCCCGAACTGGTCGATGCCGATCGACTCGTCCGCGTAGCGCTCCCAGCCGAGGGTCACGCCGGCCTCGACCGAGATGACCGGGATCTCCTCTGGCAGCACGGCCGCCTGGTACTCGAACGGCGATCGGTCGAACCACTCCCAGCACGGCATCGAGACAACGCGCACCGCCGTGCCGGCGTCGGCGAGCAGCGCGGCCGCCTCGAGGCACAGGTGCACCTCGCTGCCCGTGCCGAGCAGCGTCGCCTCGGCGCCCTCGGGCGCCTCGAGGACGTAGGCGCCGTCGAGCGCCGTGCCGTAGACCGGCTGGGTCGTCTCGACAAGGACGGGCAGCGTCTGGCGCGAGAGGATCAGCGCGGCCGGGCCATCGGTGGCGAGGAACGCGTCGAAGACCCTCGCGCACTCATTGGCGTCGGCCGGACGGATGACGTCGAGCCCTGGGATCGCTCGCAGGGAGCACAGCTGGTCGACCGGCTGGTGGGTGGGCCCGTCCTGGCCGAGCCCGATCGAGTCATGGCTGAACAGGTAGCGGACCGGCGCCTTCGAGAGCGCCGCCACGCGGATCGCCGAGCGCATGTAGTCCGAGAAGGCGAAGAAGGTCGCACCGACCGGCACGATGCCACCGTGCTTCGCCATGCCGGTGAGCGCTCCGGCCATGGCGAACTCGCGGATCCCGTAGTGCAGCTGGCGTCCGAGCGGGTTGTCCCTCGACTGGTCGCTCGCGTCGGCGAGCTTCGCGCCCGTGTTGCCCGTGAGGTCGGCGGCACCCGAGAGCAGCCCGGGCAACCGGCTCGCTGCGTCCGTCATCAGCGTCGCGGCGGCGCTCCTCGTGGCGAGCGGCTTGTCGTCGGGGAACGCGAGGGGCCCTTCGCGCGGCGGTGCGCCGTGCACGCCAGCGAGCAGACGATCGAGCAGCGCGGCGCGACCAGAATCCTTCGCGTAGCGCTCCTTCCAGCTGGCCCGCTCGTCGCGCATCGGCTCGAGCGACGCGATGAACGCGTCGCGGACCTCGGCGGGCACGAAGAACGGCTGGTCGGCGGGTAGGCCGAGGCGCCGCTTGGTGGCGAGCAGCTCCTCTTCGGGGAAGGGGCTCCCGTGTGCCTCGGGGTTGTCCGTCCAGGTTGGCGACGGGTAGCCGATGTGCGAGCGCAGGATCAGCAGGGTCGGCCGGCCCGTGTCCTCGCGCGCGGCGAGCAACGCCTGGGTGAGCACGTCGAGGTCGTTCGCGACCTCGCCGAGCTCGTGGACGTCCCAGCCGTACGACCGGAACCGCCCGGCGGTGTCGTCCGTGAAGGTGAGGTCCGTCGACCCGTCGATCGTGATGTGGTTGTCGTCGTACGCAACGCACAGGTGCCCGAGCCCGAGGTGTCCCGCGAGCGACGCGGCCTCGTGGCTCACGCCCTCCATCAGGTCGCCGTCGCTGACGAAGACCCAGGTGCGATGGTCGACGAGCTCCTCGCTGACGGTGTGGCGGAGAAAGCGCTCTGCGATCGCCATGCCGATGCTGTTCGAGAATCCCTGGCCGAGCGGTCCGGTCGTCACCTCGACGCCGGGCGTGAGGAGGTTCTCGGGGTGGCCGGGCGTGATGCTGCCGAGCTCGCGGAACCGCTTCAGCTGGTCGAGCGGGAGGTCGTAGCCGCTCAGGTGGAGGAGCGAGTACAACAGGATCGAGGCGTGGCCGCACGACAGCACGAATCGGTCGCGGTCGGGCCAGTGCGGATCGGTCGGGTCGTGGCGCAAGACGCGCGAGAAGAGCGCGACGCCGAGCGGCGCGAGTGCCATCGCCGTGCCTGAGTGGCCGCTGTTGGCGGCGAACGGCGCGTCCAGCGAGAGCCCGCGGACGACCGCGACGGCGCGGTCCTCCCACGTCGCAGCGGGGTCCTCGTAGGAGAGCGCGGCCACCGCGTGCACCCTAACCACCTACCCCGCCGCGACCTCACCCATGTAGGGTCGCGAGGTGGCGACCGGGGCGCTGCAGGTGCCACCCAACTGCGACCTGACCCTGGGCGTCTTGTGTCTCGACAAGTCGGTCCCGGGGCGAAGCGTCTGGCAGATGGACGCCGACGAGCGCTTCGAGAACCCCGCAGGGCTCATCCAGGGCGGCTTCCTCGGCGCTCTCGCCGACTCTGCGATGGGCGCCGCCGCGGTCACGTTCGCCGAGGGCCGGAGAGTGTCCGTCGCGAACGCCGAGATGAAGGCGAGCTTCCTCGCCCCGGTGCGCCGGGGCGCCACCTTGCGCTGCGAGGCGATCGTGGTCGCGGGCGGCTCGAGGACCGCCTTCGTCGAGGCGACGATCACCGACGAGACCGGCCGGCTCATCGTGCGCGCCTCGTCGACCTACCTGTACCGCGATCGGACCCCGTCGGCGCCCTGAGGGGCCAGGGTCGCGAGCGAGTGCGCCGAGCCGGTGAGGATCGGCCCGCCGGGTCGAAACTAGAGTCCGCCCGGGGAGGTGCGATGGCATCCAGATGGTCGCGGTTCACGAGAGGGGCGCCGTCACGACTCCTCGGCCACACGCGCGACACCACGACGCTCCTGCGCGACTATCTGCTGCAGGAGACGGTCGACCCGATCCGCACCCTCGGCCGCTACGTCGTCGCTGGCACGCTCGGCTCGTTCTTCGTCGGCATGGGGGCGCTCATGCTGCTCGTCGGCCTGCTGCGACTGCTCCAGGGGGAGACGGGCGCCTTCAGCGGCAACCTCTCGTGGATCCCGTACCTCATCGTGTCGGCCGTCGCGGCCGCCGTCATCGCGCTCACCGTGCTGCGGATCGTCACCGGCCCCGCCCGCCGCCGCCGACCCGTGGCGAGCAAGGAGGCGTCGTGAGCGATCGCCGCCACGTCGATCGCGCAGAGGTCGAGGCCTCGATCCGTGACCTGCTCGGCGAAGGCGAGCAGACCGCGCGCCAGTACGCCGGCGTGACGGCGAGCACCGCGGGTGCGGTCGGCTTCCTCGCACTCGTCTTCGCCTTCCTCGTCGGGCGACGCAAGGGTCGGCGGCGCTCGGCGGTCGTCGAGATCCGGAGGAACTGATGTTCGACCGCGGCCTCACCCGGCTGATCCGGTCCGCGACGCAGCGCACCGCGAACGGCGAGGGGTGGCCGTGGGCAGTGATCGGCCTCGCCGCCTACCTCATGCGGCGATCGCTTCGCTTCGAGGAGCCCTCGCAGTCCTTCAGGGTCACGCCCGGCGACGAGTTGACGGTCTCGATCCGAGAGCCGGATCGCTGAGTGGCCGACGACGGAGCGCTCCGCGTCGGAGAGCGCGTCCTGCTCGTCGACACGAAGGACCGTCGGTACCTCGTGCGACTGCGCGAGGGGGCCACGTTCCACACCCACTCGGGGATCGTCGCCCACGCTGACCTGATCGGCGCGTCCGAGGGCTCGACCGTTGAGGCGAACACGGGACGGCCCTTCCTCGTGCTGCGCCCGACGCTCGCCGACGTGGTGCTGAAGATGCCCCGGGGCGCCCAGGTGATCTACCCGAAGGACCTCGGTGCGATCCTGCTCGCCGCGGACATCGCCCCGGGCATGCACGTGCTCGAGTCAGGCGTGGGCTCTGGCGCACTCTCGATGACGCTCCTGCGTGCCGGGGCGACGGTCATCGGCTACGAGCTGCGCGAGGAGTTCGCCGCCACCGCCAAGGACAACGTGACCTCGCTCCTCGGCGAGGCCGTCGACTACACCGTCGAGATCCGCGACGTGACCGCGGGCATCGACGAGCGCGGCCTCGACCGGGTGCTCCTCGACATGCCGACTCCCTGGGACGTCGTCGAGGGCGCCAGCGTGGCGCTCCGGCCGGGCGGGATCATCCTGTGCTACCTCCCGACGATCAACCAGACCGCGCAGCTCCGCGCTGCCCTGGCCGCCGGGCCGTGGGGCCTCGCCGAGTCCTTCGAGCTCCTGCGGCGCAGCTGGCACATCGAGGCGCGCTCGGTGCGGCCCGACCACCGGATGGTCGCCCACACGGGCTTCCTCACGACGGCGCGGCGCCTCTCGGGCGAGGCGCCGACCGAGCGGGTCAGTCCCGCTCGATGAAGATGCACTCCCCGGGGCACTCCTCGGAGGCCTCGACGACGGCGTCTTCGAGCTCGGTCGTGACCGCCACCATGCCGGCCGCGCCGCCGGGGTCGTTCTGGACGGCCGTGCCGTCCTTGACGTAGGCGAGGCCGTCGTCGAGCAGGGTGAAGACGTCAGGGCAGATCTCCTCGCAGAGGCCGTCGCCCGTGCAGAGGTCCTGGTCGATCCACACCTTCATGACACACCCTTCCCACGTGCGCGCGCGGCGCGTGCAGGTTGATTCTACCCGTGGAATCGCGCTCCAACGGTCCGTCGAGAGGGTAGGAGGGCCGGTATGGTGGCCACGAGACGAGGAGGGTGCATGGAGTCGGCTTCCAGCGACGACACGTCGGCCGACGCCACCGGCATTTCCGGTGGCCATGATGAGCCGTCCTCGGTGCGCCGGCGCACCGACGAGCAGTCCTCGCGCGTCGAGGCGCTCGAAGAGCGGCTGCTCGAGACCCGGGGCCAGCTCCAGCAGGCGGTCTCCCAGAACGAGAAGCTGACATACACCCTGCAGCAGGCGAAAGAGCAGCTCGCGCTGCTGCGCGAGGAGGTCGAGAAGCTCACCCAGCCGCCAGCCGCCTACGGGACGTTCCTGGGCCTCAACCCCGACGGGTCGGTCGACGTCTTCGCGTCCGGACGCAAGATGCGCGTGGCGCTGCACCCGAACCTCGATCCCGCCCAGCTCCTGCGCGGCGACGAGGTCGTCCTCAACGAGTCGCTCAACGTGATCGAGGCGCGCGACCCGGATCGCTCCGGCGAGGTGGTCACCTTGAAGGAGGTCCTCGACGACGGGCGTCGGGCCCTCATCTACGGGCGCGGCGACGAGGAGCGGGTCGCCGAGATCGCCGACTCGCTGCGAGACGTGAAGATGCGGGCGGGCGACGCGATCCTCATGGACCTGCGCTCGGGCCTGCTGGTCGAGAAGCTGCCCCGCCAGCAGGTCGAAGAGCTGGTCCTAGAAGAGGTGCCCGACGTCACCTACGAGGACGTGGGCGGGCTCGACCGCCAGATCGAGGACATCACCGACGCCGTCGAGCTGCCGTACCTTCACCGTGAGCTGTTCAACGACTACGCCCTGCCGGCCCCGAAGGGGATCCTCCTGTACGGCCCGCCAGGGTGCGGCAAGACCCTCATTGCAAAGGCGGTGGCGAACTCGCTCGCGAAGAAGGTGGCAGCCCTCACTGGCAACGCCAACGTCCGCAGCTACTTCTTGAACATCAAGGGACCCGAGCTGCTCAACAAGTACGTCGGGGAGACCGAGCGCCAGATCCGGCTCGTGTTCGAGCGGGCGCGCGAGAAGGCCGAGGAGGGCGTGCCCGTCATCGTGTTCTTCGACGAGATGGACTCGCTGTTCCGCACGCGTGGGACCGGCATCAGCTCGGACATGGAGTCGACGATCGTCCCCCAGCTCCTCGCTGAGATCGACGGCGTCGAGACGCTCCGTGACGTCATCGTGATCGGGGCCACGAACCGCGAGGACCTGATCGACCCGGCGATCCTGCGCCCCGGACGCCTGGACGTGAAGATCAAGATCGAGCGGCCCGACGAGGTCGCGGCCACCCACATCTTCTCGAGGTACCTCACCTCGTCCATCCCCCTCGACACCGACACCGTCCGCGAGCTCGGGGGCGGCGACCCCGACAAGGCCTGTCAGGCCATGATCGAAGAGACCGTCACCGAGATGTACCGCGACGACGAGTCGAACCGGTTCTTGGAGGTCACCTACCAGAACGGTGACAAGGAGGTCCTGTACTTCAAGGACTTCGCGTCGGGGGCCATGATCGAGAACATCGTTCGCCGCGCCAAGAAGGCCGCCGTCAAGCGAGAGATCGCCCAGCAGGGCCGCGGCGTGCGCGTGGAGGACCTCATCGCCTCGATCCGCCAGGAGTACAAGGAGAACGAGGACCTGCCGAACACGACGAACCCCGACGACTGGGCGCGGATCTCGGGCAAGAAGGGCGAGCGGATCGTGTACGTCCGCACGCTCATCGCCCAGAGCGACGCCGACCCGATCGGCGGGCGTTCGATCGAGCACGTCGGTACCGGGCAGTACCTCTAGGCGGCAATGAGCGTCGCCAAGATCGTCGGCATCGAGACCGAGTACGGGGTCCAGGCCGCCGGCCCCGACCCCGACCCGATCGGCGCGTCCAGCGCCCTCGTGAACGCCTACGCGGCCTCGGTGTCCCAGCGCACGGCGTGGGACTTCGAGGACGAGAGCCCCGGGCTCGACGCGCGCGGGATGCCCACGATGGCAGGCATGGCGCCCATGATCGAGACGCACCTCGCCAACACCGTCCTCACCAACGGCGCCCGCTTCTACGTCGACCACGCCCACCCCGAGTACTCCTCGCCAGAGTGTGCGACGCCGAGCGAGGCCGTGCGCTACGACGTGGCGGGCGAGTACGTGCTGCGAGCGGCGATGCAGGCCGCGCAGGAGCGGGGGATCGGCCCCGGTCCGATCGTCGTCTACAAGCACAACTCCGACGGCAAGGGCAACTCCTACGGCTGCCACGAGAACTTCCTCGTGGACCGCGAGGTGCCGTTCGGCGACGTCGTGCGCGCGATGGTGCCGCATCTCGTGACGCGCATCGTGTACACGGGCGCAGGCAAGGTCGGTGCGGAGACGGGATCGTCGAGAACGAGGGGTGTGGGCTTCCAGCTCTCCCAGCGCGCCGAGTTCATGGAAGAGGTCGTGGGCCTCGAGACGACGCTCAAGCGGCCGATCGTGAACACGCGCGACGAGCCCCACGGCGACCCGCGCCGCTATCGCCGACTTCACGTCATCGTCGGCGACGCCAACATGTCCCAGGTCGCCACGCTGCTGAAGCTCGGGACGACCGCGCTGCTGCTCGGCGCGCTCGAGGACCTCGGCGTCGCGGCGTTCCCCGAGTCGCCCGCTGACCCCGTGCGGACGATCCACGAGATCTCCTGTGACCTCGACCTCACCGGCAAGTTCGAGCTCGCCGGCGGCGGTCGCGGCAGCGCGCTCGACGTCCAGACCCAGCTCTACGAGCTTGCGGAGCGCTACGTCAGCCAGGGCGGGGCGGAGTGCGTCGGGGGCGACGACGAGGCGCGCGCGATCCTCACACGGTGGTCGACGGCGCTCTCGGCGCTGCGCACCGACCCAGAGTCGCTCGCGCGCACCGTGGACTGGATCGCCAAGCGACGCCTCGTGGAGGGCTATCGCGCCCGTCACGGGCTCGAGGAAGGCGACCCACGGCTCCACGCGCTCGACCTGCAGTACCACGACCTGCGCCCAGAGCGGTCCCTCGCGCAGAGGGCCGGACTCGAGGAGCTCGTCGACCCCGACGATGCACGGCGCGCGGTCACCGAGCCCCCTCCCGACACGCGTGCCTACTTCCGCGGCACCTGCCTCAAGAAGTTCCCGGACCAGATCGTCACCGCCAACTGGGACTCACTGGTGTTCGACCTAGGTACGGACCCGCTCCGGCGCGTCCCTATGATGGATCCCCTCAGGGGCACGGCGGCGCACACCGCCGCACTGCTGGCTCGGTGTGACACCGCGGCACAGCTCCTAGATGAGCTCGGGTCCTAAAGGGAGCGGTCATGGCAGAACAGGAGCAGAAGCGCAAGGGCACCAAGGAGCGCCCGGCCGAAGAGGTGGAAGAGACCGCCGCGGCGACGTCGGAGCGTGGCGATCGACTGAAGGCGGACCTCGACGAGCTGCTGGACGAGATCGACGAGGTCCTCGAGGACAACGCAGAGGAGTTCGTGCGCAACTACGTGCAGAAGGGCGGCGAGTAGTGGGGCTGCCCCTCTTCGATGCCACCACGGATCCAGGCCCCGACTTCTCCGCGCTCGTCCAACGCAGCAACATCGCGATGCCCGTGGCTGGCGACGCCGACCTGAACCTCGCGCACGGCACCACGATCGTCGCGCTCAAGTTCGCCGACGGCGTCATCATGGCCGGCGACCGGCGAGCGACCGCGGGCAACGTCATCGCGCATCGCTCGATCGAGAAGGTCTTCCCCGCGGATCGATTCTCCGCGGTGGCGATCTCAGGGTCCGCGGCGATCGCGGACGAGATGGTGCGGCTCTTCCAGGTCCAGCTCGAGCACTACGAGAAGGTGGAGGGCGTGGCCCTGTCCTTGGAGGGCAAGGCCAACCAGCTCGCCCAGATGGTGCGGACGAACCTCGGCATGGCGATGCAGGGCTTCGTGGTGGTGCCCCTGTTCTGCGGCTTCGACCTCACGAAGGGCGAGGGGCGCATCTTCGACTACGACGCGGCCGGCGGACGCTACGAGGAGACCGACTACCAGACGACCGGCTCGGGCGGCACCTACGCGAGGACGACCATCCGGCTCGGCTACCGCGAGTCAATGCCGCTCGACGACGCGATCGAGCTCGCGATCCTCGCGCTCTATGAGGCTGCCGACGCCGACAGCGCGACGGGCGGCCCCGACTCGGTACGCGGCATCTACCCCATCGTCGCGACCGTGACGTCGGTCGGCTACGTGCAGCTCGACGACGCCGACGTCGCCGCGCGGTTTGACGCGCTCGTCGAGCGCCGCAGGGTGACGCAGGGGAACCCGGAGGGCACGCTGCGATGACGATGCCGTACTACGTCGCGCCTGAGCAGGTGATGAAGGACCGTGCGGAGTACGCCCAGAAGGGCATCGCACGGGGCCGCGCCTTCTGCGCCACGGTCTACGACAAGGGCATCCTGCTCGTGGCGGAGAACCCGTCGGCCACCCTCCACAAGATCTCCGAGATCTACGACCGCATCGCCTTCGCCGGTGTCGGAAAGTTCAACGAGTACGACCAGCTGCGGGTCGCGGGCGTCCGCCACGCCGACACAAAGGGGTATGCCTACAGCCGCGAGGACGTCGACGCTCGGTCCCTCGCGAACCTGTACGCGCAGTACCTGGGCCAAGTCTTCACCCATGAGATGAAGCCCATGGAGGTGGAGATCCTCGTCGCCGAGCTCGGGGACGGCCGCGCGGGCCCGCAGTTGTTCCGGATCGCCTATGAGGGCACCATCACCGACGAGGTGGGCTTCGCGGTCCTCGGTGGTGACGCCGACGCGATCCGAGCGAGGTTCGCCAACGACGCTCGCGCCGACTGGACGCTGCACGAGGCCCTCCGGCATGCCGTCGGCGCCCTGGCCGGTCCAGACCGCACGCTCGGGGCCGGGGATCTCGAGGTCGCCGTGCTCTCCGACGTCGGCGCCCGGCGCACGTTCCGCCGCCTGGAAGATGACGAGGTCACGACGCTGCTCGCGGATTGATCCTCGCGGGCGCGGCCGCCACACTACGGTCGGACAGGTGGAGCACCGGATCTTCGGGTTGGAGAGCGAGTTCGGCGTCACGTTCTCGTACCGCGGCCAACGTCGGCTCAGCCCCGACGAGGTCGCACGTCACCTGTTCCGCCGCGTCGTGCACTGGGGCCGGTCCTCGAACGTCTTCTTGGAGAACGGCTCGAGGCTCTACCTCGACGTGGGCAGCCACCCCGAGTACGCGACGGCCGAGTGCGACGAGCTCGAGGACCTGGTCGCCCAGGACAAGGCCGGGGAGTGGATCCTGTCCGGGCTCGTCCAGGGCGCCCAGGCGCGTCTGCATGAAGACGGCATCAAAGGCGAGGTCTTCCTCTTCAAGAACAACACGGACTCGGCCGGCAACTCCTACGGGTGCCACGAGAACTACCTCTCGGTCCGCGACGACGAGCGCGCGCGGCTCAACGAGGTCATGATCCCGTTCCTCGTGAGCCGCCAGATCTACGCGGGGGCGGGCAAGGTGCTCCACACGGCCAAGGGCCCGACCTACTGCGTCAGCCAGCGCGCCGAGCACATCTGGGAGTCGGTCTCGTCGGCGACGACGCGCAGCCGCCCCATCATCAACACGCGCGACGAGCCGCACGCCGACGCCGAGCGCTACCGGCGACTCCACGTCATCGTCGGGGACACGAACATGTCCGAGTACGCGACCTACCTGAAGGTGGGGGCGACGTGCCTCATGCTCGCAATGATCGAGGACCACTCCACCGTGCTGCGGGACCTCACGCTCGAGAACCCGATCCGAGCCATCCGCGAGATCTCGCAGGACCCGACCTGCAAGCGCAAGGTGCGGCTCGCGAACGGCCGCGAGATCAGCGCCCTCGAGATCCAGTCGGAGTACCTCGATCGTGCGATGCGCTTCGCCGACCGGCGTGGCCTGCCACCGGACCTCAAGCAGGCGCTCGAGATGTGGCGCCACTGCGTCACCGGCCTCGGCCAGGACCCGCTGTCGCTCAACCGCGAGGTTGACTGGGTGATGAAGCTGGCCCTCATCGACCAGGTGCGAGAGCGCCACAACATCCCGCTGTCGCACCCGATGGTGTCCGTCGTCGACCTCCGCTACCACGACATCGACCGCTCGAGAGGCCTCTTCTACAAGCTGCAGCAGCGGGGTCTCGCGGACCGCACGACGACCGACGAGGCCATCCTCGAGGCGACGACCGTGCCGCCGCAGACCACGCGCGCGCGCCTCCGGGGCGCGTTCGTGAAGCGCGCCAAGGAGCGCCGACGTGACTACACGGTCGACTGGGTCCACCTCAAGCTCAACGACCAGGCCCAGCGCACCGTGCTGCTGAAGGACCCCTTCAAGAGCCGCGACGAGCGCGTCGAGCGCCTGATCGAGGCGCTCTGAGCGCCTCGGGGCGCTCGCCACAGTGACCGGCGCGCCGACGGCCAACGAGGACGGCGCCGAGCGGCCCGCAGGGGTGCCCGCGCCGGTCGAGCCGGCCGCCCCGGCGGCGTCCCCTGCGTGGGCTCCTGGGACGGACACCGCCGGGGCCGGCGCGGAGGCAGGCGCGCCCGCGGCGCCGACGACGGGCGTCGCGCGCCGCCGCCGCAGGGTGCGAACCCTCCTCGAGTGGGTCGCGGTCCTCGTCGTCGCACTCGTCGTCGCGGTCGTGGTCCGCACCTACGTCATCCAGACCTACTACATCCCGTCGATCTCGATGGAGCCGACGCTGCAGGTCGGCGACCACATCTTGGTGCTGAAGGCCGCCTACCGCTTCACGTCGCCCGCGATCGGCGACGTGATCGTCTTCACTGCACCGCCGTCAGAGCACAACGCCTGCCAGGACCCCCAGGTCCAGGACCTCGTCAAGCGCATCGTCGCGCTGCCGGGCGACCGGATCAAGTCCGTCGGCAACACGATCTACGTGAACGGCAAGGTCCTCGCCCAGCCGTGGCCGCACACCGCGTCCATCGGCGACACACCGATCCAGCAGCAGACGATCCCCGCGAACCGCTTCTTCGTCATGGGTGACAACCGCCCCGAGTCGTGCGACTCGCGGCTGTGGGGCACGGTGCCGCGCGGCGACATCATCGGCAAGGCCGTGCTGATCTTCTGGCCGCTGTCACGGCTCAGCATCATCTGATCCGGTACGCCGAGCGTGCGGCCGGGAGGTGTGTGAACGCCGTCCGATAGCCTCGCGACGTGTCGCAGACCTCCACCGACGCCGTCGACGGCCCGGCGACCCCCACCGAAGCCGCAGGCACGGGTGGCGCGCCGCCGCCCCGCCGCGAGCGCTCCTCTGCGTGGTGGGCGTTCGAGTGGCTCTGCGTCATCGCGCTGGCGCTCGTGCTCGCGCTCGCCGTGCGGACCTTCGTCATCCAGACCTTCTACATCCCGTCGGGCTCCATGGAGCCCACACTGAACGTGGGGGACCGGATCCTTGTCTTCAAGCTCGCCTACGACTTCTCGAGTCCCGCGATCGGCGACGTGATTGTGTTCAAGGCACCACCCACGGAGCACTGCGGCGATCCATCGGTGACCGATCTCGTGAAGCGCATCGTGGGGCTCCCTGGCGAGACGATCTGGTCGGAGCGCAACACGATCATCCTCAACGGCAAGCCGCTCCGCCAGGACTGGCCGCACTACCGGCTGCTGCTCACGCCCATCACGCGCCAGAAGATCGCCCCGAACCACTACTTCATGATGGGCGACAACCACCCGGAGTCCTGTGACTCGAGGGACTGGGGCACGCTCCCTCGGTCGGACATCATCGGCAAGGTCGTGCTCAAGATCTGGCCACTGTCGCAGTTCGGCACGATCTGACCGTCCGGGTCGCCGGGGCACTCGTAGACTGACGCCGTGTTGGGACTGAGCCCGGTCCGGCTGCTGATCATCGTTGTCGTCGCGCTCATCGTGCTCGGACCCGACAAGCTGCCACAGGTCGCGAAGCAGGCCGGCGCGCTGTGGCACACCCTTCGCTCGCTCCAGCAGCGGGTGGAGGACGAGATCCGTGAGGTCGCCCCAGACCTGCCGCGGAGCTCGGACCTCGTGCGCTACGCGCGGTCGCCGGTGACGCTGCTCAACCAGCTCGCCGACAAGGCGAAGGCCGAGGTCATCGGCGACACCGCCGATGCGCCCGGTGAGCCCGCACCCACGGAGTTCTCCGTCGACGACGCGGCGCCCGAGGTGAAGGACCCCGAGCGGCCACCGCTCGCGTGGGGCGACCCCTCCCTCAACTGACGGTGCCGCCCCCAAGCCCGCGGCGCGAGCCGCGACAGAGTCCTGACGCCATGACGCTGACGGGCCACCTGATGGAGCTGCGCCGGCGCCTGATCATCTGTGTGATCACCATCACGGTGACCGGGACGCTCGGGTTTATCTTCTATCCCCACCTGCTCTCGTTCATGCAGCACCCCTACTGCGTGGCGTTCCCGAAGAAGTGCCAGTTCTACGTGACCGCTCCCCTCGACGGCCTGACGCTGCGCGTCAAGCTGGCGACGTTCGGTGGGCTGATCCTCGCGTCGCCGATCATCCTCTGGGAGTTCTGGCGGTTCATCACCCCTGGCCTCAAGGCCAGCGAGAAGCGCTACGCGATCCCGTTCATCATCTCTACGATCGTGCTGTTCCTCGCCGGCTGCACCCTCGCGTACATCAGCTTCGCCCACGCCCTCAAGTTCCTCATCTCGATCGGCGGGCCGTCGCTGAACTACATCATCAGCCCCAACCAGTACCTGAGCCTGATCCTCCTGCTCATGGTCATGTACGGGATCGCCTTCATCTTCCCCGTCCTGCTCGTGTCCTTGGAGATCGCCGGCGTCGTCACGCCGACCCAGCTGCTCCGCTGGTGGCGTCCCGCCGTCATCGTGATCACGGTCGTCGCGGCCGTCTTCACCCCGACCGGCGACCCGCTGTCGATGCTGCTGCTGATGATTCCGCTCATTGCCTTCTACTTCGGCGCGATCCTCGTCGGGAAGCTGCTGCGTAAGTGACGCCCCGCGCGGCCCGCGACGAGTTCGTCGCCGCGGTCGGCTTCGAGCTCGACGCCTTCCAGGTTGAGGCCCTCGACGCGCTCGATCGCGGCAGTTCGGTGCTCGTGAGCGCGCCCACGGGCGCGGGCAAGACGCTCATCGCCGCCTACGGGGTGCACCGCGCACGCGCCGCCGGCCGAAAGGCCTTCTACACCACGCCCCTCAAGGCGCTGTCGAACCAGAAGTTCTCTGACCTGTGCGCCGAGCACGGCGACGAGGCGGTCGGGCTGCTCACCGGCGATGTCTCGATCCGCCCGTCGGCGCCGGTCGTCATCATGACGACCGAGGTGCTGCGCAACATGCTCCTCACGGGCTCACCCCAACTCGAGGGTCTTGGCGTCGTCATCCTCGACGAGGTCCACTTCCTCCAGGACCCCTACCGCGGCGGGGTGTGGGAGGAGGTGCTGATCCTCACGCCACCCGACGTCACCTTCGTGTGCCTCTCGGCGACCGTCGCCAACGCCAGGGTGCTGGGGGAGTGGCTGCGGACCGTTCGGGGCGCCCTCGAGGTCGTCGTCGAGCGACAGCGTCCGATCGACCTGCACCACCACGTGACCCTCGAGCGCCGCAACGACGACGCGCCCGTCCTCGTCGACCTCCTCGACGGCCAGGCGGTCAGCGCCGAGGGACGGCGCATCGACGGGCTGCTGCGCACCACCCGACGCCTGCGCCCCGGTCCCGGTCCCCAGCACGGGCGCGTTCGGCTGCAGCACGCGAGCTCGCCGGTCCGCTCGCCTCGACGCACCGAGGTCATCGAGCTGCTCGAGGACAAGGACCTGCTCCCGTGCATCTACTTCATCTTCTCGCGGGCGGCCTGCGAGGACGCCGTGCGCCAGTGCGTGCGCGAAGGGATGCGGCTGCTCGACCGCGCCTCGCGGCGGCGCATCCGAGCGATCGCCGAGGAGCGCACGGCGGACCTCGGCGACGAGGACCTCGAGGCGCTCGGTTGGCACGAGTGGCTGGAGGCGCTCGAGTCGGGCGTGGCCGCGCACCATGCCGGCCTCGTGCCGTCGATGAAGCTCGCGGTTGAGCAGTGCTTCGTCGAGGGGCTTCTCGGCGCGGTCTTCGCGACCGAGACGCTGTCGCTCGGCATCAACATGCCCGCGCGCACGGTGGTCCTCGAGCGGTTCAACAAGTTCGGCGGGGCGGGGCGCGCGACGCTGACCTCTGGCGAGTACGCGCAGCTGACGGGGCGCGCCGGGCGGCGCGGGCTCGACGACGAGGGCCATGCCGTCATTGTCTTCAACCCCGAGACCCCGTTCGCCGACATGGCCCGGGTGGCCCTCGCGCCGCCGCCGGACCTGCACAGCTCGTTCCGTCCGACCTACAACCTCACCGCGAACCTCGTCGGGCGCTTCGACCGGGCCACGGCCCACGAGGTGCTCTCGCGCAGCTATGCCCAGTTCGAGACGGACCGCCACTCGGGTCCGCAGCGCCGCCCCCTCACCGAGACCCTCGCGCGGCGCCTCGGGGTCCTCGAGGAGCTCGGCTACGTCGACGGCTGGGCGCTGACGGACCGCGGCCAGTTCCTGCGCGGCGTCTACCACGAGGCGGACCTGCTGGTCGCCGAGGCGGTGCTCGCCGGCACGCTCGACGGGCTCGAGCCGTCGCTCATCGCTGCGGTCTGCTCGGCCTTCGTCTTCGAGCCGCGGCGCGCGCGGCGCGTCGGGCACGCAGGCCCCCGCAAGGCGCCCGTCGTGCGTGGCGCCCGCGCCTCGGACCGCCTCGGCCAGCGGCGGCGTGAGGAGCTCACCGAGCGCCTCGGCGTGCTCGCCACGCACTCGGCCATGCTCTCGGGGCTCGAGGACGTCCACCTCGTCCCGCACACCAAGGCGCCCGAGCCCCAGGCCGCCGCCGCGGTCGCCGCATGGGCCCGGGGGGCGCCGCTCGGCGACGCGCTCGCGGTCGTCGCGCGCGACGCCGGCGAGGTGGCCCCGGGCGACTTCGTCCGGATCGTCCGGCAGGTCGCGGACCTCTGCGAGCAGGTGGCCCGCCTGGCCAAGGACCCCGCCACCGCCAGGGCCGCCGAGGAGGCCGCGACGGCCGTGGTGCGCAGCGTCGTCGCCCACGTCCCCCCGACGGTCACCGCCCCCCGGCGGGTCGGGATCTAACCTTCGTCGTCCATGCATCCCTACGTCGCGGAGCAGTTCACCGACGAGGAGGCGGCGATCCTCCGGCGCTACGTGACCAACCTCGACCTGCCCGTCTTCGCCCTCGTCAACCTGCCCGAGGTGGTGAAGGGCGCCCTGTTCGCGCGGTACTCGAGGAGCCCCAAGTCGCTGCGGCGCCTGTTCCTCGACGAGTTCGTGGGCGACCTCGACCTGTCCGGCGACGTCACCTTCGACGCGACCGTTGGCCTCCAGCGCGCCGAGGAGCTCTACGAACGGGTCTTCTTCGAGTACGGCGACGACTCGGTCGCCCAGCTCGGCGGCGTGCACCTCGCCTGCGAGCAGTCCTCCAACCTGCTCACCAAGGTGCTCGAGTGGGGGCGACTCATGAGCTACCTCGAGCAGTCGACGCGCTACCTCGCCTACGACCAACGCCTGCCCTCGGGCCACTACCGCTACTACCGGCCACCCGCGGTCCTCGACTCGCCGCTCGGCGCGCGCTACGTGGGCGACCTCGACCGGATGTTCGACACCTACGGAGAGCTGCTCGGAACGGTCCAGTCATGGCTGCACGCCCAGTACCCGAAGGACCCCGGCGACTCGGACTTCGTGCACCGCCAGGCGATCAAGGCGAAGGCCCTCGACGCGGTGCGTGGCGTCCTGCCCGCCGCCAGCCTCAGCAACGTCGGGGTGTACGGCACCGGCCAGGGCTACGAGCAGCTGCTGCTGCGGATGCGGGCGCACCCGCTCGCCGAGGCGCGTGCCTACGCCGACATGATGCTCGTCGAGCTGCGCAAAGTCATCCCGTCGTTCCTGCGCCGCGTCGACGTGGCGGACCGGGGCGTCGCGTGGTCCGAGTACCTGGAGGGCACTCGGGACGGGACGGAGCGGGCCGTCGAGCGGCTCTTCCCCGACGGCGTGGACCTCGAGACGGAGCCTCCCGAGGTGCGGCTCTTGGACTTCGACCCCGACGGGGAGGACAAGGTCCTCGCCGCGGCCTGCTTCGCGCACCTCGGCGGCTCGGAGGCAGCCGTGCTCGCCCGCGTGCGCTCCCTCGGCGTGCCCGAGCGCACCGCGCTGCTCGAGGCCTACGTGGGTGACCGCCAGAACCGTCGGCATCGCCCTGGACGCGCCTTCGAGCGCACCGACTACCGCTTCGAGCTCGTCACCGACTACGGCGCGTTCCGCGACCTGCAGCGCCACCGCCTCTGTACGATCGAGTGGCAGCCACTCGGCTGCGCGCTCGGCGCGGACGTCCCCGGCGTCGTCGCCGAGGCGGGGTGCGCAGGCGCGTTCGCCGAGTCCGTCGCCCGCTCGAAGGACCTCTACGACGCCCTCTCGGCGCACGCGCCCGACGACGCGGGCTACGCGGTCGCCCTCGCGTACCGGATCCGCTACGTGATGCAGCTGAACGCACGCGAGGCGATGCACGTCCTCGAGCTGCGCTCGGGCCCACAGGGCCATCCGGCGTACCGCCGCGTCGCCCAGGAGATGCATCGCCAGATCGCCGACGTCGCGGGTCACCGCGCGATCGCCGCGGCCATGCACTACGTCGACTACGAGACGACCGACCTCGAGCGCCTCGACGGCGAGCGCCGAGCCGCCGCACGCCGACTCCAGCAGGCCCAGGGTGCCTGAGCGGCCGTCGCCGGCTTTGACACACCGCTGGCACGTTGCGATAATCCCCGCGCGACTCGGCGCGCCACCGTGAGAGCGGGGGACCGGCCGGACGCAGTCGAGGGTGGCGGAGAGGCCCGGGGGGCTGAGTAGACAACGTCGCGGAGCAAGCGTCGCCGACGCGCGCGCCGCGGCGGTACCAAAGGATCCCCCGGGCCCCACCCCCTCTGGGTCGGGACGATCCGCCAGTTCACACGGTCCTCACCTATATGATGCGCGCCGTTTGAGACGTTGGGACGGTATGGCGAAGGACCTTGACACTGAAGAAGGCAATGGGGAGCTCGAAGAGCTCGTCGAGATCGACGAGTCCGAGATCGATGCCGAGCCCGACGACGACGAGCTCGACGTGGAGGACGTCGCGGTCCTCGCCGACGACGAGGACGAGGACGACGTCGTCATCGTCGAGGAGGATGAGGCCGAGGAGGTCGAGGTCGAGGAGGCCGAGGCCGTCAAGGGGCGCGTCGTCGAGGCCGAGGACGACGACATCGAGATCGTCAGCGAAGACGACGTGGAGGAGTCGCTGGACGAGATCCTGAAGTCTCGGATGGTGGTCGAGGACGAGCCCGAGGACGACGAGGGCGTCGACGTCGAGGACCGCACCGAGAAGCCCGACACCGTCCTTCCCAAGCAGGCCGATGAGTTCCGGTGCTCGAACTGCTTCCTCATCAAGAAGTCGAGCCAGCTGGCCGACGCGCGTCGCCAGCTGTGTCGAGACTGTGTCTGACGTGGACGGCGGCCAGCCCGCCGAGGAGGGCACGCCCGTGGCTCACGAGGACCCCGACCAGCATGACGAGCGCGAGCACGACGAGCACGACGCGGAGCCGTCGCTGCTCGACGTCGTCGTGTTCGGCCCCATCGACGCCGCGTTCTCCTTCCTGCGCGACCCTCGCGGCTCTGCGCTGCGCGGACGTGCACGCGTGGATCAGGCGCTGCGCCAAGCGCGCGCGCTCGGCGAGCTCTCCGTGCGGTTCGGTCAGCGCGAGCTGCGTCGACGGGCTGAGGGCAGCGGCGTGGCAGAGGCGCCGGCAACGCCGGCCCCTGCCCGACGGCCGACGGCCGGACCGGCTCCCGACGACGTGATCGCCGACTACGACGCGCTGTCTGCCTCCCAGATCGTCCCCATGCTCGGAGGCCTCACGTCGGCCGAGCGGGGCCGGGTCGCGGCGTACGAGCGCAAGGCTCGGGGTCGGCAGACCATCCTGCGGCGAATCGACCAGCTCGACGGGACCGGTGCCTGAGCTCGAGGTCCGCCCGGCCACGATCGACGACGCCGTCGGGGTCGAGCCCCTCCTCGCCGACGCGCTCAGCCGCCTCCACACCTTGCGGGGAGGGCCGGCGCTCCTTGAGCTGCTGGGGCTGCCGAAGGACGTCGACGCCGCACAGCTCTCGACTGCCCTGTGCGGCGACGCCCTGCTCGGCGACGCCCTGCTCGGCACCGCGACGCTGGTGGCGACTCTCGAGGACGCCGTCGTCGGGGTGGCGGTGGCGCTGAGGTCTCCGACCGGAATCGAGCTGGTCGGCGTCCACACCGCGCGTTCGCTGCGCCGCCGTCGTATCGGCACGTCCCTGCTCGAAGAGGCGAGGTCCCTCGCCACCGCCTCGGGGGAGCGGTTCGAGGCCCTGGCGCTGCCGGGGGATCAGACGGTCAAGTCGCTGCTCGAGGCGGCAGGCTTCCGTGCGCGACTGCTCAGGATGAGCGCCGACCGCTGAGCGCGGGTCGCTTGGCGGCCATCGGCGGCGGCGGCGGTGGGATCCGCATCCCGAGCAGCTTGGCGAGCGCGGGCACGTGACCTGCGGCACGGACCGCGGCGGCCTGTGCCTCCTCGAACGCGGGAATCCCGGCGGGGTGCACCGAGCGGCGCATCGGCGAGGCGACCACCGCGTCGAGCACCGCGATCCACGCCGTCGCGGTGAGGTCGGCGTCGAGCGCCTTGCCAGCGGCCTCGGTGAGCGCCGTGGCGAGCTCGGCGGGGCACCTCGTCGCGGTGTCAGGTGGACGCGCGACGACGTGGAGCGCCTCGACCACCTCACCTCGGTCGAGGAGCGACTGCACCTTGGCCACCCACTGGGTTCGCAGCTCGTCGAGCTTGGTGTGGAGCTGGCCCTGGAGCTCCTTCAGCACCGCCCGGCCCTCCTCGTCGAGCGTGACGGTGCGCGCCGAGGTGACGACGGGACGCAGATCGCGCAGGCGGGCGGACGGCCCGGAGTGCTGCACCGCGGCCGCTCGGTCCTTCCATGCGGCGAGTGAGGTGAGGGGGAGCAGGTCGTCGGCGATCGACAGGATCGTCTCGGGCGCGACCGTCGGGCGACCCTGGGCGAGCGATGCGCGGTTCTGCTCGTCGATCGCCTGTCGGACGGCCGGCAGCCCGCCGCGGAGCAGCTGCTCGGCAATCGGCAGCTGCTCGGGGCGGAGCGTGGCGAGCAGCGCGTTGCGGTGGACCGTCGAGGCCGTGAGCTCCTGGGGGCGTCGTGCGTCGCGCCGGGGCGCGCCACCACGCCGGTCGTCGCTCGTGCGCGACGCGTCCCGCGGCGGCCGGCCGCGCTCGGACGAAGGACGGTCCCCCCGTCCCGAGCCGGCGCTGTCAGCGGTGCGCTCGCCGCGCGGCGAAGGACGGTCCCCCCGTCCCGAGCCGGCGCTGTCAGCGGTGCGCTCGCCGCGCGGTGCCCCCGGTCGCGACGCCGACCGATCGCCCCGGGGCCCGCTCCGCGACGCCGAGCGATCGCGGTCCTTCGGCCCGCGTGGTCCGCGGGGTCCGCGCTCGTCGCGTCCGGCGCCGCGATCCGCGTCCCGTCCGCGACCACGCCCCTTCGACGCCAGCGTCACCTGCACGCCGGGCTCGGGCTGATCGGTGCCGATGATCCGGATCGACTCGCCGCGCAGGTCGAGCGGCGACGGCTCCTTGCGCGGGACGATCGACAGCACGTCGACGCCGTCGAGGCCCGACTCGACCTCGGCGCGCAGCACCTCGCCGAGCTTCACCGAGGGCGGCACGAGATCCGCGCCGACCGTGCCCCGCGGCTCACGCGCGCCTGCCGCGCGCCACGTGAAGCGGCCGTCGTCGAGCTTGCTCGTCAGCTCGATCTCAATGCGACGCGCCACGGCGCGAAACTTAGTACGTCCCGTAAGAAGTTCGTGAGCGCACGGACTGCGCATGCCCGCGACCCCTACGATGCACGGAGCAGCAGGAGCGGGGACCTGCTCGGGTGGGACGGCGGCGCAGGAGGAACAATGACGCAGTTCACGGGCAACGATCCCGCAGACGCTGGCGGGACGCCGCAGGACGCGACGGGATGGTGGTCGTGGCGTGACACGACGGCGTCGGGCGACGCCGGTGCGCCAACCCCGGCCGACCCGACGCCGCCGCTCGACGCGGCGCCGACCGCAGGGCCCTGGAGCGAGCCGTCGGCCGTGTGGCCGACCGTCGACCCGCCGACCGCCGACGTGCCGCCCGTGCCGCCCGTGGTGCCCCCGACGGCTCGCCGCGGCGACGGCGCACCCTCCGGACCGCGCCGCCCATGGCTCGGCGTCGCGGCCATCGCCGTCGTCGCAGCACTCCTCGGCGGCCTCATCGGCGGCTGGCTCACGAAGAGCAACACGCCGACCTCGTCGATCACGATCCAGCAGAGCCCCGAGCGACCCGGCGCACAGCTGCTGGGCAACGTGCCCACGTCCATCCCCGCGCTCGTGAAGGCCGTCTCGCCCGCCGTCGTCTCGATCGACGTGACGAGCGCCACGGGCGAGGACCAAGGGACCGGCATGATCATCACGCACAACGGCTACGTCGTGACGAACAACCACGTCATCGCGGCGGCCGCGAGCGGCGGCACGATCACCGTGACGCGCACCGGCACGAGCGCGGTCCTCCCAGCGACGCTGCTCGGGACGAACACGACCGATGACGTCGCCCTCCTCAAGATCCAGGGCGCGTCGAACCTGCCGACCGTCACCTTCGGTCTGTCACGCGCGCTCGAGGTCGGTGACGGCGTCGTCGCGATCGGCAACGCGCTCGGACTCGCCGCGGGCACGCCCACCGTGACCCAGGGGATCGTCTCGGCACTCGGGCGCACCGTCACCGCCGGCAGCTCGCTGTCGAACTCGACCGAGACGCTCCACAACATGATCCAGACCGATGCGGCGATCAACCCTGGCAACTCTGGCGGCCCGCTCGTCGACTCGAACGGCCAGGTCATCGGCATGAACACCGCGGTCGCGGGTGCCGCGCCAGACGGGTCCAACTCCCAGAACATCGGCTTCGCGATTCCCTCGTCGACGATCGAGCAGCTGCTGCCCACGCTCAACCACCCGTCCAGCACGACGCCCGTCAGCAAGGGCGCCTACATGGGTGTGCTGATTCGGAGCGTGGATCCCGCGCTCGTCCGCGCCTACGGCCTGTCGGTCGCCTCTGGCGCCTATGTGAGCCAGGTGATCACGGGCTACCCGGCCGCGATCGCCGGCATTCGCGCGGGCGACGTGATCGTCTCCATCAACGGCACGACGGTCACGAGCGACGCCGGCGTGGCCTCGGTGCTTAGTGGCATCAAGCCCGGCACGTCGGTCCCGGTCGGGATCGCGAGGGGCACCCAGCGCCTCACGATCCAGGTCACGGTCACGTCGCACCCGGCGTGACCGTGGCGGGGGCCGACCCGATCAGTTGAGCGTCGCGATCCCGCCGTCGACGGGCAGGACCGCGCCGGTCACGTACGCGGCCGCCGGCGAGGCGAGGAAGATCGCCGCGCCCGCCATGTCGCTCGCCCGCCCGATCCGCTTCATGGGCGCCGCGGCGGCGATCTGGTCGCCGAACGCCTCGAGCGTCGAGCGCATCATCTTGGAGGGGAAGGGCCCCGGCGCGATCGCGTTGACGGTGATCGCGGGCGCCAGCCGCTTGGCGAGGTGCCGCGTCAGCATGTGCACGGCGGCCTTCGACGACGAGTACGAGTAGGTCTCGAGCGTGGGCGTCCGCAGGCCGTCGATGGAACCGATGTTGATGACCCTCGAGGTGTCCTCGGGGCTCGACGCCGCCTCGAGCAGGGGGAGGAGGTAGCGCGTCGCGAAGAACACGCCCTTCACGTTGAGCGAGAGCACGCGGTCCCAGGCCGCCTCGTCGAACTCCTCGAGCGGCGCGCCCCACGTCGCCCCGGCGTTGTTCACGAGGATGTCGAGGGACGCCTCTCGGCTCTCGAGCTCGCCCGCGAGCGCGGCGCACGCCGGCTCGGTCGACAGGTCGGCGGGCAGCGCGGTCACGTCGCCGCCCTGGTCGCGCAGCTCCTCGGCGAGCGCCTCGCAGACGTCGGCCTTGCGCGAGGAGAGGTACACCTTCACCCCGGCGTCGACGAACCCACGGACGATCATCTCCCCGATGCCCCGGCTGCCGCCGGTCACGAGTGCGGTCTTGCCGCTGATCGAGAACAGGTCGCCCACGTCGCCTCCTTGGATCGGACGACGATGGTAGGCCGCGACGGCGGGTGGCTCCGTCGGGCTCAGCGCGGCACGGCGCCGTCCGCGCGGTGCGCGTGGCCGACGTCGCCCGCCGGCGGGTCCGGGGCGTGCCAGAACAGCTCGAGCTGGATGTTGTCGGGGTCCCGGAACGTCACCATCGCGTTCTTGGACGCCGGGGCGACCTTCACGCCGGAGTGGGCGACGCCCAGCTCGTCGAGGCGCTCCGCCCACTCGTCGAGGTCCTGACGGTCCTCGACGAGGAACTCCAGGTGGTCGAGGCCCGTGCGCGACTCGCTGAACGGCTCGCCGGCGTTCGACAGGTGCCCGACGAGGCACAGCTCGATGCCCACGTCGGGCTGGGCCATGCACACGTCGAGCACGCGCCCGTCGGGGCCGGCGAACTGCCGCTGGACCTCGAAGCCGAAGACCTCGACGTACCACGCCGCGCTCGTGGAGGGCTCGCGGACCGACAGCACCGGCGCGAGTCGTCCCAAGAGACGTGCCACGCACTCAGTGTTGCAGCCGTCAGGCCCGCCTCGGCGGTCTTCGCGGTTGGCGCGGCGGCTCGGCGGGGGAGGGGCTGCGTGGCCCGACGAGGAAGGCGACCTCGGGACGCACGAGGTCGGGCCGCCGCAGGGCGCCCAGCACGAGCGCCTCGTCGGCATCGAAGGCCTCGACGTGCTCCACGACGAAGCCGGGGCGTGCGAGGACCCCCCAGGTCACCGCCCAGGTCCACAGGCCCGCGCCGGACGCGCCGGCGTGCGCGGTGTCCGCGACCTCGCTGGTCCCGTCGCCGCGGGCGTCACCCGTCGCCGTCATCGTCGCGAGCGTAGAGCTCGACCTCACGTCGAGCAGCACGATCCGGCGCTCACGGCGAGGGTCACGCCCACGAGCTTCGACGTCGCCGCTCGTCGCTGCTCGCCCAGCGGTTGTGCGGCCTCGCGCCGGAGAGGGTGCATGCCTCCCGACGCGGGCCGATCGACGGAACGTAGCGGTCGCGGCGCGAGCCGCCTAGGCCAATGGGCGAAGTTGGAGGAGTGTTGTCGCGAGCCTGTCGCGCCCGTGCGACGTGCCCCGTGGTCCAGTGGTGACGGCGCCGTGCGCGGTGTGCGTCCCGTGTGCCGGCGCTCGCGATGCGGCGAGGAGCGGCCGCAGTGCGGCGCCCATGACCCCCGAGAGGAACTCGGCGTACGTGAAGGCGACGTGGTCGGTGTCCGAGTACACGATCATGTCGCCCACGATCGGCGAGCAGGTGGCCGCGCACAGCCACCGCAGCGGATCGAGGTAAGCGACGTGCATTGCGCCTGCGGCGCGCTGCTCGTCGGGGCGGTAGCTCGGCACCATGGGGTTGGGGCTGGGCACGCTGCAGCGCTGGATGGCCGCGGCGTGCGCCGCAAGGCACTCGGGCGGCGACACGCCGAAGGCCGTGAGGTCCCCGATCACCGCGACCCTCCTCGACGCCGCCTTCACGACCGCGATCGTGTGCTGCATGCCGATGCGCCACTGCGTACCGGTGACCGGCGCACTCGGGTTCGCCGCCGAGAACTTCCTCGTGGTCGAGTCACCGAGCAGCACCAGCCACGGGTCCCGGCGCCGGAGGAACGTCAGCGCGTCGATGCGGAACTGGTCACACGCGCGGTAGGGGCCGTTCACCTTGAAGTACCAGGTGGGGACGTTCGCCACCGGGCACGACGGGTACCACAAGAGGACGAGCCGGAAGCGCAGGCGCGTGAGCGCAGGGACGAGGGCCGGCACCCACATCCTCGCGTGGGAGTCCCCCAAGAGGACGACGGTCCTCGTCGCGTTGCGGTCGGCGAAGACGCACCTCGTCGCCGTGGAGCAGTCGGGCACCGTCGACGGCTCGTAGGTCTCGGCGTCGTCGAGCGGGGCGGCCGCGAGGGAAGGCACGGTCGTGCTCGGCAGCCGCACGATCGCGTGCGACCGCCGGACGAGTCGAACGACCTGGCTCGCTGCGCCGGGGACGACGGCCGGCGCGTGGAGGCTCGCCGCGGACGTGCGGCCGGGCGGGCCGAGCGTCCCCGCGACGAAGAGCGCGGCTGCCACGAGCGCGGCGGGGCGCAGGGTGCTCACCGGCGTCGCCCGGCTCGCCGCTCGACCGAGGTGCGAGCCCCCCGGTCTGTCCGTCGCCCGTGTCCCACGTGACGAGGCGTCCGGCTCAGTGGACGAGCTTCAGCAGGCGCATCGTCGCGCGCGCCCAGCGCACCTCGCCGCTCGAGTACACCGAGCACGTGAAGAAGTACGTGAAGTCGGCGTCGTAGGGGCAGAAGTGCAGGTGATACTTCGCATTCGTGGTGCGCACAGGGATCCAGCCGCGCCTGCAGCCGTCCTTGGCGGTCTCGCCGCGAAGACAGGGCAGCGCTACGGCGAAGGCGCCGTGGAGCGAGACCGCGTCGCGCGGCGCGGACGACGTGGCCACGTGCTCGACGCCCTGGGCCCACGCGTCGATCGTTGCGAGGGCCGCGCCAAGGTGCGGCTCGAGCAGCGGGGGAGCGTCGAGCAGGATCACGGTCGCGCCGTAGGCGCGGGAGAACGAGAAGATCGTCGACAGCGAGCTCTCGTAGCGCGCGATGAACGCGGGGGACCCGACCACCGGAAGGGCGCCACCGACCTTCATGCACTTCGTGCGGTCGTTGCCGGCCGTCTCGATGACGACGGCGGCGGGCCGCTTCTTGATGTCGTCGTAGAAGTTCGGGTGCCCCCCGGTCAGCCAGTCGCACGGGGCGATGCCCGGCCAGGCGTCGACCTCGAGTTGCCACCCCGTCGGCGGCACGAACCTTGGCGTGGTCTCCCTCGTCAAGGAGTCCCCGAGCAGGAGGGCGACTCGTGGCGTGGCGCCTGGCGACGTCACGGCGCGCGAGGGCTGGGTCCCGAGGGAGGTCGTCGCTAGACCCACGATGACCAGCACCGCGAGCGCCGCGAACCCTCGACGGCCTCTGCGTCGTCCCCGCACGCTGCTCACCTCGCCAGCTCCCCGGTCGTCCGAACGCGTCCACCGGCCGCGACGAGGCTCCGGTGCAAGACCTGGGCATCGTAAGCGCGAAAGGGCGAGCGGGGCGGGGCCAGCGCGATCGAGCCATGGAGCGGTCCTCAAACGCCGATAATGTATCTTATGTCAAGTTGACCACGAAGCGGCCTGGTCGACCCCGGGCCCGCTCGACCGCCCTCGCGCGTCGAGCGGGACCCGACGTCGGCTACTTCTCGACGTGGACGGTCAGCGGAGGGACGACGCCGTGGCTCGCCATCGCGGCGCTGAGCTCGGGGGACGGCGCAGCGATCGCCGCCGTGACGGTGGCGGGATCATCGACGTCGGCGGTGATCGCGACGTTGTTGCTCCCGTCCGTCGCGACGTGGTCGACCACGTTCTTCCCGCCCATGCCCGCGATGGCCTTGGCCCGCTCCGCCTTGCCCTTCAGCCACTTCTCGAGGTCTTCGACCTTGTGGGTGATCACCATCTTCGCCATGTGGCTCCTCTGCGTGACGCGCCGTTCCAGCAACGGCAGTGTGCCCTGTCTATCGCGTGCGCCACCGGCCGCGCTCCGCTGCCAGCGCACCCCGGTCACGAGCCGCCACTGCCGTCAGCGCAGCATGCGGCGCTAGCGTCCCTCGCTGCGGGCGCGCCCTCCGCGCACGCAAAGGGGGCTGCCGTGCATCGCATCGATGCGGACGTGCTCATCCCGGGACGTGGGTCCCCCCTCCGAGACGGCTGCGTCGTCATCGACGGTCCGACCCTGGGCTACGTGGGGCCGGCGAGCGGCGCGCCGCCGACGCCGGGGGCGACCGTCGTGCACCTGCCGGCCGTCATGCCCGGGATGTGGGACTGCCACGCCCACTTCATGGGCGCGCTGCGTCCCGACCTCGCGACGCTCGCGACGACGGCACCGGCGCTGCTGGCGATGCGGGCGGCCAAGGACGCCGAGGTCGCCCTCAACGCAGGGATCACGAGCGTCCGCGACGTCGGCGGGTTCGGGATCTGGGTCGCCCGCGCCGTCGAGGAGGGCACGCTCGTCGGGCCGTCCGTCTACGGCGCGGGCGCGGTGCTCAGCCCGACGGGCGGGCACGCGGACCTGCACATGTACCCGGTCGACTGGGTGTGCGACCTCGCCGACCGCGTGGGGATCCTCCGCCAGTGCGACGGCGTCCCCGAGTGCCTGCGCGCAGTGCGCCTCCAGCTTCGTGACGGGGCGCGGCTCATCAAGATCTGCGCGTCGGGCGGGGTGATGAGCGAGATCGATCACCCCGTCCACCAGCAGTTCGGCGACGACGAGCTGCGCGCGATCGTCGAGGAGGCCGCCATGGCCGACCGGGTGGTCGCGGCGCACTGCCACGGCAAGCCCGGCATCATGGCGGCCCTCCGGGCAGGCGTGCGCACGATCGAGCACGGGACGTACCTCGACGAGGAGGCGGCGGACGCGATGTGCGAGCTCGGCGCGATCCTCGTGCCGACCCGGCACATCGTCGAGGAGTTCCTCGCCACCGGGGCCGCCTCGGGACTCCCCGACTACGCCCAGCGCAAGCTGGCGGCCATCGCCGAGACGCACGCCGCGTCGATCACGCTCGCCCACGAGCGTGGCGTCCGCATCGCGTCCGGCACCGACATCGGCCTCTCGGGGCGCACCGCCCCCGCCAGGTGGGGCCAGAACGGCAGGGAGCCCGGACACCTCGTCGCGGCGGGCCTGTCCCCCCTCGAGGCCATCGAGGCCGCGACGGCGACCGCGCCCGCCACGCTCGGCCCCCAGGCGCCCACCTCCGGGCTGCTCGAGGCCGGCTACGACGCGGACGTGCTCGGGCTGGCCGCGGACCCCACTGTGGACGTCTCGGTCCTCGCAGAGCCCTCCAAGATCACCCATGTCTGGAGGGCGGGCGCGCTCGTCAAGGGGCCCGGCGCGACCGTCTGAGGCGTTCCGTCCGACCGCCGAGCACGATCTCTCGGTCGGCCCATGGCGCGCGGCGTGCCCGGCCCGCCCCTGGCGCCCAGTGCCTCGATCGTGACGCTCCGTTTTCCTTGACGCACCACGAGTCGCTACGCTGCCGACACCTTGAGTCTGCTCCTCACGCCGGGGCGGGGCGCGAGCGGCGGGTCATGAGACGCCCTAGGCGGCCCTCATCGGCCCTTGGCCGGTTCGTCGTCGTCGCCGTCGCCGCCATCGGCGGGCTCACCGTCGCGATTCCCGGTGTGTCGCTGGCCGCCGCACTGACGCACCACGAGGCTCGCGGGACTCGACCATCCCAGGCGCTCCCGGCGGCCCACGCCGCGCCTGGCGCCGACCTCTTCCTCGCGTCCCAGCGGCTCGACGAGGTGCTGTCGGCGGCCTACCCGCGTTCTTACGGCGGCGTCGCCGTCCAAGAGCACAGGGCCATGATCGACGTCTACATGACGCGGATGCCAAAGGGCGTCGACCGCGTCGTCGACGCGGTCGCACCGGCCGGCTCCGTCGACTTCCAGCGCGCTACGCACTCGCTCGCGACGTTGGATCAGATCCACCGAGAGCTGGAGACGAACTGGATGAGCCTGCAGTCAGAGGGCATCGACATCGTCGGCTTCGACACGGACGTGGCGACGAACACCGAGCAGATCCAGGTGATCAACCCCACCCTCGACCAAGTCGAGACCCTGGTGCGCCTCTACGGCCCACACACGGTGTCCATCAAGTCCGTCGGCGTCGCCCCGATCCCCACGTCCTTCACGCTGCGCGTCGATCAGGAGACACACGGCTCCGTCCCGTGGGACGCCCTCCCGATCCTCGTCGCCATCGAGGCCGCCATCATCGGGCTCGTTGCATTGGTGGTCGTTCGCGCACGGGCTCGCAGGGTCGAGCCGCCGACAGGAGGCTGAAGGGCTTGTCGCGGGGCGGCGGTGCGCCCTCCCGCACCGCGGCCGTCTGAGGGAGCCATGATGAGACGATGAGCGACGTCCAAGGACGCCACTACCAAGCGCCTGGCTGGTTCACCCAGCACGTCTTCAACAACGTCGTGATCGGCCTCACGAAGATGGGCGTCAGCGTGCTGGGCAGCCGGATCCTGGAGGTCCGGGGCCGAACGTCGGGCGAGCCCCGCCGGACGCCCGTCAACCTGCTCGCGATCAGCGGCCAGCAGTACCTGGTGTCGCCACGTGGCGAGGGGCAGTGGGTGCGCAACGTCCGCGCCGCAGGGGGCCGACTCGACCTCCTCGTCGGCCGGCGAAGGACGCACTACTCGGCCGTCGAGGTGTCCGACGTGGAGAAGGTCCCGATCCTGCGCGCCTATCTCAAGCGATGGAAGGTGGAGGTGGGCCAGTTCTTCGACGGGATTGGTCCGGACTCCTCGGACGAGGCCATCGCCGCCATGGCGCACAAGCATCCCGTCTTCGTCCTGCAAGAGGTGTGAGGGGCCGATCGTCCCGCGCTCCGGCTCACAAGGCGCGGCCCGGACGCTCCATCGCCTCGACCCCCTGCTCGGTGGCACGCACGACCCGCCCTGCCTTGGCAACGCCAGACCGTGCGCCTGTCCCAGCCGCGTGTGCCGGCAGCAGTGCTGCCGCGGTCCAACACGTCGCCGCGACGGCGCCGATCGCGGCGCGTCGACGTGGTGACGGAGCGATCGCGAGCGACTGAGCGGTGCCACCGTCATGTGAGACTCGGACGGGAGGACCTCAGCTGCCAGCACCAGGCTGGTAGCTCCGGCTCTGCAGCGCAGTGGACCTCGGTGCAGCAGCGGGCCGCCGCTCGTCGTGGACATCGGCGGCACCTGAGGACAGCGACTCGATCGGCTCGTGGTGCTGCGCGAGGGTGACCGTGCACGCAGCCGCGTGCTACGCCTCGGCGGCTCTGGGCGCACCGATCGCGCGCTTCGGGAAGCGCCGCATGAGGAAGATGGCCCCCAGCTCGACGACCGCGATGGCGATCATCGAGTCGCGCATCGCCGTGGCGCGTGCCGCGTCGTTCACCGAGACGATCGCAGCCTGCTCGCTGCTCGAGAGGTTCGATGCGCTGAGGGCCTTTTGGAGCTCGGCGTCGCTCACGATGGCCACGCCCTGCGAGATCTGGACCGTCGCCTGCTGCTTCAGCTCCGCGGAGAGGTCGGACGAGGCGTTGATCCCGAGGAGCAGCTGGGAGGCGAGCGCGCTGAACAGGATCGCCCCGGCGAGCGCGGTCCCGAGGCTGGCACCAAGGTTGGTCATGGTGTTCTGCAGGCCGCCGACCTCGCCGGCCAGTTCGTCGGGAGCTCCCGAGACGGTGACCGCGCCGAGCTGCGAGGCGAGCGCCCCGATCCCGAGGCCGATCACGAACATCGGGAGCCCGACGATCTCGGGTCCCGACTTCGGGTCGAGGCCGGCGATGAAGATGACCGTGCCGATGAACGTGAGGCCGAAGCCGCACTGCACGATGAGCCGCGGGCTGGCCCTCGGCAGCAGCCGCGGGATCAGCGTCGCGGCGAGCAGGAGTGAGATCGACAGGGGTATAAGGCGCAGCCCAGTCTCGAAGGCGCTCAGCCCGCAGACAATCGAGAGGTACACGGGCACGACGAAGAAGAGCCCGGCCTGGACGAAGAACTGGCACATGAAGCCGAGCAGGCCAGAGGTGACCTGGGGGATCCGCGCGAGGCCAGGGGTGACCAGCGGCTCGCGGTCCCTGGCGGCGAGCCCTCGCTCGTGCCGCACGAAGAGCCAGAGGAGCACGAGGCCCCCCGCGATGAGGAACACGACCGGCGAGAGCCCGAGCAGCGACGGGCCGCTCGGCTTGGGTCGGACGAAGCCCCAGGTCGAGGACTTGAGCACCCCGAGGACGACGCCGCAGAGCCCGAGCGCGCTGAGGACGGCGCCGAGGAGGTCGAATCGTCCCGTCGCGGTGACGGGCGCCTCGGCGATCGCGCGGCTCGCGAGCAAGATGACCGCCGCGACGACGACCTCGCCGACGAAGACGTAGCGCCACGACCCGTAGGTCGTGACCGCGCCGCCGACGATCGGTCCGATCGTGACCGCGACCGCTCCCGCCGCCGCGATCATCCCGTACGCAGCGGACCGCCGCTCCTTCCCGAAGTTGCCCGCGATCAGCGCGACGATCGACGGGAGGATCAGCGCGGCACCGATCCCCTCGAGGATCGACCAGCCGATGATGAGGACGGCCAGGTTGGGCGCGAGCGCGGTCGTGAGCGAGCCGCCGGCGTAGATGACGAGGCCGAGGTTGAAGGCACGGCGCCGACCGATCTTCGCGCCGATCTTGCCGCCGGTCAGCATGAGCGACGCCATCACGAGCGTGTAGAGCGTGATGGCCGTCTGGATCCCGACTGTGGTCGTGTGCAGGTCCGAGGCCACCGACGCGATGGACACGTTCATCACCGACGTGTCGAGCGTCATCAGGAACTGCGCCGACGCGAGCAGCGCGAGGACGGCGCTCGACGCGGTCCTCGCGGCTGTCGAGGTGGTCACGCCGCAGCGTCAGACGGTCGCCGAGAGGCGGCGCGTCGCCGCCTCGACGAGCCACGCGAACGTCGGGTCGGGACGCGCGAGGAGCTCTGGGTGCCACTGCACGCCGAGGACGCGGCCACCTTCGAGCTCGAGCACCTCGGCGGTGCCGTCCGGCGAGCGGCCGGTCACCGTCAGCCCCTCCCCCACCTGGTCGATCACCTGGTGGTGCAGCGAGTTGACCTCGAGGTGGTGGCCGAGCAGGGACGCGGCGAGCGAGCCCTCCACGAGGTCCACGTCGTGGGCGGGGTCGTGGCCATCCTCGGCGAAGCGCGGGTGGCCGTCGCCCTCGTCGTCCTCGACGTGCTGACGGAGCGTCCCGCCCTTGGCGACGTTGAGCAGCTGGACGCCGCGGCACACGCAGAGCACGGGGAGGCCCCTCGCCTCTGCCGCGGCGAGGAGCGCGAGCTCCCAGGCGTCGCGGTCCACTTCGACGGCGCCGAGCCCAGGGTCCGGGGCCTGGCCGTAGGCCGCCGGGTCCACGTCGGCACCGCCGGTGAGTACCAGTCCGTCGAGTCGTTCGACCACGGCGTCCACCGGCGCGTCGCGGGTGAGCTCGACGGGCAGCCCGCCGCACGCGGCGATCGCCTTGGGGTAGTCCGCGAAGTGCAGGTCGAACTCGACGCCGTGCATCGCGGGCGGGACGGCGTCGCCGAGCAGCCGTGCGGGCCACCGCCGTCCGGACAGTCCGATGAGCGGTGCGTCCACGCCGCCATGCTACGTGAGGCACCGGTGCGCGCCAGGACGTCGCCGGTCAAAGCGTAGGGTGGCCGCGACGAGGAGGCCACGTGACTTTGGCGACCGAGCTCGACCTCGGCGACGCGCACGCCGACATCACCGACCACGACGTCTATACCCGCGGCGTCCCCCATGCGACGTTCCTTCGGCTGCGCAAGGAGGAGCCCGTCAGCTTCACCGAGGAAGCCGACGGGAGGGGCTTCTGGTCGATCACGCGTTACGACGACGTGCTCTACGTGAGCCGGCACACCGAGCTCTTCAGCTCGGCGAAGGGCATCCGTCTCGAGGACATGGACGACGAGGAGTGTGAGGCGCGGCGGACCATCATGGAGATGGATCCGCCGCAGCACTCGCGCTACCGGCGGCTCGTCTCGCGGCCGTTCTCGCCGCGCGCGGTCGCCGAGTACGAGGGCGCGGTGCGCGAGCTCGCGTGCGAGGTGCTCGACGAGGTCCGGGGCGAGCCTCGGTTCGACTTCGTCTCCACGGTGGCGCGCCAGCTGCCGATGAAGATGCTGGGGCGGCTGCTCGGGCTGCCCGACGAGGACCTCGACTGGCTGGTCGACCGCGGTGACGCGCTCATCGGGAACACTGACGCCGACTTCACCGACTTCGTCGTGGACCAGGTCGACACCTCCGACTACCGCCTCCTCCCCTTCCGCAGCCCTGTCTCCCTCGAGCTCTTCGACTTCGCCGATGGTGCCCTCGCCGAACGCCGCGAGCACCCGACCGACGACGTGCTCACGTCGCTCCTCCAGCCCACCGTGGACGGCGACCTCCTCGACGACGACCAGCTCAAGAACTTCTTCACCCTGATGGTGGCCGCAGGCAACGACACCACCCGCTACTCGATGGCCGCGGGCCTGAAGGCACTGGCCGAGCGGCCGGCCCTGCTGCAGTCGCTGCGCGACGAGCCAGGCGCCATCAAGGCGGCCGTCGACGAGATGCTGCGATGGAGCTCGACGACGATGCACTTCCGTCGCACCGCGACCGAGGACACCGAGGTGCGCGGGCAGCGCATCCGCGCCGGTGACAAGGTCGTGGTCTGGTACGTGTCGGCGGACTTCGACGACGAGCAGTTCGCCGACCCGTTCCGCTTCGAGGCCACCCGGACGCCCAACGACCATGTCGCGTTCGGGCTCCACAGCCCGCACCTGTGCCTCGGCTCGCACCTGGCGCGCCTCGAGATGCGCGTGCTCTTCGAGGAGCTCATGCCCATGCTCGACAGGATCGAGGTCGTCGGCACCCCCGAGCGGCTGCGGTCGAACTTCATCTCGGGCTTCAAGCGGCTCGAGGTCGCGACCTCCTGGCGCCCCTAGCCACCCTGGCGCAGCGCGCCGCTCCGTCGCAGGGTGCCACCTTGTCGGCCGCGGTGCGGACCCGGGCGCGCCGGCCACGACGCCCGCAGCGACACAGCCAGGCGACCGCCTTCGTCTAGGCGGTCGGAGCGGCGCACGCGACGAGGAGCCGCTGGAACAGCGCGACGCCCTGCTCGTGCCGGGGGCTCAGCACGCCATGGTCGTAGATGCCGGCGTCGAGGTTGCGCTGCACGGCCTCGCAGATGGCGGCATCCTCGGCAAGCAGGAGCTTGGAGAGGCGTGAGACCTCCTCGTCGAGCGTCCCGTCCCGCGAGAAGTAGCGGTACGCGACGCGCGTGACGTCCGGTGCGAGGGGCACGAACTGCTCGAGGTTCATCGAGTCGCGGTACAGGTTGAGCGCGAGGTTGGGCCACCGCCACAGCCACCGTCCGTCGAGGACGGTGCCGTCCTTGGCCGGCGCCCGGTGCAGGCACCAGTCGTCGTGGGCGATCACCTCGTAGCTGCGCACCTCGATCGACCGCGCGAGCTCGCGGTGCACGATCGGGATGTGGTAGCCCTCGAGGTAGTTCTCCGCGTAGGTCTTCCAGTTGCACGCGAGGTCGTGGTGCCACTCCCCTGCCGGCACGAACGACTCGAGGTCGTAGCCGTCGGTCTGCGCCGCGAAGCCGCCAAGCGCCTCGGCCAGCACCGGGGCGCTGCCGTCGACGTTCACGAAGACGAGGCCGCGCCAGACCTCGACGCGCAGGTCCCACAGCGCGCACCCCTCCTCGGGGCCGGGAGCCCCGAAGTCCCGCGCGGAGCGCAGCGAGCCGTCCGTCTCAAAGACCCACCCGTGGTAGCGGCAGACGAACGCGCTGGCCGTCCCGGACCCGTCGTGGGCCAGCGGACCGGCGCGGTGCGGGCAGACGTTGTGGAATCCGCGGACCGAGCCGTCGTCGCGTCGAGCGAGGAGGATCGGGTAGCCCGCGCAGCTCCGCGCGACGTAGGCGCCCGGCTCGGCGAGCTCCGAGACGTGCCCGGCGTACAGCCAGGCGGCCGCGAAGCCGCCGCGTCGCTCGCGCTCGTACTGCTCGGCTCCGCGGTACCACGCGGCGGGCAGCGTCGCGACCACCCACAGAGGCTACGACAGGTCCGTGCCCCGGCCCCGCGTCGGGGGGCCGGGGCACGACCCCTCACTGCGCCAGGAGGCGCAGCGTGTTGTCGCCGTCGTCGACGAACAGGATGCCGTGGCCGGACGGCGTGAGGGTGAGGCCGAAGAGGTCGCCGGCGTTGCCGAGCGGGTCCAGCTTGGCGACGTCGACCTGCGCGCCATCAGGGGACACCTCGACCGCGTTCGGGTCGCCGCCGTTCACGGCGATGAGGTGGCCGTTGGGCGCGGTGATCAAGCCGAGCGGGCTGTTCAGCCCGCCGCCCATCGACACCGTGTTGCCGCCGCCAGGGAATGCCGTGTGGCGCCACAGCGCGTGCGGGATCGCCGCGATGCGGTTGTGGAGCGTGTCGGCGACGTAGAGCGTCCCGTCCCAGCCCAGGGCCACACCCGTGGGTCCGATCACGAGGGCAGCCGTGTTCAACTGCTCGGAGAAGCCGGTTGCGATGACTCGCTCGCTCACGAGCGTCGGTGCGTGGTGGAAGCCCGACCACACGCCGATGCGCACGACGGTGCCCTGGTTCGTGGGCCCGGGGGCGGCTGCCACCGTCCCGTTCAGCACGTTGGTGACGAACAGCTCGGTGAAGTGGCCGAAGGAGCGCGCCGTGAGATCCCACGGGCCGTTGATGGCCCCGCCGGACCACGTCTCGATCGCCTGGCCGTGGCTGTTCAGGACGATCAGGCAGCCCGCCTCGGGCGTGCCCGAGCCGTTGTTCGTCACGGGCAGCGAGCCGACGACGACGTAGCCGCCGGGCAGCACGGCGAGCGCCGTCGTGAGCCCCACGCCGCCCGGGCACGCGCCCGGCAGGTTGCCGTTGAGGTTCGCGAACACGGTGAGGGCCCCCGTCCGCGACAGCTCCACGATCGTGGTCCCGGTGCCCTGGAGGTTGACCTTCGAGTTGAAGTTGGACACCAATGTGTCCCCGCGCACGAGGTCGCCGATGCTCCACGGCACCGTGGCGATGCCGTAGGGGTTGACGTCGCCCGTCGGGGGTACCGTCGAGCCGATCGTGCTCGGCTCGTCCAGCGTCGCAAGGAACGAGTGATGGGACGACCCGCGGTGCTGCGGGGATGCGCCGGCCGTGCTCGTGACGGCGATCGTCGCGGTCGAGAGCGTCGCTGCGGCCGCGACGGCAACGAGCGACGACAGCGCGCGGCGACGATGCCGCGTTCGTCCGGGACCGCCGGACGTCGATGGGGCTAGGACACGTGCAGGTGCCATGACTTTTCTCCTCGGGTGCGTCGACATGGAGGCGTCTCCCCCGCAGTGAGTACCGAGGGGACGACGGCCGCGTTCACGCTTGTCGGTCACCACTGGTCGCTCGCCGCGCGGGTGTCGCCTCGGCCCTAGAGGAAGGGCAGGTACTCGCGGAGTTCCCAGTCGGTGACGGCCTCGGCGAACTTCTGCCACTCGGTGCGCTTCACGGCGAGGTGCTGGGCGACGAGGTCGGCACCGATCGCCTCGACGAGCGCGGTGTCCGCCTCGAGCTCGTCGAGCGCCTCGGAGAGATTCGCCGGCGTGCCGACCGTCGCCTCCGTCACGTCCAGGCCGTTGCCTCCCTCCGAGGGGCCGGGGTCCGTCTTGTGCTCGACGCCAAGCAGGCACGCCTGCAACACCGCCGCGAGGGCCACGTGCACCGGGGCGGCGCCGTCGCTGAGGCGGTGCTCGAGGCGCGCGCCAGGGCCACGCTCCGGAGACACGCGCACCGTCGCGCCGCGGTGGTCGTAGCCCCAGTTGCGCCAGTACCCCGACAGCTGGGCGGGCTTCAGCCGCTTGTAGGCGTTCACCGTCGGCGCGCACAGTCCCGCGAGCGCGCGGTGGTGCTCCAGCATGCCGCCGATCGCGTGCTTGGCGAGCTCGCTGATGCCGTCGTCGCTCGACTCGTCGTTGACGACGTTGAGACCGGAATGGTCGATCCAGCTGAGGTTGAGGTGCAGCCCCGAGCCGCCGCGGTCCGCGAACGGCCGACCGAGGAAGGTGAGAAGGTAGCCCCGCTTGGCCGCCACCTCGCGCGCGAGCACCTTGAACAAGAAGGCGTCGTCGGCGGCGCGCAGAGCGTCCGAGTACCGCAGCGTGAGCTCGAACTGCCCATTGTCGTACTCGGAGTTCACCGACTCCAAGGTGAGCTCGGACGCCTCCGCGGCACGCCAGATGTCGTCGATCACCCCGTGGGGGTCGACCGCCATCCCGGTGCCGTAGACGAAGGCACCAGGCGTGTCGATCGGCCGGAAGCCCCCCTCGCCGTCGGGCTCGAGGAGGTACGCCTCGAGCTCGATGCCGGCGTTGGCCGCGAGGCCCTTGTCCCCCCAAGCGCCAACCGCGCGGCGCAGGGCCTCGCGGGGGGACACCGCGACCGGCTCCCCCTCGCTCGTGAGGTCCGCCACGACCACCCTTGTGCCCTCCTCCCAGCCTGGGCGGATGTCGGCGGCCTCGTAGCGCGCCTCCATGTCGGGCAGCCCGACCTCCCAGCCCGAGCCCGTCGTGTGGGGGGTCATTTCGCGATCGAAGCCGAGCGCCCAGGTTCCCTTGCAGTGACGCACGCCGTGGTCGGCGAAGCGCGAGGGGATGTACTTGCCGCGGGGAAGTCCCAGGTGGTCGGGCCACAGGACGCGAACGCGTTCGGCGGGCACGGGCAGCTCCTCTCGATCGCCGTCAGGCGAGCGTCGCGCAAGGTACCACGGGGCCTCGGCTCGGCTTCGGGAGGCGGGGCCTGCGCTGGGCACTGTGGCAGGATCGCCGCGTCCCGTCGTCCGGTGTCGGAGGTGCCCGTTGGAGCTGCGACGCGTGTTGCTCGGGGGTGCGCCGGTCGTCGTGCGACGCGACGGAGAGCGCCTCCTCGCCCCCGACGGCCGCTCGGTGCGCGCCGACGAGGCGATCCACCTCCCGCCTGTCGAGCCGACCAAGATCCTGTGCTGCCACCTGAACCACGTCTCGCGCGTCCGTGAGTTCCAGATCCAGCTGCCACCGGCACCGACGTACTTCCACAAGCCCATCTCCGCGCTCAACTCGCACCGAGGCGACGTCGTGCGCCCGTCGAACTGCCGCTGGCTCAACCTCGAAGGCGAGGTCGCGATCGTGATTGGGTCGGTGACGCGCAACGTGTCGGTGGACGAGGCAGGTGCGTGCATCGCGGGGTACACCGTGGCCAACGACTTCGGCCTGCACGACTTCCGCGACACCGACGCGGGCTCGATGCTGCGCGTAAAGGGCGCCGACACGCTCTGCCCACTCGGCCCCGGTCTCGTCACGGACTGGTCCTTCGAGCGCAAGGCGATCCAGACAAGGGTGAACGGCGCGGTCGTCCAGGACGGGTCCACCGACGAGATGGCCTGGGACATGCACTACCTCGTGGCGGACCTCGCACGGCTCATCACGCTCGTCCCGGGCGACGTGATCCTCTCTGGCACGCCCGCCAACTCGCGGCCCGTGGTCCCCGGCGACGTCGTCGAGGTCGAAGTCGAGGGTCTCGGGATCCTCGAGAGCCGCATCGTCGAGGGTCCCGAGCCGGTGAGCGACGAGGTCGGCGCCCAGCCCACCGAGACCGAGGAGGTCCGCTCGACGGCCCTCGGCGGCGACTGGGAGCACCGCGGCGAGCGGCGGCCGAACCCGACGGCCCGCGACCAGCTCCCCTACCCCAAGGTGCGCCCTAGGTTCGAGTCGTGACCGCACGCAGGACCGCGACCGTCGGCGGGGTCGACGTCGACCTGGACCACTACATCGGCGGCGCGCGAGTCGGCTCTGCGCGCAGCTTCGAGGACCACTCCCCCATCGACTGGTCGATGCTGCTCGGCGAGGTGGCCCGGGGCGACGCCGACACGGCCGCCTCGGCCGTGGCTGCCGCCGTCGATGCGGCACCGGCGTGGGCGGCGCTCGGCGCCGCGGGGCGAGGGGTCATCCTGCGCCGGCTCGCCGACCTCATCGACGCGCGGACCGAGGAGCTGGCGATCGTCGAGTGCCTCGACATGGCCATGCTCCACGAGAGCCTTCGCGCGAGGGTCATCGGCCGCGGCGCGAGGAACTTCCGGGCCTACGCCGACCTCGCCGAGGCCTACGCGCCGCGCCGCTGGTCCTCCAACGGCACCGACAACACGGTCCAGCGCATGCCTGCGGGCCCGACCGTGGTGATCACGCCGTGGAACGCCCCGTTCATGCTGTCCACGTGGAAGACCGCACCCGCCCTCGCCGCAGGCAACACGGTCGTGCTCAAGCCCGCCGAGTGGTCGCCGCTCAGCTGCTCGCTGCTGTGCGACCTCGGCGAGGAGGCGGGCGTCCCCGCAGGTGTGCTCAACGTCGTCCAGGGCATCGGCGGCGAGGTGGGTGCCGCCCTGGTCGGTGATCCTCGCGTGCGGCGCATCAGCTTCACCGGCTCGCCGGCAACGGGCGTGGCCATCGGGGTCGCCGCTGCACGCAACCTGGTGCCGTTCACCGCCGAGCTCGGCGGCAAGGGCCCGCTCGTGGTCTTCGGCGACGCCGACCTCGACGCAGCGGCGGCGACGGCGGCACGCATGTACGACGACGCGGGGCAGGTCTGCCTCGCGGGCACGCGGCTCCTCGTCGAGGCGGCGGTCCGCGACGCGTTCTTCGAGCGCTTCCGCGTCGCGACCGACGCCCACGTGCTCGGCGACCCGCGCGACGCGTCGACGACGGTCTCGCCGCTCATCCACCCCGACCACCTCGCGCGCGTTGAGGGTTTCGTGGAGCGTGCCCGCGTGGCGGGCGACGAGATCGTCTTCGGCGGCCGTCGCTGGAAGGACGACGCGCTCTGGTACGAGCCCACCTTGGTCGTCCCTCGCGACAACGACGCTGAGATCGTCCAGGCCGAGGTCTTCGGTCCCGTGCTCACCCTGCAGACGTTCCGTGACGAGGACGAGGCGATCGCCCTCGCCAACTCGACGCGATACGGCCTGTCGGCGATGATCTTCACGGCCGACGCCGCGAGGGCCGCGCGCTGCGGCGAGGCCATCCGGGCGGGGACGGTCTGGACGAACTGCTTCTTGGTCCGGGATCTCACCGCACCCTTCGGTGGCTGCGGCATCAGCGGCATCGGGCGCGAGGGCGGCGACTACGCCCTCGACTTCTACAGCGAGCTCAAGACCGTCCAGGTAAAGGAGGGCACGACCGATGGGTGAGGTGGTGGCCGCGGCGGTGCTCTCGCACGTGCCGACGATCGTGCTCCCCGACGACGTGCGGCGGGGGCTGAACGACGGCAGGGAGTCGACGCTCTACACCGGGCTCATCGACGTGCGTCGCGAGGTCTTCGATGTGCTGCGGCCCGACCTCGTGGTCGTCTTCGACTCGCACTGGTTCACGACCGTCGAGTTCGTCGTGGCGGCCCAGGCGCGGCGTGCCGGGCGCTACACCTCAGAAGAGCTGCCCCGCGGCATGTGCCAGGTCCCCTACGACATCCCCGGGGACCCCGAGTTCGCCCATGCGGTGGCCGCGCAGTCCGCGTCCCTCGACGAGTGCTGGGTCACCGCGATCGACGACGAGTGCCTGCCGATCCACTACCCGACGATCAACCTGCTCGGGTTCCTCCAGGGCCCGGAGCGCTGGGTCTCGGTCAGCGTGGCCCAGACCGGCCAGACCCCCGACTTCCTCGCCGTGGGCGAGTGCGTGGGCCGCGCGATCGCGGCGCTCGACCGGCGCGTCGTGCTCGTCGCCTCGGGCGCGCTCAGCCACACGTTCTGGCCGCTGCGCGAGCTGCGCGCCCACGAGGCCGCCGGCGAGCAGCACATCTTCACCAAGGAGGCGGCGGCGGCCGACCACGAGGTCCTCGACCACTGGGCGCTCGGGGACCACGCGGCGGTCATCGACGGCATGCCCGAGTACCTCCGCTTGCGACCCGAGGGTCGCTTCGGGCACTACCTGATGATGGCCGCGGCGATCGGGGGGCGGGCGTGCACCGCGCGAGGGCGTCCGTACTCGGCCTACGAGAACTCGATCGGCACCGGTCAGGCGCACGTGGTCTTCGACCGGCCCGACGCCGGCTGGACCGCCTGATGGAGGGCCTCAGCTTCCCGAGGACCGCCTCGGGCCGGTCCTCGATCCTGCCGCCGCTGCCCTGGCACTACTCGGGCGACCTGCTCACCGTCGAGTACCGCACGGACCCCGCCGCGATCCGCCGCCTGCTGCCCGACGACCTCGACCTCGCGAATGACGACGAGGACCCCGGCGCCGTCGCGTTCATCTGGGCGGACTGGCAGGCCTGCAGCGACGACGGGCGCGAGCTCGACGACCCGATCCGCCTCCAGTACAAAGAGGCATTCGTCGTCGTGCGGTGCCGGTGGCGCGACCAGCTGTGGTCGAGGTGCGTGTTCATCTGGGTGGACAAGGACTTCGCGATGGTCCGCGGCCACCTGCAGGGCTATCCGAAGAAGCTGGGCTCGGTCCAGCTGTCCCGTCCCGTCACCGTCGGGCGCGGGGGCCCGCGCCTCGAGCCCGGTGGACGGTTGGCCGCGACCCTCGCTGCCTACGACCGTCGGCTCGCCGCCGCGCGCGTCACCCTCACCGGCACCGCGGAGACCAGCGGGTTCGTGAACGCGCTGCCGATGCTCCACCATCGCTACCTCGCCGCCATCGAGGGCGACGGCACCGACACGTTCAGCGAGCTCGTGACCATGCGGGGCCGCGACGTGGAACTCTCTCGGGCCTGGACGGGCACCGCGGAGCTCGATCTGTTCGACTCCCCTGTGGAGGAGTTGACGACCATCGCACCGCGCGAGATCCTCGCCGGCTACTGGCGCAGCGTGGGCACCACGTTCGCAGGGGGTGAGACGCTCGCTCGCGACGGCGGTTGATGGCGCTTCGGAGATGCGGCGTGCGCACTGCATGCAGTCGCAAGCGCGTGCTGCCATGGGGTCCTTGTGGACGCGGATGAACCCGGGTCACTCGCCTCCAGCCGCTGAGCTCTTTCCGCCCAGGGGGCAGCGTGGGCGTGGTGTGACCCGACAGGAGCCACGCCAGTAGAAGAACTTTCGAAAGTGTGCCAAGGTAGCGGACCGGCCACCTTGCCGGTACTCATAGGGGAGAGCTGTTCATGTATCTGTTCACGCGAAGGACGCGGCTTGCCGGGGGAAACGGAACAAAGGGCCTGGAATGGGCGACGTCGCTCACCACGAAGGTGACGGAGATCACCGGTCATGACGTGCAGCTGTGGGCGACCGTGTACTCGCCGGGCTTCGGAGGAATGACCTGGACGGCGTGGTTCGACGACCTGTCGGCGCTCGAGACGCTCGGCGACAAGCTGCAAGCCGAGCCGAGCTACCTCAGCCTTGCGAACGACGGCGCCAAGTACACCGACGGCACGCTCGACGACGCGGTGTACCAGCCGATCCACGGCACGCCGGACGCGGCACGCGCCGTGCAGTACGTGGGTGCGGTCCTGGGCGTCATCGCCTCTGGGAACTACGAGCGTGGTCTCGCGGCCGGTGTCGAGATCGCCAAGACCGCGGAGAAGATCACGGGCGTGCCGACGATCTTCTCGAGCGCGCTGTCCGGACCATATGGCGGGGTGGGCTTCGTCACCGGCTACGAGAACGTGGCCCAGCTCGAGTCATCGCAGACCAAGCTCGCAAGTGACCCGAAGTGGGTCAAGCTCATCGACTCGACCAAGGGGTGCTTCATCGACGACTCGTCGACCACGCTCCAGACGATTCACCGCCGCATCGTTTAGGGCAACGTCCGAGCGGCAGCTGCCCAGCGCCAGGGGGAGCTGCCGCTCGCAACCCCGAGCCGCCCGGCTCACTGGGTGGCCCCTTCATCGGCGCGCGGCACGCACGGCGTCCTCGACGACGTGGTGACTGTCCCGGCACAGGTGCGGCACGCACCCGCGGCTTGGTGCAACTCGACCCGAGGATCCGTGCCGTCGCGCCTTCCGACACGCACCGGCACACACCACCGCACGTCGCTGCAGGCCCGACGAGCTCAGCTGGACGCCCGGGCGCCTCGCCCCAGGGGGGACCGTGCTCGCAGGCGCGTGGGGACGTCGTGGTGGGCCATCGCCCTCGCCGCGGCCGGCGAGCCGGCTAGCCGGCTTGCCGGCTAGGTCTTCACGATCGACGAGGCCGCCGCGAGGTAGCCCACCGAGGTGACCGCGGTGATCCGCACGTAGTACGCCGTGGCCGTGAGGCCCGCCACGCCCTTGCCGGAGCGGTAGTACTGGCGCACGACGCACCCCTTCGTGAGCGCCGCGTTCGCGCAGGCCGTGAGGGTGTAGCTCTGGGACCTCGCGGCGTACCGCGCGCCCGTGAAGGCGACCGAGAGCACGTGGCCGTGCAGGGCGGCCCTCGTGACCTTCGGGGCGCCGAGCTGGACCGTCGCGCGCACTGTCCCGCTCACGTGGGAGGACGCGGCCAGGTAGCCCGACGAGGCGAGCGCGACGACGACGACGTGGTAGCCCGCACCCGGGGTGAGGCCCGTGAGCTGGCCTCCCGAAGCGAGGTGGCGGGTCGTCACGCAGCGGGTCGTCATCGCCCGGTTCGTGCAGGCGGTCGCGGCGTAGGGCTGGCCGCGCGTGGCGTTCGACGAGGGGTAGAAGGTGACGAGGAGCCCTCCTTTCCTCGTCGCCGACGGCAGCACCTTGCGCAGCGAGGGCGCCTTGAGCTGGCTCGTCGCGCGGCGCGGCCCGACGACCAAGGAGGCGGCGGCGAAGAACCCGATGCCCGCCGGCGCCGTGACGAGCGCCCAGTAGCTCGTGCCTGCCCGGAGCGCGCCGGCCGAGGCGCCGCTCTTGAAGGCCGCCCTGGTGCGGCACCCCTCCGACATCGCCCTGTTCGTGCAGAGCCGCAGCGCGTAGGTCTCGCCGACGGGGGCGCCGCTGGGCGCGGTGTAGCTCGCCGTCACGGCACCGACCTTGGAGAGCGACGACGAGAACGTGAGCACGGGTCCCGGGTTCGTGTGGAACTGCAGGGTGGCCGCCGTCCCTCCGTCGTCGTTGAGCACGGTCACCGAGTCGGTCCGCAGCGTCGTCCCGGCCGGTGCGGTGATCTGGGCCTCCAGCTCGGTGGATGACACCCACGTCGTGGCTCCGATCGACAGGGAGGGGTCGGGCGTGGCGCCGACGCCGAGCACGAGCTCGGCCCTGCGCCGGAAGCCCGTGCCGTGGACGGTGAGCAGCACCGACGTGTTGGCGCCGATCCCGCCTGGGGCGAGCGAGGTCTCGGTCGGCAGCGCGTCGACCGTGAAGACACCCGTCGCGATCGAGAACGCTCCGCCGGTGTCCTTGGCGGTCAGGTCGTGGGGCCCCACCGAGGACGACGCGCCGACGGCGATCGTGACCACCATCCGCTTGGGCGAGACGTAGCGGGCGTGGGTGATCGTGATGCCGCTGCCCGACGAGCTGAACGTCGTCGTCGGGGTGAAGTTCGTGCCGAGCACCGGCTCGGTCCGCGTCACCCCGAGGGCGATCGAGGCGACCTTGGTGACGAGGGGGGCGCCGAGGACGGAGAACGCCTGCTTCGACGTGGCGGTCCCGCCGGAGTCGCAGTTCGTGACGGTCACGTCGCGGGTCCCGAGCGGCGCGGACGCGGACACCGACAGCGTCGCGTACATGACCGTCCCGAGCGCAGCGCTCACTGAGTCCACCGTCACCCCGCTCCCCGAGATCGACAGCGTCGGCTCCTTGTCCTTGCAGACCTCGAAGTTCGCGCCCTGGACGCGCACGCCCTGGTTCGACGTGTTCTGCGCGAGCGGCGTGACCGACGTCACCGTCGGGGCGGCCCGCACCCGCACGCCGTTCTCGACGATCCAGCTGGCCAGGCCCTCGGAGATCGTGAGGGTCCGCCAGGTCGCCGTGGCGTGCCGCGCGACGCTGAGGGCGAGGTCGAGCGTGTCGCCCTTGCCGATCGTCGCGGTGTCCACCGTGATGCCGGTGCCGCTGATCGACAGCCGGGGCGCCGTGAGGAAGGTGGGACGCACGAGCGACGTCGTCCATCCGGCCGCCCCCTGGCCGACCGCCCACCTCGTGAGGATCGCCTGGAAGTCGACGTCGAGCGCCCTGCGCCGTGTGGCCCTGCCGCCGTTGGGGTTCGTGACGGTGAGCGTGCGTGCCCCGGTGGCTGCCGTGGTGGCGACGTCGAGGCGCACGGCGACCTTCGTCGCGGTCACCGACTGGACGGCGCACTTGATCCCGCGCCCGAACGAGACCTGTGCGCCCGCGGCGAACCTCGCGCCGAAGATCGTCGCGTACGTCGTCTCGCCCGCGTTGACCTTCGAGATGGACATCGACGAGATCGCCGGCGTCGACCTCGGGGTGCCGAGGCCCGTCGTCCCCGTCGTCGCGCCCGCGGGCACGGCACAGGCCGCCACCAGGCAGCCGGCGGCGGCGAGCACCGCCGTGGCGGTGCGCAGGGCGCCGCTCTTGCTCATGGTCCCTCCTCCGCGGCGCGTGCACAGATCGCCGTGTGCCACTCGGCGCACCCCCATCCTGCTCGCCTGGCTGCCGACACGGCCATCGGTGCGGTCCTTCGCGTCGCTACCCGGCGATCACGGTGAACACGCCGATCGACGTGGCCGTGCCACCGGAGTCGCAGTTGGTCATCGTCACGTCGCGGGCACCGACCGGGGCGGTGGGCGAGACCGTGACGTTGACGTACATCAGGTCGCCGAGGGCCGTGCTCGCCATGTTGACCGTGACGCCCGTGCCCGAGATCGTGACCACCGGGTCCTTCCGCGCGCACACCTCGAAGTGCGCGCCCCTGACCTTGACCGTCGTGAAGGTCGCCTCCTGCTTGAGCGACGGGAACCTCGTGATCGTGGGGGGAAGCCGGACCTTGAGCGCTCGGGGGACGACCCAGGTCCGTGCGCCCTCGGTGAGGGTCATCGTCCGCCAGGTCGGCGACGCAGCGCTCGCGATCGTCAGGTGCACCGACAGCTCGCCCCTGGCGCTGCGCGCCATGCTCGCCACGGTGACGCCGGCGCCCGAGAACGAGAGCGTCGGCACCGTCGCGAAGACCGGACGACCAAGCGACGTGGGCCACGCGACCGCACCGTCGCCCACGGCCCACTTGGTGAAGATGGGCGCGTAGTCGACGACGAGGGCGCGTCGGCGCGCCGCGGTGCCGCCGTCGGTGTTCGTGACCGTGATCGTTCGGCGTCCGACGGTGGTCCTCGCACTCGCTCGGAGGGTCGCCACGACGTGGGTGGGCGAGACCGCCGTCACGGTCGCCGTGATGCCCGGGCCAATCGACACCGTCACGCCCGGCAGGAAGCCCGAGCCCGTGATCGTCTCGGTGGTCGTCTCGTCCTGGTTGAGCGTCGTCACCGACGTCGAGGTGATGGCGGGCACCGCGTCGACGGTGAGCGCGGCGACGTCATGGGCGACGCCGCCGTCGGGGTTGGTGACCGTCACGTCGTGAGCCCCGATCGACGTCGAGTGGGGGAACGACGCGACGAGCGTCGCGGTGGTGGCGGAGCTGACCGTGACGTGCAGGATGCGCCCTGCGCCAAGACGCACCCGCATCCCGTGCTCGAAGTGCGTCCCGGTGAGCGTGAGGCGCCGCTCGTGGCCCGATCGCGCGACCTGGCCGGGCAGGATCGACACCAGGGTCGGCGGGCTGGCGACCAAGAGGGAGCCCGCGAGCGTGCCGCTGTGACTGAGGACCGTGATCGTGACCGAGCGTGCGCCCAGCGCAGCGCCGCTCGCGGCGTGGAGCGAGGTCGTGAGCTGGGTCGCGCTCGTGACCTTCGTGTGGGCCACCGAGAAGCCGCCGCCGCTCACCGCGATCACCGCACCGGGCTGGAACCCCGCGCCGGTGATCGTGAAGGTGCGCGTCGCGCCAGCGGCGAGCTGGTGCGGGGCGATCCCTGTCACGGACACCGGGTCGGACGCCGACGCGGTGCCGCCCACGACGACGAGGCCCGTCGCAGCGACGGCGATCGCCGCGAGCACGCGCCTCGTCGCCTTCCGCCAGTCCGACACCCGCCCTCCTCGCCGCGCAGTCTTCCAGATATCCCGGCGAGGTCGCCCGGCGCGGGACGAACCTTCGCCCGGATCAACCAGCGGTGACCGCGCGTGCGACGCACCCGGTGCGGCGGCGGGGCCTAGTGCGATGGCTCGCGGTCGTCCTCGGTCGCAACCACGTGCCGCGCCGCCCGCGCCTCGTCGAGGCGGCGGACCGGCGTCGAGGTCGGCGCCTCGTGCGCGCGCTCGGGGTCCGCGGCGGCCTCCTCGGCGATCCGCTCGAAGGCCTCGGCGAGGGCCAGGAGCGTCTGGGGGCTCTCGGTCTCGGTCGGCTCGATCATGAGCGCTTCGTCCACGACGAGCGGGAAGTAGACGGTCGGCGCGTGGAAGCCCTCCTCCAAGAGCCGCTTGCCGACGTCGAGCGCACGAACCGACGTCGCGCGCTTGAGCGGCGTCGCCGTCAGCACGACCTCGTGCATGCACGGACGGTCGAAGGCCGGCGGGAAGGTGGGTGTGAGCCGCACGCGCAGCCAGTTCGCGTTGAGGACGGCCCGCTCGGCGACGCGGCGCAGCCCGTCGCGACCGTGGAGGCGGAGATAGGCGTGGGCGCGCGCGAGCACGAGGGCGTTGCCGTGCCAGGAGTGGATGCGCCCGATCGAGCGAGCCGGGGTCGTCCACCCGACGCCGCCGTCGTCGGTGCGCGTCGGGCGCGGACCCGGCAGGAAGTCGGCCAGCCGCTCGGCCACCGCGACGGGGCCGGCTCCCGGGCCGCCGCCCCCGTGCGGGGTGGCGAAGGTCTTGTGCAGGTTGAGGTGGACGATGTCGAAGCCCATGTCCCCCGGCCGCACGACGCCAACGATGGCATTCAGGTTGGCGCCGTCGTAGTACAGGAGGCCGCCGACCTCGTGCACGGCCTCCGCGATCGCCTCGATCTCCTCTTCGAAGAGGCCGAGCGTGTTGGGATTCGTGAGCATGATGCCCGCGACGTCGCGGTCGAGCACGCCGCGCAGCGCCTCGACGTCGACGAGCCCGCGGTCGTCCGACGGCACCGTCACGACCTCGTAGCCCCCGAGGGTCACCGACGCGGGGTTCGTGCCGTGCGCGGAGTCGGGGATGACGACCTTGGTGCGGTGCTCGCCGTGCGCGTCGTGGTAGGCGCGCATGAGCAGGAGCCCGGTGAGCTCGCCGGCCGCGCCCGCGGCGGGCTGCAGCGTGGCCGCGTGCATGCCGGTCACCTCGCACAGCTCGTGCTCGAGCTCGCAGAGCAGCGCGAGCCAACCCTGGCTGAGCGCGGCGGGCGTGGCTGGGTGGACGTCGGCGAGCCCGCGCATCGCGGCGATCTCGTCGAAGGCCTTCGGGTTGTACTTCATCGTGCACGAGCCGAGCGGGTACGCGCCGAGATCGACGGAGAACTGGCGGTGCGACAGCCGCGTGAAGTGCCCCACCATGTCGCGCTCGGAGACCTCGGGGAGGCGGACGGGCTCGTCGCGCAGGAAGCCGGGGTCGACGAGCTGGTCGAGGGGGGTCGCCGGCACCCCCGTCGTGCGCAGCTGGCACGCCGAGCGCTCCGTGACCGACAGCTCGAAGATCGTCGGCTCGGCGTCGCGGCCGAGCAGCGGCGCCGAGCGGGCCCGGCCGCCGGGGGCGCTCACCGGGAGGCCTTGGCGAACGCGGCGGCGAACGCGTCGATCTCGGGCTTCGTGCGGCGCTCGGTGACCGCCACCACGACCGTGCGCTCGCGCAGCGCGTCGGGCAGCGAGCGGTCCGAGGTCCCGGTGAGCGCCGCGGCCGCGACCCCGCCGAGGAACCCCTCGTCGGCGAGCCGCGAGAGCACGACGTCGGCGGGGGCGCTCGTCGTCACCGCGAACTCCCGCAGGAACGGGGCCGTCGTGGCCGGGACCACGCCCTGGGCGGCGCACAGCTGCTCGAAGCAGTAGTGCGCGCCCTGCGCGCTGCGCGTCGCGACCTCGGCCAGGCCGTCCGGACCGAGCCAGCTCAGCTGGATGGCGGCCGTGATCGCCATGAGCGTCTGGTTCGTGCACACGTTGGAGGTCGCCTTCTCGCGACGGATGTCCTGCTCGCGCGCTCGCAGCGTCGTCACGTAGCCGCGCGTGCCCGCGACGTCGACCGTCTCGCCGACGAGCCGCCCGGGCAGCCGGCGCACCTGCTCGCGCGCGCAGGCGAACAGCCCGAGGTAGGGCCCGCCGAAGGACAGGCGCGTACCCAGCGCCTGGCCCTCGCCGACGACGACGTCGGCGCCGAGGGACCCCGGCGCGCGCAGCACGCCCGCGGCGATGGGGTCCGCCGCGACCACGACGAGCGCGCCGTCGACGTCCGCGCGGCGCCTCGCCGCCGCGACGTCCTCCAAGCAGCCGAGCCAGTTCGGCTGGGCGAGCACCACGACGCCCACGGACTCGGCGCCGGGCACCGCCTCCCAGGCGGTGCGGCCGCCGTCGAGCGGGACCTCTAGAATTTCGTGGCCGGTGCCGCGGGCCATGGTCGCCGCGACCGCGCGCCAGTGCGGGTGCACGCCCGCGGACAGGAGGACGCGTCGGCGGCCGGTCGCCGCGGTGCACAGGTTGAGGGCCTCGACCAGCGCAGACGCGCCGTCGTAGAGCGAGGCGTTGGCGACCGGCAGGCCCGCGAGCCGCGCGACCATGGTCTGGTACTCGAAGACCGCCTGCAGGACCCCCTGGGCGACCTCGGCCTGGTAGGGCGTGTAGGCGGTCACGAACTCGGAGCGACCTGCGAGCGCGCGGACGACGGCGGGGACCTCGTGGTCGTAGGCGCCGGCGCCCGCAAAGCACACCAGGTCGCGGCCGATCGGCCGGTTCGAGGCGCCCAGGGCCTCGAGCTCTGCCACCACGTCGGGCTCGGACCGTCCCTCGTCGAGGTCGAGCCCGCCGGCGAGGCGCAGGGCGGCGGGCACGACCGAGAACAGCTCGTCGAGCCCGCTGAGCCCGAGGAACGCGAGCATCGCGGCGAGCTCGTCGTCGGTGTGCGGGAGATAGTCGGCCACTAGCCCCGCTTCTCCACGAACGGGAGCGCGCTGCAGCGCGCGTCGAGCCGTCGCCCCCGGACCTCGAGCTCGACGCGGTCCCCGGGGACCGGGGCCGCGGCGGCGTCGACGAGGGCGAGCGCGATGCCGCGCTCGAGCACCGGCGAGAAGTTGCCCGAGGTCACCGTCCCGATGCCCTCGACGCCGAGGAGGACCCGGGCGCCGTCGCGTGGCGGCTGGCGCGTCTCGGTGACGAAGCCGCGCAGCGTGCGCGGTGGCCCTGCCTCGCGCTGCGCCACGAGCGCGTCGCGACCGCGGAACGCGGGCTTCTTCCACCCGACCACCCACCCGAGCCCCGCCTCGAGCGGCGTGATGGACCCCGACAGCTCGTGGCCATGCAACGGGAGGGCCGCCTCCAGGCGCAAGGTGTCCCGCGCGCCGAGCCCCGCCGGCGTGACGCCCGCGGCGAGCAGGGACGCGAAGACCGCCTCGGCATCGTCGTTGTCGACGGCGAGCTCGAGGCCGTCCTCGCCCGTGTAGCCCGTTCCCGCGACCATCGCCGCGCGGCCCGCCACCGTCGTCGGCGCGACGCGGAAGCGACCGATCGCCGCCGCCTCGGCGCCGAGGGCGGCCACCCGCTCGCGCGCGCGGGGCCCTTGCACGGCGAGGACGGTGCGGCCCTCGGTCACGTCGTCGCCGCCGATCGCGGCGAGCACGCGGGCCGTGTTGGACGCGTTCGGCATGACGTCGAAGCGCGTCGGTGTGACCCACCACACGATGATGTCGTCGAGGACGCCGCCGTCGTCGTTGAGCAGCTGGGTGTACTGCGCGCGGCCCGGGGCGACCTTCCCGAGGTCGTTGCACAGCGCGTCCTGCAGGGTGTCAAGGGCGCGCGGGCCCTCGACGCGCACCGTGCCGAGGTGGCTGACGTCGAAGACGACGACGTCGTTGCGGCACGCGAGGTGCTCGGCCACCGTGCCGGTGGGGTACGCGAGCGGCATCTCGAAGCCGCCGAACTCCACGAGCTTGGCGCCGAGCGCCGCGTGGGCGTCGTGCAGCGCGGTGCGATGCAGCGCGGTGGTCACCACGACCGCAGACTAGGCCGCCGTCGTGAGCAGCCCTTCGAGGCCGTGGCGCTCAAGGAGCGTGGCGAGGTCGCGCTGGTAGACGATCGCGACGGCAAGCTCGGGGTACAGCGCCCGCATGCGCCGGAGCTTCGCGTTCTTGCGCGTGACGAGTCGCTGGTCGGCGACGGTCAGCTCGACGAAGAGCGAGTGCTCGGGGAGGTAGAAGTCCGGGCGGAAGGCCTTCGTCGGACGACCCGCGTCGTCCCAGGCGAGCGGGAACTCGAACGGCTCGTAGCGCCATCGCACCCCGTAGAGGTCGAGCAGCGTCGCGAACACGCGCTCGGACGGGTGGGCGAAGGCGGCCCGCGCGGCGCGGAGGGCGGTCGGGTGCCGCGCCCGCTCGCCGGCGCCGTCCGCCCCTGGGTTCACGCCGTCGCGGTCTTGCGAGGCGCGTCGGTGCGCGGCGTCGCCGTGCTCGGCGCCGCCGTGGCCACGCGCGTGCCGTCGAGGGCGACGATCTCGGCGGCGAGGTCGTCGACCATGGCCCCGAGGGGCACGATGTTGAAGACGCCCTGGCCGCCGCGCAGCAGGTCGACGATCTCGCCGTCGGAGCGCGCCAGCACCGAGCCGGCGTCGGTGAGCACGAGGCTCGTCGACGCGAGGTCCTGCCCGAGGCCGTCACGCAGGCAGTCCACGGCGAGCCGGGCGCGCTGCAGCGAGACGCCGGCGTCGAGCAGCGACTTGATGACCTTCAGCTCGAGCACGTCGGCGTAGTCGTAGCGCCGCTTGGAGCCCGAGCCCTTCGCCGTCGCGAGGGTGGGGGTGAGCAGCCCGGTCCTCGCCCAATAGTCAAGCTGGCGGTACGTGATCCCCACCAGCCGGCAGACCTGTGGTCCGCTGTACCCCTCTGTCGCCGCCACGATCGCTCCTCCCGACACGATGCCACTCTACCCAGCGAGACCACACCCGTGTAGTTCGAATCTCGGCCTCAGGGGTTCGTCAGGTCCGGAAGGCCGACCGCGGGGCTCGAGGCCTCTGCCCAGCTGCGCAGCGGGATCCGCCCCGCCTCTTGGGCGAGCCTGCCTGCCTCGACGGCGAGCCGCACCGCGCGGGCCATCCGCGCCGGGTCGAGCGCCCGGTTGATCCCTGACGCGCACAGCACGCCGTCGCAGCCGAGCTCCATCGCCAAGGCGGCATCCGACGCCGTCCCGATGCCCGCGTCGAGCAGGACGGGGACCTCGAGGGCCTCGGCGATCATCGCGATCGAGTGGGGGTTTCGGATCCCGAGCCCCGAGCCGATCGGCGAGCCGAGCGGCATGACGGTCGCACAGCCGGCCTGGGCGAGGCGCCGGCACGCGACGGGGTCGTCGGGCGCGTAGGCCCACACGCAGAACCCCTCGTCGACGAGTGTCGTGGCAGCGCGCACGGTCTCGATCGCGTCGGGCAGCAAGGTGCGGTCGTCGCCGATCACCTCGAGCTTCACCCAGGTCGTCCCGAACGCCTCGCGCGCGAGCCGAGCGAGCGCGATCGCCTCTCCTGCGGTGCGGCACCCCGCGGTGTTCGGCAGCACGCGGATGCCGAGCTCCTCGAGCAGTGAGTACACCGAGCCGTCGGTCGAGGGGTCCACGCGGCGAAGCGCGACGGTCGCGACCTCGGTGCCCGAGGCGACGAGCGCCTCGCGCAGCAGGTGCAGCGAGGCCATCGCGCCGGTGCCCAGCACGAGGCGGCTCTTGAGCTCGACGCCGTCGACGACGAGGTGGTCCTGCACCCCGAGCAGCGTACCGATCCGGACGCACGGTCCTCCTCGGTAGGGTCGCGGCGTGACCCCGCGCGTCGTGCTCACGATCGCGGGGTCGGACTCGAGCGGCGGCGCGGGGCTCGAGGCCGACCTGCGCACGTTCGCCGCCCTCGGCGTCCACGGCGCGGTCGCCGTCACCGCGGTCACCGCGCAGAGCACCGTGGGGGTCACCGCGGTGCTGGCCGTCGAGCCCGAGATGGTGCGCGCCCAGGTGGCCGCGGTCGTCGAGGATCTCGTCGTCGCGGCGACAAAGACCGGGATGCTCGCCCGTCCGGCCACGGTGCGCGAGGTCGCTCGGCTGGCCGCCGAGGGCGCGCTCCCCCACCTCGTGGTCGACCCGGTGCTGGTGTCCTCGACGGGCCACCTGCTCATGGAGGACGGCGGCGTGGCCGCCTACCGCGACGCGCTGTTCGCCCATGCCGAGATCGTCACCCCGAACCTCCGCGAGGCCGCCGTCCTCCTCGGCGTGGACGTCGCCTCGCTCGGCACGATCGAGGCCATGGCCGGCGCCGCGAGGGCGCTGCTCGCCACCGGGGCGGCGTGCGTCGTCGTGAAGGGCGGCCACCTCCTCGGCGGCGCCGCGACCGAGGTCCGCGCCCCCGACGTCGTGGCCACCGCGTCCGGCACGACGACGCTCGACGGGCCCCGCGTGGCGACGCGCAACGACCACGGGACGGGCTGCTCGCTCGCCGCGGCGATCGCCGTCGGGCTCGCCGAGGGCCACGGGGCCCTCGAGTCGGTGCGCCGCGCGAAGGCCTTCGTCGTCGCGGCGCTCGAGGGCGCCGCGACGTGGAGCCTCGGAGAGGGGCACGGGCCTATCGACCACCTGGGGTGGGGACCGGCCTCCTAGGCTCGCACGGTGGTCCAGACCGAGGCGCCGACGGCGACCCCCAAGCCCCCTCCGGCGCGCACCGTCAGCATCCTGCCCGCCGCCGCCGTGCTCGGCCTCGCCGTCGTCACACTGGTCGTGTTCGGGCTGATGAACATGATCGGCTCGCAGACCACGACGCCGACCACCCAGCCCGCGTTCCTCGGGGGACTCGCCGCGGGCCGGACGTCGGCCTTCACCTCGTGGGTGGGCTCGGGTGCCCTGCCGCCCGACGTCGCCTCGGCGCTGCTCGTGCCGGTCGGCACACGCCTGTTGGGCGCCGTCGACACCGGCGGGGGCGGCACGGGCCAGTTCGACCGCGAGGACCGCTTCGTCGTCGGCGCCCCGCGTGCGCGCCTCCTCGGCTTCTATCGCTCGAACCTCGTCGCAAGGGGCTGGTCGGTGATCTCGACGAGCGGCACGGCCGCCGGCAGCGCCCAGGTGCTGTTCCAGAAGGCCGGCTCCGACGGGGTGTACTGGGAGTCCGGCGTCACCGCATCGGCGTCGACGTCGGCAAGGACCACGCCCTACACGTTCCGGCTGTTCCAGGTCTCCGACTTCAGCTGACCCGCGACCGGGACGGTGGGTGCGGGCGTCGCGACCTCCGGGGAGCGTGGCGTGCCGCCGACCTCGTCGGGTGCTGGGGCGGCCTCGGCGCGACGCACCGGCGACGTGAACAGCCACGACCAGACGAGCAGGTTCACGGGGTAGACGACGTAGCCGACGCGCGTGGCCGGTGCCACGCACATGACGACGATCGCGATCACCGCGGTCAGGCGGCACACGTCCGCGACGTCGGACGGAGGCCGGCGCCACAGCCACCACGCGAGGAAGGGCACCCCGACGACGATGAGGCCCACGAGCAGGACACGGTGCACCGACGGCACGAGCGTGACGAGGAGGTGCCCCGGCAGCGGGCTGGCCGCCGGCGAGTCGATGCCCGAGAGGCCGAGCGGGAAGGCAACGACGTTCTCGTAGAACGTGTGCGGGTTCCAGACGAAGAACGGCACGACGACGACCGCGACGATCCCGGCCATGATGGCGGCAGGCCGCCAGGGGGCCCGGTTGCCGTCACGGTCGCGGATGACGAGCAGGCTGAGCAGTGCCATCGGCCACGCCGTCAGCTTCATGGCCATGGCGATGCCGAAGGCGACGCCCGCGGAGAGCTCGCGGTGCCGGGCGACCGCGACGACCCCGACGAGCGAGAGCGCGAGGACGGGCAGGTCGTCACCGCCCCCGGCGAGGAAGACGGCACCGGTCGGCAGGACCAAGAACACCTGCGCGGCGCGCAGCGAGCGATCCGGGGGCGCGCGGGCGAGGCGCAGCGCGACCGCGAAGAGCACGATCGTGAAGAGCGCCATCCACAGCCGCCCGTCGCCGAGCGCGCCGAGCCAGTGCACGGTGGAGGGCAGGCCGAAGGCCAGCATCAGGGGGAAGTAGGGGAAGAAGGCCTCGTAGCGCGGGACGCCCGGCACTTGGCCGATGAGGCGGCCGTCGACGAGCTGGGCGACGTAGGGGTCGCGTCCCTTCACGAGGTGGCTGCCTGCCCGCTCGATGACGGCAACCTCGGGCAGCACGTGGACCTCGCGATGCGACAGGGAGCGCGCGCGGACCATCACGAGCATCGGGACGATCGCGACGAGGACGAAGCACACTGCGGTGAGCGCGACGCGCGCCGCGAAGGCCCGGCTCGGGCGAACGACGCACAGGACGCCCGCGGCGACGGCGCACGCGGCGTAGCCGACGACGGCGATGCGTCCCCAGTCGCGGTGCGGCGAGAGGTCGCTGTTCGCCCAGAGCAGGACGGCGAAAACCGCCGAGCCGGCGAACAGCAGACCGTCCGCCGCCATGGGAGAGAGCCTGGAGAGGTGGCGTCGCAGCGAGCCGGTCACGGTGGTTCGGGCGTGGCAGATCGGGCAGAACCGCCCGCCGACGCATCGTACCGAGCCGATGCCGCCGCATCGGCCACCCCCGTCGCAACCTCTGGCGGGCTCGCGACACGGTTCGGCTCCCCGCGTGCACCTAGGAGGCGCGCGTAGAAGTCGGCCTCGGCGGCGAGGGCCGTCGCCCTCCCCTGCGTCGTGCGGAACCCGTGGCCCTCCCCGGGCACCGCCACGAGCTCGACGTCGTCGAGCGAGGCGCGCAGCGCGGCGAGCAACAGGCCCGTCTCGGCAGGCGTGACGACCGGGTCGTCCTCGCCTTGGACCAACAGCGCGCTGCCGCGCAGCGCCGCAGCGCGCGCGAGGGGCGACCGACCCGCGCCGTCGGGGCCGACGAGCCCGGCGAGGTAGCCCGACTCGAAGCCCTCGTCGGTGTCCACGAAGCTCGAGGCCGGGTACCACGCGACCGCGCCACGGAACACGCCGCTCGCAAGTGCGAGGAGGGCGGTCGTGCCCCCGGCGCTCGCGCCGCGGATGAAGAGCGCGTGGGGGTCCGCGAGCCCGACGCCGACGAGGTGGCGGGCCGCGGCGACGCACTCGGCGACGTCGAGCTCGCCGAAGCGGCCGAGCAGGCGCTCGCGGTGCGCGCGACCGTGGGCGGTCGAGCCGGACGTGTCGACGGCCGCGACGGCGAGGCCGCGCGCGGCGAGCAGGTGCACGAGCGGGGCGTAGGACCGGTCGACCGCGCCCGTCGGGCCGGGGTGGACCGAGACGACGAGCGGGAAGGGGCCGTGGCCCGGCCCGATGGGCCGCCACAGCACGCCCTCGAGCTCGACGTCCTCGACGTGAAGGGTGAAGCGCTCGGGCACCGGCGGGATCCCCGGCGCGGCGAGGGGCGCCGCGGCGGGAGCGATCCGCCCGACACGGACCTGCGCGCCGTCGGTCGTCGCGGCGACGAGCACTGCTCCTTGCGCGCTCGTCGTGGCACCCACCCATCCCATGGTGCGCTCGTCCGCGGCGACGCCGTCGATGCGCACGCACGGCTGGTCGAGCGCCTCGAGCGTCCCGTCGCACTGGAGCACTCCGACGTGCTCGCCGTCTGCGTCGGCGAAGGCGCAGGCGAGCGCCCCTTCGCGCCCGAGCGCCGCCAGCCAGCGACACGTCAGCCATCGTGGGCGCTGGAACTCCGCGTGCCGCCCGCTGAGGCGCCGCACCGCGCCGCCGTCGTCGCACACCCACGGCTGCCAGAACCCTGCCGCCTCGCACACGTAGGCGAGCGAGCCGTCCGGTCGCCACGTGGGCTGGCCAGCCGACGCCCCTCGCCCGCCGTCCACCCGCCGCGGCGACCCGCACGAGATCGAGCCCGGCTCGACGGCGAGCGGGGCGACCCGAATCTCGGCGCTGTCCCAGGGCATCGCGCCAAGCGGCCACTCGAGCCACGCGACGCGCGTGGCGTCCGGGGCGACCTGCGGGTCCGCGCAGCGCCCGCGCGCGGCGACCAGCGAGACGCGCCGCCCGGTCGCCACGTCGAGCGCGACGAGCTCGTGCGCGGTGGCGCCGTGCTCGTCGCGCTCGGCCGCGGCGATCACCCAGGTGCTCCCGGGCACCGGCGTCGGGTCGCCGAGTGCGTCACCCAGGCGCGCCTCCGGACCGAGCGGCGCGAAGCCGGAGGGCGAGAGGAGCCCGAGCTGCTGGGTGCGCGACTCGACGCCGACCGGACCGAGCGGCGTCGCGCACCACGCCCCGGCGCCGTAGAGGTAGAGGCGGGAGCGCAGCACCGACGTGACGGGCGACTCGAGCCGCGGCGACGTGCCTGGCGACGACGAGCACAGCACGGAACCCCCCGAGCCGTCCGGCGCCGAGGAGATCCAGTGGAGGCGGCCGTCGACGAGGGCCGGCTCGCCGACGCGCACCGCGACGGCCGCGACGTCGAGCGCCGACGGCGGCGGCGGCCGCTCGTCTGCCGCGGGCGCCACGGTCGCACACTACGGCGGGCACAATGGCACGGTGGACCGATCGAGGTACGCGAGGCTCGAGGACGAGCGACGCTTCGTCGTCGCCTCCCTCCCCGAGGACGCCACGTCGCCTCGGCTCATCGAGGACCGCTACGTCGCCAGGACGCGGCTGCGCCTGCGCCGCGTGACCGACGATCGCGGGAAGCTCCTCAAGCTCGGCCACAAGGTCCGCGAGGACGACGCACGGCCGTCGGCGGCCTGGCACACGACGCTGTACCTCACCGACGCGGAGCACGCCCTGCTCGAGAGCCTCGACGCCCGGACGCTCACCAAGCGGCGCTGGACGCTGCCGGGGGGCGGCTGCGCCGACGAGTTCCTCGGTCCGCTGGCGGGGCTCGTGCTCATCGAGGGCGAGCGGCCCTTCGACGCGCCACCGCGCGCCGTCGAGGTGACCGACGACGAGCGCTTCACCGGCGGCGCCCTCGCCGCGCTCGACGCCGAGGCGGCCGCGGCGCTCGTGGCCGACGCGAGGACGCGCGCGTCGTGAGGGCCTACGTCATCGAGCACCGCGGCGACGAGGTGGACGCGGGCGTCCGGGACGTCGACGAGGATGCCCTCCTCGACGAGGGCGACGTCACCGTCGACGTCGCGTGGTCGTGCCTCAACTACAAAGACGCGATGGTCGTGCAGCCGAAGAGCCGGGTCGCGCGCCGCGACGTGCTGATCGGCGGCGTCGACGCCGTCGGCAGGGTGACCGCCTCGAGCAGCGAGGCAGTCACCGTCGGGGACGCCGTCATCGCCCACGGCCACGGGTTCGGCACGTCGCACCACGGCGGCTTCGCCCCGCGGCTGCGCTGCGACGGCGCGTGGCTCGTGCCCCTCCCCCGTGGCCTCGAGGCGAGGGACGCCATGGTCTTCGGCACGGCGGGCTACACCGCGATGGCCTCGATCCTCGCGCTCGAGTCGACCGGCCTCGCCAACGACGCCGGGCCGGTCCTCGTGACAGGGGCGACCGGGGGCGTTGGCTCCGTCGCCGTCGCCCTGCTCGCCGCGCGGGGCTTCGAGGTGACCGCGATGACGGGGAAGGGGGCCGAGCGCGACTACCTGGTCGGGCTCGGTGCGACCGAGGTCGTCGACCGCGATGCGCTCGACGACCGGCCCGAGCGGGTCCTCGGCACCGCCCGCTTCGCGGGTGCCGTCGACTGCGTCGGCGGTGCCACCCTGTCCAGCATCCTGCGGGTGCTGCGCTGGGGCGGGGCGGTCGCAGCGACCGGGCTCGTGGGCGGTGCGGCGATCGCCACGACCGTGTACCCGTTCATCACACGCAACGTCGCGCTCCTCGGCATCGACTCGGTCGAGGCGCCGCCAGAGGTCCGCGAGGTGGTCTGGGACACGCTCGCCTGCGCGCTCCCGGCCGCCGCCATCTCGTCGCTGGTCGCACGCGAGATCGGCCTCGACGGCGTGGGTGAGGGCCTCGACGAGCTGGACCGCGCCGCGGCGCGCGGTCGGATCCTCGTCGATCCGAACCGCTAGCTCAGGCCGCGCCGAACCACGGTGAGAGGTACACGGACCCGTTGTCGCAGGGCGTGAGCTGGGCGCCGACGAGGAACGACGTCGCCGACGGCGGCACGGAGACGAGGATCTTCGCCGCCTCGAGGCAGCTGGTCTCTGTGCCGGCCGGGACGTCGGAGTACTGGAGCATGAAGCGCACGGTGCCCGAGGCGGGCAGGCGCTGGAGGCGCGGCGCGGCGTTCGCCGAGGTCACCGAGAACGAGGCGTGCCCCTCGACGGGCGTCGTCGCGATGGGCTGGCCGTTCGCGTTCAGCAGGTCGATCGACGGGTAGCCGAGCATCGAGCACGCGGTGGCGCCGAGGTTCGACACGAGGATCGACATCTCGACGGTGCCCGCCGCGCCGGTCGAGCTCGCGACGCGGCCAGAGAGGCCCGCGCCGGTGCACCGTGCAAGCGGGACGATCGAAGAGGAGGTCGAGCTCGATGACGAGCTGGACGTCGTGGTCGAGCTCGGCGTGGTGGTGGACGTCGAGGTGGCCCGGCGCACCGCGTACCCGGCACCGAAGCCGACCGCCAAGGTGAGCAGGGCCACCACGGCGGCGCTGGCCAGCGAGACTGTCCGGCGTCGGGCGGTCGCCACGGCGCTCCTTTCGTCGGTGCCGATGGTAGGCGCGACGCAATCTCGGCCCGGGGATAACGAGGTGACGGCGCGACCTCGCGGGCAGCGCCACTCGTCGGCGTACCGGAGACTAGGGCTGGAAGTCCTCGGGGTGCACCGTGTCGAGGAAGTCGCGGAACTGCTCGGCGAGCTCGTCGACGTCGCCGTCGACCTCCGCGGCGTCGTCGTCCTCGTCAGCCAGCTCGATCAGGCGCCCCTCTTCGTCCATCAGCTCGTCGTCGACGAACAGTGGGCTCTCGGTACGCAGCGCGAGCGCCACCGCGTCGCTCGGGCGTGCCGACACGATCGAGGTCCCCCGCGCGAGGTCGAGGTGGACCTCGGCGTAATAGGTGGCGTCGCGAAGCTCGGTGATGACGACACGGGCGACGGTCGCGCCGAGCTCGGTGATGACGTCCTTCAAGAGGTCGTGGGTGAGCGGCCGTGGCGCCGGCACCCCGCGAACGGCGCACTCGATCGCGACGGCCTCGGCCTCACCGATGAAGATCGGGATCGAGCGGCGCAGCGCGCCGGTCTCCTGCAGGACGAGCACCGGTGTGCGCGACTGGAGATCCACTCGAACCGCACGGAGTGCCACCTCCACCATGGCCCAACACTAGACCCGCCCCCCGGCGAGGTCGGCTAACCGATGGTGCGTCGGAGCTCCCGGCGCAGCATCGCGGCACGAAGGGACTGGCCCAGCCGCGCGAACTGCGTCGCCTCCTCGCGGGCGCGCACCCGGCCCTCCGGCGTGCGCTGCGCCAGCAGTGGCCGCAGCAGCGTCTCGATCATGTCCATCTCCCGGAGCACCCCGTTCTGGAGCACCTTCAGGTGCCGCGGCTCGAGGCCGATCGCGAGGAACCCGGCGGCCGCCTTGACGACCGCCGCGGCGTCCTCGTCGAAGCCGTCGACGCCCCCCTGGCGGACAGTGGTGACCAGCCCGTGCTCGACCAGGGCCTCGACCGCGGCCACCTCGAGATCCGCTGCCGCCGCGACCTCCTCTGCGGTCATGACCGGGGTGGGCGGGCGGGCGGCGACGGAGTCGTCCCCGGGATCGGACGCCGGAGGGTCGGCGGCTGGCGTCGTGGGTGCCGCCGACCTCGGCGCGGGCGACGCGGGAGGGGCCGCACCCGGTGCCGTCGTGGGATCGGCCGTCGCCGACGCGCGCCCCGTCGGCGCGGCGGCCTTCGTGGGCGGGTTCTCCTGGAGCGCGGCGACGAGCTCGCTCACCGAGCGGCGGCGCGCGCCGGGCGGCTTGGTCGGCGCCGTCGGCGCGAGGCCGGCCTCCTCCATGCGCTCGCGGATGACCTTGAGCGGAAGGAAGTGCTCGCGCTGATGGCGCAGGACGAAGCGGAGCTGCTCGACGTCGGCGTCGTGGAACTTGCGGTAGCCCGAGGTCGTGCGCTCGGGGCTGACGAGTCCCTGGCCCTCGAGGAAGCGAATCTTCGAGATCGTCACGTCGGGGAAGTCGACGCGCAGCAGGCTCAGCACCTCGCCGATAGAGCGGTAGGTGCGCGTCGACCGCGCGCTCATCGGTCTGCCGCCGAGACGAAGGTGAGCTTGAACTTGCCGATCTGCACCTCGTCGAACGTGCGCAGCGTCACCTCTTCGACACGCGAGCCGTTGACGTAGGTGCCGTTCAGCGAGTTGAGGTCTCGCACGGTGACGCGACCTGACGCCGTGACCGTGAACAGCGCGTGGTGGCGCGAGACCGTGACGTCGTCGAGGACGAGGTCGTTGCCCTTCTGGCGCCCGACCGTCGTCACCTCGCCGCCGAGCTCGAGCGTCTCGCCCGCGGTCGCGCCACGGACGACGACGAGCGCGTCGACGTGGCCCGGTGCGGCGTGCACCGCGTCGTTCGCGGGCACCTCGGGCATCGCGGCGGCGATGGTCGGCGTGGCCATCGTCTCGTGGCTGTCATCGCGGTGCACGGGCGCACCGCAGTCCGGGCAGAAGTTGGGTGTGTCGGAGAGCTGCGTGCCGCAGCGGCTGCAACGCACCTCAGGATCCAACGCGAGACACTGCGACGCCCCGCACTACGCGTCCGTCAACTGGGCGTACGCCGCGGCGTCGAGGAGGCCCTCGAGCTGCGAGGCATCGGCGATCTCGAGCGTGCAGATCCAGCCCTCCCCGTAGGGATCTGCGTTAAGCACCTCGGGCGCCTCGCGCAGCGCCTCGTTCACGCTGCGCACGGTGCCCGACACGGGTGCGTAGATCTCGGACACGGACTTCGTCGACTCCACCTCGCCGACGGCCCCACCCGCGTCGACGTGCGCGCCCAGGTCGGGCAGCGACACGAAGACGACGTCGCCGAGCGCGTCCTGGGCGAAGTCGGTGATCCCGAGCGTCGCGGTGCTGCCGTCGACGCGCACCCACTCATGGTCCTTGCTGAAGCGAAGGTCGCCCGGGATCTGCACGGCGCGACCCTATCCGAGGCCCCGCCCTGCGCGCCCATTCGCGAGCGCCGTGCGGGCAGGTCGCACATAGGCGACCGTCGCCATCCACGCGAGGAGGAGCCCGATCCACCCGATCGGCCACGCGATGTCGTAGAGCACCGACTGCCAGGTGGCTGGCCCGTGGGCCATCAGCAGCAGCGGGTACGCCGTCATGAGCCCGAACGTGCCAGCCTTGCCGAGCCAGACCACGTCGATCCTCGCCGCCCCAAGCGACGCGAGCAGCAGCACGGCGCCCGAGACCACGACCTCGCGCACGAGCGTCGCGATCGCGAACCACCACGGGACGGCGCCGAAGATCGCGACGGTGATCACCGCGGTGAAGACGAGCGCGCGGTCCGCGACGGGGTCGAGGATCTTGCCGAGCGTGGTCACCTGGTGCAGTCGCCTCGCGAGGTAGCCGTCGATCCAGTCGGTGATCCCGAGCCCGCCGAGCAGCAGGCCCGCCAGGACCTGATGCGGCGTGCCGAACAGGAGCCAGACGTAGACCGGGATCAGCGCGAGCCGGACGACCGTGATCCCGTTGGGCCACGTCAGGATCCGGCTGAGGTCGGCATCGCCGTCGGCGACGGGCGCTGCTGTGTCAGCCAATCGTCCACGTGCCGTTGGAGCGGTAGAGCGCGGCAAGGTCGCCGCGCCCCTTGGACTCCTGTGCGGCCACGATCTGGGACGACATCGCGGTGCCGAGCTCGTCACGCTCGACGGCTCGGAAGACGCCGATCGGCGTCGGGGTGTGCGCCGAGTCGCCGAGTCTCGACAGCACGAAGGCGACGCCAGGGTCCTCGCGCGCCTCGTCGTGGACGAGCAGGGCGTCCTCGCCGACCTCGGCGACGTCGACGAGCTCGACGCGACCGTCGGGCCGCTGGACCACACCGCGCTCGAGGTCGGCGCCGAAACGGATCGGCTCGCCGTGGGCCAGCGAGATGAGCATCTCGGCGCGACGGTCACGGCTCGTGAGCTCCTCGAAGGTGCCGTCGTTGAACACGTTGCAGTTCTGGAACACCTCGACGAAGCTCGCGCCACGGTGCTCGTGGGCGCGACGGAACGTCTCCTGCATGTGCGCGCGGTCCATGTCGTGGGTGCGCGCGACGAACGTCGCCTCCGCCCCGAGCGCGACGGAGATCGGGTTGAACGGCGCGTCGATCGACCCGAGCGGCGTCGACTTGGTGACCTTGCCGGTCTCCGACGTGGGCGAGTACTGGCCCTTGGTGAGCCCATAGATCCGGTTGTTGAACATCAAGATGGTGAGGTTCACGTTGCGGCGCAGCGCGTGGATGAGGTGGTTGCCGCCGATGGAGAGCATGTCGCCGTCCCCGCCGATGACCCACACGTCGAGGTCGGGTCGTGTGACGGCGAGCCCCGTCGCAAGCGCGGGGGCGCGACCGTGGATCGAGTGCAGCCCGTAGGTGTTCATGTAGTACGGGAAGCGGGCCGCGCACCCGATCCCTGAGACGAAGACCGTCGACTCGCGGCGCACGCCGAGCTCGGGCATGAGCATCTGCAGGGCGGCCAAGATGGAGTAGTCCCCGCAGCCCGGGCACCACCGGACCTCTTGGTCACTCGTCCAGTCCTTGCGCGTCGTCGGTGCGGCGATCTGGGTCACGGGGTACCTCCGAGCTGGGCACGGATCTTTGACTCGAGCTCGCTTGCGCGGAAGGGCAGGCCCTGGACCTTGGAGATCGGGCGGGCATCGACCAGGAACTCGGCGCGCAGGAGCCGGGCCAGCTGGCCCAGGTTGAGCTCGGGGACGAGGACGCGCTCGTAGCTCTTGAGCACATCGCCGAGGTTCGCCGCGAACGGGTGCAAGTGGACGAGCTGGAGCCGCGCGACCTCCACCCCGCCCGCACGGAGCCGAGCCACCGCCGCGTCGATCGCGCCGTCCGTCGAGCCCCAACCGACCACGAGGGTGCTCGCCCGCCCGCTCGGGTCGTCGACGACCACGTCCGGGATCGTGTCCTTGATCCGCGCGATGCGCTCGTGCCGCAGCCGCGTCATCCGCTCGTGGTTCGCCGCGTCGTAGGAGACCGATCCTTGCTCCGCGGACTTCTCGAGGCCGCCGATGCGGTGCTCGAGGCCGGGCAGGCCCGGCGGCGCCCAGGGACGAGCGAGCGTCGCCTCGTCGCGCACGTAGGGCCAGAAGGTCTCGGTGCCGTCAGGCTCGGTGTGGTTCGGCGCCGCGGCGAACCTTGGGTCACCGCCTGCAATGGCGTCGACGTCGGGGACCAGCCACGGCTCCGAGCCGTTGGCGAGGTAGGCGTCGGACAGCAGGATCACCGGCGTGCGGTACGTGACGGCGATGCGCACGGCCTCGAGGGCGGCGTCGAAGCAGTGGCTCGGGGTCTTCGCCGCGACGATCGGCAGCGGCGGCTCGCCGTGCCGGCCGTACATCGCGAGCAAGAGGTCGGACTGCTCCACCTTGGTGGGCAGGCCCGTGGACGGGCCGCCACGCTGGACGTCCACGATGAGGAGCGGCAGCTCGAGGCTCACCGCGAGGCCGATCGCCTCGCTCTTGAGGTCGAGGCCCGGGCCGCTCGTGGTCGTGACGCCGAGGGCGCCGCCGTAGCTCGCCCCGATCGCGGCGGTGACCGCAGCGATCTCGTCCTCGGCCTGGAAGGTGCGCACCCCGAACTCCTTGCGCTTCGACAGCTCGTGGAGGATGTCCGATGCCGGCGTGATCGGGTAGCTCCCGAGGAACAGGGGCAGGCTCCACTTCTGCGCGGCGGTGATGAGGCCCCAGGACAGCGCGGTGTTCCCCGTGACGTTCGCGTACTCGCCGGCGGGGAAGGGGGCGGCCTGGATCTCGTAGCGCGAGTCGAACATCTCGGTCGTCTCGCCGAAGTCGTAGCCGGCTCGGAACGCACGCAGGTTCGCCTCTTTCACCTCGGGGCGCGCCGCGAAGCGCTGCTCGATCCACGAGACCGTACGGTCGAGCGGGCGCGTGTAGAGCCACGAGACGAGCCCGAGGGCGAAGAAGTTCTTGGAGCGCTCGGCGTCGCGCGGCTTGACGCCCGCCTCCTTGCAGACCTCCTGGGTGATCGAGGTCATCGGGACCTCGTAGATGGTGAAGCTCCCGAGTGTGCCGTCGGTGAGGGGGTTGGCGTCGTACCCGGCCTTGGCCAGCGAGCGCTCGTCGAAGGAGTCGACGTTCACGATGATCGTCGCCCCCGGGTCGAGGACCACGAGGTTGGTCTTCAGCCCGGCGGGGTTCATGGCGACGAGGACGTTCGGCGTGTCGCCGGGCGTCGTGATCGCGTGGTCGGCGATCTGGACCTGGAAGCTCGACACGCCGGCGAGCGTGCCCGCTGGGGCGCGGATCTCCGCGGGGAAGTCGGGGAGCGTCTCGAGGTCGTTGCCGAACGCCGCTGAGACCGAGGTGAAGCGCTCGCCGGCGAGCTGCATCCCGTCGCCCGAGTCGCCGGCGAAGCGGAGCACCACGCCACCGACGACGCTGCGGTGTTCCACGGTGTCGGTCATCCGCCCTCGCCTCGCTCGACCACGCTCATGCTACTGGCGTGCCCCGGCGCCCTTTGGCCGCGGCGTCAGGCGATGGTGACCGAGCCGTCCAAGAAGACATCCTGGACCGCGTGGACGAGGGCCGCGCCCTCGGCCATCGGGCGCTGGAAGGCCTTGCGGCCCACGATCAGCCCCTGTCCCCCGGCGCGCTTGTTGATCACCGCGGTACGCACGGACTGGGCCAGGTCCGAGTCGCCCTTCGACTCGCCCCCCGAGTTGATGAGCCCGATCCGACCGGCGTAGCAGTTGGCCACCTGCCAGCGCGTGAGGTCGACGGGGTGCGACGTCGTGAGCTGGTCGTAGACGAGGTCGTCGGTCTTGCCGAAGCCGAGCACGCGGAACCCGTCGTTGTTCTCGGCCTGCTTCTGCTTGACGATGTCGGCCTCGATCGTCACCCCGAGGTGGTTGGCCTGGCCGGTGAGGTCGGCGGACAGGGAGTAGTCGACGCCGTCCTTCTTGAACCCCGGGTTGCGAAGGTAGGTCCACAGCACGGTGAACAGCCCGTGGCGGTGGGCCTCCTCGAAGGCCTGGCTCACCTCGTGCAGCTGGCGGTCCGCCTCTGGGGACCCGAAGTAGATGGTCGCCCCCACGCCGATCGCCCCGAGGTCGATGGCTCGGCCGACCGAGGCGAAGAGGACCTGGTCGTAGGTGTTGGGGAAGTGCAGGAAGTCGTTGTGGTTGAGCTTCACGATGAACGGGATCCGGTGCACGTAGCGGCGGGCGACGGCACCGAGGGTGCCGAGCGTCGTCGCGATCGCGCTGCAGTCCGCCGCGAGGGCGAGGTCGCACAGCCGTGCGGGGTCGAAGTACTCGGGGTTCTTCGCGAACGAGGCCCCTGCGGAGTGCTCGATGCCCTGGTCGACCGGCAGGATCGACAGGTACCCCGTGCCGCCGAGCCGACCGTGGTTGTAGAGCGTGCCGATGCTCCGCAGCACCGAGGGTGAGCGGTCCGAGTACGTGAAGACGTCGTCGAGGAAGCCCGGGCCGGGAAGGGTGAGCCAGGCGCTCGGGAACGCGGTGCAGGTGTGGGTCAGCAGCGACTCCGCCTCGTCGCCCAAGAGGAACTGCAGGTCCATGGCCCGAGGCTACTCCGGCTCCTCGAGATCCCTCTTGAAGTCGTGCAGGTCGAGGGGCGACCGCCCGGTGCCGAAGAGCGACACCATCCGCGCGACGAGCGTGACGAGAAAGATCTGCCCGACGAGGGCCTCGAGGATGATGACGGACCGTGCCACACCGGTGCCCGGCGTGAGATCGCCGAAGCCGACGGTCGTGAGCGTGACGTAGCTCAGGTAGGCGTAGTCGGACTGGCTGTGCTGGCCGCTCTGCGCGAAGAACGTCCCCATGAGGTGTCCGATGCCCGAGTCGATGTAGGCGAAGAAGAGGCCGAGCATGACGTAGGACGCGAGCACCGCGAGCACGGTGCGGACCGACACCCGCGTGTGCGTCGCCATCCGGGCGAGCATCGCCACGATGCAGAAGCCGAGCGACACCCCTGTCATGAGAAGGGAGATGCCGACGGGGTCTGGGCCGTGTCGGGCGGCGTTGACGGCGCCCAGCACGATGGCGCCGGCCACCAGGGCGAGCGGCGCGTACCGGAGCAACGGTGGCGGGGAGGAAGCCCAGATGGTGAGCAGCACCGTGACGGCGACGGGCAGCGCGCCGGCGAGCGCGACCCACTTGGGCGAGTTGATCGCGACGAGGCAGGTGTAGGTCGCGAGGCAGGACAAGAGGACGAGCCCGAACCGGTCGGTGACCGCGGCTCTGAGTGGACCAGGAGACCCCGCCGCCACGCCTACCTCGGGCGCCGCCGCGCGGTGCTCACCCGACCGCCGAGCTCCTCGAGTCGGTCGTCGACGTCGTAGGCACCCGGGTCGGCCATCGCGACACGGGTGAACAGCTCCCGAGCCCTCGAGACGTCACCGCTTCGCTCGTAGAGATCGCCGAGCACGTACCACTGTCGCACGTGCCGCTCTGCGGGATTGCGGACTCTCCGGTCGACGCCCGCCTCCACGAGCAGGACGATCGCCTCGTCGAGCTTGCCGCGATCCGAGAGCGTGCCGGCGTACACGATGCGTGCCTCGCTCAGCACCTCGATCGTCGGCGAGGCCGCGCGCACCTCCTCGTAGATCCACCCGACCTTCCGCGGGTGGCCGAGCGCGCGCTCGCAGTCCATGACCGCCGGCAGGTGGGTGACGTCGCCGGTGAGGTCCGCGTGCGCGCGAAGGTGCACGAGCGCAGGGCGCCACTTGCCCGCGCGGTAGTTGGCGAGCCCCGCGACCTCGCGGATCGGCGCGACCGACGGCGCGATCTCGGCGACGGGGCGGATCCAGCGGGCGGCGTCTTGGTACCGACCCCGGTTGTACGCCTCGACCGCCTCGGCCGTGACCGTCACGAGGTGCTCGCGACCCTGGTTCGTGAGGTAGGCGCCTGCGGTGCGCACCGCTGCGACGACGTCGCCGGGCAGCTCGGCGCGCGGGCGCACCGACGTCCCCGACGTGCCCGGCTCGACCGCGGTCGGACGATCGACTCGGACCCAGGCCGGCGGCACGGGCGGTGCGGCGACGGAGCGGTGGTCCTCGTAGGCACCGACGTTGCTCGGCGCGGAGAGCTGTCGGGCCCCCCGGCGCGCGACCGCGCCCCACGACGACGGCATCGGCGTCTCCCTGCGCGGCGGCGATCCGGACCGAGCACCGCCGCGGCGCGGCGGTCCCTTGGCCGAGCCTCCCTGGGTCCTCGCGCGCGGCGCCGCTGCGCCGCCTCGCCCGGCCGACCCACGCGAGGGGGGGCCGCTCCTCACCGGCGCGCCGGGCCGGGGCGCACCGGGCCTGGGCGCACCGGTGCCGCTGCGCCGGGCCGCGGGCGTCCGCGCGCCCCCCGCACCGCCGTCGGCGCGCCTCGGTCCGCGGGCGGCGGAGCGGTCTCCGCCTGCCCGAGCCGCGGGGCGCGGGCCCCTCGCCGTCCCGGGGCGCGGATCGCGACGCGCGTCGCGCGCCGCGTCGGGCGCTCGACGTGCCGGGGGCCTCCCCGTCGTTCCGCCGCTCTTGCGTGGTGCGTCGCGCCCTCCCGTCGATCGCACGGGCGCCCCGCGCGCGCCACTCTGCCGTGCACCTCGGTCCATGGGCGGCCGTGCCGACGAGGAGCCGGGTCGCCCCTGTGCACGCGGCGCCCGGCCCGCGGTCGGACCTGGTTGGCGGCCCGTCGTGCCGTGCCGCGGCGACCCTGGCGCCCTCGCGTCTCCCGGACGCCCACGGGCGTCCGGCCGTTGTGACCGGTCGCCGGGGCGGCCCCGGTCACGTCCTTGGTCTCGGGGCATCCGGGCGATCCTAAGTGGGGCGGGGTCAGCCGGCGCCGCGAGCGCGGCGAGCGACGCCGCTCGCGACGCCGCGGTCGGTCAGGCCGCGATGGGCGCCTCGTCGGGTTCGTGCTTGCGCCGGCGGCGCCACAGGACAGGACCGATGCCCACCGCGAGGAGGGTCGCGAGCGCGACGGCGAAGAGGAGCGGGTACGACCCGAAGCCGCGGTACGTGAAGACCACGCGGTGCACGCCCGGGGCGACGGTGACCCCGACGAGCGCCGGTGCGACCATCTCGGTCGTGGCGGGCTTGCCGTCGACCGTGACGGTCCACCCCGGGTCGAACGAGGCCTTGAGGAGGACGACCGAGGTGCGGTGGGCGTCGATGACCGCCGCGGCGGTCCCCGCCTCGAGGGCGTCGCGCTCGGCGATGACGCGGCCCGCCGGACCCGCGGGGACCGCACCCGGCGGGAGGGTCGGCGTCGCGCCGGCACCGCCGGCGAAGGCGACCGTGGGGTAGATCCCCCGAGCCGGCAGGTCGCTCTCGAGGAAGGCCCTCGTCGTGGTGCCGAGGTCGCTCGCGTTGGCCGTGATCGGGGCCGTCGTGTCCACCACCTGGATCAGCCCTCCGGCGTGCACCGTCCAGAGCGTGAACGGCCCGGCTCGGCGCAGCAGCGTCACGGGCACGCTCGGCCGCAAGCTGCTGGGCGTGAGGATGTAGTGGATGCCGAACACCGCGTAGTCCCCGGGGTTGTCCTGGTCGAACCAGGCCTCCGGGTCGGTCATGAGCGAGAAGGTGCGCAGCGTGAGGCCCACGGTGTCGACGCGGGTGTTCTCGATGTAGTTGTAGACCTGCACGCCCCCGATCATGAAGTGGTACCCCCAGTTGCTCGGGAGCCCCGCGTAGACGCGACCGCCGCCGCGCTGCTCGACCAGCCGCAGGAGGCCGTTGAGCTGCTGGCCCTGGGTGGCGTCGACGGAGCGCTGGGCGCCGATCCACTGGGCATTGAGCTCGCCGTAGGCGTTCAGCTGGCTCCACGCGGGCGCCAGGACGCCGACGAGCAGGGCGATCGCGGCGATCCCGCCGAGCGCGACGCGGCGGGGGTGCACGGCAAGGCGGCGGGCGACCGCGGGCCACATCTCGCGCGCGCCTCGCGCGAGCAGCCGGGCGGTCCACACCGCCCCGACCCCCGCGAGGAGGATGCCTGCCAGCTGGACTCCCGCGAGGAAGCGCTGGAAGAGGAGGACTCGGTTCCCGGGCAGCAGATCGAGCACGAAGCCCAGGGTCGGACGACCGAAGTAGAGCAAGAGGCTCAGGATGAAGATCGAGACGAGGAGCCTCGCGCGCTCGTCCCGTCGAAATCGCGCGACGCAGACGGCGAGCCCGATCGCGAGGAGGATCGAGACAACTGGGAACCGGCCGTAGTCGAAGAGCCGACCGGAGGCGAGCCAGTGGAGGATCGTCCTCGCGCCGTACGAGTCGTCGATCGTCGTGCCGACCTGGAACTCGTTGAGCGCCGTCCACTTGGCGTCGAGGAGGAGGGGCACCGTCACCCACAGCGTCGCGAGCAGCGCGCAGCCACCCACGAGGGCGGCGCGGCCGAGACGCCGGGGCAGGTCGCTCGGCTTGAGCAGGGCCATGACGATGAGGATGAGGGCGGCCAAGTAGCCCATGAGGTAGTGGAAGGCGATCGTGGCCGACAGGGCGAGGACCGCACCGAGCAGGTACCGCCGCTGGGTGAGGAAGCGCCAGCTGAAGCCCACCGCGAGCGGCAGCGCCCACATGGCCCACAGCTGGGACCACAGCCCGCCGCCCAGCCACACGTACGCCTGGTCCTCGAAGCCGCGCGCCCCCGGGATGCTGTACAGCAGGGGGGCGATCGCCGCGGCGGCCGCGCACTCCCAGCGGCTCCAGCCCAAGAGGCGCGCCGTCCAGTAGAGGCACAGCGGCCAGAGGGCGAGCAGCAGGTAGAGCGACCACGAGAAGGCCTGCTGGGGACCTACGACCATGCCGAGCGCCCCGGTGAGCATGGCCGAGGCGCTCTGGTACTGGACGAACAGCGGTGACCCCAGCGAAAGGTGGGGGAACCAGTGCGTGAGGGGGAGGTCGCCGTTGACGAGCTGGTGTGTCGCGACCCAGACCATCTTGCGGTGGAAGGCAAGGTCGTTGGGGTAGGCGACCGTGAGCCTCTGCGACCGCAGGACCCACAGGTTGAACAGCACCGCGATGCCGACCAGCACCTCGGGTCCGAGCGCCTGCCACCGAGCCGGACGGTGTGGACGCGAGGCGACCGCCGCCGGCACCGCCTCGGACTCAGGCGCGCTCACGCGCGCCGTCGCCTCCTCGTCGAGCGCGACGAGGGCCGTGTCGACCACACGTGTCATCGGTCCATGGAAGCCGCCGCACCCTGTCCTGGGGTCGGCTGCATTGTCCCACGGGGCTGGGGGGTGGACGGTGATGCGCACGACGAACCGTGGGACTCGGCGGTCGGTGTCGTCCTCGGCATCTGGTCCACCTTTTGGGGATGAGCGCTGCGCACCATGCGGAATCGGCGCCGTCGGAGCGCACGTGCAAGTCGCAACCACAACCCTAACTTGTGGCGCCAATCACACCAAGGACATCGCTTGTCCTCGCGTTGCGAACACGCACAATTTGCGCACAACCGAGCGTCAATTCCCGGGCGTAAATGCGTGCCGCAGGCGGTGCTGCCCGAGGGGCTGCCCGGACCAGGACGTTTTGAGAAGTTTTCTCCAGAGCGAGGTCACCACGACACCCGCCGGGTCCGCAGGACTCGCCGAGCTCCCCCCGTGTGGCCGCGCTCCCGACCAGCGAGCGAGCACGCGCCCTCGAAGTACGGGGGTTTGTCATGTCGACAATTCTTGATCAATGGAAAACCCCAATCATCAATGATTCAACACTGAATCGACATCTCTTTGGCAACAATTGTGTTGCAGTTCCTTAGGCGCCCCGTTACCATCAACTTCTTCACACGGATCGATGTCCTCGACCGGTGCGACGCGGAGCGGAATGATCATCACCACAGCGGGGGGCAGCAGCGCCAGGATGCGGACGAGCGGCAACGGCTCCGCGCCGTCGGCGCGAGGAGCCGGGCCGCGACGAGTCGTTGCCTCGCGACAACACGACGAGCGTGGCTTTTCGCTCATCGAGCTCATTGTCGTGATGGCGATCCTTCCCATCGTCGTGGCCGCGCTCTCCTTCGCCGTCATCTCGCTGCTCACGCTGCAGAAGAACACGACGAACAGCGTCACGGACTCGGCCGACGCACAGACCGTGTCGTCGTACTACGAGCAGGACGTCCAGAGCGCCACCAACGTCACGACCGCGGCGAGCGCGACACCCTGCGGTCCGGGCACCCAGCTCCTCGGCCTTGAGTGGAACCTTGACCCCGCGAACGGCCAGTACCAGACCGTCGTCTCGTACGTCGAGACCGGCACGGGCGCGAACCGCTCACTCGTGCGCCAGTACTGCGGCTCGGGCGCGTCCTCGACACCGACGTCGTCCTCATACGTCTCGCACGACATCCCCACGGGCCAGCTCGTGCCGACGCTCACTCCGGCCAGCAAGAACACCGCGGCCCTGGCGGGCTGGACGAGCGGCATCGGTGTCACGGGCGTCAGCTTCTCGATCGACGAGCCGGCCAGCAACTACACCTACGCGCTGTTCTCGGTCCCGAGATCGAGCGTGTCGGCGAGCGGGCTCGGCGGCGTGGACTCGCCGACGGCCAGCTGCGGCTTCGCGACCCCCGGGACCGGCACCTACGCCTCCACGCTCTGCTTCGTCGACTTCTCGTCGTACAACGACCAGTCGACGTCGCACCAGTGCCAGACGATGACTGCGGGCATCGTCAACACGCCCTACACCCTGTCGTTCTGCATTCAGTCGAGCGCGACGCCGAGCACGTCGACGGGAGCGGCATGCCTCACTGGGGCGACGCTGCCCGCGACCGCGGTGCCGTGCCCCATCCCCACTTACGACGACGCCCCGACCAGCGAGGCGTTCCTCGGCAACAACGGCTTCTACACCGGCATCCCCGGGAACCCAGCGCTCTACGCCAACGCCGAGGGGTCCACGGTCGACATCACGATCACGAACATCAAGCTGCTGGACGCGAGCGGCAACCCCGCCACCGGATGGGAGCTCGTGACGGGCGACGCAGAGTCGACGGACGCCGGGGAATCGATCAGCTGGACCTCGAACCAGGACCTCAACCTGCTGTGGAACGCGCCGACCTCGGCCTACGGCAACGCCTGCAACGACTCGCCTGGACAGGGCCTGACCGGCGTGGGCACCACGTCGGTGCAGTGCGCCTCGTCGGTGAGCTCGGACAAGACGGGCACCGTCATGCTCGAGGCGCCGGCACCCACGTCCCTGAGCGTGCACATGGTCGGGACCGGCCTCGAGGCGATGTTCATGGGGGTCCTCCTTCCATGACCCCGACGCGTGCTCCCCGCGGATCGCTCCGCTCCCCCAGCCGTGCGCGACGCGGCTCGGCGAGCGACGCCGCATCGGCGGCGCGCCACGCGCGCGACGAGGCTGGCGACACGCTCCTCGAGGTGCTGCTCGCCCTCATCGTGCTGGCCGTCGCGGCGCTCGCGATCCTCCTCGCGTTCACGACCTCGATCATCGGTTCCTCGGAGTACCGCACCCTCTCCGCGGTCGACACGGTGCTGCGGAGCGCGGCCGAGTCCGCGACGACCCAGATCCAACAGCAGCCCGCCTCGACGTGGACGGCGTGCACGGACGCGAGCGCCGTGGCGTTCAACGCCTCGACGGGCTACATCCCGCCCGCCGGGTTCACCGCCCAGGTCACGTCGGTGACGTACTGGAACCCCTCCACTGGGAGCTTCGCCTCCACCTGCACGGCCAACGCCGCCCAGATGGTGCAGGTCTCGGTCACCTTCCATGGCGCCACCTACAACATCAGCTTCATCGTCGACGACCCCTACGCCCGTCCCGTGACCCCGGCGGGCACCGCGACGCACCTGGCCTTCATCGGCCAGCCCGGCTCGACGACCAGCGGCTCGGGGATCTCCCCGCCCCCTGTCGTCGCCGTCGAGGACGTCCAGGGCACCATCGTGACCTCCGACCTTTCCCCGGTCTCGCTGTCCATCACGCCGGGGACCGGTGCCGTCGGCGCGGCGCTGTCCAGCAACTGCGCCGGCGTCGAGTTCTACGGCGTCGTCACGTTCTCGAACTGCAGCATCGCGATGAGCGGCTCGGGCTACAAGCTCACGGCGACCGACGGCACGCTCTCGCCTGCGACCAGCTCGGCGTTCTCGATCGCCGCAGCACCCGCGAGCCAGCTCGCCTTCTCGCAGGTCCCCTCGGGCAGCCAGGCCCAGTCGGGAACCGCGACGAGCGGTCCGTATCAGGTGCAGCTCCAGGACCTCTACGGCAACCCGGTCGCCGCCACCGGGGCGGTCACCCTGTCGCTCTCGACGAGCTCGGCGGGCACGTCGGGCTCCCCGGCCTTCTTCTCGCTCACGAGCGGCGGCGGCTCGGGCACCGCGGCGACGACGGTCACGATCTCATCGGGGAGCACCACCTCGCCGAGCTTCTTCTACGCGGACACCCTCGCAGGGACGCCCACGCTGACGGCGTCCAACACGAGCCTGTCGGCGGCGACGACCATCATCCTCGTGGGCGCCGGCACGCCCACCCAGCTGGTCTTCACGACACCACCGCCGAGCACGACCAGCTCCAACTCGTCCTTCTCGGTGACCGTCACCGAGGAGGACGCGCTCGGCAACACCGTGACGACGGACTCTTCGACGTCGGTCAGCCTGAACGCGTCCGGCGGCTTTTCGTGCTTCCCGTCGCAGACGGCGCGCCTCTCGAGCGGCAACGTGACCTTCTCGAACTGCTCCTACAGGTCGAGCAGCGGCACGTACGCCCTGACGGCCTCGTCGGGCTCGCTGACGCCCGCGACGGCGGACACGACCATCATCGGCCAACCGGCGAAGCTCGTCTTCACGACGCCCCCGCCGACGTCCACCTCGGTCGGCGCCACGTTCCCGGTGATCGTCGCCGAGCAGGACGCCTCGGGCAACACCGAGACGGGCGACTCCTCGACGTCGATCAGCCTGTCCGCCAACCACGGTGGCGGGGGCTTCTCCTGCACGGGCGCGCCGGGGCGCGTCACGAACGGTGTCGCCAGCTACACGGGGTGCAGCTACGCCGACTCGAGCCCGCCGAGCTACACGCTCACCGCCTCGTCCTCCTTCCTCACGTCGGCCACCGCGACCACGTCCGTCGCCGGGAGCGCCTCCAAGCTCGCCTACACCACACCCCCGCCGGCCTCGACCACCGCGGGCACCACGTTCTCCGTCGTCGTCGCCGAGGAGGACGCCTCGGGCACCACGATGACCGGTGACTCGAGCACGGCGATCGCTCTCGCGGCCAACAACGGCGGCGGTGGGTTCAGCTGCACGACCGCCCCGACGCACGTGACGAGCGGCGTGGCGACCTACAGCGGCTGCAGCTACACGATCGCGAGCGGCACGGCGTACACGCTCACGGCCTCATCGGGCTCGCTCACCCCGGCAAGCGCCCAAACCGTCGTCGACGGCCCGGCCACGAAGCTCGTCTTCACGACGCCCCCGCCGACGTCCACCTCGGT